>ERZ827194.1266-NODE-1266-length-11506-cov-5.15588_pt1 | contig 11506 bp, 9 predicted proteins | sample MGYA00519777_ERZ827194 | MGnify/ENA primary metagenome ERZ827194 (study PRJEB31778, sample SAMEA3449277) | human gut metagenome | biome: human gut; feature: human-associated habitat; material: faeces | place: United Kingdom | collected 2010/2012 ...
CTGGTGACGATAGCATAGAGATAGATGGTGATGATGTGGAAACCTGTAATGATGCGATAGAATTGTGCAGAAAAGAAGTTTTAGAGTTAGAACGAGAATTAAAAAAGTGTGAGGTATAAACAGAAATTACGTTACGTAACACAGAAAATCTACTATGAATATCGTTGATACTGTATTTGAAATGAAAGACGGCAAGATCTCATGAGCCTGATCTCAGAGAATAGAAAAGAGGCTGTTACACTAATTGCTTATGTAGTGTGACAGCCTTGTGTATTGTGAACTGAGAATTTGTTACTGAAACGTAAGAAATAAATTTTCAAAAGTAGTGTTGATGTGTCGAAAACTATTGATTGACGGAACAGCATGCGTTTGTTACACTGAATTTATATATCTGAGTTCCAGACCAGCCGGTCATCTATTTCCCTTTATGAAAGCATGTACGAAAGATAAAGATTATCCGATTTATGATATTTGTGCAAATTGGGTATTCAAACATTGTTACCGTATGTTAGAATAGAAGTGAGGTATCTAATGAATAATACGATATTTGATGATGTATTTCGTACAATGATTGAGAAAATGCCATATCTGGCAGTACCTTTGATTAATGAAGTATTCCATACTTCTTATCCGGAGAATGTACCGATTGTGCAGTTGCGCAATGAACATCAGCAGGAAAACGGAGAGATTATCACGGATTCCTGTTTAAAGATTGCTGGTAAATTGTATCATATTGAATGTCAAAGTGTAGACGATACAACTATGGCAATTCGTATGATAGAATATGATTTCTCCATAGCAATTGAAAATGCACAGAAACAGGGACGCAAATACAGGATGGATTTTCCAAAGTCCTGCGTATTATATTTGAGAAGCGGAAAGAATACGCCGGATTTTCTGGAGATAAATCTGGAAAGAGAACTTTCAGGAGCAGATAAGACGGCTTTATACATGAATTTAAATAAACTGATCATAAAAATAGCGGACTATATATGTCAGAATGAAAAGACAGTCCGGAAAGGAATAGGTGAGATTATGGGTGGAAAAGTTCTTGAACTGGAATCTGAAAGGCTCGAACGGCTTCAAAAAGAGGCGGAAGCAGAGGCAAAAGCAATTGGAGAAGCAAGGGGTAGGGCAATTGGAGAAGCAAAGGGCATAGCGATTGGAGAAGCAAAGGGTATAGCGATTGGAGAAGCAATCGGCGAAGAACGATTAAGCACTTTACTTAATCGTCTGATTATGGATGGAAGAAGTGCAGAAATACAGTCTGTTGTGACAAATGCAGAGACTCGAAAACGGTTATATAAGGAATATGGAATTTTACCAGAATAAGTATTAAATAAAACGACAGTATTACTTTTTATATATGAGTTAAGGGGTGAAATTTTAGGATAAAATGAAACTTGACGAACGATATGAATGTGGATATAATAGGTTCAGAAATAAAAAAATTGGAATTTTTAACCGGATTTGACCGGCCCTGATATCGCTAAGGAGGAACATGTTATCATGAAAATCGGAAATGATATTTATTATGTAGGTGTAAATGATCATCAGATAGATCTGTTTGAAGGTCAGTATGTAGTGCCAAACGGTATGTCCTATAACTCATATGTGATCATGGATGAAAAGATCGCAGTTATGGATACCGTAGATGCTAATTTCAAAGATGAATGGCTTGAAAATGTAGCCAGAGTCCTGGACGGTGCGAAACCGGATTATCTGGTAGTACAGCATATGGAGCCGGATCATGCCGCAAATATCGAGAACTTCATGAAAGCATATCCTGACACAACTGTAGTTGCAAATACCAAGACCTTCACTATGATGGGAAATTTCTTCAGAAACCTGAATCTGGACGGAAAGAAGCTGGTAGTTGCAAATGGTGACAGCCTGACACTTGGAAAACATGTGCTGACTTTCGTATTTGCACCAATGGTTCACTGGCCGGAGGTTATGGTTACATATGACAGTACTGATAAGGTTCTGTTCTCAGCAGACGGTTTCGGTAAATTCGGAGCACTTGACGTAGAAGAAGACTGGGACTGCGAAGCTCGCCGTTACTATATCGGAATCGTTGGAAAATACGGTGCACAGGTTCAGAAGCTTCTGAAAGCTGCCGCAACTCTGGATATCCAGACAATCTGTCCACTCCATGGACCAATCCTCACAGAGAACCTTGGACATTACATTGAGAAATATGATATCTGGTCCTCCTACAAAGTAGAGAGCGAAGGTGTTGTGATCGCCTATACATCTGTTTACGGAAACACAAAGAAAGCAGTAGAACTTCTGGCACAGAAACTGGAAGAAAAAGGATGCCCGAAAGTAACTGTATTTGACCTTGCAAGAGATGACATGGCAGAAGCAGTGGAAGAGGCTTTCCGTTACGGTAAACTGGTACTTGCCACAATTACATACAACGGAGATATTTTCCCATTTATGCGTACCTACATTGAGAACCTTACAGAACGCAGCTACCAGAACCGTGCCATCGGTCTCATCGAAAACGGAAGCTGGGCACCTGCAGCAGCAAGAATCATGCAGGGAATGTTCGAAAAGAGCAAAAATATCACATGGCTTGAAAATAATGTAAAGATTACTTCCTCCTTAAGCGAAGCAAACGAAGCGGAGATTGAGGCTATGGCAGAGGAACTCTGCAAATAATTGATAATTGTAAACAGCAGGATCGAAAGATTCTGCTGTTTTTCAGAATAAGATAAACCCGGTTACTGAGAACGGAGTACACAAGTAACTAAATCCGTAAGAGAAAGGCAGGAACAAAACATGACAGTAGCGGAAGTTGTAAAGAAAATGGTAGAGTATTCCAAGGGAGATCTTCATGACATCAATCATTTCATGAAAGTATACGCATATGCAAAAACAATCGCAGAGGGCGAAAATCTGTCACCGGAGCAGCAGAAGCTGGTGGAGGTGACTGCGGTTGTCCATGATATTTCCTGCCCTCTCTGCAGAGTAAAATACGGAAATGCCAACGGCAAACATCAGGAGGAAGAAAGTGCGGCACTGATAGAGGAATTTTTCGCAGATTCAGATCTGCCGAAAGAATTTGTAGATCGTGTTTCTTACATTGTAAGCCATCATCACACAATAACCGGAATCGATGGTATTGATTATCAGATCATGATAGAGGCAGATTATCTGGTAAATGCAGATGAGAGTAATTTTTCCGGAAACAATGTGAGAAACATGCTGGAAAAAGTATTCAAAACAGAGACAGGAAAATTCCTGCTCCAGTCTATGTATCAGAAGAGATTGAATGCTGAAGAATAAAAGGAAAACATTAAGAAAGATTATGAGTGATAAAAACCGGTGCAGAAATGTGCCGGTTTTTTTTGTGGGAAAATCCAGGGATTATAATTTGTTTGTATTACAATTATATGCGGACGAGAAGTTATAATAACTATAAAAATTCGGTACCTGAAAATTTATTTAAAAGATATGAAACTTTTCTCTATAATTCCCCATCTAATAAGTGTAAAACAAAACAACAAAGCTTCATTCGAATGAAACATATTTGTAAAAACATAAGAGCTACTGGACATGAAGTAAACAGTAACATATAAAACTCTAAGCAAGGAGGATCAGCATTTGATACAGTTGGTAAAACGTTCCATTTCAGGAGATGCGGATGCATTTCTGGAACTGATGGAAAAGAATTCTCTGGCAATGTACAAGGTGGCGCGGGGAATCCTGGATAATGATGAGGATGCCGCAGATGCCATGCAGGATACCATACTTACCTGCTTTGAAAAAATACATACACTGAAGAATCCGGAATATTTTAAAACCTGGATGATTCGTATTCTGATCAATGAATGCAATAAAATCCACAGACATTATAAAAACTTCAGCAGAGCCGAAGAACTTCCGGAAGTTCCCGGACAGGATATGTCCATTGAGGAATTTGAGTTCAAGGAAATGCTTGGAATGCTGGACGAATCCTACAGGATCATACTGGTTCTGTATTATGTAGAGGGATTTCGGATCGCAGACATTGCTTCTATATTAAATATGAATGAAAACACAGTAAAAACCAGACTGGTCAGGGCCCGGGTGCAGCTAAAGCAGGAATATACTTCAGCAGAAGATAATATTCAGAAGGAAAGACTGCAGCAGAAGAAAAAGAAAAACAGAGAATTTACAGGTATAACAGAAGAGCTTGCGGAAAACCAGAATGGAAATATGAGAACAGGATCGGTAACAGCAGGAAGTATAACGGTAAGTGCAAGAAAGGGATGAAGTGATCATGGCGAAGAAGTTGGATTTTGATAAAGAAAAGAATAACAGAAATGATAATGCGATAGAGGAAATCATGCAGGCAGATTTTCCATTGCCAAAGCAGGCAGAAGATGCAAAAAACGAAGCATTTGCCAGAATCAGGGAAATGGCAGCAGCTTCTGAAAATGTGGAAAATGCAGAGAATATTGTGCAAAGATTGCCAGAGAAATCAACAGAAAAATCAACAAAGAAATCAACAGGAAGTTCCGGAAAGAAATCCACAGGAACAGTAAAATCGCATAAGAAATTCAAAACAGTGTACAAAACAGCTTTGGGACTGACCGCAGCGGCAGCTGTGTTTTCCGCAGTGTGTATCACAAATCCTGCATTTGCAGAGAACATTCCTCTGGTCGGAAATGTGTTTAAGCAGCTCGGCAATTCCCTGGGATTTTATGGTGATTATTCGAAATACGCAAAGCAGCTGACAGCATCTGCAGAAGATACACTGTCTGCAGATGCTGATGGAAGTCAGGAGGGCAGCAGTAATTCTCAAAATGCTCAGTCTGAGGATCAGAATACAACAGAAAATAACAATGCAGATAAAACGAAAGACAATGAATCATACAGTAAAACAGTAGATGGAACAACTGTCACGCTTTCAGAAGTATACTGTAATGAAATGGCTCTGTACCTGTCCATGACAATCCATACAGAGGATAAATTCCCGGATACATTCATTACATCTGATGGAAAACCCAATATTAAGCTCAGCGAGAATTCTACAGTGAAATATGATTACATGGATGAAAAAAGTAATCTGTTCAATGCTTATCTGGATGGAAAAATGCTGGATGATAACACCTATGCAGGAGTTTTGCGTATTCCTGTAGAAGATATGACAGTGGATGATGCAGGATGGACAAAATTTTATGAGGTGCGTAACGCATTTTTCAAAGAAAAAGGGATTGATGTAGATTCTGAGGACTTTAGTTTTGACAAGTTAGCCCAGACACTGGGAATGGATGAATACAGTGATGAGAACCTTCCTCAGGTGGGAGGTCCGGCAATCAGCGATTATGTCAAAGACATCAAAGTACCTGACAGGTTTGCCATGGAGCTGGATCTGAAAGATATTGTGGGTACTCTTCCGGATGACCAGGATACTACCCCGGATATCCCTCAGGATCTGCGGGATGAATATAATCAGAAAATGGCAGAGCATGGAATCAGCACAGATGATGCAGATTATGAGAGCCTGACAGAAGAACAGAAGGATCTGGAACATCAGTTTTTCACTGAGATGTGGAATGAGTATTTTGAACGGTATCCTGAGGCAATTGAAGGTAATAACAGATATAACTCATGGACACTGAAGGGTGACTGGAAGTTCAACGTAGATGTAGAGAAAAATACTTCCGATACGGTTAAAAAGGATGTAAATGTGGTAGATGAAAATGGAGATGGTGTTCTCTCCATTACGAAAACACCATTTGAGATCACTATGAAAATGCAGGATCCGGAAGCAAAGTATTTTGCAGTTATGCTGGATGCCAATGGAGATATCATGCCATATGGAGGCGTGTCAAACAGCAATAACACATATGCGATACAGGACAGAGACATTTCCACTGTATATATTTATCTTTGTGACTACTATGAGTATATGGATGAGCTGAAAGGCTACTACTGGTCCGATGACTACGAAGAAAAAGCAAAGACCAGGACCTTCAAACAGCTCCTGGATGAACGGGCAGTTGCCGGCACAGAAGTACATTTTGATACAGATAAATAATGATATAAAGCTTCTTTTTGTCCTTGATATCAGATGATAAAGTCCCGTAACTGAAACAGCATCTTCACAATTTTCTGCAGAAAGATGATGTTTTAATTATTTTGATAAAAAAGGTCAGAAAAACAGTAGAATCTGAGCCAAGTTAATGTTACAATGTAGGCGTCTCAAAAAAAGAGTGCAGAAGGGAGCCAAAACAAAATGGACTACGCAAAAGAATCTTTAAAAATGCATTATGACTTAAAAGGTAAAATTGAGGTTGTATCAAGAGCCAAAGTAGATTCCAAAGATGCTTTAAGCCTTGCTTACACACCAGGTGTTGCTCAGCCTTGTCTGGAGATCCAGAAGGATGTAAACAAGAGCTATGATCTGACAAGACGTTGGAATACAGTTGCTGTTGTAACAGACGGAACTGCAGTACTTGGACTGGGAGATATCGGACCGGAAGCAGGTATGCCTGTTATGGAAGGCAAATGTGTACTCTTTAAAGAATTTGGCGGTGTAGACGCGATTCCGCTCTGCGTCCGCAGTAAAGATGTTGATGAGATCGTTAAGACAGTAAGCCTCCTGGCCGGATCCTTTGGAGGAATCAACCTTGAGGATATTTCCGCACCGAGATGTTTTGAAATTGAAAAGAAACTGAAAGAATGCTGTGATATTCCGATCTTCCATGATGACCAGCACGGAACAGCAGTTATCACACTTGCAGGTGTTATCAATGCGCTGAAACTGGTTGGCAAGAAGCTTGATGAAGTGAAGATCGTTACTTCCGGAGCAGGTGCTGCAGGTATCGCTATCATCAAACTGTTAATGTCCATGGGACTTAAAAACGTAATCATGACAGACAGAAAGGGTGCAATCTACGAAGGCAGAGAAGGATTAAACCCGATTAAAGAAGAAATGGCTAAGATTACAAACTTCAACAAAGAGAAAGGTACTCTTGCAGAAGTGATCAAAGGCGCAGACATCTTCATCGGTGTATCCGCACCTGGAACACTGACACAGGATATGGTCCGCACAATGGCAAAAGATCCTATCATCTTTGCATGTGCAAACCCGGTACCTGAGATTTTCCCTGACGAAGCAAAAGCAGCAGGCGCAGCAGTGGTGTCCACAGGACGTTCTGATTATCCAAACCAGGTAAACAACGTACTCTGCTTCCCGGGACTTTTCCGTGGTGTACTGGACGCAAGAGCATCAGATGTTAACGATGAAATGAAAGTTGCAGCAGCATATGCAATTGCAGGTCTGGTAAGTGACGAAGAATTAACAGCGGAATATATTCTTCCGGCAGCCTTTGACCCACGCGTAAAAGACGCTGTAGCTAAAGCTGTAGCAGAAGCAGCAAGAAAATCAGGCGTAGCAAGGATTTAAGCAAATAGAATAATGAAGCCCTCTGTTTTCATGTGAGCAGCATGCAGACGGAGGGCTTTTTTGTGTTATAGGAAATTACTCCGTAATGTTCCTATAACACAAAAAGGCCCTCCGGGCAGGATCGCACTGCGACGGAGAGGAATTATGTCGCTGAAGCGACCCGCCGCAGGCGGAGAATCCTGCAAGCAGGATTCTTTTACATAATATTCAATCTGACCTCTAAAAAATTCAAAAAATTGGTCATTGAAATAATGACACATTTCGCGTATGATAACTTCAACATATTGATGCGTCAAAATATAAAAAATCTGATAGTGAAACTCAAACAGGCAATCTGGCTTATTGATATGAGCTTTCTATCAGATCATATGAGAGGGGACAGTTATTATGAATACTCAGAACAGCACAATTACAAAACTTGCAGAGACAGCTCTTATGGCTGCGTTATGCTATGTATCTTTTACATTTCTGCAGATTAAGATCCCTGTACCGGGCGGTGATGCAACATCCATCCATATCGGAAATGCATTCTGCGTACTGGCAGCACTTCTGATCGGCGGTGTATACGGCGGATTATCCGGTGCCATCGGAATGGGAATCGCAGACCTGATGGATCCTGTATATATCACAGGCGCACCAAAGACATTTGTACTGAAATTCTGTATTGGCCTGATCACAGGTCTGGTAGCACATAAGATTGCAAAGATTAATGAAAGTACAGATAAGAAATATGTTTTCAAATGGAGTGTGATTGCTTCTGTAGCAGGTCTTGCATTTAATGTTGTGGCAGATCCGATCGTAGGATATTTCTACAAACAGTATATTCTCGGACAGCCTCAGGAACTGGCACAGGCACTTGCAAAAATGAGTGCTGTAGCGACATTATTCAATGCAGTTGTTTCTGTGATCCTGGTAGCAGTGATCTACAATGCAGTACGTCCGGTACTGATCAAAAGTCATCTGCTTACAGTCACCGGTAAGAAAAAAGAACAGGCAGCATAAAAATGAAAAGCATTTCAGTTTTGCATCATACAGCAGACTGAAATGCTTTTTTGGTGTATAGAGTATTTATGAGAAGAAAAAATAAAAATATGGGGTTGAAATAGGGAGAAATATATAGTATTGTAGGTGATACAACGCTTAGGGCGAGGACTGTCTTTGGACAGTCTCTTTTTATGAAGAAGGATGAGGAAAAAATTATGGAGAGGACAAAAGAAAGGTTATCGTTTCGTAAGAAGTTTATCGGTGACAGGAGGTTTTATATGATGGTTCTGGCTGTGGCTGTGCCGATTATGATTCAGAATGGAATTACGAATTTCGTAAGTCTGCTGGATAATATTATGATCGGGCGGATCGGTACGGAGCAGATGTCGGGGGCTTCCATTGTGAATCAGTTGATTTTTGTCTATAATCTGTGCATTTTCGGAGGGGTATCCGGAGCGGGTATTTTCACGGCACAGTATTTTGGACAGAAGGATCACGAGGGTGTGAGGCAGACATTCAGGTATAAGTTCTGGATGGCTGTGATTCTGACGATTGGAACGATTTTGCTGTTTTTTACTGTTGGAGAGAATCTGATCAGTATGTATCTTCAGGGAGAGGGTACTGCGCAGCAGATCGCAGATACGCTTAAGTATGGAAAGCAGTATCTGGATATTATGCTGTTGGGATTGCCGCCGTTTATGATGGTGCAGATTTATTCCAGTACTCTGAGAGAGTGCGGAGAGACTGTTCTGCCAATGAAAGCCGGGGTTGTGGCAATCTGTGTGAATCTGTTGTTTAATTATCTGTTGATCTATGGTGTATTTTTCTTCCCTAGACTGGGTGTGAGAGGTGCGGCAATCGCAACTGTGCTGTCACGTTATGTGGAGGCGGCAATTGTAATAGGCTGGACACACAGGCATACGGAGAAGAATGCATTTGCAAAGGGGCTGTACAGCACGCTTAAGGTTCCTGCGAATCTGACAAAGAAGATTCTGGTCAAGGGTACACCGCTGTTGTTTAATGAGACTTTATGGGCTTCTGCCATGGCGATGCTGACTCAGTGTTATTCGATTCGAGGGCTGAATGTGGTTGCTTCGCTGAATATTTCCAATACCATCAACAATGTGTTTAATATTGTATTTATTGCGCTGGGAGATTCTGTTGCGATTATTGTGGGACAGCTTCTGGGTGCGGGAGATATGAAGAAAGCGAGAGATACAGATAACAAGATGATCGCGTTCTCAGTGATGTGCTGTACCTGTGTGGCAATGGTGATGTTTGTTATGGCGCCGCTGTTTCCAATGCTTTATAATACCAATGATGAGGCAAGGGAGCTGGCGAAGTATCTGATTATGATCACTGCATTCTTTATGCCGCAGAATGCGTTTTTGCATGCAACCTATTTTACTCTGCGTTCCGGTGGAAAGACGATTATTACGTTCCTGTTTGACAGTGTGTTTATCTGGTGTGTCAGTGTGCCGATCGCGTTTGTGCTGAGTCGTTATACAGGGATTCATGTGCTTGTGATTTATGCATGTGTGCAGTTGGCAGATTTGATTAAGTGTGTGATTGGATTTGTGCTGGTTAAGAAGGGTGTGTGGCTGCAGAATATTGTTTCATCATGATAAAAAAATTCAATAACATTTGGCTTGACTAACCGATATACTATAGTGTATTATCAGAAAAAATATTTATATTCTCTTTGCACTGCATTACATTCAACAGAATGCGAGATCAACAGTACAAACTGAGCAGGCGATGCCCGAGATGCTCGAGGGCGTGGGGCCGGGCCGCGCGAAGCGGCAGCAGATATGAAAATTTTCAGACATATCTGTGGGACAGTGTATGTTCCGCAGGTGTGTCTTTTTGTTTTCTGAAAAGTATGTTTTGGAAAGATTTTCTTTTAGAGGGATTTTTTTAGGAGGATTTTCTGAGACAGGTGCAGTTCCGAAATACAAAAAGACCCCTGTAAGACCGCACTTTGATAAGTCACAGAAAGGAAATATGTTTTCTGACTGTGGCGCAATGTATGTGACATAAGAAGAACCTGTAAACTCAAATATAGGAAAGTACAAAAGCTTATATATTTGAAAAGAAAATTTAGGAGGTCCTGGTTATGGAACAGACAAAAAAATTAAACATGACAGCAATGTCAGACAAGACAAACAGTAACACGATAGCTAAGAAGGAAGAGCCTGCATGGGAACATAAGGTGGCAATGAAGGTATCAGGTGTGAGTATTGCAGTAAACCTGTTACTTTCCTTATTTAAATTACTTGCCGGAATTCTGGCACATTCAGGTGCCATGATCTCAGATGCGATTCATTCAGCATCTGATGTGGGAAGTACTTTCGTAGTAATAGTCGGTGTGAATTTATCCAGCAAAAAATCCGATAAGGAGCATCAGTATGGACATGAGCGGATGGAATGTGTATCTTCCATTATTTTGTCTGGGTTACTTCTGGCAACCGGTATCGGAATTGGTATGAATGGAATTGAGAACATTATTAAGAGTACTTCAGGAGCAAGCATTGCAATTCCCGGAACATTGGCACTGATTGCGGCAGTTGTTTCTATTGTAGTGAAGGAGTGGATGTTCTGGTATACCAGAAGTGCTGCGAAGAAAATAAATTCCGGTGCACTGATGGCAGATGCATGGCACCATCGTTCAGATGCAATGTCTTCTGTTGGTGCATTTATTGGTATCCTTGGTGCAAGACTTGGATTCCCGATTCTTGATCCACTTGCCAGTGTTGCAATCTGTGTACTGATCGTGAAAGCATCTGTAGATATTTTCAGAGATGCCATCGATAAGATGGTTGACCATTCCTGCGATGAGGCAACAGAAGAGAGCATGAGAGAAGTGATCATGGGCGTGAAAGGCGTGAAGGGAATCGACCTTCTCCAGACACGATTATTTGGTTCTAAGATGTATGTGGATATTGAAATCTCAGCAGATGGTGAGATTCCACTGAATGAGGCACATGACGTTGCAGAGAATGTTCATCATACTATAGAGAAAAATTTTAAAGACGTAAAACACTGCATGGTTCATGTGAATCCGGTGAATGAGTAAATAAAAAGCGAGACTGTCCGAAGTATAATCTGGGCAGTCTT
>ERZ827194.1268-NODE-1268-length-11455-cov-17.8761_pt1 | contig 11455 bp, 10 predicted proteins | sample MGYA00519777_ERZ827194 | MGnify/ENA primary metagenome ERZ827194 (study PRJEB31778, sample SAMEA3449277) | human gut metagenome | biome: human gut; feature: human-associated habitat; material: faeces | place: United Kingdom | collected 2010/2012 ...
ACTACAGCGTGCGTCGTAGCGTCGAGATTTGTCAGTTCACACAACAGACGCGCTATTTATGCGCGATTCCGGCGGCGCACAACTACGCCATGAGTTCGCCGGGATCGCTGGGCGTCTTTCTTGCCGGAGGAACGGTCGTTCTGGCGGCCGATCCCAGCGCCACGCTCTGTTTCCCATTGATTGAAAAACATCAGGTGAACGTCACCGCGCTGGTGCCACCCGCAGTCAGCCTGTGGTTACAGGCGCTGACCGAAGGCGAAAGCCAGGCGCAGCTTGCCTCGCTAAAACTGTTACAGGTCGGCGGCGCACGTCTTTCTGCCACGCTTGCGGCGCGTATTCCCGCTGAGATTGGCTGCCAGTTGCAGCAGGTGTTTGGCATGGCGGAAGGGCTGGTGAACTACACCCGTCTTGATGATAGCGCGGAGAAAATTATCCATACCCAGGGCTATCCAATGTGTCCGGACGATGAAGTGTGGGTTGCCGATGCTGAAGGAAATCCACTACCGCAAGGAGAAGTTGGACGCCTGATGACGCGCGGTCCGTACACCTTCCGTGGCTATTACAAAAGCCCGCAGCACAATGCCAGCGCCTTTGATGCCAACGGTTTTTACTGTTCCGGCGATCTGATCTCTATTGATCCAGAGGGTTACATCACTGTGCAGGGGCGCGAGAAAGATCAGATCAACCGTGGCGGCGAGAAGATCGCTGCCGAAGAGATCGAAAACCTGCTGCTGCGCCATCCGGCGGTGATCTACGCCGCACTGGTGAGCATGGAAGATGAGCTGATGGGCGAAAAAAGCTGTGCTTATCTGGTGGTAAAAGAGCCTCTACGCGCGGTGCAGGTGCGTCGTTTCCTGCGTGAACAGGGTATTGCCGAATTTAAATTACCGGATCGCGTGGAGTGTGTAGATTCACTTCCGCTGACGGCGGTCGGGAAAGTCGATAAAAAACAATTACGTCAGTGGCTGGCGTCACGCACATCAGCCTGAAGGAGAGAACACGATGGCTATTCCAAAATTACAGGCTTACGCACTGCCGGAGTCTCATGATATTCCGCAGAATAAAGTCGACTGGGCCTTTGAACCGCAACGTGCCGCGTTGTTAATCCATGATATGCAGGACTATTTTGTCAGCTTCTGGGGTGAGAACTGCCCGATGATGGAGCAGGTGATCGCGAATATTGCGGCACTACGCGACTACTGCAAACAGCACAATATCCCGGTTTATTACACCGCCCAGCCGAAAGAGCAGAGCGATGAAGATCGGGCGCTGTTGAATGATATGTGGGGGCCTGGCCTGACCCGTTCGCCGGAACAGCAAAAGGTGGTGGATCGCCTGACGCCAGATGCCGACGACACGGTGCTGGTGAAATGGCGCTACAGCGCATTTCATCGTTCTCCGCTGGAGCAAATGCTCAAAGAGAGTGGACGTAACCAGCTGATTATTACCGGGGTATATGCCCACATTGGCTGTATGACCACCGCAACCGACGCATTTATGCGCGATATTAAACCGTTTATGGTGGCAGATGCGCTGGCCGATTTCAGCCGTGACGAGCATTTGATGTCGCTGAAATATGTGGCCGGACGTTCTGGCCGGGTGGTGATGACCGAAGAATTACTGCCAGCACCTATCCCCGCCAGCAAAGCGGCGCTGCGTGAGGTGATCCTGCCGTTGCTGGACGAGTCCGATGAACCGTTCGATGACGACAACCTGATCGACTACGGTCTGGATTCGGTGCGCATGATGGCGCTGGCGGCGCGCTGGCGCAAAGTGCATGGCGATATCGACTTTGTCATGCTGGCGAAAAACCCGACCATCGACGCCTGGTGGAAGCTACTTTCCCGCGAGGTGAAATAATGGATTTCAGCGGTAAAAATGTCTGGGTAACTGGCGCAGGGAAAGGTATCGGCTACGCCACGGCGCTGGCGTTTGTTGAGGCGGGAGCGAAAGTCACTGGTTTTGATCAAGCGTTCGCTCAGGAGCAATATCCCTTTGCGACCGAAGTGATGGATGTTGCCGATGCTGCGCAGGTGGCGCAGGTATGTCAGCGACTGTTAGCTGAAACGGAGCGACTGGACGTGCTGGTCAATGCGGCGGGAATTTTGCGCATGGGCGCGACCGATCAGCTCAGTAAGGAGGACTGGCAGCAGACTTTTGCGGTCAATGTCGGCGGTGCGTTTAACCTGTTCCAGCAGACCATGAACCAGTTTCGCCGTCAGCGGGGCGGGGCGATTGTTACTGTTGCGTCCGACGCCGCACACACGCCGCGCATTGGTATGAGTGCTTATGGCGCGTCGAAAGCGGCGCTGAAAAGCCTGGCATTGAGCGTCGGGCTGGAACTGGCGGGTAGCGGGGTGCGCTGTAATGTGGTTTCGCCAGGCTCCACCGACACCGATATGCAACGCACGCTGTGGGTAAGCGATGACGCCGAAGAGCAGCGTATTCGCGGCTTTGGCGAGCAGTTTAAACTCGGCATTCCGCTGGGGAAAATCGCCCGTCCACAGGAGATCGCCAATACGATTTTGTTCCTCGCCTCTGATCTCGCCAGCCATATCACCCTACAGGATATTGTGGTCGATGGCGGCTCAACGCTGGGGGCATAAGCATGATCTGGAAACGCCATTTAACGCTCGACGAGCTGAACGCCACCAGCGATAACACAATGGTGGCGCATCTGGGAATCGTTTACACCCGTCTGGACGATGATGTGCTGGAAGCCGAAATGCCGGTTGATACCCGTACTCATCAGCCGTTTGGCCTGCTGCATGGCGGCGCGTCGGCGGCGCTGGCGGAAACGCTGGGATCGATGGCCGGATTTATGATGACTCGCGACGGACAGTGTGTGGTGGGCACAGAACTTAATGCAACACACCATCGCCCGGTGTCTGAGGGAAAGGTACGCGGTGTCTGCCAGCCGCTGCATCTTGGGCGGCAAAATCAGAGCTGGGAAATCGTCGTTTTCGATGAACAGGGGCGGCGTTGCTGCACCTGTCGGCTGGGTACGGCAGTTTTGGGATGAACCCGACAGAATTAAATGAGATTGCAGGAAAACTCGGTTAACGGAGTGATCGAGTTAACATTGTTAAGTTAAATATTGGTTTCAACTCCGATTTACATGGTTGCTGTGTTGTTAAATTGCACAAAGATGTTATAGAAACAAAATGTAACATCTCTATGGACACGCACACGGATAACAACTATGAACAAATCAGGGAAATACCTCGTCTGGACAGTGCTCTCTGTAATGGGAGCATTTGCTCTGGGATACATTGCTTTAAATCGTGGGGAACAGATCAACGCGCTGTGGATTGTGGTGGCGTCGGTCTGTATCTATCTGATCGCTTACCGTTTTTATGGCCTGTATATCGCCAAAAATGTGCTGGCAGTTGACCCGACGCGTATGACGCCAGCTGTGCGCCATAACGACGGGCTGGACTATGTGCCGACGGACAAGAAAGTGCTGTTCGGTCACCATTTTGCGGCCATTGCCGGAGCTGGCCCGCTGGTGGGGCCGGTACTGGCGGCGCAAATGGGTTACCTGCCAGGGATGATCTGGCTGCTTGCCGGGGTGGTTCTTGCCGGTGCGGTGCAGGATTTCATGGTGCTGTTTGTTTCCACGCGCCGCGATGGTCGCTCGCTGGGTGAGCTGGTCAAAGAGGAGATGGGGCCAACCGCCGGGGTGATTGCGCTGGTGGCCTGCTTTATGATCATGGTCATTATCCTTGCCGTGCTGGCGATGATCGTGGTGAAAGCCCTGACCCATAGCCCGTGGGGAACGTATACCGTTGCGTTCACCATTCCGCTGGCGCTGTTTATGGGGATCTACTTGCGTTATCTGCGTCCGGGGCGTATTGGCGAAGTGTCGGTGATTGGTCTGGTGTTCCTGATTTTCGCCATTATCTCTGGCGGCTGGGTGGCAGAAAGTCCGACCTGGGCACCGTACTTTGACTTTACCGGCGTGCAGCTGACCTGGATGCTGGTGGGTTACGGTTTTGTGGCGGCGGTGCTGCCGGTGTGGTTGCTGCTGGCTCCGCGTGACTACCTCTCAACCTTCCTGAAAATCGGGACTATCGTCGGTCTGGCGGTGGGCATTTTGATTATGCGCCCGACGCTGACCATGCCTGCGCTAACTAAATTTGTCGATGGCACTGGCCCGGTATGGACCGGTAACCTGTTCCCGTTCCTGTTTATCACCATCGCTTGTGGCGCGGTGTCTGGCTTCCATGCGCTGATCTCTTCCGGTACCACGCCGAAGATGCTGGCGAACGAAGGGCAGGCGTGTTTTATCGGCTACGGCGGGATGTTAATGGAATCCTTCGTAGCGATTATGGCGCTGGTTTCCGCCTGTATCATCGATCCGGGTGTGTACTTCGCTATGAACAGCCCGATGGCGGTGCTGGCTCCGGCAGGTACGGCGGATGTGGTCGCTTCTGCAGCGCAAGTGGTGAGTAGCTGGGGATTTAGCATTACACCAGATACGCTCAACCAGATTGCCAGCGAAGTGGGTGAACAGTCGATCATTTCCCGTGCGGGCGGTGCGCCGACGCTGGCGGTGGGGATGGCCTACATTCTGCACGGCGCGCTGGGCGGCATGATGGATGTGGCGTTCTGGTATCACTTCGCCATTTTGTTTGAAGCACTGTTTATTCTGACGGCGGTGGATGCAGGTACGCGTGCTGCGCGCTTTATGTTGCAGGATCTGCTGGGCGTGGTGTCTCCGGGCCTGAAACGGACCGATTCACTGCCTGCTAACCTGCTGGCAACGGCGCTGTGCGTGCTGGCGTGGGGCTACTTCCTGCATCAGGGCGTGGTCGATCCGCTGGGCGGTATTAACACCTTGTGGCCGCTGTTTGGTATTGCCAACCAGATGCTGGCAGGGATGGCGCTGATGCTCTGTGCCGTAGTGTTGTTCAAAATGAAACGTCAACGTTACGCCTGGGTGGCGCTGGTACCAACGGCCTGGCTGCTGATTTGTACCTTGACCGCAGGCTGGCAGAAAGCGTTTAGCCCGGATGCGAAAGTCGGCTTCCTGGCGATTGCTAACAAGTTCCAGGCAATGATCGACAGCGGCAATATTCCGTCGCAGTATACTGAGTCACAACTGGCGCAACTGGTATTCAACAACCGTCTGGATGCCGGGTTAACCATCTTCTTTATGGTGGTCGTGGTGGTTCTGGCGCTGTTCTCGATTAAGACGGCACTGGCGGCATTGAAAGAGCCGAAGCCAACGGCGAAAGAAACGCCGTATGAGCCAATGCCGGAAAATGTCGAGGAGATCGTGGCGCAGGCGAAAGGCGCGCACTAAAGTCAGAGTGAGGGGGGATGTGCTGAGCGTTCCCCTTACTCTCAGCCCGAGCGTGTTGATAGCAATTAAGCCCTCTTAATTCAGGAGGGCATTTGTATTACCGGAGGTTTAGATGTTTGATTCACTGGCAAAAGCCGGAAAATATTTAGGTCAGGCGGCGAAGCTGATGATTGGTATGCCTGATTACGACAACTATGTCGAACATATGCGGGTTAACCATCCCGATCAAACGCCGATGACCTACGAGGAGTTTTTCCGTGAGCGGCAGGACGCGCGCTACGGTGGAAAAGGCGGCGCGCGCTGCTGCTAAATGTGTACGTCAGGCTTTAAACGATTCCACTTTTTCGAACGCTGCACGCAACGTATCCGGTGTCAGCGTGACCGGCAGGTAATGAATGGATTCCACCGGGCGCAAGGTGTGGGCAATCACTTTGTCGATCTCCGCCTGATTATTGATATCCACTTCCAGCTCCGCCAGCGTAGTCGGCAGATGAAAACGCTGATACGCCCCGGTTAATTGCGCCAGCACATCATCCTGACCCAGCAAGGCGCTTTGCACCAGAATTCCGTAGGCGACTTTGGTGCCGTGAAGAAACTTCTCGGTTTGCGGCAGCACGGTCAGACCGTTATGCACGGCATGGGCCGCCGCCACACGCGTAAAACGATCGCCCAGACCACCGACCATCCCACCACCAGCAATAATGGCATCCACCACATCGCAAAATGATTGCGTTAATTGCTGATTTTGCTGATCGGCAAGCGCCTGTTCGCTACTGTTTAACAAGACGTCGCGAATGGCCTGCGCATTATTGATTCCCAGCCGCACGGTTAGTGGCAACGTTTCTGGTTGCGGAGCCAGCACCACCGCTTCATACCATTTCGCCAGCGTGTCACCGATCCCCGCCAGCAGATATTCTTGCGGCGCATTGAGGATAATCTCTGGCTCCAGCAGCACCATAAAATTGGCGTCGTCGAAAATCTCATAATGCAGCGCCTGTCCGGCATCGTTATACCAGACGGAGAGCGGTGTCCAGGCGGCGCAGGTGGCGGCGATCGTCGGAACGGCAACAAACGGCAGACCGAGACGGCGGGCGAGGGCTTTCGCGGTGTCGAGCAGTGCGCCGCCGCCGACGCCAATCACCACGCTGCGATCGTCACCGGACTCAGCCGCCAGTTGTTGTACATCGCTTTCGCTGCAATGGCCGCGAAACAAAATATGCTTTACCCCTGGCAGTTCAAACGCTGGCGGCAGTTTGGTTTGTGCCGCAGCAATGGCGCGTTCGCCGTAGATCCACACCGCGCGAGAAAGTTGTTCATCAGTGAAAAAATCGTGCAGGTGATTGAGACTGCCGGGATGTGAAAAGTAGTTAGCCGGGCCGACGACCACGCGGATAGGATTGTGAGGCATGTTGTGTTGTCCTTATTGTTTTATTTAGACATCTAAACGTCTTGATTGCCAAATACTAGCATCGTGTTATAGTGCCTTCAACACAACTTCGTCAGGCACAATAAAAAATGACAAATAACCCTCTGATTCCACAAAGCAAACTTCCACAACTTGGCACCACTATTTTCACCCAGATGAGCGCGCTGGCGCAGCAACACCAGGCGATTAACCTTTCGCAAGGCTTTCCTGATTTTGATGGTCCGCGCTATTTGCAGGAGCGGCTGGCGTACCATGTTGACCAGGGGGCAAACCAATACGCGCCTATGACTGGCGTGCAGGCCTTGCGCGAGGCGATTGCTCAGAAAACGGAACGTCTGTATGGCTATCAACCGGATGCCGATAGTGATATCACCGTAACGGCAGGGGCGACGGAAGCGTTATATGCAGCGATTACCGCATTGGTGCGCAATGGTGATGAAGTGATCTGCTTTGATCCCAGCTATGACAGTTACGCGCCCGCCATCGCGCTTTCGGGGGGAATAGTGAAACGTATTGCACTGCAACCACCGCATTTTCGCGTGGACTGGCAGGAATTTGCCGCATTGTTAAGCGAGCGCACCCGACTGGTGATCCTCAACACCCCGCATAACCCCAGTGCAACTGTCTGGCAGCAGGCTGATTTCGCCGCTTTGTGGCAGGCAATTGCCGGGCACGAGATTTTTGTCATTAGCGATGAAGTTTACGAGCACATCAACTTTTCACAACAGGGCCATGCCAGCGTGCAGGCGCATCCGCAGTTGCGTGAGCGGGCGGTGGCGGTGTCATCGTTTGGCAAGACCTATCATATGACCGGCTGGAAAGTGGGTTATTGCGTTGCGCCAGCGCCCATCAGTGCCGAAATTCGCAAGGTACATCAGTATCTGACCTTTTCGGTGAATACCCCGGCACAGCTGGCGCTTGCCGATATGCTACGTGCAGAACCTGAGCATTATCTTGCGTTACCGGACTTTTATCGCCAGAAGCGCGATATTCTGGTGAATGCCTTAAATGAAAGCCGGCTGGAGATTTTACCGTGCGAAGGTACATACTTTTTGCTGGTGGATTACAGCGCCGTATCTACCCTGGATGACGTTGAGTTTTGCCAGTGGCTGACGCAGGAGCACGGCGTAGCGGCGATTCCGCTATCGGTGTTTTGCGCCGATCCCTTCCCACATAAACTGATTCGTCTCTGTTTTGCCAAGAAGGAATCGACGTTGCTGGCAGCAGCTGAACGCCTGCGCCAGCTTTAGCTATTTAACCGTCCAGGCGCGGGAATATTGACGGTCGGCAAACAACTCTTGCAGGCCGTTAATTTGCTTCAGGCGTAGCACTTCGTCGCTGTCCATTCCCAGCTCTTTGCCAATTTTATTATCGTCCCATCCCAACTGGCTGAGTTCACGGACGATTTCTGACATGGCAGTGATTTGGTGACGTCCACGAGCGCGGTTATGACGAATAGTCGCGGCGATGCGTTGATTACGCGTACCTTCCAGACAGGTCACCGGCAAATAACCTTTTAAGCGTAATTTTAACGATGATGAGCCTTTACCAATTTCATGGCGGTGAAAACCATCCACGATTTCCAGGGCATTTTTATCCGTATGCGTGACCACAATGGGTTGGGTAAAACCATCTATTTCAATGGATTTTTTCAGCAGTTTTTTTTCGGGTGGTGCCACGTTGTTTGGGTTGTAATCATTAGGCATAAGTTGGCTGTTTTTAACCCACAGAACGCAATCCACTGGCTCTTCACGAAAGGGGCTAACCTGATGGATCGCCATGCGGATTTCATTAATCGCTTTGATGCGATCATCTTCCGGCAAGCTGGCGAGAAATTGGGTTAAATCCTGCGTTAATCGTTGTTGCATAGTATCCCCCATTCCTGACGTTTTCCTTTTATTCGTTCGTTATAACGCTGATAGTTCTTCGCTTTGGTCGGGCTAAATGATAATGCCCGACACCAGTAATCGTTATTGAGTAAAACTTTGCATATTCGCCGCCAGGAGGGGATATCTTTCGCGCCAATGTCCCCTTGCTGGGTTTGTGGAACCTCGATGCCTTTTTTCTGATACCAGTGCAAATAAATGGCGATTTTATTGCGATAATGCTCAGCTGTTTTCTCCGGCATGCTGTTGAGTAGCAATAATGCATACTCCTGCCAGTCTAAATGTTCGGGCTTGAGGATTTTCCGATGACCATAAAAATGGTTGTCATGTCCGGCGTAAATGCCGCCACTTTTTACCCCGCTGACTCGTGCGCACATAGCAGCCCAGCGATCCGGTTCGATAACGTGATAGAGCCATAATCCTTGCCGTTGTTCCGGACCAAAAGGTTCGCAAATTCGCATATGACGTAGAGGAACGCCTGCCTGATACATTATATTATACAGTGGGTTACAGAGGCGTTGATGGCTAGCATACCAGGTCCAGATATCAGCGACTTTCCAGTCGTAGATGGGGTAAATGTACCAGCTATGACCGCCTGGTGCGGCAGTAGTCCAGGGCTTATCATCGGCAAAACGTTGTTTATTTAAACTGGCGATGGCGACAAAACGGTTGTAGGACTCATCCGCACGGATGCCGATCATCATCGCCGCCGGACGTTTTTGCGAAAACCATTCGGCAAACTCACGCACAAATTGTTCGAAGGTCATGCCAGGCTGGTAAAAGGAGAAAAAGTCAGGATCGGTTATCGCATCTTGCGGGGGCTGACGTACCCATTCGACATCAGGTTCCCAGCACTGCCATTCGGGTTGGTATTGTGATAGGGAATTTTGCGTTGTAAGCGGGAGCGCAATCCAGTAAAACTCTTCGATGACATCGGTGTACAACTCGCGCAGAGACTGAACATAGTTAATGGTGCAAGAGAACTGAGCTTCCCAGTCGATAAATAAAACACAAATTTTTTTGCCCATTTGTCGGGCAAGTTCGGCGGTCAGATGCAGCATTAATCCGGAATCTTTACCACCCGAAAAAGAAACGCAGACGCGGGGTAGGGTGTTAAGTGTCCAGGTAATACGTTCTTTTGCAGCTTCCAGAATATTCAGTGGAAGCGGGATTTTATAAATAGACATCTAAAAACGCTCTCTGAACGTTACGGGGTGACTCGTGAGATGAATCCGCTAATTATAGGATAAACGAAGCAAGATAGAGCACATTATTTTATATTCACACAATGAATTAATTGATGCGTAATATAACATTTATCCGTGGTAATAAATCAGAAGCTATCATTTAAACGATCTATGAATCGTGAGAAGACAAGGTTGTTCAACGAAGCCTTGTTATAGGAAATATAAAGTTTAACCGCAGGAAGAGGTTGTTCCAGTTTTATTTCTTTTAACTTCAAAAAGTCACGATGTAAATCGTACAGTTCGGTGGGCACAATGCCTAATAAGTCAGTAACAGAAATACTATTAATTATAGTCATCAAAGAAGAACTGCGAAATGAAACTTTACGGTTCATAAAACGTTCATCTATGTCCATTTGAATTTCGTCAATCCCTGCTGATTTAGATATCAACAAGGTGAATTCTTCGGCGATAATTTGTTCATAGTTACTGGTATCGGTAATACGAGGATGTTTGTTGCTACATATAAGAGAATTGCGAATAGTATGTAACGGCATGCAGATGACAGAGCGGCTAATTACTGGTTGTAGTGTAATTGCCAGGTCAGTTTTGCGTTGAACCAACAGTTCTTCGGCATTTTCAGCTGAAAGCAGTATGTCATGGCATTCTATATCGATTGAAGTATCTTGTCTAAGACAGCGGATTAGCATGTTGTTATTAGTACAAGAAATAAGCTGAGGACCGTAGATAATAAAATTTTTCTTTAGCTCAGACTTATTAACAATATTGATCGTTTGTTCAATGCCTCTGAGATTTTTCTCAAGATGATGATGCAGATTTAACCCTGTCGTAGTCGGCGCGATACCTTTCCCTGAGCGAATGAATAACGGGTCATTAAATTGCGCACGTAAACGTTGTAACGACTGACTAACAGCAGAGGGCGTTATATATAATGATTCTGCCGCTTTACTAATGCTGAGATGTTGATAAATACACTCAAATATGACCAGTAAATTCAGATCAAATTTTTTTAGGTCATAAAGATTCGCCATAACATACTCCGTTATATTATCTCTTCTATAAATCATTCATTTGTTCAATAATGTTGCTTTTGTATTTATTTGTATTATGTTTTTTTGCTTAACTCAGAATTAAGTTTTTCTAAAATAGCACAGCCACTTAGGGCAGAGCGAGCAATTCATGCTTTTTTAGGATGGTTGAAAAGCAGAGATATATTTCAACCATCCATGAGTTATCTTTTATTTATTCCCCATAATGATATTAAGCGTTTTCTGATCGGGCAACCCCACGGCCTGTTGCAGTGTATTTTCCTTACTCATGTAATAGATAGCTGGCGTGACATTTGCCCCCAGATCGTCCATCAGTTTCTCGTTGTCGCTTAACACTTTCATTTGCTCTGTACTTACGTTTGCAGGCACGTTTAGCTTAAGCTTGCCACCAGAGGCTTCATATTCTTGCCAGGTTTTTGCGGGATCTTTGGAGGCAAGAATTGCCGCTGTTGTCGCCGGGCTTTCTGGCTTGATAACGCCAACCAACAATGTTCTTAATTGCACTTTGCCAGAATCAACCCACGGGCGAGCCTGCTGCCAGAACTGTTTACAATATGGGCAGAACGGATCGGCGAAGACGT
>ERZ827194.1270-NODE-1270-length-11446-cov-22.4607_pt1 | contig 11446 bp, 10 predicted proteins | sample MGYA00519777_ERZ827194 | MGnify/ENA primary metagenome ERZ827194 (study PRJEB31778, sample SAMEA3449277) | human gut metagenome | biome: human gut; feature: human-associated habitat; material: faeces | place: United Kingdom | collected 2010/2012 ...
CTAATCTAATCAGATTGAAAGATTTAAAAGTGTTATTTTGATCGCAAAATGAAAGATAAATATTTTAATTTGAAAGTTTGAATAAAAGGATAGCGAGGAGAATGAGTTGAGTTATGTAAAGTCCGTATCGGGCAGTGACTACCGCTTCCTTGTGCGGGGCGTGATGCTTTACCATACTTGCCCTTGGTTGAATCTGTTAAATGGACCCCTCATGTTCAAGCGTCGTTATGTAACATTGCTTCCCCTTTTTGTGTTGCTTGCCGCCTGTAGCAGCAAGCCAAAACCTACTGAGACTGAAACGACCACCGGAACGCCGTCTGGCGGCTTCCTGCTTGAGCCGCAGCACAATGTGATGCAGATGGGCGGTGACTTCGCCAATAACCCGAATGCCCAGCAGTTCATCGACAAAATGGTGAACAAACACGGTTTCGATCGTCAGCAGTTGCAGGAAATTCTCTCTCAGGCGAAACGTCTGGATTCGGTACTGCGGCTGATGGATAACCAGGCACCAACCACATCGGTGAAACCGCCATCAGGTCCGAACGGCGCATGGCTGCGTTATCGCAAAAAATTTATTACGCCGGACAACGTGCAGAATGGTGTGGTTTTCTGGAATCAGTATGAAGATGCGTTGAATCGCGCGTGGCAGGTGTATGGTGTACCGCCGGAAATTATCGTCGGGATTATCGGCGTTGAAACCCGCTGGGGGCGCGTGATGGGGAAAACTCGCATCCTCGATGCGCTGGCAACGCTGTCATTTAACTACCCACGCCGCGCGGAGTATTTCTCTGGCGAGCTGGAAACTTTCCTGCTGATGGCGCGCGATGAGCAGGACGATCCGCTCAATCTGAAAGGTTCCTTTGCCGGGGCGATGGGCTACGGACAGTTTATGCCGTCGTCTTACAAACAATATGCGGTAGATTTCAGCGGCGACGGGCATATCAACCTGTGGGATCCGGTTGATGCGATCGGTAGCGTGGCGAACTATTTCAAAGCGCACGGCTGGGTGAAAGGCGATCAGGTCGCGGTAATGGCAAACGGTCAGGCTCCAGGCTTGCCAAATGGCTTCAAAACCAGGTACAGCATTTCGCAGCTTGCCGCGGCAGGTTTAACGCCACAGCAGCCGCTGGGCAACCATCAACAAGCCAGCCTGCTGCGTCTGGATGTTGGAACAGGTTACCAGTACTGGTACGGTCTGCCGAACTTCTACACCATTACCCGTTATAACCACAGCACCCATTACGCAATGGCGGTCTGGCAGTTAGGACAAGCCGTGGCGCTGGCGCGCGTACAGTAACTATTTGCAAGAGGGGGGCGTGAGCTTCCCTCTGGCTAATCAGCTTTTTTCTGAATCCTCCTCGTAAAATTGCAACGCCAACACCATCTTCCTGACGAAAGTGCTATCTTGTCCGGCATAAATTTTTGACTGACAGAGGTTGTGATGACTGACAGTGAACTGATGCAGTTAAGCGAACAGGTTGGGCAGGCGCTGAAAGCCCGTGGCGCAACCGTAACAACTGCTGAGTCTTGTACCGGTGGTTGGGTAGCGAAAGTGATTACCGATATTGCCGGCAGTTCCGCCTGGTTTGAACGCGGATTTGTCACCTACAGTAACGAAGCGAAAGCGCAAATGATCGGTGTACGCGAAGAGACGCTGGCGCAGCATGGCGCGGTGAGCGAACCTGTCGTGGTGGAAATGGCGATAGGCGCACTGAAAGCGGCTCGTGCTGATTATGCTGTGTCTATTAGTGGTATCGCCGGGCCGGATGGCGGCAGTGAAGAGAAGCCTGTCGGCACCGTCTGGTTTGCTTTTGCCACCGCCCGCGGCGAAGGTATTACCCGGCGGGAATGCTTCAGCGGTGACCGTGATGCGGTGCGTCGTCAGGCTACTGCGTATGCATTGCAGACCTTGTGGCAACAATTTCTACAAAACACTTGATACTGTATGAGCATACAGTATAATTGCTTCAACAGAACATATTGACTATCCGGTATTACCCGGCATGACAGGAGTAAAAATGGCTATCGACGAAAACAAACAGAAAGCGTTGGCGGCAGCACTGGGCCAGATTGAGAAACAATTTGGTAAAGGCTCCATCATGCGCCTGGGTGAAGACCGTTCCATGGATGTGGAAACCATCTCTACCGGTTCGCTTTCACTGGATATCGCGCTTGGGGCAGGTGGTCTGCCGATGGGCCGTATCGTCGAAATCTACGGACCAGAATCTTCCGGTAAAACCACGCTGACGTTGCAGGTGATCGCCGCAGCGCAGCGCGAAGGTAAAACCTGTGCGTTTATCGATGCTGAACACGCGCTGGACCCAATCTACGCACGTAAACTGGGCGTTGATATCGACAACCTGCTGTGCTCCCAGCCGGATACCGGCGAGCAGGCACTGGAAATCTGTGACGCCCTGGCACGTTCTGGCGCAGTAGACGTTATCGTCGTTGACTCCGTGGCGGCACTGACGCCGAAAGCGGAAATCGAAGGCGAAATCGGCGACTCTCACATGGGCCTTGCGGCACGTATGATGAGCCAGGCGATGCGTAAGCTGGCGGGTAACCTGAAGCAGTCCAACACGCTGCTGATCTTCATCAACCAGATCCGTATGAAAATTGGTGTGATGTTCGGTAACCCGGAAACCACTACCGGTGGTAACGCGCTGAAATTCTACGCCTCTGTTCGTCTCGACATCCGTCGTATCGGCGCGGTGAAAGAGGGCGAAAACGTGGTGGGTAGCGAAACCCGTGTGAAAGTGGTGAAGAACAAAATCGCTGCTCCGTTTAAACAGGCTGAATTCCAGATCCTCTACGGCGAAGGTATCAACTTCTATGGCGAACTGGTTGATCTGGGCGTGAAAGAGAAGCTGATCGAGAAAGCAGGTGCGTGGTACAGCTACAAAGGTGAGAAGATCGGTCAGGGTAAAGCGAATGCGACTGCCTGGCTGAAAGATAACCCGGAAACCGCGAAAGAGATCGAGAAGAAAGTACGTGAGTTGCTGCTGAGCAACCCGAACTCAACGCCGGATTTCTCTGTAGATGACAGCGAAGGCGTAGCAGAAACTAACGAAGATTTTTAATCGTCTTGTTTGATACACAAGGGTCGCATCTGCGGCCCTTTTGCTTTTTTAAGTTGTAAGGATATGCCATGACAGAATCAACGTCCCGTCGCCCGGCATATGCTCGCCTGTTGGATCGTGCGGTACGCATTCTGGCGGTGCGCGATCACAGTGAGCAAGAATTGCGACGTAAACTCGCGGCACCGATCATGGGCAAAAATGGCCCGGAAGAGATTGATGCCACGGCAGAAGATTACGAGCGCGTTATCGCCTGGTGCCATGAACATGGCTATCTCGATGACAGCCGATTTGTTGCGCGCTTTATCGCCAGCCGTAGCCGCAAAGGTTATGGACCTGCGCGTATTCGTCAGGAACTGAATCAGAAAGGTATTTCCCGCGAAGCGACAGAAAAAGCGATGCGTGAATGTGACATCGACTGGTGCGCACTGGCGCGCGATCAGGCGACGCGAAAATATGGCGAACCTTTGCCAACTGTCTTTTCAGAAAAAGTTAAGATCCAGCGTTTTCTGCTCTATCGTGGCTATCTGATGGAAGATATCCAGGATATTTGGCGAAATTTTGCCGACTGAACGCATACGGGATTTTACTTCCCAGTCAAGAAAACTTATCTTATTCCCACTTTTCAGTTACCAGCCCGGCGGTTAACGACACGCAACGGCTGGTAGCGATATTTCGTTAGCTTGATTTCAGGATAATTATGAGCAAGAGCACCGCTGAGATCCGTCAGGCGTTTCTCGACTTTTTCCATAGTAAGGGACATCAGGTAGTTGCCAGCAGCTCCCTGGTACCCCATAACGACCCAACTTTGTTGTTTACCAACGCCGGGATGAACCAGTTCAAGGATGTGTTCCTTGGGCTCGACAAGCGTAATTATTCCCGCGCTACCACTTCCCAACGCTGCGTGCGTGCGGGTGGTAAACACAACGACCTGGAAAACGTCGGTTACACCGCGCGTCACCATACCTTCTTCGAAATGCTGGGCAACTTCAGCTTCGGCGACTATTTCAAACACGATGCCATTCAGTTTGCATGGGAACTGCTGACCAGCGAAAAATGGTTTGCCCTGCCGAAAGAGCGTCTGTGGGTTACCGTCTATGAAAGCGACGACGAAGCCTACGAAATCTGGGAAAAAGAAGTAGGGATCCCGCGCGAACGTATTATTCGCATCGGCGATAACAAAGGTGCGCCATACGCATCTGACAACTTCTGGCAGATGGGTGACACTGGTCCGTGCGGCCCGTGCACCGAAATCTTCTACGATCACGGCGACCACATTTGGGGTGGCCCTCCGGGAAGTCCGGAAGAAGATGGCGACCGCTACATTGAGATCTGGAACATCGTCTTCATGCAGTTCAACCGCCAGGCAGATGGCACGATGGAACCGCTGCCGAAGCCGTCTGTAGATACCGGTATGGGTCTGGAGCGTATTGCTGCGGTGCTGCAACACGTTAACTCTAACTATGACATCGACCTGTTCCGTACGCTGATCCAGGCGGTAGCGAAAGTCACTGGCGCGACCGATTTGAGCAACAAATCGCTGCGTGTAATCGCTGACCACATTCGTTCTTGTGCGTTCCTGATCGCGGATGGCGTAATGCCGTCCAATGAAAGCCGTGGTTATGTACTGCGTCGTATCATTCGTCGCGCAGTGCGTCACGGTAATATGCTCGGCGCGAAAGAAACCTTCTTCTACAAACTGGTTGGTCCGCTGATCGACGTTATGGGCTCTGCGGGTGAAGACCTGAAACGACAGCAGGCGCAGGTTGAGCAGGTGCTGAAGACTGAAGAAGAGCAGTTTGCCCGTACTCTGGAGCGCGGTCTGGCGCTGCTGGATGAAGAGCTGGCAAAACTTTCTGGTGATACGCTGGATGGCGAAACGGCTTTCCGTCTGTACGACACCTATGGCTTCCCGGTTGACCTGACGGCTGATGTTTGTCGTGAGCGCAACATCAAAGTTGACGAAGCTGGTTTCGAAGCAGCAATGGAAGAGCAGCGTCGTCGCGCGCGCGAAGCCAGCGGCTTTGGTGCCGATTACAACGCAATGATCCGTGTTGACAGCGCATCTGAATTTAAAGGCTATGACCATCTGGAACTGAACGGCAAAGTGACCGCGCTGTTTGTTGATGGTAAAGCGGTTGATGCCATCAATGCAGGCCAGGAAGCTGTGGTCGTGCTGGATCAAACGCCATTCTATGCGGAATCCGGCGGTCAGGTTGGTGATAAAGGCGAACTGAAAGGCGCTAACTTCTCCTTTGCGGTGGAAGATACGCAGAAATACGGCCAGGCGATTGGTCACATCGGTAAACTTGCTGCGGGTTCTCTGAAAGTGGGCGACGCGGTGCAGGCTGATGTTGATGAAGCTCGTCGCGCCCGTATTCGTCTGAATCACTCCGCAACGCACCTGATGCACGCTGCGCTGCGCCAGGTTCTGGGTACTCATGTATCGCAGAAAGGTTCACTGGTTAACGACAAAGTGCTGCGCTTCGACTTCTCACACAACGAAGCGATGAAACCAGAAGAGATTCGTGCGGTCGAAGACCTGGTGAACGCACAGATTCGCCGTAACTTGCCGATCGAAACCAACATCATGGATCTCGAAGCGGCAAAAGCGAAAGGTGCGATGGCACTGTTCGGCGAGAAGTATGATGAGCGCGTACGCGTGCTGAGCATGGGCGATTTCTCCACCGAGCTGTGTGGCGGTACTCACGCCAGCCGCACTGGTGATATTGGTCTGTTCCGCATCATCTCTGAATCGGGTACTGCTGCAGGCGTTCGTCGTATCGAAGCGGTAACCGGAGAAGGCGCTATCGCCACCGTTCATGCAGACAGCGATCGCTTAAGCGAAGTCGCGCATCTGCTGAAAGGCGATAGCAATAATCTGGCTGATAAAGTGCGCTCAGTACTGGAACGTACGCGTCAGTTAGAAAAAGAACTACAACAGCTTAAAGAACAAGCTGCCGCACAGGAGAGCGCAAATCTTTCCAGTAAGGCAATTGATGTTAATGGTGTTAAGCTGTTGGTTAGCGAGCTTAGCGGTGTTGAGCCGAAAATGTTGCGTACCATGGTTGACGATTTAAAAAATCAGCTGGGGTCGACAATTATCGTGCTGGCAACGGTAGCCGAAGGTAAGGTTTCTCTGATTGCAGGCGTATCTAAGGACGTCACAGATCGTGTGAAAGCAGGGGAACTGATTGGTATGGTCGCTCAGCAGGTGGGCGGCAAGGGTGGTGGACGTCCTGACATGGCGCAAGCCGGTGGTACGGATGCTGCGGCCTTACCTGCAGCGTTAGCCAGTGTGAAAGGCTGGGTCAGCGCGAAATTGCAATAATATAAGCGTCAGGCAATGCCGTGGACTCGCTTCACGGCATTCGCATTAACGCTATCGACAACGATAAAGTCAGGTTGAAGTTGTGTATATCGGCTAAACTTAGGTTTAACAGAATGTAATGCCATGACTGCTTACATGTAATGTGTTTGTCATTGCTTACTTTTTGGCGTTATATGATGGATAATGCCGGGATACAGAGAGACCCGACTCTTTTAATCTTTCAAGGAGCAAAGAATGCTGATTCTGACTCGTCGAGTTGGTGAGACCCTCATGATTGGGGATGAGGTCACCGTGACAGTTTTAGGGGTAAAGGGCAACCAGGTACGTATTGGCGTAAATGCCCCGAAGGAAGTTTCTGTTCACCGTGAAGAGATCTACCAGCGTATCCAGGCTGAAAAATCCCAGCAGTCCAGTTACTAATCTTTCCGCGTCTCATCTTTATCGGTGAGACGCACCCTCAAAATCTCTCCTTCACTCTATAGTCTTTTCGCTTTACTCCCGTTCATTCAACTTAAGTCTCCATTTTTTTGCATTACTGCTATCTGTCAGACCTCCGTTTTTCTGTTGATAAAACACTCTTTTTGACGTTTTTACAGACTAATTGAGCGTGAAGTGTGCAAACGATAAAAGTGTGGGAAAAATTGTTTGACTTATAAGTCTCAGAAAGTAATATGTGCGCCACGCAGCGACGATGAGCGATAAACAAGTTCTTCGAAGCACTCGTAAGAGGCGTGTGGTGAGGTGGCCGAGAGGCTGAAGGCGCTCCCCTGCTAAGGGAGTATGCGGTCAAAAGCTGCATCCGGGGTTCGAATCCCCGCCTCACCGCCATTTGCATCCGTAGCTCAGCTGGATAGAGTACTCGGCTACGAACCGAGCGGTCGGAGGTTCGAATCCTCCCGGATGCACCATATTCTCCGTAATCATCAGTGATGATGGTTAAGATGGATTTTCTTATTTGATATGGCTTTAGTAGCGGTATCAATATCAGCAGTAAAATAAGTTTTCCCGATGCATCCGTAGCTCAGCTGGATAGAGTACTCGGCTACGAACCGAGCGGTCGGAGGTTCGAATCCTCCCGGATGCACCATCTCTTACTTGATATGGCTTTAGTAGCGATATCAATATCAGTAGTAAAATAAATTTTCCCGATGCATCCGTAGCTCAGCTGGATAGAGTACTCGGCTACGAACCGAGCGGTCGGAGGTTCGAATCCTCCCGGATGCACCATCTCTTACTTGATATGGCTTTAGTAGCGATATCAATATCAGTAGTAAAATAAATTTTCCCGATGCATCCGTAGCTCAGCTGGATAGAGTACTCGGCTACGAACCGAGCGGTCGGAGGTTCGAATCCTCCCGGATGCACCATATTCTCCGTAATCATCAGTGATGATGGTTAAGATGGATTTTCTTATTTGATATGGCTTTAGTAGCGGTATCAATATCAGCAGTAAAATAAGTTTTCCCGATGCATCCGTAGCTCAGCTGGATAGAGTACTCGGCTACGAACCGAGCGGTCGGAGGTTCGAATCCTCCCGGATGCACCATATTCTCCGTAATCTTCAGCAATGAAGGTATCGAAGAGGTAGCGGTACTAACCGCAGGCACCATCTTCTCCCACAAATTTCCTTCAAAAATATCTCATTTCTAAATAACTACTTTATCCATTTCCTGAATTTTCTTCTCCTTCGCCATCAGCGACAAAATCAAGCAATTACGCTAAAGTAGCGTCATATTTTTCGACTTGCGAGAAGACCATGTACGAGCGTTATGCAGGTTTAATTTTTGATATGGATGGCACCATCCTGGATACCGAGCCTACGCACCGTAAAGCGTGGCGCGAAGTATTAGGGCACTACGGTCTTCAGTACGATGTTCAGGCGATGATTGCGCTTAATGGCTCGCCCACCTGGCGTATTGCTCAGGCGATTATTGAGCTGAATCAGGCCGATCTCGACCCGCATGCGTTAGCGCGTGAAAAAACAGAAGCAGTAAGAAGTATGCTGCTGGATAGTGTCGAGCCGCTTCCTCTTGTTGAAGTGGTGAAAAGCTGGCATGGTCGTCGCCCAATGGCTGTAGGAACGGGGAGTGAAAGCGCCATCGCTGAGGCATTGCTGGCGCACCTGGGATTACGCCGTTATTTTGACGCCGTCGTCGCTGCTGATCACGTCAAACACCATAAACCCGCGCCAGACACATTTTTGTTGTGCGCGCAGCGTATGGGCGTGCAACCGACACAGTGTGTGGTCTTTGAAGATGCCGATTTCGGTATTCTGGCGGCCCGTGCAGCAGGCATGGACGCTGTGGATGTTCGCTTGCTGTGAGTGAAGCGTTATCGCTTTTCTCGTTGTTTGCCAGTAGTTTTCTCAGCGCTACACTATTACCCGGCAACTCCGAAGTCGTGCTGGTGGCAATGTTGCTTTCCGGAGTGAGTCATCCCTGGGTTTTAGTTTTAACAGCAACAATGGGTAATAGCCTTGGAGGGTTAACTAACGTTATCCTTGGGCGTTTCTTTCCATTGCGTAAAACATCGCGCTGGCAAGAGAAAGCTACCGGCTGGCTGAAACGCTATGGTGCAGTCACGCTATTATTAAGCTGGATGCCCGTGGTTGGCGATTTACTGTGTCTGTTAGCGGGATGGATGCGCATCTCCTGGGGGCCGGTAATCTTTTTTTTGTGCCTTGGTAAAGCGTTACGCTATGTTGCAGTTGCAGCAGCGACCGTTCAGGGCATGATGTGGTGGCACTAATTGTAGGCCTGCACATATGGTCACCATTACAGTTATGCTAATTAAAACGATTTTGACAGGCGGGAGGTCAATTTGATCCCGGACGTATCACAGGCGCTGGCCTGGCTGGAAAAACATCCTCAGGCGTTAAAGGGGATACAGCGTGGGCTGGAGCGCGAAACTTTGCGTGTTAATGCTGATGGCAGACTGGCAACAACAGGTCATCCTGAAGCATTAGGTTCCGCACTGACGCACAAATGGATTACTACCGATTTTGCGGAAGCATTACTGGAATTCATTACACCAGTGGATGGTGATATTGAACATATGCTGACCTTTATGCGCGATCTGCATCGTTATACGGCGCGCAATATGGGCGATGAGCGGATGTGGCCGTTAAGTATGCCATGCTACATCGCAGAAGGTCAGGACATCGAACTGGCACAGTACGGCACTTCTAACACCGGACGCTTTAAAACGCTGTACCGTGAAGGGCTGAAAAATCGCTACGGCGCGCTGATGCAAACCATTTCCGGCGTGCACTACAATTTCTCTTTGCCAATGGCATTCTGGCAAGCGAAGTGTGGTGATATCGCGGGCGCTGATGCCAAAGAGAAAATTTCTGCGGGCTATTTCCGCGTTATCCGCAATTACTATCGTTTCGGTTGGGTCATTCCTTATCTGTTTGGCGCGTCTCCGGCGATTTGTTCTTCTTTCCTGCAAGGAAAACCAACGTCGCTGCCGTTTGAGAAAACCGAGTGCGGTATGTATTACCTGCCGTATGCGACCTCTCTTCGTTTGAGCGATCTTGGCTATACCAATAAATCGCAAAGCAATCTTGGTATCACCTTCAATGATCTCTACGAGTACGTGGCGGGCCTTAAACAGGCAATCAAAACGCCATCGGAAGAGTACGCGAAGATTGGTATTGAGAAAGACGGTAAGCGGCTGCAAATCAACAGCAATGTGCTGCAGATTGAAAACGAACTGTACGCGCCGATTCGTCCAAAACGCGTTACCCGCAGTGGTGAGTCGCCTTCTGATGCGCTGTTACGTGGCGGCATTGAATATATTGAAGTCCGCTCGCTGGATATCAACCCGTTCTCGCCGATTGGTGTAGATGAACAACAGGTGCGATTCCTCGACCTGTTTATGGTCTGGTGTGCGCTGGCTGACGCACCGGAAATGAGCAGTAGCGAACTTGCCTGTACACGCGTTAACTGGAACCGGGTGATCCTCGAAGGTCGCAAACCGGGCCTGACGCTGGGTATCGGCTGCGAAACCGCGCAGTTCCCGTTACCGCAGGTGGGTAAAGATCTGTTCCGCGATCTGAAACGCGTCGCGCAAACGCTGGATAGCATTAACGGCGGCGAAGCGTATCAGAAAGTGTGTGATGAACTGGTCGCCTGCTTCGATAATCCCGATCTGACTTTCTCTGCCCGTATCTTAAGGTCTATGATTGATACTGGTATTGGCGGAACAGGCAAAGCGTTTGCTGAAGCGTACCGTAATCTGCTGCGTGAAGAGCCGCTGGAAATTCTGCGCGAAGAGGATTTTGTCGCCGAGCGCGAGGCGTCTGAACGCCGTCAGCAGGAAATGGAAGCCGCTGATACCGAACCGTTTGCGGTGTGGCTGGAAAAACACGCCTGACAGAAAAGAAAAAGGCCACTCGTGAGTGGCCAAAATTTCATCTCTGAATTCAGGGATGATGATAACAAATGCGCGTCTTTCATATACTCAGACTCGCCTGGGAACAAAGAGTTCAGAAAATTTTTAAAAAAATTACCGGAGGTGGCTAAATGCCGTTGTTAGATAGCTTCACAGTCGATCATACCCGGATGGAAGCGCCTGCAGTTCGGGTGGCAAAAACAATGAACACCCCGCATGGCGACGCAATCACCGTGTTCGATCTGCGCTTCTGCGTGCCGAACAAAGAAGTGATGCCAGAAAGAGGGATCCATACCCTGGAGCACCTGTTTGCTGGTTTTATGCGTAACCATCTTAACGGTAATGGTGTAGAGATTATCGATATCTCGCCAATGGGCTGCCGCACCGGTTTTTATATGAGTCTGATTGGTACGCCAGATGAGCAGCGTGTCGCTGATGCCTGGAAAGCGGCAATGGAAGACGTGCTGAAAGTGCAGGATCAGAATCAGATCCCGGAACTGAACGTCTACCAGTGTGGCACTTACCAGATGCACTCGTTGCAGGAAGCACAGGATATTGCGCGTAGCATTCTGGAACGTGACGTACGCATCAACAGCAACGAAGAACTGGCGCTGCCGAAAGAGAAGTTGCAGGAACTGCACAT
>ERZ827194.1278-NODE-1278-length-11370-cov-2.81989_pt1 | contig 11370 bp, 7 predicted proteins | sample MGYA00519777_ERZ827194 | MGnify/ENA primary metagenome ERZ827194 (study PRJEB31778, sample SAMEA3449277) | human gut metagenome | biome: human gut; feature: human-associated habitat; material: faeces | place: United Kingdom | collected 2010/2012 ...
CGCCGCCCGAGTGTGTATAGGAAGCGTTGCGCCAAGTCTTGCCGTTGTACTTGACGGGGTCATTCTCGGTCCACTCAAAGCTGGCATTCCACTTTGCCTCGTAGTCGAACAGCTCGTCGGCGTTCTTGTCAGGATCGAAGACGGGGATGAAGCGATCGCTGGCGTGCTCGCTCTCGGTGAACTTAAACTGGGCCCTGTCGGCGGTGTCGCCGGCAACGTCGGTAATCTCGACGCCCTCGGGAACCTCGACCTTAAACCAAATGAAGTCGGTCCTCATATCCACGGCTGGCTTTTCTGCCCCGCCGCCACCGCCACTTCCGGTAGCGTCGCCGCTGCCACCGCAGCCCACCAGGGCAACTGCGGCAAAGAGACTGATGCAGAGGGTGAGAATCGCAAAGGCCTTCTTTTTCATGGTCGTGTCCTCCTCGATCTGTAACCGCCCATGGATTACCTGTCTTTACTGTACGCGTGGACGGCTCGCTAGGGTGGGCCATGTGTCCCATTCTGAGGGCCGGATTTGCGCCGTTAAGTGGCAATATGTTCGGGCGCAAAAGAGGGGAGGGCTGGTGCTGTCGGCCCTCCCCGGGGTGAGGTGCCCGTTGTTTTAATGGGGCGCATGTGCGCGGGTGCGCGTAGGCGCGTGCGGGTGTCCCGTTACTTGATCTCGATGCTCGAAATCTCGACTTCGCGTGCCTCGGAAACTGCCTCTTCCATGTCATCGGGGAACTCGATGGAGTTGAGGAGTGCCTCGGCTTCTTTCTTGTGCTGGTCGAAGTTCGAGATGAGGACGTAGACGCTTCCCGGCTCAACATCGGTAAAAAGCATGGTTGAGATGCCGCTGTTGTCCTCGTATGTTCCGACGAGCCACGTCCTGCCGTTATACTCGACGGACCCGCCATCCTTCCACTGGAACGTATCCCCCTTCTTTTCCGCCTGGTCGGCGTGGGATTCCTCGGCCGTCAGCGCTTTTTTCCAAACGGGGATAAAGCGATCGGCCGAGGCGTTCTCGTCTTCGGGGAAGGTCGGCATTCTTGCCGGCAGAGTCGCTTACGCCGACGCCCTCGGGCATCTCGACCTTAAACCAGATGTAGTCGGTCTTCTTGGCGACGGGGGCCTTTTCCTTGCTCTCGCTCTTGGGGGCGCTGCCGCCGCCCGATGCGCTCCCGCCGCAGCCCACAAGGGCGAGCGCGGCAAAGAGGGCGATGCAAAGGGAAAGGATCGATAGGGTCTTTTTCTTCATGGTGGCGTCCTCCTTGTCTGCCAGGGACATCGTGTGCCGCGGATCGCTGGGGCGGCGGTTACGCATGCGCATGATGTCTTTGTTTACTGTGCGGTTATTCTTCCATTCGTCGTCCGGTGCCGTGATGAGCTTGCCCCAACATAGGGCTCCTTACCTATATGTATGCCCCAGTTGCCGCTGCCCGGAAGTCTCGAAAGGTGGGCCATGTGTCCCATGTTTGCGGTGCCGACGCCTATCGTTCGTCATAGAAATCCGCGATGGCCAGGTGCGCTGACGCTTATGTACTTATGGGCTAGACTTAGCACCATTATGTGATCGATGCGGTCGGTCGGCGGTTTCCACCCGACCGATGTATATGACTTGAAGGTGCATGCGTATGAGCCAAGAGATGATGGACAAGACCTGCCGCGGGTTTGCCGAGGCGCTTGCCGCGCGCGAGCCGGTTCCCGGCGGTGGCAGCGCGAGCGCCTTTGTGGGCGCGCTGGGCGCCTCGCTGTGCGGAATGGTTGCCCGCTACGGTGCGACTAATCCCGCGCTTGCTGATCGTGCGGATGACCTGACGCGCGCGTTTGCCCAGGCTGATGAGCTGGCCCAGGAGCTTGTCGAGTTGGTTTCCGAGGACGTTCGTGCCTACAGGCGGGTGTCCGCGGCGTACGGTATTCCGCGTGACGATCCGGCTCGAGCGACCGCGATTCAGGATGCGCTGCATGTGGCCGCTATGCCGCCGTATCGCATTATGGATGCCTGCGGGCGTGCGCTGGCGCTGCTCGAGGACATGGCCGACAAGGGTTCGCGTCAGCTGCTGTCCGATGTGGCGTGCGGCGCCGTGTTCTGCCGTGCCGCTATGCAGGGCGCGAGCTTGACGCTCTTTGCGAACACCACGTCTATGAAAGATCGCGCTCGTGCTGAGGAGCTCGAGACGGCGTGTGATGAGTTGCTCGACACATGGTTGCCGCGCGCCGATGCGCTGGCGCGCCGCGCCTCCGACGCTGCAAGGAAGAGAGGATAGCCATGGCTGAACTGCTGAAGGGTGCTCCCGTTGCTCGCGCTTTGACCGAGGAACTTGCTGCTCGCTGTGCAGCCCTGCGCGAACGTGGCGTTGTGCCGACGCTGGCCATTGTTCGTGTGGGCGAGCGCGAGGACGACCTGTCCTACGAGCGCGGTGCCCTCAAGCGCTGCGAGAAGGTTGGCATTGAGGCTCGCCGCGTTTTGCTTTCTGCCGATGTTTCGCAGGACGAGCTGTTGGCGGCCATCGAGGACATCAATACCGATTCGGCTGTTCATGGCTGTCTGATGTTCCGCCCGCTGCCCGCCGGCCTTGACGAGAACGCCGTCGCCGCAGCGCTCGATCCCGCCAAGGATGTTGACTCCATGACGCCGGCCTCGCTGCTTACCACGCTTTCGGGTCGTGGCGAGGGCTTTGCTCCCTGCACGGCCGAGGCCGTGTTGGCGTTGCTGGACCATTACAGTGTTGAGCTGGATGGGGCCAAGGTTGCGGTCGTCGGTCGGTCTCTGGTGATTGGTCGTCCCGTTGCCGCCATGCTTACGGCGCGCAATGCGACCGTGACGACGTGCCATACGCATACGCGCGACCTTGCTGCCGAGTGCCGTGCTGCCGACATTGTGGTTGCCGCCGTTGGACGCGCACGCACGATTGGCGCGGATGCGGTCCGCGAGGACCAGACGATCATTGATGTGGGCATTAACTGGGATGAGGACGCTGGCAAGCTGGTCGGGGACATCGATTTTGATGCTGCGGAGCCGGTCGTTAACGCCATCACGCCCGTGCCGGGCGGCGTGGGCGCCGTGACAACGGCGATTCTCGCCAAACACGTGATCGAAGCGGCCGAGCGCGCATCGAAATAGGCGTTTTTGCACACAGGGGTCCCGAGGGGTTCTGAGGGGTTGTGATTTCGCCCTTTTTGCGCCGAAGCGATACACTGTTGCCGTTTGATTTCTTCGCTCAAGGAGGATGCGCATGCCGTGCACAACGATTCTGGTCGGTAAAAACGCAAGCTACGACGGGTCGACCCTGGTCGCGCGTAACGAGGACTCGTCCAACGGGGTATTTGAGCCCAAGCGCATGCGCGTAGTGCATCCCGACGAGCAGCCGCGTGTCTACACGAGCGTCCTGAGCCACCTGACCGTTGAGCTGCCCGATAACCCCATGCGCTATACGAGCGTCCCCGATGTTGTCCCGGGCCACGGTATCTGGGCCGAGGCCGGTTTCAACGAGCTCAATGTTGGCATGTCCGCAACCGAGACGCTTACCACCAACGAGCGCGTCCGCGGCGCCGATCCGCTCGTGGACTACGTGCCCGCCAAGGGCAACGAGGGTGAGGACGGCTATGTGCCGGCGCAGCCCGGTGGCCTGGGCGAGGAGGACATGGTGACCCTGGTGCTGCCGTATGCCAAGTCCGCCCGCGACGGCGTCCGTATCCTGGGCGACCTGCTCGAGCGCTACGGCACCTACGAGAACAACGGCATCGCCTTTAGCGACGTGGACGAGATCTGGTGGCTCGAGACCATCGGCGGCCATCACTGGATCGCCAAGCGCGTGCCCGACGACGCCTATGTGACCATGCCTAACCAGCTGGGTATCGACAGCTTTGACCTGGACGACGCCGAGGGCGACCAGGCCGACCACATGTGTTCCGCCGACCTGCGCTCCTGGATGGCCGAGTGGCATCTGGACCTGACGCTGGGCGTCGAGGGCTACGGCTCGGCTGCGGTCTTTAACCCGCGCGAGGCCTTTGGCTCGCACAGCGACAGCGACCACGTCTACAACACGCCGCGCGCCTGGTACATGCAGCGCTGCCTCAACCCCAGTGACGTGTGGGATGGCCCCGACGCCGACTACACGCCCGAGAGCGACGATATCCCCTGGAGCCGCGTGCCCGAGCGTAAGGTGACCATCGAGGACATCAAGTACGTACTCTCGAGCCACTACCAGGGTACGGAGTACGACTGCTACGGCAGCAAGGGCACGCCCGCCACGCGCGGCGCCTATCGCCCCATCGGCATCAACCGCAACAGCCAGCTCGCCGTGCTGCAGCTGCGCCCCTATGCGCAGCCGGCCTATCGCGCCGTGCAGTGGATGGCGTTTGGCTCCAACTCGTTTAACGCGCTGGTTCCGCTGTACGCCAACGTCGAGACCATGCCCGAGTACTATGCCGACACGCAGGCTCGCGTAACGTCCGAAAACTTCTACTGGGCCAACCGCCTGATCGGCGCCCTGGCCGACGTCCGTTTCCATGAGTGCGGCCGCGCTGTGGAGGACTATCAGGAGAAGGTCGGTGGCATGGGTCACAAGCAGATCCATGACGTCGACGCTGCCGTAGCCGCTCTGCCCGAGGCCGAGGTGCCTTCCGAGCTTGCACGCGCCAACGAGGCCTTTGCCGAGCGTGTTCGCGTGGAGACCGATGCCCTGCTGGGCAAGGTGCTCTTCACCACGAGCTGCGCCATGAAGAACTCTTTCGCGATGAACGACAACGTGAGGTAGGGATTTCTCGTCGATCGAATAGTGCTAAAACGCTTTGTCGCTTTCGCTCAATCTTGGGTACAAGAACGCCAATGCAGTTGTTTGTGATTGGAGACAACCATGGTTATGAAACTCGATCAGCTTGTTAACGGCGCCATTAACGTGGGCTTTGGCGCTGCCGCCGTTGCTGTCGAAGGCGGCAAGAAGGTCCTCGACGACCTTAATACCAAGGGCGAGCAGGTTCGCAAGGACGCCGGCACCCCCGATATCGCCCGTAGCGTGTCCGACATGTTCGAGCAGGCCGGCGGCACCATCTCCGACCTGACCGAGCGTCTGGGCATGCAGGGCGAGACCGCGGCCCAACGCGTGCTCGACGAGCTCATTCTGGCTCGCGTCCGCGTTATGACCGCGCCCGAGCGCACGGCCTTCCTGGCTCATGTGCGCGACATCGTCGATTCGGTCGAGGACAACGTGACCTCGGTGCCCGTCGAGTCTGTTGAGGCCGACGATGCGAAGGATACCGAAGAGGCCGAGTAGCAGCGCAGATGGCAGATTCCACCACCGATTACAACAATCTAGATCCTTTGGGTGACGAGGCGGCGGTTGTCGATGAGGTCGATGCCGCCGTCTCGGGCGCTCGCAAAAAGCCGCGCGCTGTCGATATGGTGCCCGAAGAGCCCGACGCGATGGCGCCGGACGAGGAATACCAGCTCACGCCGGCGGGTCGTCGCGAACGCATCGGGCAGATTGTTCGCTTGGTCAAAAAGTACCGTGTGTGGGATAACCTCACGCCGGTTCGCTTGCGCCGCCTGCTCGAGGAGCTCGGCCCCATGTTCGTCAAGATGGGGCAGATTCTGGCCAACCGGTCCGAGATTCTGCCGCAGCGCTTTTGCGATGAGCTGCGCCGTCTGCGTTCCGACGTGGAGCCGGTGCCCTACGAGGTAGTGCTCCGCTGCTTGGAAGAGGAATACGGCCTGCGCCTGGGGGAGATGTTCGATGCGATCGACCCCAATCCGCTTGGTAGCGCATCGCTCGCGCAGGTGCACCGCGCCCGCCTGGTGACCGGCGAGGACGTGGCCGTTAAGGTGCAGCGCCCCGGTGCGCAGCAGGTTATGGCACAGGACATCGATATCATCCGCTCGGTGGTGCGTATCGTTTCCAAGTTCGTCAACACCGATCAATTCGTTGATCTGCACGGCGTAGTCGAGGAGTTGTGGACCTCGTTTCGCGAGGAGACCAACTTTTTGGCCGAGGCCAAAAACCTCAACGACTTCTACGAGTTCCATAAGAGCGTTCATGGCGTGACGTGCCCTAAATCCTATCTGGACCTGTGCACCGAGCACGTGGTGGTTATGGACTACGTCGACGGCATTTCGATCGCCGATCCCGAACGCTTGGTGGCCGAGGGCTATGACTTGGAAAAGATCGGTGCCGCGATTGTCGAGGACTACTCTACGCAGGTGCTCGATGACGGTTTTTTCCATGCCGACCCGCATGCGGGAAACATCATTCTCAAGGACGGCATCGTCTACTTTATCGACTTGGGCATGGTCGGACGCATGTCGAGTCACGATCGCGGTATCGTCAAGGACATGATTTTCGCCGTGGCCGAGGGTGACGTGCCCAAGCTCAAGGATTCGCTCATGCGCTTCGCCGTGACGCGTGGCGATTCGGTCGAGCTCGATCATTCAGCGTTTTTGTCCGACCTTGACTTTATCGTGGCTGACTTTGCGGGCCTTGACCTGAAGGATCTGGATATCGGCGAGTTTTTGACCTCGCTGTTAAACCTCGCGCGTAAGAATGACGTTGAGCTGCCGAGCGTGGTGACGATGTTCGCCCGCGGCATGGTGACGCTCGAGGGCCTGTTGACCGAGTACATGCCCAACGTCAACATGATCCAGATCATCCAGACGCACATCAAAAACGAGAAGAGCACCTACGCCCGCATGCGCGAGATGAGCCGCGACTTTGCAGCGAGCAGTTATCGCGCGGCGAAGGGCTCGCTCGAGGCGGCCGAGTATCTGGGCTTGGCTTCGCGTATGCTCACGCGCGGCCAGCTTAAGGTGAACACGCAGATCATGAGCAGCGATAAGGCGCTGCGACAGCTGGGCGGAATTATCGACCGCATGTCGATGGCAATTGTGATTGCCGGCCTGTTTATCGGTTCGTCGGTGGTGTACTACGCGCGCATCGAGCCGGTTGTGTTTGGTATCCCAGTCATTGGCTTTATGGGCTACGTGAGCGCGCTGGTGCTGGCACTTATGCTGGGCCGCAATATCTGGCTCAACAGCCACGGCGGCAAGCACTAGAGTCTGCGACCGTCACCGCATTTTCCTATCGCAAACAATAGCTTTTACCATGGGCTTCGCCTGCGTGCGAGGCCCTTTTGCGTGATACCATTTTGACGGTAATAATCGATGGCCTAGATGGTGGTGCGGAGACGCACGAATGCGCGGTTTTCCTGCGCGTTTGGGAGAATCGGGGTGCAAGTCCCCGGCTGTACCAGTAACCGTAATTCCTCTTGGCTCGGGATGTTCGCGTCGCAGATCGGACGGCGCGCCTGAGCCGTTAAGGTTAAGTCGGATCGCCTCCCATCTTGCACGTTGCCGCGGCGTATGCCGCCGGTGTGCATAGGGCTCTGGAGGGAAGGAGGACCCCGATGGGGGAACTCGAGCGCAACATGCGCGATGACGTGGGGCAGCCTCAAGGCAACGCTCCAAGTACAGACAATGGGGGACAATTGGATATGTTTGAGGACGAGCGCGAGCGCGTCTCGCATCGCCGTGGCGCAATTGCGCGCGGCGTAGCCAAGCGCGGCCTGGTGGCATTCCTGGCCTTCGCGATGGCCTTTGGCACCACACCGGCTCAGCTGTGGGCCGAGGGTGCCGAGGGCATTACCGACGCTGTGGCTCAGGCTACGACGCCAGGCGAGGACGCAGCGCTTGCGGGCGGTACCGCTGAGCAGAGCGGCGCCGAGGTTTCGGATTCCGGGAGCGCGCCTGCAGCTAGTGCCGCCACTACAGAGGCAGCAACTGGCGACGAAGGCTCGGCGACGGGGGAGAGCCCTGCCACGAGCGAGCGGTCTTCGACGGCATCCGCTGGCCAAGCAGGATCTGCCGCCGCGGCTGCCGTCCAGACAGAGAACCCGACAGAAACTGGCGATGTCGTCAAGAAGCAAATCGAGGTCTCGTTCTCGATTATCGGCACCGATGCCGACGGCAAGGCTCAGACCTGGGTGGCACCTACGCAGCTCAAGCTCGACGAGGGCGCGACGGCTGCGGATGCCTTCATTAAGCTGCAGCAGAAGACGGGCTTCAAGGCGGATTACGATCCGAACACGGCATACGGTTTCTACCTCAAAAGCATCACATCCCCGAGCGATGGCCGCACGCTTGCCTACGATCCGACGACTTATGCCTTCTGGCAGCTGTTCGTCGACGGCGCGTCTTCCTCGGTTGGCGCGAGCAGCGTTAAGCTCACCCAGGGGCAGAAGATTGAGTTTGCCTATACGGCTGGTAGCGCGTCCCCTGTCGTTAAGGACCAGGTTGCCGCAAATGTGACCGTCATTGGTCGCGATGCCCAGGGCAAGACTCAGACTTGGGTCGATAACGCACAGTATGTGGTGACGTCCGGCTCGAGCGCGCTTGACCTTACGAAGGTCGCGCTCGAGGCGAATGACATTGACGCCGTTGCTGCGGGCTCCTTCATTCTGAGCCTTAAGTACAACGGCGTTGAGCTGGGTACGCCGCTCGATTATTCGACCTATTGGCAGCTGTTCATCAACGGCAAGTCGAGCGACTACACGGCAGACAATGTCACCATTCATGCTGGCGATACCGTCACGTGGTTCTACGGTGGCTGGGGCGACCAGTTGCCGTCCGATTCTGTTCATGCTTCTGTTCAGGTCCTCGGTAAGGAAAAGGACGGCAAGCAGCAGGTTTGGGCTTCGACGGGCCAGACGAGCCTCAAGGCAGGCTCCACTGCCAAGGATCTCCTTGAGCAGGTCGGCCTTACTCTCGATGCTGGCGAATCGTCTTGGGGCTGGTTCCTCAACGGCATTTATTCGCCCTTCGATGGTAAGTCCTATTGTGGCTATGATGCTGCGACCAATAGCTATTGGCGCTTCTACGTAAATGGCAAGTTCAAGAACGTTGGCGCTGGTGCCTACGAGCTCCAAGAGGGTGACGCCGTCACCTTTATGTATGCTGGCGACAGCGATGCCCTTCCTGGCCAGGTTCTTGGTTCTGTCGATGTTATCGGTCCCGATGTCAACGGCAACAATACTCGCTGGGGCTCGGCAAGCAATGTTTCTTTGCCCGAAGGCTCCACGGCCCAGAACCTTATTGAGGCATTTCTGAAGGCCAAGGGCGTTGCGTACAACGGCTCTCAGAGTGGTGAGTACTGGTTCCTCAATTCCATCGACTCGCCGTTCGGAGGCAAGACGTACGGCTATGATGGTGCGACCAATAAATATTGGCATCTGTATATCAACGGAGAGCCCTCATCTCTCTGCGCCAACCAGGTCACGCTCAAGAGCGGCGACAAGGTTACGTTTGCCTACACCACCGATAATTCGCCCATGCCCGATCCCGACAAGATTGTCGTGGACCCGAGTGCGACGACTCCTGATTGGGATGTCGAGTGGGCCGGCTACGGCAACAGTGGCAACGGTTCGACCGTAACGGATGCCAAGACGCCTGCGCAGGCCGCCGGTCTTAAGTGGGCCTTCGATTGGAAGGCCGAGTCTGGCCAGCAGTATGCCAACTGTAGCGAGCCTGTCATCGCTAACGGCTTTGTGTACATCGCGACCGAGAACGAGCTCATTAAGATCGATTCGTCCACGGGCAAAAAGGTTGCCTCTGCGCCGCTTGCCTCCAAGGTGAGCTATACCTCTCGTCCGATCTATACCAATGGCCTTATCATCGTTCCGCTCAACGGCGGTGCGGTCCAGGCGATTACTGCAGACAAGCTGATCTGCAAGTGGCTGACGCCTGGTTTGACGGACTTGACGCAGAGCTCCTGCACCGTCGTTTCGGACGGCGAGTACGTCTATGTAGGCTCGGTCGATATTTCGTATGACGAGAATTACAATGCGACCTACGGCAACGGCTCCTTTGCGCGCATTAAGATTGCCACGGGCGAAGTTTCTTGGCAGAACATCGACCCTGCCGAGGGCTATTACTGGACTGGTGCGGCTTTGACGGATAAGTATGCCATCGTTCCCACGAGCGCGGGTACGCTTAAGTGCATTGATAAGACGACGGGCGATGTCGTTTCGACCATGAAGCTCGGCGCTGTCGCAAATGCCGATTGCATTGCCGATCCGTCCAATGGCTCGACCTTCTATCAGATGACGCACGACGGAAAGCTCCATGTGATTTCGCTTTCGGCAAAGGGCGTGCTGAGTGAACAGAAGACGGTTGATCTGGGCCTTACGAATAATCTGAGCGCCCCTGCGGTGTCTGGTGACAATCTGATTGTCGGCGGACAGACGGCTACTGGCTCTGCTCTGGTTCTCTATAACCTGAAGACGGGTAAGACCACGATGGTCGCTGCTGCCGACGGCAAGGCGCTGCCGGCTGGCCTCAACGGTATTGCTGCTACTCCGCTGGTGAGTGTTCAGGGCGGCAAGACCTATGTGTACTTCACCGTTAACAGCGCGGATAGCAAGGATTACGTCAACTACTCTGCTGGTGGTGGCGTGTATCGCTATACGCTCGGCGATGCAGAGGCGACGCAGATTTATGATGCGGCTGGCCATTACCAGTACTGTGACTCTCCGGTCATTGCCGATGCTTCTGGCAATCTCTACTACATTAATGATTCGGGCACGCTGTTTAAACTTGGAGCTGTCGAGTCTTGGACGGTTGCCTTTAACTCCAACGGCGGGTCTGCTTGCGACACTAAGTTTGTTGCTACGGCCGATGGCAAGCTGGTCAAGCCGGCCGATCCGACGCGCGATGGCTACACTTTCGGCGGTTGGTATACCGATGAGGCTTGCACGCAGGCGTATGACTTTAGCACGCCGGTGACGGCCGATCTGACGCTGTATGCCAAGTGGACCAAGAATGCCGTTAACCCTGGCGGTAATGGCGGCGCTGGTTCGAATGGCGGCGGCGGTTCTGGTACCGGTACTGGTTCTGGCACTGGCACTGGCACGGATTCCGGCTCCGGCTCGAAGGGCGGCGCTGTCGCCCCGGGTCATAAGCCGACGACCAAGACGACGGTGTCGACCAAGACCGAGACCAAGGACAACAAGTTCGACAAGAAGGACTCCGATAAGTCCGATAAGAAGGACGAGAAGAAGTCTGACAAGAAGTCTGACAAGAAGTCTGACAAGAAGGACAGCAAGTCCGACAAGAAGTCCGACAAGAAGTCCGATTCCAAGTCCGATACGGGTGCTGCTTCTACGACCACTGCTAAGAAGTCCTCTAGTGCTTCCGAGCAGGAGACTGGCACCAACCCGCTCGCCATTGTTGGCGTTGCCGCCGGCGTCATCGGTCTCGCCATCGTCGGCGTGTTCGTGTTCACCAAACGTCGGTAGGTGAGGGCTGTGTCCAATAAATCCAAGGACGCTGACCCCAAGCAACCAGATTCCTCGTTCATTCAGTTCGACGATGCAAAGCAACAGGGCGCCGCTTCGGCGGCG
>ERZ827194.1279-NODE-1279-length-11341-cov-10.7248_pt1 | contig 11341 bp, 9 predicted proteins | sample MGYA00519777_ERZ827194 | MGnify/ENA primary metagenome ERZ827194 (study PRJEB31778, sample SAMEA3449277) | human gut metagenome | biome: human gut; feature: human-associated habitat; material: faeces | place: United Kingdom | collected 2010/2012 ...
CAGATATAAAAAAGTAGACACTCACCCGCTTTGTGAGTGTCTACTTTTAGCTTACCAGATGCATGTTCAGAGTGAACAGGCCCGCGTTTTCGTTTTGGGGGACGGGGGAAGGTCGCAAAAGCGCTGGGCGTGGGATCAGTCTCCGGCCTGAGCCGCCCGCCGGGCGGCCTTTTTCCGCTTTGCGGCCAGATAGCGGTCCTCCTCGCTGAAGATGCAGCCGCAGTATTTCTGCATATAGAAGCCGTGCTCCCGGGCGAATTCCTGTCCCGCCTGGAACAGGGGACGGAAATCCCGGTCAAGAAATTCCACGCCGTAGCGCGCCCCCATGGCCTGGGCGGTGGCCCGGATGGCCTCGTGGTTCTGGTAGGGGGAGATGAGCAGGGAGGTGGTGAAGCTGTCAAAGCCGTGCTCGGCGGCATAGCGGGCGGTCTCCTCCATCCGCACCTGATAGCAGTAGGCACACCGCCCGTCGATGTTGCCTGCCACATGGGTGATGAAGCTGCGCAGGTCATAGGTCCCGCCGATGACCAGCTTCATGGCGATCTCCTTGGCGTACTCCTCCAGGGTGTGCTTCCGGGCCTGGTACTCGGTGTAGGGGTGGATGTTGGGGTTGAACCAGAAGCCGGTGACCCCGATCCCCTCCTCCCGGAGGGCGGCGATGGGCCGGTTGGCGCAGGGGGCGCAGCAAATATGCATCAATGTATTCATGGAAAAGCTCTCCTTATACCGGGGGCAGGATGGTGACCGCAAGCCCCTTTCGTAAGGCGTAGGCCAGGGTCTGGGCGGTGCCTCCCTTGGGTACCCCGTCATACACCGCCAGCAGCCGGGCGGAGCGGTCCACCATATAGCGGTTGCGCCGCATCATGCACCAGCGGTCATACTGGTGCTGGACCAGGGTCTCATAGTCGCACCGCTCCAAAATGCGCTGATACCGCCGCTGCTCCTCCTGGGGCCAGCGGCTGGCCTGGCTCTCACAGGGGCGGGCGGCCTCAAGGGTGACGCCGGAGCGGCGCTCCCGCAGATCAAGCACGGCCTCGGCAAAGTACAGGTCGGCGCCCCGGGCCATGCCGCAGATGAAATGGCGGGAACCCGCGTCGTACTCCGCCTCCAGGGCGGCGGCCAGGCGGGCCTTCAGGTCCGCACAGCGGGGGTCGTTTTCCCGGATCCCCCAGGGCAGCTTGTCCGGCCGGTGGCCGGTAAAGCAGCAGGTCTCAGTTTGCTCCAAGGCTCCCGCCTCCTCTCACAGTGACAAGCATCGGGATCTCCCCCATTTGACGGTAGCTATTCTATCGGAAAATCTGGGAGAAGTCAACCGGCGCCCGGTGGAGAAGAGACTTGCCAAGGTGGGCAGGAGATGGTATACTGGGAGAGAATCAAACATCTGTACCAGAGGAGGGAGGAAGATGACGCTGATCCTGTGCGTGGACGACCGGGGAGGGCTGTCCTTTAACGGACGGCGGCAGAGCCAGGACCGGAGGGTCCGGGAGGACCTGCTGACCATGGCCGCCGGCGGGACGCTGTGGATGGACGGCTACTCCCGGCGGCAGTTCACAGAGCCGGAGGCTGCCGCCATCCAGGTGGACCGGGACCCCGCCGCCCGGGCGGCAGAGGGGGGCGGGCTGTGCCTGCTGGAGCTCCAGGACCCGGAGACGGCCCTGGAGCGGGCGGACCGGCTGGTCCTGTACCGCTGGGGGCGGCGCTATCCCGCGGACCGGAGGCTGGACCTGCCGCCAAAGGGCTGGCGGCTGGAGGGACGGACAGAGTTCCCCGGCCGCTCCCACGACATGATAACAAAGGAGATCTACATCAAATGAAACGAACTAAGCAAGCCGCCCTGTCCCTGCTTCTGCTGCTGTGCCTGCTGCTGTCCGCCTGTGGGACGGCCGCTCCCGCCCCGTCCTTCGACCTGGAGGACATCCCGGAATTTTCCGGCGAGCCCTATGTGGTGCTGGAGGACAACCGGCCAAATTTTCCGGAGGAGGAGTGGTCAGCAGAGCCTTTTGAGGAGTACAGCCCTCTGGACAGCCTGGGCCGGTGCGGACCGGCCTATGCCTGTGTGGGTCTGGAGACCATGCCCACCGAGGAGCGGGGCTCCATCGGCCAGGTCAAGCCCTCCGGCTGGCAGACCGCCAAGTATGACAATGTGGACGGGAAGTACCTCTATAACCGCTGTCACCTGCTGGGCTTTCAGCTCACCGGAGAGAACGCCAACGAGGAAAACCTGATCACCGGTACCCGCTACCTCAATGTGGAGGGGATGCTCCCCTTTGAGAACCTGGTGGCCGACTATGTAAAGGAGACGGAGAACCATGTCCTCTACCGGGTCACTCCGGTGTTCCAGGGGGATGAGTTGGTGGCCCGGGGGGTGGAGATGGAGGCCTTCTCTGTGGAGGACCAGGGAGAGGGCGTGTATTTCCACGTCTACTGCTATAACAACCAGCCGGGGATCTCCATTGACTATGCCACCGGGGAGAGCCGCCTGGCCTCAGAGCCAGCCGGGGAGGATGAGCCCGGGACCGCAGAGACCTATATCCTGAACACCAAGTCCAAAAAATTTCATCTGCCCGGCTGCTCCGGCGCAGCGGAGATGAGCCCGTCCAACCGGCAGGAGTTTGCCGGGGGGCGGCAGGAGCTGCTGGATCAGGGCTATACCCCCTGCGGCATCTGCAAACCGTAAAAGTACATGAAATGGCGGCCCCAACCCGGGGCCGCCATGTTTCTTTCCGAAAGCTTTCAACAGTGAAAGATTTCGGAAAGGGTCTGGAAAGCTTCCTGTGGTATGATAGAAGCAGGCGGGAGGGCCCGGGCTGCCCCGCGGACAGATCCAGATAAAGGAGCGATCGGTATGACAGTATTGGAGACACAGGAACTGAAAAAATATTACGGATCGGGGGACACCCTGGTCAAGGCTCTGGACGGGGTGGACCTCCGGGTGGAAAACGGGGAGTTCGTGGCCATCGTGGGGACCTCAGGGAGCGGGAAATCCACCCTGCTCCACATCCTGGGCGGGCTAGACCGGCCCACCGGAGGCTCTGTGCGGGTGGAGGGGAAGGATATTTTCTCCTTGAAGGATGAGGAGCTGACCATCTTCCGGCGGCGGAAGATCGGGTTCGTGTTCCAGGCCTATAACCTGGTGCCGGTGCTCAGCGCCTATGAAAATATCATTCTGCCCATCCAGCTGGACGGGGGCCAGGTGGACAAGGACTATGTGGGCCGGGTCATCGAGGCCCTGGGGCTGGAGCAGCGGCTGAACAGCCTGCCCAGCCAGCTCTCCGGCGGCCAGCAGCAGCGGGTGGCCATCGCACGCGCCCTGGCGGCCAAGCCGGCCATCATCCTGGCCGACGAGCCTACGGGGAATTTGGACTCCAAGACCAGCCAGGATGTGCTCTCTCTGATGAAGATCACCAGCCAGAAATTTGCCCAGACCATGGTGATGATCACCCATAACGAGGAGATCGCCCAGACGGCTGACCGCATCGTCCGGATCGAGGACGGGCGGATCGTGGCGCGGTAAGGGGGCACCGGCATGAATGTGGCAAACAGAAAGTGGATCCGCCGCCTCAGCTGGAAGAGCCTGCGGGCGGCCCGGACCCGGAATCTCATCGCCGTGCTGGCCATCGCCCTGACCACGGTGCTCTTCACCGCCCTGTTCACCATCGCCCTGTCCATCAACGACGGGTTCCAGCAGGCCAACTTCCGGCAGGTGGGGGGCTGGTCCCACGGCGGCTTCAAATATCTGACGGAGGAGCAGTTCCTCCAGCTGCGGGACGACCCCCTCATCCGGGAGTGGGGACTGCGGCGCTTTGTGGGGATGCCGACCGAGGTCCCCTTCAACAAGTCCCATGTGGAGATCGGCTATTCCGACCCCAACCAGGCCCACTGGATGTACTGTGACCCGGTGGAGGGGCGCCTTCCGGCGGAGGGGACGGAGGAGGCCGCCACCGATACCCGGGTGCTGGAGCTGCTGGGGATCACGCCGGAGCTGGGGGCGGAGTTCACCCTCACCTTTGAGGTGGACGGCCGCGAGACCACCCAGACCTTCACCCTGTGCGGCTGGTGGGAGTATGACGAGGCCGTCACCGCCAGCCACGTCCTCATCCCCCACAGCCGCGTGGAGGCCGTTCTGGCGGAGACCGGCGTCACCCCGCCGGGGGCGGACGGTATGACCGGGAGCTGGAACATGGAGGTAATGCTCAAAAGCGGCTCCCGCCAGATCGCCCGGGACCTGGAGGAGATTTTGGAACATTACGGCTATCAGGGCGAGAGCCGGACAGCGGGGGACAACTATATCGACACCGGCGTCAACTGGGGCTATACCGGGGCGCAGTTCTCTGAAAACCTGGATCTGCCCACCGTGCTGGCGGTGGCCGCGCTGGCGCTGCTGATCGGTTTTACCGGCTATCTCATCATCTACAACGTGTTTCAGATCTCTGTCACCAATGACATCCGCTTTTACGGCCTGCTCAAGACCATCGGCACCACCCCGCGGCAGCTGCGGCGGGTCATCCGCCATCAGGCCCTGGCCCTGTCCCTGGCGGGCATCCCTCTGGGGCTGGTGGCGGGCTGGCTGGTGGGCGGACAGCTGACCCCGGTGGTCATCGCCCAGCTGAACGGCGTGGTGAGCGTGGTGTCCGTGGATCCGGCCATCTTCCTGCTGGCCGCCCTCTTCTCTCTGGTGACCGTGTTCCTCTCCTGCCGGAAGCCGGGCAGGATGGCCGGCCGGGTGTCTCCGGTGGAGGCGGTGCGCTACACGGAGGGGGGAGCCGGCAAGAAAACGCGGGCCCGCCGGGCCTCCGGCGGGGTGTCTCTGCTGTCCATGGCCCGGGCCAACCTGGGGCGCAGCCGGGTCAAGACCGCCGTTACCATCACCTCCCTGGCGCTGGCGGTGGTGCTGCTGAATGTGACCGCCACCTTTGCCAACAGCTTTGATATGGATAAATATGTCGCCAACTTTACCGCCAGCGATTTCATCGTGGCGGACGCGGGCCAGTTTCAGACCGGCGGCGACTCCTTCAACGGCGAAATGGCCCTGCCGCAGGCTCTTGTAGATGAGATCGACGCCCAGGGCGGTGTGACGGAGGGTGGAAAGGTCTACGGCAAGACCAGTCCTGTGGAGGAGTTCGTCACCGAGGAGTATTACCGCGCCAGCAAGAGCTGGTGGTACGACGCGGAGCAGCTGGACAGCATGATCCGCTTCAAGGACCGGAATGAGGCGGGGCTGCTGGCAGATACCGCGCAGATCTATGGGATGGAGCCCTTCGCCCTGGACCACCTGAGGGTGCTGGAGGGGGACCTGTCCAAGCTCTATGAGCCGGGCGGCAACTATGTGGCCGCCGTGTACAGCGACAACGACTACGGAGAGGCGGAGATGGACAGCCACTGGGCCAAGCTGGGGAGCACAGTCACCCTGCGCTATGTGGAGGAGTATGAGTACTATGATCCCGACACCGGCGAGGTCTATCCGGAGGACGCGGACCTGAGCCAGGTGAACTGGGCGTCCCGGGCCGTGAAGTACCGGGATGTGGAGTATGAGGTGGCCGCCCTGGTGACGGTGCCCTCCGCCCTGAGCTACCGCTATTACGGTGCGGACGAGTTCGTGATGAACGACCAGACCTTCATCCGGGACACGGGGACGGACGGCGTGATGTACTACGCCTTCGATACCACCGATCAGGATAACGCCGCCATGGAAGCGTTTCTGGCCGATTACACAGGAAACGTAAACCCCCAATTCGACTATGAAAGCAAGGCCACTTATGCCGCGGAATTTGAGAGCTTCCGCTCTATGTTCCTGCTGCTGGGCGGGGTGCTGAGTCTGATTGTGGGGCTGGTGGGGGTGCTGAATTTCTTCAACGCCATCCTCACCGGGATCATTACCCGGAAGCGGGAGTTTGCGGTCCTCCAGTCCATCGGTATGACGGGGCGGCAGCTCAAGACCACCCTGGTGTATGAGGGACTGCTCTACGCCATGGGGGCGGTGGCCGCGGCGCTGGTCCTGACGGTGGGGCTCTCCCCCTTGCTGGGGAAGGCGCTGGGCAGTATGTTTTGGTTCCTCACCTACCGGTTCACTGTGGTCCCGATCCTGCTGGTGGCCCCGGCATTTGCCCTGTTGGGCGTGCTGGTGCCTCTGGGGGTGTACCGCTCCGCGGCGCGGCGGACCATTGTGGAGCGCCTGCGGGAGGCAGAGCAGGGAGGGTGACGTCTTTCACGCGCGCTGATGGACTGCGGCCAGGGCCGCCGATGGCGGCGCTTCCTCCCTTCGCCCGGTATGGCTTGTTCTTCCGCCGGGGGCCGTCTGGAGACAGGAAACGGTATGTTTGTTCCTGCTGTTCCTTGCCGGGCAGCAAAAGGCCGCCCTGTCGTACTTGACAAAGCGGCCCAGTCTGATATAATGATGACGAAGGGACAACTGCAACAAGCGGTTAGCCCATTAGCAGAATGAAGGTCTCAAAAGAAACCGTCACCGGCCAGGGTGGCGGTTTCTGCCTTTGATCCGTATCGTCACCGTATATCCGAGGATATGTAGTGTGATCGTAATAGGCATATACCTCACCCCCTTTCGGGTGGTGTGGCTAACCGCCTGCCGTTGCGCAGCGTCCCTTCGGCCCCTTGGGGGGCGCTTTCATCTTAGCAGACACGCCGCTTCCTGTCAATTCTTGCCGCCTGCACGGGCGGCTTTTTTATTGGGTAGGGAAACTATTGGCTCTGCCAGTGGAAGTGCCCAATAAAAAATATTTATCTTCAAACATCGAGCGAAGTGAGCTGCTAATAGTAAATTATCAGAGAAGAAAGACTTTTGTTAGAATAGCGGTTGCACGTTTACGGGCTGCGGGGCAAATGATGTGAGTGAAATAAAATTCAGGTTGTTTGACTGTACATGAAAGATGAGCCTACCGTTTTTCTTTTACACGATCCTTCCCTCGCCAGAAGAGTGAAAGAGGGATTATCCCTCCTCCGACTGATGAATTTCTACATTTTTCCGGTGTTCCTCCCTTGCCTGCTGGCACAATGAGTCATCCAAGCACAAATCAATGGCACTGTAGGTATAAGCCCGCACAACTTTTTCCATCAGCCTGCTTGCACGGGGGGAGTTGACCAGCGCCAGAGCGCTTTTTTCGTGGACTACCACAGGGTCACCCTCCCCCTCCAGGGCGATCTCACAGTATACAGTGGGGCAGATGTAGCTGACATTTCCGATGTCAGAAGAGCCAGAGCCAGGATATTGTTCTTCTGGGACGAAGCCTCCAATGCCCAGATCCTCAAAGTGATGCTGACACAGGGAGGTCAGGCATTTTACATTGATCATATCATCAAAGGGATTCTCATAGTTCCGATATTTTAGACCAGCGCCGGTGGCTAAAGAGGCACCCTCAGCAATCTTCAGCAACCGTCTGCGCATTTCGGCTAAATAACCCTTAGTTTTGGCTCGGATGCTGAACCGGCATTGTGCAAACTCTGGAATCGTGTTGGTAGCTGTGCCACCATGCGTGATAATCCCGTGGATACGGGCGCTCTGGGGGAGTTGTTGACGCATGGCGTTAACACTGTTGAACATAATGATGACTGCGTCCAGAGCGTTGATTCCTTTCTCTGGGTTCTGGGCAGCGTGGGCAGGGAAGCCATGGAAATCAAACTCCAGGGAGTTCATAGCCAGAGAAAGTGTTTCCAGCGAGTTAAATTCGTCCAGGTGGGCCTGGAAAACAAAGTCCACCCCCTGGAACACTCCGGCCTGGATCAGGTCATATTTGGCTCCAAAGGTCTCCTCCGCGGGAGCGCCAATGACCTGGATGCGGCAGCCCAGCTTGTCTGCAGCATCCCGCATACAGATGGCGCAGGCGCACATGGAGGCGGCGATCCAGTTGTGTCCGCAGGCGTGTCCCGGACCGCCGTTGGGGCCAAAGCCGGGGAGTGCGTCGTACTCAGCTACAAAAGCAATGGTCAAGCCAGTGCCGGATCCATACTGGGCCACAAAGGCAGTGGGGAGCTGTACCGCAGGGTTCGACACGGAAAAGCCATGCTTTTTCAGTACTTGGGTCAGATATGTGGCAGACTGTATTTCTTCCCCGCCTACTTCAGGATGTCGAAAAATGTAGTCTGAGATTTCCTCAAAAGTATCCTTATGCGCTTGATATTGTGTGTTTACGGATTGATACAAGTCATCTTTTGTTAATTTCACTAAAAACACCTCATCTCTTTCTGGAAAATTTGATGCTAGGTGAGACGAGTATAGCACAGGCTCTGTAAAAAATAAATAATAAAATTTATATAAAACTATACGGATTTTTTTATTCAAATAGAGACTGGTATTCCTTCATGGCCTGGGTGGCCCGATCCTGGTTCAGTTCAAAGATGCGCAGCAGCAGTCCGTTGCAAAATGCCATGGGCAGCACATAGGAGTTGAAGAAGTTATCTGCCCGCTCGTTGATCACTGCAAACAGATCTGCGCCCAGCTGTTTTGCCGTGATCTCCGAGTCAGTGAGGGTCAGTAGCGTGGCCTGCTTGCGGTGGGCGTAGCGGCTCACCCACCGCTCGCTCTCGGTCATGGTAGGAAATTCCACCACAAAGACGCAGTCCTCGGGAGACAACAGGAACATCTTTTCCCGCAGAGCCAGGCCCTCCTCGGTGACGGCGGTACAGGAGATCCCCATGACATTCAGATAGTTTTTCAAAAAATGGACCACAACTTCATCCGAGCCACAGCCCATCAAGTACACGCGGCGGGAATGGATGATGGTTTCCGCCATTTTTGTAAATATATCCAGGGGAAGGTGCTGGAAAAAGGCTTGGATATCTAAATTCAGATTGTGGAAATAGGAATGGACGTAGTCGTTGTCCCGGTCCATCAAAGGCAACGAGGCATATACCCGCTGGACAGGGACATATTCCTTGCGGATCTCCCGCTTATACTCTAAAAATCCGTGGAAGCCCAGGGCTTTTGCAAAACGGATCACCGCGGTATTGCTCACGCCCGACTGCTGGGCCAGCTCCGAGGAGGAGAGCAGAATGGACTGCTGATAGTTGTCGATGATGAATTTGGCAACTTTTTTCTCCTGAGAGGAGAGCGTATCGTAGTTTTCTTTGATGCGCTGCTTCATTGTTTCGTGTTCCATAGCCGTCCTCACAAAAAAATAAATTTTTTTATTTATTATAGCACCATTTTCCTCCGCCTTAAATATTTTTTTCTTTTCTGCCGTCATGTTGCAAAGTGGAAATGATTTTTAAAATTCAATTTTATCTATTTTGAATAATTCTATTGACAGTGAAGAAAAAAAGCCTTAATATATGTGCGTGAATAATTTTATTCACACAGTACAAAAAGAGGCACTGCGATGCCGTTTTATTTGTCGGAGGTGTGTGTTATGAAGCCCAATACGGAACGTCCCAGCTCAGCAGATCCCGCTCCCGAGGCGCCCCAGACCCTTCCCGACCCCACACAGAAGTGGAAGTTTATCTCCAATCTGCACCCACTGTCCATTGTGTTTGTCATTATTGTTCTTTTTGCACTTTTAACTTACGTGATTCCAGGCGGAGCCTATGACCGTTATGAGGTAACCATCGGTGCCCTGGGCGGAGAGACCCGTGAAGTTTTGGACCCCGAATCCTTCCATAACATCCCCTCAAATCCCCAGGGGTTCCTGCAGCTTTGGACCGCGTTCTTTGACGGCGCGGTGGAGGCGGCGGATATAAGTTTCCTGATCATGATCTGCTCTGGCGCCTTTACCGCCATCATTGCCACTGGGGCTATTACACAGGGAATTCACTCGCTGGTAAAGCGCTTTGGTTCCAAGTCTTATGCCATTATCCCGGTCTGTGTGTTTGCTTTTGGAATGGCGGGCGCCGCAGCAGGACTCTATGAAGAGACGATTCCATTTATCCTGGTGCTGGTGCCGCTGATGGTGTCGATGGGCTTTGACTCTATGGTGGGGCTGATGGTGGTACATTTTGCTGTGGCATCAGGCGCATCTGTCCCGTTTTTGAACCCTTTCAATCTGGGAGTAGGGCAGGCGCTGGCAGAAGTGCCTATGATGTCCGGTATTGTAGTACGGTTTATCCTTTGGGTTATTATGATGGTCTTGACATCGGCCTATATTCTGCACTATGCGTTTAAGGTAAAGAAAAATCCCACCATGTCCATCTGTTATGAGTCTGACTGTAAGAAGCGTGAAATGTACAATGTATCTGCGCTAGATGAACTGGAAGGTATGAACAGGCGCTCTATGCTGGTACTGCTGATGGTGTTGGTTGGCTTTTCTGTAGTGGTCTATGGCGTATTGCAGCACGGATGGTGGTTTGGTGAGATCGCATCGGTCTTCCTGTACATGGGCATTGTCATTCCGCTGGTAGGTGGTCTGTCGGTCAATGAAATGATTTCAAAGTTTATGGAGGGTATGGCCTCTACCCTCTCTGCTGTATTGATGATTAGTGCCTCACGGGTCATTTCGGCAATTCTGACCAACAGTAATACCATGGATACTATTCTCCACTTCCTGTCCGGATCCCTTACAGAAATGCCTAAAATAATATCTGTTTTGGTCATGTTTGCTATTTCGGCGGTGAGTATGTTACTGGTCCAGAGCATGTCTGGATTGGCGGCAACTATGATGCCGATTATGAGTCCCCTATCCGATCTGTTGGGAATCTCCCGCCAGGTGATGGTCTCCAGCTACGTCTTTGGGACAGGAGCACTGGCAACTTTGGTTCCTTGGGAAGGAATCAACTATGCTATGAGTAACCTGGCCGGTGTAGATTTTTTGGGGTACTTGAAGGAACTGGCCAAGTTCACATTTCTTGTTTATATTCCATTTTGTGTGATCTCTTTGATCTTGATGACCATGTTCAATTTCACATAAGAAAGTTTCTTGTGGTTCAAAATTCCCCGTAGCTTGTCGCTATGTGAACTGTACCCCATTTGTTAGGCAGTATGATATACTGAATAACAAGTGGGGTGTTTTATTATGCCAAAAGGGAAAGCAAACAAACGCTACAAGCCGGATGCCCTGTTGGGTGTGCTGGTGCCTCTGGGGGTGTACCGCTCCGCGGCGCGTCGGACCATTGTGGAGCGCCTGCGGGAGGCAGAGCAGGGAGGGTGACGTCTTCCACGCGCGCTGTTGGACTGCGGCCCGCCGGTGGCGGCGCTTCCTCCCTTCGCCCGGCATGGCTTGTTCTTCCGCCGGGAAACAGGACGTTGGTTCCTGCTGTTCCTTGCCGGGCGGCAAAAGGCCGCCCTGTCTGTAGGTTTGTCAAACATCTTGGACGGTGAACTCCAGAGGAGAAAGCCAACCGAGCGGTCTCATGGGGAAGTTATTGGAGCGGCGGTTGTGGACAGTGAGCTGCTTTGCGA
>ERZ827194.1280-NODE-1280-length-11320-cov-14.3506_pt1 | contig 11320 bp, 10 predicted proteins | sample MGYA00519777_ERZ827194 | MGnify/ENA primary metagenome ERZ827194 (study PRJEB31778, sample SAMEA3449277) | human gut metagenome | biome: human gut; feature: human-associated habitat; material: faeces | place: United Kingdom | collected 2010/2012 ...
GGAGGCGGGGGGCCTTTCGGAAGGCGGGGCCGCCTCTCGGCCTTCCGCTGGATCGGCAGGGGCAGGCGGCTCTCATGCGGAAGAGAGTGCCAGGCTGAGCAATCCCGCCGTCGCGGATGCCTCCTCAACAGAGCCATCTTCGGCCTCTTCGCCTTCGGGGAAGTATGGGAACAGGGATTCGATAAGCGCAAACGTCTTTGGAAGAGGAGGGATGGGGGCCCGGGGAAAGGGAGGAGAAAGCTTTTCTCCAGAAAAGTTTCTCCTCCCTTCCCCCGGCGGTTCCACCCCGCACCCCGCTCCCGCCGCACAGCCTGTGATCCGCGCCGTGAGCCTGACCAAGAAGTTCGGAACATTCGTCGCGGCGCACGACATCACGTTCGAGGTGCAGCCGGGGCGTATCTTCGGGCTGCTTGGCCCCAACGGGGCGGGGAAGTCCACGACGTTCAGGATGCTGTGCGGCCTGTCCCGCCCCACCGAGGGCGAATGCTTCGTCGCGGGCATGAACCTGCTCACCGCTGGCGGGGCCGCACGGGCCAAACTCGGCTACATGGCGCAGAAATTTTCCCTCTACGGCGAACTGACCGTGCAGCAGAACATGCGGCTCATGGCGGATCTGTACGGGCTGGAACGGGGCAGGGTGAAGCCGCGTATCGAACAGCTTGTCGAGGCGCTGGATCTGGAAACGTTCCGGGACGTCCGGGCGTTCAATCTGCCGCTCGGGCAGAAGCAGCGGCTTGCCATGGCCTGCGCCACGCTGCACGAGCCGCCCGTGCTGTTCCTCGACGAACCGACATCGGGCGTCGACCCCCGGACGCGCCGGGAATTCTGGAAGCACATCAACGCCATGACCCAGAACGGCGTGGCGGTGCTCGTCACGACCCACTTTATGGAAGAGGCCGAATATTGCGACGAAATCGCGCTGGTGTTTCAGGGCGGCATCATTGCGCGGGGCACGCCCGACGAGCTCAAGGGCAAAGCGCCCGGAGCGGCGAAAAACGGCGGTGCGGCGGACATGACGCTCGAAGAGGCGTTCATCGCGTATATTGAGGAAGTGCAGCGCAAGGGAGGTCACGCATGAGCAATGCCGATCCGGGCCGGGCACGGCCCGTGTTCCAGTGGCTCGCGCAGCTTTTCGCGCTCATGGGCAAGGAGAGCAAGCAGATCATCCGTGATCCGTCCTCTTATCTGGTCGCGGCAATCCTGCCCATGATCTTCCTGCTGCTGTTCGGTTACGGCATTACGCTGGACGCCGGGGTCATGGACATCGTGATCCTCGACGAAAGCAACAGCCAGTCCGGGCTGCAATTACAGGAAAATTTCGCACACTCCCCGAACTTCCGGGTCCATCAGGCCCGGTCGCGTTCCGAAGCCGGGCGTATGATGCGCGACAGCGTGATTTCGGGCTTCATCGTCATTCCCTACAACTTTGAGGCGCTGCTCGTTGGCGGGCAGGGCAAGGCGGCCGTCGCCCCCATTCAGGTGATCGTGTCGGGAGGCGAGCCCAACACGGCGAACTTCATACGCGGCTACAGCCAAGGCGTCATCGCCAACTGGCAGCAGACCCGCACGCCCGGCGGGACCATCCAGAAGCAGCCCGTCGACGTGGCCCCGCGCTACTGGTTCAACCCGGCGGCGAAGAGCCGCTGGTATCTGGTGCCCGGCTCCATCACCATCGTCATGACGCTCATCGGGACCATGCTCACGGCCTTGGTCATTGCCCGCGAGTACGAGCGGGGAACGATGGAATCCCTTTTCGCCACGCCCGTGACCCGGATGCAGATCCTGCTCGGAAAGCTTATCCCGTATTACTTCCTCGGCATGTTTTCCATGACCATCTGCGCGCTGGCCGGGGTGTTCCTGTTTGAGGTTCCCCTGCGCGGATCGGTGTTTGCCCTGTTTGTCTTGTCGAGCACCTTCCTCATGCCCGCGCTTGGGCAGGGGCTGCTCATTTCCATTCTCACCAAGCAGCAGCTTCTTGCCGCCCAGACCGGGCTGATCACCGGCTTTCTGCCCGCCGTCATCCTGTCCGGGTTCATTTTTGACATCAACAGTATGCCCGACGCGCTGCAATACCTTACGCTGGCCATCCCCGCGCGGCATTTCAACACGGCGCTCCAGACGGTCTTCCTTGCCGGGGACATCTGGCCCGTGTTCCTTCCGCGCATGGCCTTTATGCTCGGGCTTGGCGCCGCCTTTTTGGTCATCACGTACAGGAAGCTGGTGAAGCGGTTGGATGTGTGAACCTTGGGAGAGGGTTTCCGGAAAAAGGGAGCCCCTCCAGCTTCTTGCCTTTCTCCAATGAAGGGGCAATGGGCGCCGCCTGTTACCGGAGGTCAATTTTATGATGCGAACGCTTCGCCGTATCCTTGCGATTGCGCGGAAAGAGCTGCTGGTGCTCATGGGCACGCGGCAGAGCCGGTTCATGGTGCTGATCCCGCCGGTCATCCAGATATTCATCTTTGCGTGGGCGGCCACGATGGAAGTGAAGAACGTGGACGTGGTGGTGATCAACGAAGACTCGGGGTACTGGAGCCAGGAGGTCATCAGCCGGCTGCGCGGTTCGCCGACCTTCAGGCACATCACGTTCGAGGACGATTTCAAGAAGGCCGAGGAAGCCATCAACCGTCAGGATGTGCTGGTGGTGATGCACTTCCAGAACGACTTTTCCGCCAAAGTGGAGCGGGGCGTGCCCGCCGAAGTGCAATTGTTGCTGGACGGGCGGCGATCCAACACCGCCCAGATTTTGACGCAGTATGTCCAGCAGATCGTACAGGGGCTGGCAACGGCGACGCCCGCTTTCGTGCAGGCCAAGCCTTCCCGCGTCGAGGTCGAGGAGCTGAACTGGTTCAACCCGAACCTCGATTTCCGCTGGTTCATCCTGCCGAACCTGATCGGCACGATCAACTTCTTGATGGGGATGATCATTACCGGCCTGACCGTGGCGCGGGAACGGGAGCTCGGCACGTTCGACCAGATGCTCGTCTCGCCCGCGAGCCCGGTGGAGATCGCCTGCGGAAAGCTGATCCCCGGCTGCGTGGTCGGCCTTGTGCACGGGACCATTTTCTTTTTCTCCATAATCGGGTTCTTCAAGGTGCCGTTTGTGGGGTCTGTGGCGGTGCTGTACGTGACCATGCTGCTGTTCTCGCTTTCGGTGAGCAGCATCGGGCTTATGGTGTCCTCGTTCGCCTCCACGCAGCAGCAGGCTTTCTTGGGGTGCTTCACCGTGGGCGTGCCGTGCATCCTGCTCTCGGGATTCATGACGCCCGTGAACAACATGCCGATGTTCTTACAGGATCTGAGCCAGCTTAACCCCTTGCGGCATTTTATCGTGATTCTTCAGGGGCTGTTCCTCAAGGATATCACCATGAGTGCGGCACTGGACAGCAGCGCGCGGATCGCCGCGATCACGGCGGTATCCATGCTGTGCGCGATCTGGATGTTTACGCGCAAGGCATAGGGCCCGACACGTTGCGTATCGATTCAGGAATGGCTATAAAGAAGAGAGCATGTCGCGCAAGGCGTTGCCGGGGCCCTGCGAAGGGCGTCCGGGAGGCGCGCCGCCGGTAGCAAAGACGCATGGAATAGTGTACGTGACATCCACTCAGGGATCAGGCGCAGCCCCTGCCCGGCAGGAACGCCGTCGTCCCTCCACCTTTACCTGAGGAGATACGCTTGGACCGAAGTACGGACAAAAGTTTGTGGGATCGGGTTTGCAACCTGTTCGGAGGCCGCTCGGGCGACTCGATCGAGCAGGCCGTCATGGAAGCCCGCGACGAAGGGGAACTGGACCTCGCCGAAGGCTCCATGATCCTGAGCATCCTGCGCCTTGACGATGTACAGGTGCAGGACATCATGACCCCGCGAACTGATTTCGACTGTATGCCTACGGGCGCACCCGTGAGCGAGGTGGCGCAGTGCATTCTGGAAACCGGACATTCCAGGTTGCCCATCTACAAGGATACGCGCGACAACATCATCGGGATCGCCTACGCCAAGGATCTCATCAGCCTCCTCGTCGATCCGGCCAAGCACCATACTGCGGTGGACGAAATCATGCGTTCGCCCTTTTTTGTACCCGAGACCAAGATCGTGAGCGAGCTGCTTCAGGAGTTCCGGTCCCGCAAGAACCATATCGCCATTGCCGTGGACGAATATGGCGGAACGTCCGGCCTCGCCACTATCGAGGACATCCTTGAGGAGATCGTGGGCGACATCGAAGACGAGCACGACGCGCCCAAGGAAGAGGATATCCATCCTCTCGGGGATTCGCGTTATGCGCTGTCCGGTCGCGCCTACCTTGAGGATCTGGAAGAACTCGGCATCAATCTGGAGGCTGACGAGGTGGATACCATCGGCGGCTACCTGTGCCTTGAAGCCGGGCATGTTCCTGAGAAGGGAGAAATTTTCGAGTGCGGCGGCTGGCGGTTCATCGTGGACGAAGCCGACGCCAAGCAAATCCGCCGTGTGATCGTGGAACCCGCCACGCAGGAAGAGAGCGGCGCCGAATAGACGGATGAGAAGGCTCCCCCGCAAGGGGAGCCTTCGATGCAAGAAAAGGCCGGAACCCAGCGTTGGGTTCCGGCCTTTTCCTTTTCATCTTGCGGACGGTTACCGGCGTCCTCTGCCCGGTGTTGGAGGTTGCCGCCGGGCAGTTCTGGAACAGTTTTCCTCTGAAAATTTCGAAGGGGTGAATTGAGGAATGGCATTCCGCCGCTCCTCTCCAACAGAAAAAGATATAAAGGAAGCAATGAGCGGCTCGTTCTTTTCTTTCCACACAACGGAACTTCTGCCGCGCTGCCTCCCCACCAGTCGAAGTTTTTGCGGGTGGGGGCTCGGGGGGAGGGCGCTTTTTTCAAAAAGCGCCCTCCCCCGATATATTCACTTCATTTAAAACGCGATTTCATACAGCTGCTGGACAGCGGCGTCGGTCATCTTGCGGGGGTTGGTGAGCCCGCAGGCGTCTTTCTGGGCGTTGGCGACCATCGTCGGGATGTCGCTGCGGCTGACTTCCTTGCCGTACCGCTTGGCAAGCTCGGTGATGCTGGCCGGGATGCCCACATCCTGCGACAGGCGGCGGATGGCGGAGATGGCCAGTTCGGCGGCGTCGCGTTTGGAAAGGCCGTCTATGTTTTCATCCATCATCCTGGCGATGTTGATGAATTTGTCCAAATGGGCGAGCAGGTTGTACTCTTCCACGATGGGCAGGAGGATGGCGTTGCATTCGCCGTGGGGCAGGTTGTAGAAGCCGCCGAGCTGGTGGGCCATGGCGTGCACGTGCCCGAGGCTGGCGTTGTTGAAGGCCATACCGGCAAGGTACTGGGCGTAGCACATGCCTTCACGGGCGTGGATGTCGCTGCCGTTGGCGACGGCGCGGCGCAGGTTTTCGGAAACCAGCTTGATGGCCTTTTCGGCACAGGCGTCGGTCAGCGGGGTAGCGCCGGTGGAGACGTACGCTTCAACCGCGTGGGTGAGCGCGTCCATACCGGTGGCGGCGGTCAGGGCCGGGGGCATACCCACCATCAGGATGGGGTCGTTGATGGCGACGCTCGGGGTGATGCGCCAATCGACGATGGCCATTTTCACTTTGCGGGCGCTGTCGGTGATGATGCAGAAACGGGTGATTTCGGAGGCCGTACCCGCGGTGGTGTTCACGGCGAGGTAGGGGGGCATGGCTTTGGTGGACTTGTCCACGCCTTCGTAATCGTGGATCTTGCCGCCGTTGGAAACGACGAGGCCGATGCCCTTACAGCAGTCATGGGAAGAACCGCCGCCGATGGAGATGAGGCTGTCGCATTCTTCTTTCTTGTACAGTTCGACGCCGGCGGCGACATTGAGGTCGGTGGGGTTCGGAACCGTCTCATCATAGATGGCGTATTCCATCGCCGCTTCGTCGAGGATATCCGTAATCTGTTTCAGGATGCCGGTGTGGACGATACCTTTGTCCGTGACAAGCAACGGCTTCGTGGCATTCAAATAAACGATACGTTCGGGGATAGCTTTTGCGGCGCCTACACCAATAAGCGTAACGTTGGGAATAAAGAAGCCGTCAACTTTTTCAACAATAGCCATTGTGGTATCCTCCACTGTTTATAGATGGGCATAAACAAGGCAAGAAGAAAAGTAGAAACAGAGAAAATATAGAGACCTTCTTATCTCTTTTTTGGCAACGTATGATGTTTCAAAAAACAGGTCAATAGCCTTTTGTAAAATACACTACATGTGAAAAAAGATTTTTTTGCATGTAAAAGGTGCTTTTTCTCACGAAAGATAAAATATTTTTTCACATAAAAATAGATTGTGCATTCATTCAATTTGTTGATTGAACAAACATATTCAGAAATGATTTGTGATCGGCAATGAAATAAAGCGAATTGCTCAAATGGATAGTCATGGCGCCTATCCGGTACCGGAGAGAGGGAAGCCGGGGGACGGGCTTTTCCGCCCCGAGAGGGGCTGGAAGGGTCCCGCCGATTTGCAAATGGGCTTGACAACAAAAAATATCCATTGTAGGAGTGACTCCTTTCGGAACATTTACCCACTCCTATGGAGGAAAACAGATGCCAACTATCAACCAGCTTATCCGCGTCGCGCGGAAGAAGGTTGTGAAGCACAAAAAGACCCCGGCCCTGCAGGCTTGCCCCCAGCGCCGCGGCGTGTGCACCCGCGTGTACACGACGACCCCGAAGAAGCCGAACTCGGCTCTGCGTAAGGTCGCCCGTGTGCGTCTCACCAACGGCCTCGAAGTCACCGCGTACATCCCCGGTGAAGGCCACAACCTTCAGGAACACTCCGTCGTCATGATTCGCGGCGGCCGTGTAAAAGACCTTCCCGGTGTCCGTTACCACATCGTCCGTGGTACTCTGGATACCTCCGGTGTGCAGGATCGCCGCCAGCGTCGTTCCAAGTACGGCGCCAAGCGTCCGAAGTCCTAAGCCGCAAAGCTTTCCCGGCAAGAGGTCTGACGGCACATCCGCCGTCTTTGCGAATTTTCGCATCACAGTGTCATGCCATGGGTGCGCGTCCATGCCCCCCCCGCAACGGGAGGGGCGCAGTGGGAACACACCAAGGCAGCCCGGGCGGCCCCCGCCTCGGGAAACCGCATAGCACTGCAACCCCTGACGTAACGCGTCCGCGTTACCCGGAGAATTTTCATGCCCCGTAAAGGTCCTATCCCCAGAAGGGAAGTTCTGCCTGATCCGATTTATGGCAGCCGCTTGGCCGCCCGTTTCGTGAACCGTCTCATGTACGACGGCAAGAAGGGCGCTGCCGAAAAGATTTTCTATGGCGCTCTTGAAGTCCTCGCCGAAAAGACCGGCGAAGAAGCGCTGCGCGCCTTTGAAAAGGCTCTCGAAAACGTGAAGCCCCACCTCGAAGTCAAGGCCCGCCGCGTGGGCGGCGCCACCTATCAGGTGCCCATGGAAGTGCGTCCTGACCGCCAGGTCTCCCTTTCCATCCGTTGGTTGATCACCTACGCCCGTTCCCGCGGTGAAAAAGGCATGTCCAACAAGCTCGCCGCCGAGCTTCTGGATGCCTTCAACAGCCGCGGCGGCGCCGTGAAGAAAAAGGAAGACACCCACCGCATGGCCGAAGCCAACAAGGCTTTCGCGCATTACCGCTGGTAGTCGGGGAGAAACATGTCTCGTTTAGCACCTATCGAAAAAATGCGGAACATCGGCATCATGGCTCACATCGATGCCGGTAAGACCACGACGACCGAACGTATCCTGTACTACACCGGCGAAAACCACAAAATCGGCGAAACCCACGAGGGCGGCGCTACGATGGACTGGATGGCGCAGGAGCAGGAACGCGGTATCACCATCACTTCCGCCGCGACGACTTGTTTCTGGCTTGATCACCAGATCAACATCATCGACACCCCCGGCCACGTTGACTTCACCATCGAAGTGGAACGTTCCCTGCGCGTGCTCGACGGTGCCGTGGCCGTGTTCGACGCCGTCGCCGGCGTGGAACCCCAGTCCGAAACCGTGTGGCGCCAGGCCAACCGTTACGGCGTGCCCCGTATCTGCTTCATCAACAAGATGGACCGCATCGGCGCCAACTTCTTCCGCAGCGTGGACATGATCCGCGACCGCCTGAAGGCGAAGCCCGTCTGCCTCCAGATCCCGATCGGTTCTGAAGACAAGTTCGACGGCGTTGTCGACCTCATCAATGGCCGCTCCGTCCGCTTCGAAAAAGAATCCAAGGGCCTTCAGATCACCTATGGTGAAGTCCCTGAGGATCTCAAGGATCTCTACGAAGAAAAGCGCCTTGAGCTGCTGGACACCGTGGCGGAAGAAGATGAAGAATTGATGGAAAAGTATCTCGAAGGCCATGAACTGACCGTCGAGGAAATCAATTCCTGCATCCGCAAGGGTACCATCCGTCAGAGCATCGTGCCCGTCCTGTGCGGCACCGCGTTCCGTAACATCGGCGTGCAGCCGCTGCTCGACGCCGTTGTGAACTACCTGCCTTCTCCTCTCGATATCGATCAGATGGTGGGCCACAACCCCGACAAGCCGGAAGAAGAAATCGTCTGCCCCAGTTCGGACAAGGAACCGCTCGCCGGTCTCGTGTTCAAGCTGGCTTCCGACCCCTTCGTGGGCCACTTGGCCTTCTTCCGTATCTACTCGGGCGTGATTGAAGCCGGCTCCACGTTGTACAACGCCAACACCGGCAAGAAGGAACGCCTTGGCCGCCTGCTCCGTATGCACGCCAACAAGCGTGAGGACATCAAGTCCGCCGGCGCCGGCGACATCGTGGCCCTCGTGGGTATGAAGCTTGCCTCCACCGGCGACACGATCTGCGACGAAAAGCGCCCCGTGGTGCTCGAATCCCTCGATATTCCGGAACCGGTCATCGAAGTCGCCATCGAACCCAAGACGAAGACCGACCGTGACGCTCTCTCCGCCGCGCTCAACAAGCTGGCGAAGGAAGACCCGTCCTTCCGCGTGAAGGGCAACGAAGAGACCGGCCAGACCCTCATCGCGGGCATGGGCGAACTGCATCTGGACATCATCGTTGACCGTCTGGTCCGCGAGTTCAACGTGAACGCCAACGTCGGCAAGCCTCAGGTTGCCTACCGCGAAACGATCACGAAGCCCAGCAAGTCCGACCTGAAGTACGCCAAGCAGTCCGGTGGCCGCGGCCAGTACGGTCACTGCGTGATCGAAGTCGAGCCCAACCCGGAAAAGGGTTACGAGTTCGTCAACGCGATCACCGGCGGCGTGATTCCGAAGGAATACATTCCTTCCATCGACAAGGGTATTCAGGACGCCCTGAAGTCCGGTGTGCTCGCCGGCTTCCCGGTTGTGGACGTGAAGGTCACTCTGGTCTTCGGTTCCTACCACGAAGTCGACTCCTCCGAACAGGCCTTCTATGTGGCCGGTTCGATGGCCATCAAGGACGCCATGAACAAGGCGACCCCCGCTCTCCTCGAACCCTACATGGACGTGGAAGTGGTGACCCCCGATGATTACCTTGGCGACGTGATGGGCGACCTCAACGGTCGTCGTGGTCGCGTGCAGTCCATGGAAGCCCGCGCCGGCGCTCAGGTTGTCCGCGCTCAGGTTCCGCTGTCCGAAATGTTCGGCTACGCCACGGACCTGCGTTCCCGTACGCAGGGCCGCGCGACCTTCACGATGCAGTTCCACCACTACGAAAAGGTGCCTGCGGCTATCGCTGAAGAAGTCAGCAAGAAGGCTGCGAACTAAACCATACGATAAGATGCGCCGAGGGGGCAAGGGGGCATGATGCCCCCTTGCCCCCTCGGCGCGGTCTTTGAAAACAAACACCCCGGACGGAAACCGTCCGGGGTGTTTGTTTTCAAAGACCGCTTTTCACTCGGCAGCCGTTCCCTTTTCAGAGGCAACGGCCGCACTTGTTTTTTGTCCATCTCCGAATCTCTACCGCTTCTTCTTGCGGGCCGCGTTCTTTTCCGGCGTGGCGGGATGTGATGTGATTTGGGGATTGTCCTCGGGTTCAGGAGGAAGCGGTGGAGGGTTGGGGGTTCCGAGGTATTTGAGGAAGAAGGCGGCGGATTCGGCGGCCATTTTTGCCTGTATGGCCTTCCGGCGCGAAGGGGAGACGGCAAGGCACATTTCAGGAAGCGTCTGATCCAGATTGCCGCCGCAGGATGACATCAGGCTGGCTGTATCCGCATCGGGCAATACGCCAAGCTGCGGAGGCTGGGGCATGGCGCTCAGGAGGCGTTCCGCGTGCTGAAGGGTATAGAGAGGCGTCCTCTCGGCACGAAGCAGCAGAAAGGGAATCCGGATGCGGGACAGGCTGGCGGGAGTGAACATCATGGCATAGGAAGGGGAAACGGCGGCTGCGGCGCGGACACGCCTGTCGCGGTAGGGTGCGGAAAGGTTGGGAGTGGTGGAAAAAGCCCCCATGCGCTGCCGTGCCCACGGCGTGCAGTATGGATCGGCGTTTTCTTCCTTTCCGGCGCAGTAGATGGGCCAACCGGTCGCGTCCAGCCGCGCTCCGGCGATGAGCATGGCTGCCGTGCCTCCGGGGCCGACGCCAAGGACGCCGATGCGATCGGGATCGATGAGCGGTGCCGTCTCGGGATCGGCTAGGGCGATGTCCAGTGCCTGTGTGAGCTGCTTGGCCCGGTCGGTCACCTGCACGGGCATGAAAAGGGCTCCCATGTCGTCCACATTGTCGCCGGGATGCGTGAAGGCCAGGACGACAAAGCCGTTGCGGGCGAGTTCCGATGCCAGTTCATGCAGGGAAAAGCGTGAGCCCGCGCTGTCATGGGAGAGCAGGATGAGAGGGTGTTTTCCTTCCACGGGAGGCCTGCCGCGTGCGGCGGAGAAGTTCCAGTCTCCGTAATTGACCTGAAAGGGCGCGGAACGGCTGGGGTACCAGACGGCGAAGTCCAGACGCACGTTTTTGGCTGGATCCCAGATGCCGAGGGTTTTAAAGCCCGGTTGAAGAGGCGCTGCATACGCCGTGCAGGTCAGTATGAGGAACGCGAGCAGGAAAAAGAGAAAACGGCGCGTCACGATGGCTCCGGTATCTGCTGAGGAAAGGGAACGCGGTTCCCTTTGAGGTTTGTCGGGAAGGGCGGGGCGAAAGTCCCCCGTTGCGTTTTGGCACCCTACCGTGAATGATGAGAAAAGGGAATTGCGGAGAAGGTGGCAGGGGGAACGGGCGGCTCGCCTTTTCATCAGTACGAGTCGGCCCGGTCCAGAGTATTCCATCTTTGACCTGTATGCTGCTTCAAACGGTAATCCGCCTTGGGGAACGCTGGAAACAGGGATTGGATAAACACGAAAGTCTTTGAAGTGGAGGGGGTGGGGTTTGGGGAGGG
>ERZ827194.1287-NODE-1287-length-11287-cov-24.9827_pt1 | contig 11287 bp, 5 predicted proteins | sample MGYA00519777_ERZ827194 | MGnify/ENA primary metagenome ERZ827194 (study PRJEB31778, sample SAMEA3449277) | human gut metagenome | biome: human gut; feature: human-associated habitat; material: faeces | place: United Kingdom | collected 2010/2012 ...
TGCTGCTGAAATCCCGCCAGCACGTCCGGTTTTATCCCCGGCCACTCGTCACGAGCACTAAAACAAGGTGACGACGCCACGGTGACCAGTGCCTGAACACGCTCGGGATGGGTTAACGCAATCTGGCTTGCCACCAGCCCGCCCAGACTCCAGCCTAACCAAATGGCTTTATCAGGTGCCTGTCGCAGCACGGCTTCGGCCATATCAGCAAGTGACATCGCACCAAATCCCCGACTGCGCCCGAAACCGGGCAGATCAACAAGGTGCAGCGTAAAATGCGAGCTAAGTTCCTCGTCAATGCAACGCCACACTTCGGCATTCAGTCCCCATCCGTGCAGCAGCACAAGATGAACATTCCCCTGACCTTTGGTCTGCCACCAGATGTTATTCATCCGCTATTGTTCTCTTTTGACTTACAAGGATGAACATATGCTAACAGTACCGGGATTATGCTGGCTATGCCGAATGCCACTGGCGTTAGGTCATTGGGGGATTTGTTCGGTCTGTTCACGCGCCGCCCGTACAGATAAAACGTTATGCCCACAATGTGGATTACCCGCCACACACACCCATCTTCCCTGCGGTCGCTGCCTGCATAAACCACCGCCCTGGCAAAGACTGGTCACGGTTGCCGACTATGCGCCGCCGTTAAGTCCGCTTATCCACCAGCTTAAGTTTTCCCGGCGCAGCGAAATCGCCAGCGCCCTGTCACGTCTGTTACTATTGGAAGTCTTACACGCTCGTCGCACCACCGGGTTGCAATTGCCGGATCGCATCATCAGCGTTCCGTTATGGCAGCGACGTCACTGGCGTCGGGGATTTAATCAGAGCGATTTGCTGTGTCAGCCGTTATCACGCTGGTTGCACTGCCGATGGGATAGCGAAGCCGTCACACGAACACGGGCCACTGCGACCCAGCATTGTCTCAGTGCCCGGCTGCGCAAGCGCAACCTGAAAAATGCCTTTCGCCTTGAATTGCCTGTGCAAGGTCGCCATATGGTGATTGTGGATGATGTCGTCACCACCGGAAGTACCGTCGCAGAGATTGCGCAGTTGCTTTTACGCAATGGTGCGGCGACTGTCCAGGTCTGGTGCCTTTGTCGAACCTTGTAGAGCCTCGATGATGGGCGTATTATAACCAACTAAAATAGTCAACTATTAGGCCATTACTATGATCCGTATTTCCGATGCTGCACAAGCGCACTTTGCCAAACTGCTGGCAAATCAGGAAGAAGGGACACAAATCCGCGTATTTGTGATTAACCCTGGCACGCCTAACGCTGAATGTGGCGTTTCTTATTGTCCGCCGGACGCTGTAGAAGCCACCGACACTGCCCTGAAATTTGACCTGCTGACCGCGTATGTTGATGAGTTAAGCGCTCCTTACCTGGAAGATGCAGAGATCGATTTTGTTACCGACCAGTTGGGTTCTCAGCTAACGCTGAAAGCGCCTAATGCCAAAATGCGTAAAGTAGCAGACGATGCACCGCTGATGGAGCGCGTGGAGTATATGCTGCAGTCGCAGATCAACCCACAGCTTGCTGGTCACGGTGGTCGCGTTTCGCTGATGGAAATCACCGAAGACGGTTACGCCATTCTGCAATTTGGCGGCGGCTGTAACGGTTGTTCCATGGTCGATGTGACGCTGAAAGAAGGGATCGAGAAGCAGCTGCTAAACGAATTCCCGGAGCTGAAAGGTGTGCGCGATCTCACCGAACACCAGCGCGGCGAACACTCCTACTACTAAGTTATCCCCTCTTTTGTAGATTGCCCGATGCGACGCTAAAGCGTCATTTCGGGCCTACGTTGAACATGTGCCAGACGTTGGCGCAGCATTGCTTTGGCAAATCCCTCCCTTCGTTTCCTCGCGATAATATGACCAACCTCTCATAATTTAAATTTACCCCGCTCTGGTGATTCTCAAACGCCAGATGTTACCCGTATCATTCACATGGGTACCAAACATACTCCTGACATCTGACTACAATAATTAGTTTTAGTGGGTATCAGTCGTGGTGCCGCAATATCTCTGTTCCCGATTGGGATAATTAGAGTTTGTCGTCAGAAAATTGACGTTACCCATAACAAATGAAAGGCCAGGTAAATCATGCCATTAGTCATTGTTGCTATCGGTGTAATCTTGTTGTTGCTCCTGATGATCCGCTTCAAAATGAACGGCTTCATCGCTCTCGTCCTCGTGGCGCTTGCTGTTGGATTAATGCAAGGAATGCCGCTGGATAAAGTTATTGGCTCCATCAAAGCTGGTGTCGGCGGAACGCTCGGTAGCCTTGCCCTGATCATGGGTTTTGGCGCAATGCTGGGCAAAATGCTGGCAGACTGCGGTGGCGCACAACGTATCGCCACCACGCTGATTGCCAAATTTGGTAAAAAACACATCCAGTGGGCGGTGGTACTGACCGGTTTTACCGTTGGTTTTGCCCTGTTCTATGAAGTGGGCTTTGTGCTGATGCTGCCGCTGGTGTTTACCATCGCGGCTTCTGCGAATATTCCACTGCTGTATGTTGGTGTACCAATGGCAGCTGCACTGTCTGTGACCCACGGCTTCCTGCCACCGCATCCGGGTCCGACTGCGATTGCCACCATTTTCAATGCCGATATGGGTAAAACTCTGCTGTACGGTACTATTCTGGCAATCCCGACCGTGATTCTCGCCGGTCCGGTTTACGCTCGCGTGTTGAAAGGTATCGATAAGCCAATTCCGGAAGGTCTCTACAGCGCGAAAACCTTCAGCGAAGAAGAGATGCCGAGCTTTGGCGTCAGCGTCTGGACCTCTCTGGTGCCGGTAGTACTGATGGCGATGCGTGCGATTGCCGAAATGATCCTGCCGAAAGGTCACGCTTTCCTGCCGGTAGCGGAGTTCCTCGGTGACCCGGTAATGGCTACGCTGATTGCCGTACTGATTGCGATGTTCACCTTTGGTCTGAACCGTGGTCGTTCAATGGATCAGATTAACGACACGCTGGTTTCTTCCATCAAAATCATTGCGATGATGCTGTTGATTATCGGTGGTGGCGGTGCGTTCAAGCAGGTGCTGGTAGACAGCGGCGTGGACAAATACATTGCTTCCATGATGCACGAAACCAACATTTCTCCGCTGCTGATGGCCTGGTCGATTGCTGCCGTACTGCGTATCGCGCTGGGTTCCGCAACCGTTGCGGCAATCACTGCGGGTGGTATCGCGGCACCGCTGATTGCAACGACGGGTGTTAGCCCGGAGCTGATGGTTATTGCGGTTGGTTCCGGTAGTGTGATTTTCTCTCACGTGAACGATCCGGGCTTCTGGCTGTTCAAAGAGTACTTTAACCTGACTATCGGCGAGACCATCAAGTCCTGGTCGATGCTGGAAACCATTATCTCGGTGTGCGGTCTGGTAGGCTGTCTGCTGCTGAATATGGTGATTTGATAACACTGACTGCCGGATGCATCGCATCCGGCATCAACCGCACTCTACTTCTTCTTCGCTGCAGCTCTGCGCCGTCTGTCCAAATCCTTCAGCAACTTGTTCACGCCATCATCGGCAAACATCGCCTCAAGCGTTGCAGAGAGCTTGCGCCGCCAGTTTTTATACTGGTAACTGGTGCCGGGAATATTTACCGGTTCCGCCATATCCAGCCAGTCTTCTGGCTGTAGCCCTAACAGGGCACTGTTACTGTCAGCGATATAACGTTGCAAACCACGATTCAGCGTCGGCGTCATCGACATCAACGATGCCTTATGCCCGGCACGTTTTGGCAGGCAACCATATTTATGCAGAGCATCCAGCAGTCCTTGCTTCGCCAGTTCGCGATCCTGATACAGACCGCGCAGTACCACTTCATCCGGATACAACCCCAGCGTTTTGCCCAGCGTTAGATCCCCGCTCTCCCAGTAGCCGCGTAGCGTAGGCAGGTCGTGTGTCGCCGCAACCGCCATCGACTGCTCTGGGTACGCTTTCGGTGAGCGGAATGTCTTCTCGTGGTCGTTTTCGAAATAGAGCACTTTGTAGGAGTACACACCGCTGCTGCGCAGCTTACCGACAATCTCTACCGGTACGGTACCGAGATCTTCACCAATCACCATACAGCGATGACGTTTACTTTCGAGTGCCAGAATCGAGAGCAGATCATCCACCGGATAGTGAACATACGCGCCCTGATCTGCCGTCTCGCCATACGGTATCCACCACAAACGCAGCATCGACATCACGTGATCAATTCGTAATGCGCCGCAGTTTTGCATATTGGCACGCAACAGCTCGATAAACGGTTCATAGGCACGCGCGGTGATGATATGCGGGTCCATTGGCGGCAATCCCCAGTTCTGCCCCAACGGGCCGAGGATATCCGGCGGCGCGCCAACCGACGCTTTCAGGCAATACAGTTCACGGTCGCACCAGGTTTCTGCCCCACCTTCTGCTACACCAACGGCCAGATCACGATACAAGCCAATCGGCATTTCATAGCCCTGGCTTATCTCCCAGCAGTCGGCAAACTGGCTGTAAGCCAGCCACTGCAACCAGAGATAAAAATCGACGTCATCACGATGTTCTTCGCAGAACTGGCGCACTTCTGGTGAATCCACGTTCTGATACATCTCTGGCCATGCAGGCCAGCCCCAGCGCATTTCGTCCTCTTTCACTTGCTGGGCATGTAGTGCGTCAAACGCCGCCTGCCAGAACAGGCTGTCGCCTTGCTCGGCAACAAACTGGCGAAACGCGGTCATCTGTTCATCATCACGTTGCGCGAAACCTTTCCACGCCATTCGTAATGCTGTCATTTTTAGGGTGGTAACCGTGGAGTAATCAACCCAGTCGGCATCCCGCGCCTGTTGCAGCGTCTGTTGCGTGGTCGGCAACTGCCACCAGGCCTGAGCCTCTTCGCTAAGATGGAAATCTTCAACTGCGTTAACGTCGATATAAATCACATTCAGCCAACGGCGAGAAGACGGGCTGTACGGGCTGGCACTTTCCGGATTTGCCGGATAGAGCGCATGAATCGGGTTCAGACCGATGAACGACCCGCCACGTTTTGCCACATCCTCAAGCATCGCTTTGAGATCGCCAAAATCCCCAATACCCCAGTTTTTTTCCGATCGCAGCGTATAAAGCTGAACGCAGGCACCCCACAGCTTTTGTTTATTCAGCAACGCCTGCGGTTCGTAACAGCGTTTCGGTGCCACAATCACCCGGCAATGCGCGCGCTGGTCGTCCTGGGTGAGTGTCAGCGTGTGATAACCTTCCGGCAGCTTCGTCGGTAGATTGAACGCTTTGCCCCCCGTTACATGGCCTTTGTACTGCGTTCCTTCTTCGGTGGTCAGCAGCCAGCTATATTCGCCGCTGCCCTCCACCACCATCGGCATTTTTTTGCCGCTGGTATAAACCATGACATTCGGGACTGGCGTTACCGCCACTTTCGTGGCGGTACGTTGATGCATCGCGTCAAGCAAACGCCGTTTGGTTTCGGCGCTAATCGACTGCGGTTTACCGTGGGCATTGATGTAATTGGGGCTAATCCCCGCCGCCAGCGCGGCATTATCCAGACGTTTGCTTTCCATCGAGCTTCCTTAGCGTTTTGCCTGCCAGATACGAGCCTGATAATCGCGAATAGAGCGATCCGAGCTAAACATACCGCAGCGGGCGGTATTGAGGATCGCCGCGCGGGTCCAGGCCTCCTGGTCGCGGTACAGCACATCCACCTGCTTTTGTGCCTCTACATAAGCGGCGAAATCTGCCATCACCAGATACGGATCGCCGCCCTGTTTGCCGATACTGTGCAGCATCTGGTCGAAGGCATGCTTATCGCCGTCGCTGTATTTACCGCTTTCCAGCTCTTTCAATACTGCGTCCAGCACCTTATCTTTCTTCCGCCATTTCACCGGGTCGTAGCCTTTGGCCAGAATTGCCTTCACTTGTTCCACGGTATGACCAAAAATAAAGATATTTTCTTCACCGACTTTCTCAGCGATTTCAACGTTCGCACCATCCAGCGTACCGACAGTAAGCGCACCATTGAGCGCCAGTTTCATATTGCCGGTACCGGAAGCTTCTTTACCTGCCGTCGAAATTTGTTCGGAGATATCCGCCGCCGGGATCAGTTTTTCCGCCGCCGAAACACAATAATCCGGCAAGAACACCACCTTCAACTTGTCGCCAACCAGCGGATCGTTGTTGATCACGTCAGCCACTTTGTTGATCGCAAAGATAATGTTTTTCGCCAGGTAGTAGCCCGGTGCCGCTTTCGCGCCAAAGAGGAAGACGCGCGGTACGCGATCAGCCTGCGGGTTTTCACGAATTTCTTTGTACAACGCCAGAATATGCAGCAGATTCAGGTGCTGGCGTTTGTACTCATGCAGACGTTTGATCTGAATATCGAAAATCGCCTGTGGATTGATCTCAATACCGGTACGAACTTTCACAAACTCTGCCAGACGGACTTTATTCGCCTGCTTGATCTCGCGATATTGCTGACGGAATTTCGCATCATCAGCGAATTTTTCCAGATTGATCAGTTGATCGAGATCGTTAGTCCACTCTTTTTTCAGTGATTTATCCAACAGAGCCGCCAGTGCCGGGTTGCACTGTTTGATCCAGCGACGTGGGGTAATACCGTTGGTGACGTTATGGAATTTGTTCGGCCATAGCTGGTGATATTCCGGGAACAGATCTTTCACTACCAGATCCGAGTGCAGCGCCGCAACACCGTTTACCGCGAAACCGCCAACCACACACAGGTTCGCCATATGCACTTGTTTGTCGTGTACCACCGCCAGTTTGGCCCACACTTTTTCATCGCCCGGCCAGGTTTTTTCCACCAGCGTTTTAAAGCGAGTATTAATTTCGTTAATAATCTGCATGTGGCGCGGCAGTAAGCCTTTCACCAGTTTCACATCCCAGCGTTCCAGCGCTTCTGGCATCAGGGTATGGTTGGTGTAAGCGAAAGTTTTGCTGGTGATGGCCCAGGCGTCATCCCAGCTCATCTGGTGCTCATCGATCAGCACGCGCAGCAGTTCTGGAATGGCGATAGTTGGGTGGGTATCGTTCAGCTGAATAACTTCGTACTCCGCCAGTTCGTGCAGTTTACGCCCCGCCAGATGATGGCGACGCAAAATATCCGCTACCGAACAGGCACACTGGAAGTATTGCTGCATCAGGCGCAGCTTTTTACCGGCAGTATGGTTGTCGTTTGGATAGAGAACTTTGGTCAGTTTTTCCGCGTTGATACCCTGCTGTTCGGCGCGCAGGAAATCACCATCGTTAAATTTAGTCAGATCAAACGGATGCGCATGCGTCGCCTGCCACAGACGCAGTGGCTGCGCCACGCCATTACGATAGCCGACAACGGGGAGATCCCACGCTTGACCGGTAATGGTAAACTCCGGCTCCCAGCGTCCGTCTTTCGTCACTTTACCGCCAATCCCTACCTGCACATCCAGTGCTTCGTTGTGGCGGAACCACGGGTAGTTACCGCGATGCCAGTCATCCGGCGCTTCAACCTGTTTGCCATCGACAAAAGACTGGCGGAACAAACCATATTGATAGTTCAGACCGTAACCCGTCGCAGACTGACCGACAGTTGCCATTGAGTCGAGGAAGCACGCCGCCAGACGTCCCAGACCACCGTTACCCAGCGCCGGGTCAATCTCTTCTTCCAGCAAGTCAGTCAGGTTGATGTCATAAGCCTTCAACGAATCCTGTACATCCTGATACCAGCCGAGATTCAACAGGTTGTTGCCCGTCAGGCGACCAATCAAAAACTCCATTGAGATGTAGTTAACATGCCGCTGATTCGCCACCGGTTTGGCAAATGGCTGAGCACGCAGCATTTCGGCCAGTGCTTCGCTCACTGCCAGCCACCACTGACGAGGGGTCATTTCAGCCGCAGAATTTAAGCCATAACGCTGCCACTGACGTGAAAGCGCTTCCTGAAATTGCTTATCGTTAAAAATAGGTTGTGACATAGGAGTTCCACTTTTCTTAGATTTTCAACACAACGTTATCGCTAGTTTGCCAGGCTCGATGTTGACCTTCCTCATCCTGCGGGGGATTAGGCAGGGAGGAGTTGCGGGGATGAGCAAGGAAATGTGATCTCGACCACTTAAAGCTAGTGCAAACCACAGGATTAGCAGCAAATCAATGCCATACAGCGCAGAAAATCTGTATCTAAGTGCAAAAAATGGCCGTTGCGTATTTTCAAAAAGCGGAAGGTAACTCTATAAATTAAGTAAAGGAGTGAAACAGTTTCACAAGTAAAATATCAAGTGTGCTCCATCTCATTCTTAATAGATTTATTAAGATCATCTTTTTAGATGGCACTTTCATCAGGGATAAAGAAAAAACCCTTGCTTAAATGAAACTGATGAACATAAGGGAAATACCGTACAACCCAGCATTCACGCTGTATCAGCGTCGTTTTAGGTGAGTCATTAATAAAGATTTGGAATTGTGACAGAGTGCAAATTCAGACACATAAAAAAACGTCATCGCTTGCATTAGAAAGGTTTCTGGCCGACCTTATAACCATTAATTACGAAGCGCAAAAAAAATAATATTTCCTCATTTTCCACAGTGAAGTGATTAACTATGCTGATTCCGTCAAAATTAAGTCGTCCGGTTCGACTCGACCATACCGTGGTTCGTGAGCGCCTGCTGGCTAAACTTTCCGGCGCGAACAACTTCCGGCTGGCGCTGATCACAAGTCCTGCGGGCTACGGAAAGACCACGCTCATTTCCCAGTGGGCGGCAGGCAAAAACGATATCGGCTGGTACTCGCTGGATGAAGGTGATAACCAGCAAGAGCGTTTCGCCAGCTATCTCATTGCCGCCGTGCAGCAGGCAACCAACGGTCACTGTGCGATATGTGAGACGATGGCGCAAAAACGGCAATATGCCAGTCTGACGTCACTCTTCGCCCAGCTTTTCATTGAGCTGGCGGAATGGCATAGCCCACTTTATCTGGTCATCGATGACTATCATCTAATCACTAATCCAGTGATCCACGAGTCAATGCGCTTCTTTATTCGCCATCAACCAGAAAATCTCACCCTGGTGGTGTTGTCACGCAACCTTCCGCAACTGGGCATTGCCAATCTGCGTGTTCGTGACCAACTGCTGGAAATTGGCAGTCAGCAACTGGCATTTACCCATCAGGAAGCGAAGCAGTTTTTTGATTGCCGTCTGTCATCGCCGATTGAAGCTGCAGAAAGCAGTCGGATTTGTGATGATGTTTCCGGTTGGGCGACGGCACTGCAGCTAATCGCCCTCTCCGCCCGGCAGAATACTCACTCAGCCCATAAGTCGGCACGCCGCCTGGCGGGAATCAATGCCAGCCATCTTTCGGATTATCTGGTCGATGAGGTTTTGGATAACGTCGATCTCGCAACGCGCCATTTTCTGTTGAAAAGCGCCATTTTGCGCTCAATGAACGATGCACTCATCACCCGTGTGACCGGCGAAGAAAACGGGCAAATGCGCCTCGAAGAGATTGAGCGTCAGGGGCTGTTTTTACAGCGGATGGATGATACCGGCGAGTGGTTCTGCTATCACCCGCTGTTTGGTAACTTCCTGCGCCAGCGCTGCCAGTGGGAACTGGCGGCGGAGCTGCCGGAAATCCACCGTGCCGCCGCAGAAAGCTGGATGGCCCAGGGATTTCCCAGCGAAGCGATTCATCATGCGTTGGCGGCAGGCGATGCGCTGATGCTGCGCGATATTCTGCTTAATCACGCCTGGAGTTTGTTCAACCATAGCGAACTGTCGCTGCTGGAAGAGTCGCTTAAGGCCCTGCCGTGGGACAGTTTGCTGGAAAATCCGCAGTTAGTGTTATTGCAGGCGTGGCTGATGCAAAGCCAACATCGCTACGGCGAAGTTAACACCCTGCTAGCCCGTGCTGAACATGAAATCAAGGACATCAGAGAAGGCACCATGCACGCAGAATTTAACGCTCTGCGCGCCCAGGTAGCGATTAACGATGGTAATCCGGATGAAGCGGAACGGCTGGCAAAACTGGCACTGGAAGAACTGCCTCCGGGCTGGTTCTATAGCCGCATTGTAGCAACCTCAGTGCTGGGTGAAGTATTGCACTGCAAAGGCGAATTGACCCGCTCACTGGCGTTAATGCAGCAAACCGAACAGATGGCGCGCCAGCACGATGTCTGGCACTACGCCTTATGGAGTTTAATCCAGCAAAGTGAAATTCTGTTTGCCCAAGGGTTCCTGCAAACCGCGTGGGAAACGCAGGAAAAAGCGTTCCAGCTGATCAACGAGCAGCATCTGGAACAGCTGCCAATGCATGAGTTTCTGGTGCGCATTCGTGCGCAGCTGTTATGGGCCTGGGCGCGGCTGGATGAAGCCGAAGCGTCGGCGCGTAGCGGGATTGAAGTCTTGTCGTCTTATCAGCCACAGCAACAGCTTCAGTGCCTGGCAATGTTGATTCAATGCTCGCTGGCCCGTGGTGATTTAGATAACGCCCGTAGCCAGCTGAACCGTCTGGAAAACCTGCTGGGGAATGGCAAATATCACAGCGACTGGATCTCTAACGCCAACAAAGTCCGGGTGATTTACTGGCAAATGACCGGCGATAAAGCCGCCGCTGCCAACTGGTTGCGCCATACGGCTAAACCGGAGTTTGCGAACAACCACTTCCTGCAAGGTCAATGGCGCAACATTGCCCGTGCACAAATCTTGCTGGGCGAGTTTGAATCTGCGGAAATTGTCCTCGAAGAACTCAATGAAAATGCCCGCAGTCTGCGGTTGATGAGCGATCTCAACCGTAACCTGTTGCTGCTTAATCAACTGTACTGGCAGGCCGGACGTAAAAGTGACGCCCAGCGTGTGTTGCTGGACGCATTAAAACTGGCGAATCGTACCGGATTTATCAGTCATTTTGTCATCGAAGGCGAAGCGATGGCGCAACAACTGCGCCAGCTTATTCAACTCAATACGCTGCCGGAGCTGGAACAGCATCGCGCACAGCGTATTCTGCGAGAAATCAATCAACATCATCGGCATAAATTCGCCCATTTCGATGAGAATTTCGTTGAACGTCTGCTAAATCATCCGGAAGTGCCAGAACTGATCCGCACCAGCCCGTTGACCCAACGTGAATGGCAGGTACTGGGGCTGATTTACTCCGGTTACAGCAACGAGCAAATTGCAGGCGAGCTGGAAGTGGCGGCAACCACCATCAAAACGCATATCCGCAATCTGTACCAAAAACTCGGTGTCGCCCACCGTCAGGCCGCGGTACAACACGCGCAGAAACTGCTGAAGATGATGGGATATGGGGTATGAGTT
>ERZ827194.1295-NODE-1295-length-11216-cov-2.37093_pt1 | contig 11216 bp, 7 predicted proteins | sample MGYA00519777_ERZ827194 | MGnify/ENA primary metagenome ERZ827194 (study PRJEB31778, sample SAMEA3449277) | human gut metagenome | biome: human gut; feature: human-associated habitat; material: faeces | place: United Kingdom | collected 2010/2012 ...
TGCTGTTCCTGTAAACTTCTCTCCTTTTGTTTCCGGCTTTTCTTCTGCCATTTCTGCTACTTCTTTTTCTTTTATTTTTTTCATTTCACAATATTGCAGAGCCTTTTTTATATTTAAAAATTTATATATATTTTGATTATTATCTGCTGAATTTGGTGCTTTGGGATTACTCTTTACTTTATCTTCTGCAGTTTCTACTATCGCATTTTTTACTTCTGCTCCTGTCATTTCTGGATATATTGACCATATTCCAGCTACCGCTCCTGCTACCATCGGTGCTGCCATAGATGTTCCACCATCCATAGCATATCCATCTTTAACTGTACTATATACATTATCACCTGGTGCTGAAACACTAATCTTTTCACCCCCATTTGATGTCACATCAAGAATATATCCATCCTTTTTTTCTTCTGCATTAGCAACAATCAATATCCTGTCCAAAATATCATTCACAGAAATATCATCTTTATGATAACAATTTTCTTTAGCAATACAGGCAAAAAAACCTGTATTGCTTGCATCTCTTCCTTTAATATTTGCAATTTTATTCTTTCTATAACCATTACCAGCAGCCTGAACCACTATAAAATCGTCTTTATTACCTGACTGTCTGATTTTTGCCCTGTGCAACATTATGTACATATATTTAGACCAATTATTTCCCATTTCATACTTCTCTATATCGGTTAAATTTTTTTCATCCTCACTAAATCCAACCGAATAATTTATTACTTTACATCCTTTCTCTACACAGGCAATTAATCCATATAACATACACGACTGTGACATCATATATGGTTTTTGATTTTCATCTGGCAAACAGTCATATCCATATAATGTGCAATTTGAAAGAACTCCATTTATTCCATAACTATTATGTTTTGCTCCTATTATTCCGGCTACATGCGTTCCATGATCCTTCTTTTTGGATCTAATCTTAGATAAATCTACAATGTCTACATCCGCATGATTAAAGTCAAATCCAACATCAACAACTCCCACATTAATATGAGATGTTTTATATTGTTCGAAACTTTCTGCTCCTATCTTTTGATACCAGTCCGCTTTATTCGTATAATCTTTTTTAGGATTCTCTGCTTTAAATTCTTTCCTGCTGCTCATATCAATCGGCACTACTATATCACTTGTTGCAGCTAAAACCCCCTCTTTCTCTTCTATAATTTCTATAGTTCTTTTTAAACCTTGATAATCTGTTTCCGGAATCTTTATCTGAACCTGATTTACAGATGGTATGCTGTCAATAATACTTCCTTGAACTTCATCAATAATTTCTGTTTTTTCTGTTTCCGATATACTTTCATCAAAAAAAATATCCATAACATTTTTTACATAATAAATTCCTGTTTGTTTATCCTTAGTAACTTCATTATTCACATATTTGGTCGTTTTTTCCCCATTCTCTGCCTTTTCTATTTTTTTCTCCTTTGTAATTTTTTCTTGATTTCTTCCTTTACAAAATCCCAAGCCAGTTATTACCATTATCATAATAACTGCAAAGATTAAAATTATACACTTCATAGATTTATTCATATCTGCTCTTTCCTCTTATTTTTCGACATAAGGTCTAATCTCTTTCCCTTTAACATCAAAAATTCTGCAGTCTCCAACATTATTTTTTTCACTAATAGTCGAAAAAACAAAGATACCATTTCCAGAATATTTTACTTTAGTTTTTGATATATATTTTGCAGATACCTTTATAGTATTTTTGGACTTTCCATTTACTAAATTTACAATCTCCAAATTATCTTTATTACTTCTTATATCCACCATATATTTACCTGTAATTTCATCATTAAAAATACGAATAGGTTCATATACGAGCTCTCCTGTTTTTTGATTAATATTAGAAATATATGTGTTTCCATCATTTCCATTTAATTTAACAAATACATTTTTTCCATATAACCATGCACTGCTTACATCATATTTGTTAAATGACCATTGTAAATTACCACTTAAATCATAAAAAGAAATTCCGTTTTCGTCTGTCAAAAAACCATTTTCATTTGAATCTAATAAATCAACTCCTTCTTCATGAAGTTTGGTGACATTTCCCTCACTATCAGCCACACAAATCTCATATGTACGTGATGCCTCCCATATCTGATATACCATTTTCCCGCCACAATAATACAAATTTTTTGGCCATACATTAGAGATTGAAAATACTTTATCTGTATTAGAATCAAATACCAGTAACGTACTTGTTCCAGTATTTTTTATACAAAACCCCACAATGCCTTTTCCCAATTGGAATAATTCATCTCCCTTATATCCACTTCCCAATAAATCATTATCCACTTTCCATGGATCTTGTTTCCATTTTCCTTTTGCATTCATAAATCCCAGATATATAGACCTCTCATCTATACTTTCCAGTCTTTCTACAACCAGAAATTTATCTTTATTAAACTCATGTAATACTCTATAACCTCCCTCATCTTCTTCATCTTCAGTAGAATACAATATTTTTCCTTTATCATCTTTAAATTCTATCGTCCAACCATCATTATAAAAATGTCTTTTATATTGCGAATCTTTTGTGATTTTTCCTGTTTTTATATCAATATACCATTCCTCTTTTTCTTGTTTTTCCACCGATTCTTCATCAATATTTTTATCTTCCAGATAAGAAACCAAATATTCTGCTTCTTCAATATCTGTCTTTTGATCCTGATATAGATTTAATACTTGAATCTGTTTTTTGTTTGTTTTTTTTGCCGCATTTACTGGTATAACAACTGTTACTGCCAATACTGCCATACATACCAACATTAAAATTTTCTTCTTTTTCATCAGTCTTTCCTCCATGTATTTTTCCGCATCTTATGTACACATTATATAATGTGCACATCATTCATGCAAGCATACTTTTTCCGATATAATCATCAAAAAGCAGGTGAAAAATATGGTGAAATTAAGAATTTTAGAAATTTTAGAATCTCAGAATCATACAAAATACTGGTTATTCAAACAACTAGATTTAAGTTATCAAAACTTTAACCGAATGGTAAATAACGAAACAAGTTCTATTCGTTTTGAAAATCTCGATAAATTAAGCACAATTCTAAACTGTCCTGTTGGAGATTTATTTGAAAAAGTGGAAGATCCTATTGATGATTAGGTTCTTCCACTTTTCACATCATTGACGCAACCAATCAGAGCGCTTATAATATTCTCGTTATTTACAGAAACTATACATAAGATTGGGGAATTTATTATGACCAGAAGACAATATTTCACCGCCGGTTTCAAGGACGGAATACCGATCTGTCTTGGATACATAGCGGTTTCATTTACATTTGGGATCATGGCAAAAAAAGTCGGAATTTCGATCTTTGATGCGGTTCTGATCTCTCTTACCAATGTGACCAGCGCCGGACAGTTTGCAGGGCTGTCGCTGATCGCATCGACTGCTTCTTATATAGAGATGGCCATCACACAGCTTATTATCAACTTAAGATACTGTCTGATGTCCTGTGCGCTTTCGCAGAAGATTGATCCGGAAGCGCCGCTGTTCCACCGTTTTCTCATTGCTTACGGTGTGACCGATGAGATCTTCGGCGTCACAGTTTGCAAGGGTGGAAAACTGAGTCCGTTTTATTCTTACGGGGTTATATTTATCTCTGTATTCGGATGGGTATTCGGTACATTTCTTGGAATCCTGTCCGGTAATATATTACCGGCTCGTGTTGTCAGTGCATTAAGTGTCGCACTTTATGGTATGTTTCTGGCGATCATCATTCCGCCGGCCCGTAACAACCGTGTACTCGCAGGTGTTGTTGTCATTTCCATGGCAGCCAGCTTTTTATTTGACAAAACACCCGGGCTTAGGAATATTTCATCCGGATTCCGTATTATCATCATTACTCTGATCATTGCAGGAATTGCGGCTTATTTCTTCCCGGTGAAAGAGGACGAGTACGATGAACTGGAAGAAGCTGGCGAATTGAGTGACAGTACAAAGGAGGCACACCATGAATCATAATATTTACATTTACATATTTGTGATGGCGGCAGTTACTTACCTGATCCGTATGCTTCCGCTGACGCTGATTCGCAAAGAGATTAAAAGCACGTATATCAAATCATTTTTATACTATGTCCCTTATGTGACGCTTGCTGCTATGACATTCCCGGCAATCCTCAGTGCCACTGCGAATATCTGGTCTGCACTTGCCGGATTTATCATCGCCGTATTTCTGGCCTACCGTGGCAAGAGCCTGCTGAAGGTATCCTTGTTCGCATGTCTCGGCGTCTTTATTGTTGAGCTGATTACCGGATTATAAGTCATATAAGTTACCGGAAGTTTATGATATTGGCTTCCGGTTATAAACAATGAATACATATTTGCAGGAAATCCCCATATAAATGATACAAATGATTTATATGGGGATTTTTATGCAAAAATTTCTCGAAAAATTTAAACGGAAGCCATTACTCTTTTTGCTTCCGTCTGCATCCGTACTTCTACTCCTTTTTCTTTTGTTCTTTCATTCTCAACAGGATGCAGATCAGGCATTTTCGAAATATACTTCTGAACTTTTCCGACAGGAAATCAGTGGAAATACAATTACTCTCCACTACACCTTAAAAAATCCCGAAAAATATGGCATAGAAAATGCGCCCATTTCTTATGGACAATGTACCACCGATCCCGAACTGGTCCGGTCTAGTGTCGATGCGGAACGGACCAGACTTCGCTCCTATAACAGAACATCTCTTTCCAAAGACAACCGTCTTACTTATGATGTGCTGAATGACTATCTGAATTCTGCCTATGATCTGTCCCCTTATACACTCTACGACGAACCACTTGCACCTCTCACAGGAACTCAGTCACAGCTTCCGGTCATCTTATCAGAATACCGTTTTTATGAGATCTCCGATATTGAAAACTATCTACAGCTTCTTACTAAAACACCGGAATACTTCCGATCTATCCTGAATTTTGAACACACAAAATCCGAATCCGGCCTTTTTATGGCATCCTATACTGCCGACTCCATCATCAAAGAATGCCGGGATTTCGTTCATTTAAAAGAGAGTAATTATCTCTATTCTTCTTTTGTAGAACGGCTGGATGAACTTGCTTCCACAAAAAACAGCGGCCTCACCGAAAAACAACGAAAAGCCTATACCCGGCAGAACAGCGCCTACATAAAAAAATATATTTTCCCGTCTTATGAACAGCTTATCTCCGGCCTGTCCGAGCTTCGCAATTCCGGTAAGAATAATAACGGACTATGCTATCTTCCAAATGGCCGGACTTACTACGAATATCTGGTAAGAAGCGAGACTGGTTCCTCACGCAGTATTGCAGAACTGCAAAACCTTACGAATGCACAGATTCTTTCGGATCTTACAGTTATGCAGCGAGTGCTGACAGAAGACTCCTCCTCTGGCTCATCTTCCGTAACCTCCGACATTTTCAGCTCACAAGGTACTCTACTCTCCGAATCTGATCCTGAAAAGATTTTATCCACATTATCAAACAAGATTACAAAGGATTTTCCACCATATCCACAGATTCATACACAGATCAAATACGTCCAGAAATCCATGGAAGAATACTTAAGTCCGGCTTTCTACATGATCCCGGCCATCGACAATACTTCCGAAAATGTAATCTACATTAACAAGGGGCACATCACCGACAACCTTTCTCTCTTCACCACCTTCGCCCATGAAGGCTACCCCGGACATTTATACCAGAATGTCTATTACGCAAGCCTTCATCCCAATCCAATCCGCTGTGTACTGAACTACGGCGGCTACACAGAGGGATGGGCCACTTACAGTGAGATGATGAGTTACTACTTTTCCACACTGACCAAAGAACAGGCCACAATATTTCAACGCAACTCTTCTGTCATTCTGGGACTATATGCACTTGCCGATATGGGAATTCATTATGACGGCTGGAAACTTGCCGATGCGGCAGCATTTTTCCACACTTATGGGATAACGGATGACGCGACCATTGAGGATATCTATGATCTGATCATTGCTGATCCGGCTAATTACTTAAAATACTATATTGGATATCTGGAATTTCTGGAACTTAAGAAAGATGCTGTGGATAAGTGGGAAGATAACTTTACGCAGATGCAGTTTCATAAGGCGGTTCTGGATGTTGGGCCGGCATCGTTTGATGTGATTCAGAAGTATGTGTTTAAATAGATATGAGGATTCCTTATATAGGAATCCTCTATATAGCCTCACTGTTATCATTTATAAGCTTTTGTATGACCACTATATCCTCATCTAAGTCTTCAGCAATTTCTTCCAGAGTCATTCCTTTCCTTAATCGTTTCTCGATAAATCTTTTCAGGACATTCTCTTCACCAACTTTGATTCCGGCTTGACGCCCAATCTCAATTCCATCCTGGCGCCCGATCTCAATCCCATCCTGACGCCCGGCCTCATACTCCGCCTTCCGCAGTTTCTTTTCTTCAAATTCTTTATCATACTCATAGATGCTCATCTTGATCACCTCTGCCTTATTTTTCGTCAAAAATTCTTCCAGAATTCCTTCTTTTATACACTCTTCAACCGCACGCTCTACAGCTTCTTCCAGCGCCATGCCCGGCTCGGCAGCATACTTCACTCTGGCCACATACTGTGCATATTCCTTCAATGTCCGGCAATGCTCCATCAACTCATTATTATGTCCATCATTTACATTCAACATCGTAACCCGTAATTCTAAGTCCGGATCTTCTGTCGGGTTCTCATAAGCTGATGATAATCGGAATTCACTGCAATCCTCTACTTTCTTTGTTCCATTGTAAAACACGATAAATCTTGGTGCCGGTATCTTCTGTATTGTAGTCGAATATAATGATTTTTGAACAACAAGCCGCTGATATTCATCCGCAATATAGAATAAATTTCTAAGAGGAATATTCGGATTATATGTTGACTGATGCTCATACAGATATAAATTCATATCCATGATAAATGCCAGATCATTTTTCATCCCCATATAGATTGCATTTTCTAAAGTTACGATCTGCAGCTCTTCCGGATTTGTATAATTCCGGTCATTTACCGCATTATATAGCGACAACAGATTTGCTTTATCCCGGTATAACATCCGGAAAACCGTATCTTTATACTGATGATTTGCTCTTACTCTCCGATTATTCACCTGGTATTTTTTGTTACTTCTCTTCTGGTTCTTTCTCTTCGCCATATTCAATTCTCCTTTACCACAGGAGTCCGCATGTTTTTTTCAGTCCTCTCCTGCTTTTCTATCATTGATTGGTATAAAAGCATAGATTTCTGAAATGTAATTAGAATATAGACGGTGATAATCACCTTGAATTTCTTTTGAAATATGCTTTGTTATAGTTTAACACATTAGTAAATATGTCTGCAATATTTTATACATTTATTTATGTATTTTTTATATAATCTACAGAACTTGCTACTGGCAGCTTCTTACGAATACATAGCAATCAACGCGCACCCGCAGAGCCAACAGGGACGGGGAAAATTCCATTTTCCCCGCCCCCATTGGCCCTTAATTCGTATTACTAGCCGCAATCTTCACCTTACTCCAAAGATTACTGATCTCTTTCTTCGTCTCCTCATTATACTCAAAGACTTCATCATTCTTATTATCTGTTCTTGGTATATATGCATCAATTCCTTCGAACTCTCCGCCCTTGTCATACAGATCTTTCATAACCTTCTTATTCGCCGATGTATAACCTACATAACTTGAATTGTCATAAGCTCCGTCATAATCACTTGCATAATTGATAAATGCATGTGCAAGTTCCGGATTCTTCGCATTCTTCGGAATGACCATGGCGTCGGACCACTGGTTGGTTCCGCCTTCCGGCATGTAGTATCCCATGTTTTCATTCTCATTGATCACATATGTCGCATCTCCGGAATAGATCAGACCAAGTGCCTTCCTTCCCTGTGCCATGTTATCAATGATCTCATCGGTAACGATCTCCGGCTTCATGGTCTGTACACATTGAACCAGCCAGTTATACGCTTCCTGGATCTGGCTTTCGTCAGACGTATTCATCGAATATCCCAATGCCTTCAGTGCCATCATAAAGGAATCTCTCTCTGAGTCATACAGGTAGATGTCCCCTTTATATTTCTGATCCAGGAAAATGTTATAGCCTTCTTTTTCCAGGTCTTTGATGTCGACTTTTGTCTTATCGTACACGATTCCAACTGTTCCCCAAAAATACGGAACAGAATATTCATTCTCCGGATCATACGGAAGTCCTTTGACCGCATCATATAATTTATCCATACAGTTCAGTTTCGACTTATCCAATTTCTGTAAATATCCTTCGGAAATGAGTCTCTGGATCATATAATCACTTGGTACAAGAATGTCGTAAGCTTCTCCATTTGCGACCTTAATATACATCTGTTCATTCGAATCAAAATTTTCAAGAAGTACCGTTGCCCCTGTCTCTTTCTGGAAATCCTGGATAATATGTTCACCTACATACTCGCCCCAGTTGTAGATACGAAGCGTCTGTCCCTCGAATGGCAATGGCTCTTTCTTGTTATTATATGTCACAACTCCGGCTACGATCGCCAGTACACACGCAACCGCAACTGCCGGTAACAGTACATTTCGTCTGCCGATGCTGTTTCTCTTCGCACGTTTTGCAAAAAGTGCCGGTGCAGCATTGATGATCACAAGTACGATCGTGATGATCACAACCACCAGTGTCGAGATTGCATTGATACTCGGGTTGACACGTTTACTCATTGTATACACCATGATACTTAAGTTCTTCACACCACGTCCGGTTACAAAGTAAGAGATGATGAAATCATCCACCGACATGGTAAATGCGATCAGCGCCCCGGCTACGATTCCCGGCGTGATCTGCGGCACGACAACTTTTGTCAGTGCCTGCCACGGTGTTGCACCTAAGTCCATCGCCGCATCTGCGAGGTTCGGATCAAGTGACTTGATCTTCGGCATTACCGATAACATAACATACGGTATACAGAATGCAATATGTGCCAGAAGCATGGTAACGTATCCTTTTTCCACATGGAATGTGATGAATAATAACATGAATCCGATCGCAGTTACGATCTCCGGGTTCATGATCGGCAGGTTATTCGCCTGCTCCATCAGGTCACGTATCAGTTTCTTCGACTTGCTGACTCCGATCGCTGCAATTGTTCCCGCTACTGTTGAGATAAATGTCGCAAGCAGCGCGATACTGAATGTCGTCGACAGTGCATCCATCATATCTGCCGATTCCAGCATATGCTTATACCAGCGCAGCGAAAATCCGGTAAAGCTTGTAAGTGATTTTCCATCGTTAAATGAGAATATAATCATGTACAGGATCGGAAGGTAGAAGAATACAACCGACAGTATCATAAGGATCTTCCCAATTGGACGTTTTCCCTTATTCATAACGATTATACCCCCTTTCCGCCCTGGTTACGAATCTCGATCTTACGGACAACCATCATAAGTACCATCATAATGACCGCCATGATCATGGAAATGGCACTTCCGAAGTTCCACTCTCCAACCGTAATGAACTGGTTCTCGATCATATTTCCGATGAGGAAATACTGACCGCCGCCGAGCAGCTTCGGTATGAAGAAAGAACTGACTGCCGGAAGAAATACCAGCGTAATCCCGTTGATGATTCCCGGCACGGAAAGCGGCAGTGTCACACGCTTAAATGTCTGCGCCGGGCTTGCCCCAAGGTCTGCACTCGCTTCCAGCAAGGAATTGTCCATCTTACTAAGTGACGTCTGGATCTGCAGGATCATGAATGGCAGAAAGTTATATACCATTCCCAAAAGCACTGCCCCTTCTGTATAAAGAAGTGATCCCTTTCCAAGTCCCACCATATGCAGGATTCTCTGGATCAGACCGCCGTCGCTTAAGAGTCCAATCCATGCATACGTTCTTACCAGCATGTTGATCCACATCGGGATCGTGATCACAAGGATCAGCGCATTCTGCTTCTTCTGCTCACTGCGCGCAATATAATATGCAATCGGATAGCCCAGCAACAGACAGATCACCGTTGTCTTCACCGCAATTACAATGGAACGCCAGAGGATCAATAAGAAATCCGGGTCGGTAAAAAATTTGGCATAATGTTCCATTGTAAATGTGAACGATAAGATGCTGTTTCCCTGATCTGTCACGGAATAAAGTGCGATCAGGACCATCGGGAATACTAACATCAATATTGCCCACACGATATACGGAAATGCTAACTGTGAAAATTTCTTCATCTTAGAATACCACCTTCGGCATAACGTGAATATCTTCCGGGAAGAATGTCAGGCCGACCTCCTGTCCTTCCTCCGAATAATCCGTTGTATGGATCTTGAACTCACGTCCCGTAGTGGAAAATGTAATCTCATACACGCCTTCTGTTACTTCTTCCGGATCAAAATCATAGTCTACACTGATGTCCACACTCTGGTCTTCATCCGTCAGCTTCCATCCCTGTGCATTTGCCCAGGTCTTAAGATCTGTATCCAGTGCCTGAGATTCTGTGATCTCGTCTACCGTCTTGAAGAAGTTGAACGCCATAACACCTTCATTTGCCTTCTCATTCTTAACGAACGGCTGGTTGACTACGAAAATGGTTCTCTCGATGCTGGTTCCGTTTGAAGTGCTGAATGTAACCGGATACTGTCCTTCTTTTGCTTCCAGTTCATATTCAATATTTGCAATGGAAATGTACTCATCCGTCTCTGTCTCCCATGCCTGTGCATTCGACAGTGCGACGATTTCCTTATCATCCAGATTCTCTACATCTTCTACGTCTACATAGAAGTTGTTGGCACTGATCTTCTCGCTTCCGTCTTCACTGGTTACGTCATGATTGCGGATGACACGCATGTTGACCGTAACGCTCGTTCCCGGAACGGTCTCTACCATGATCTCATAGTGCACACCCTTGAACAGGACACTTAAGACTTCTCCCGTCATCTTTCCGTCTTTTACATCCACGATATCAATATCCTCCGGACGGATCACGACATCCACCGGCTCATTCTCCTTGAATCCATGATCCACGCAGTCGAATGTAATATCATCAAAACGAACCTTATAATCCTCAATCATCCTTCCGGAAATGATGTTGCTCTCTCCGATAAAGTTTGCTACGAAACGGTTCGTCGGCTCATTGTAGATCTCCTGTGGGGTTCCG
>ERZ827194.1298-NODE-1298-length-11196-cov-4.80289_pt1 | contig 11196 bp, 12 predicted proteins | sample MGYA00519777_ERZ827194 | MGnify/ENA primary metagenome ERZ827194 (study PRJEB31778, sample SAMEA3449277) | human gut metagenome | biome: human gut; feature: human-associated habitat; material: faeces | place: United Kingdom | collected 2010/2012 ...
GAGAAGATTTTTTGTCAGTTGTGCCCAAATTTCTGAGGCGTACGCGGTGCGTACGTTGATGAAATTTGAGTGCAACTGACGGAAAATCGGCCACAAAAGCAAGTGCAGGAAAGACTCCGAGAAGACATAATAAATATTCTACAATTCAAAAAGAGACCGCCCGTTTACAGCAGCCTCTTTTGCCTGTTTATATCACACTAAATCAAATTGTGTCCCGGAAATCCTGTTTTTACTGATTCTGCAGGTACTTCTCGATCTCAGCAACTGCCTGCTCTTCGTCAGCACCATCTGCCTCTACGGTAATGGACTCACCAGTTACCAGACCAAGAGTCATCATACCCATAATACTCTTTGCATTTACACGCTTAGAATCAGCCTCCAGGTAAATCTTGCTGTCATACTGACTTGCAACCTGTACCAGCATGGCTGCCGGACGTGCTTCCAGACCTGAAGACAACTCAATTTTAATAGATTTCTTAACCATAATTATCCTCCTCATTCCTAGCGATGGTATCTCTTCCCATCCAGGTACCTTGTTTAAGATCTTTCACGGATATCCTGTGCCATCAGACTTAATTTTCTCAGTCTGTGATTAACACCGGATTTTCCTACCGGCGGTTCCAATGCTTCTCCCAGCTCCTTCAAAGTGGCTTCAGGCCGCTCAAGGCGCAGCTTTGCCATTTCCTTTAAATTGTCCGGAAGAGACTCAAGCCCCACTGTATCACAGATATAGCGTATATCTTCTATCTGCTTCACCGCCGCAGAAACTGTTTTGTTGATATTTGCAGTCTCACAGTTTACCTTCCGGTTCACTGTGTTACGCATGTCTTTTACAATCCGTATATTCTCCAGTTCCATCAAAGCAACCGGTGCTTCCATGATATTTAAAAGGTCAACGATCTGACTGCCTTCCTTTACGTATACCACAAAATACCGCTTGCGCAGTACGATCCTGGCGTCGATCATAAATGACGCCATAAGTCCCTGAAGCTGCTTCGCCTTCCCCATAGACGCGCAGGTGATCTCAAAGTGATAAAACTTCTCCGGATCACTGATAGAGCCCGCTGCAAGAAATGCTCCCCGGATAAATGCCCGTCTGCAGCAGGCATTCTGTACGATCACATTGTGGACTAAAGACAGATCTTCTGCGATCTCACCTTTTGCATCCAGTAATTTCGCTGCCTGTAAAACACGGAGGGCATCTGCATGCTCCCGCACTGCTACAACATAGGTCATACTCCGGGCCGGTAACAGGCCCCGACGGATTAAAACATCAGTCTTTATATTAAATGTTTTTTTCAATAATGTAAAGTATTTTCTTGCAACTGCCAGATTTTCTGTGTGGATCCCAATGGCAAAATGGTCAGATGCAGATATTTTCACCCGTCCGCAAAGGCTTAAGATAGCCGCCATCTCTGCGATCTGGCAATGTCTGGCCGGTGTAAGCTGCCTGGACAGTTCCTCTTTTACTGTAGAAGAAAATGACATTTTCACCTCACTGCTGTATTAAATGCTTTATGCCTTTTTATTATCTTTCTCAATATCTCTGTGGTCAATGCGGATACCGTACTCTCCCACTGCCTCCAGATGCTCATAAAGTGCCCTTGCAATAGTAACTGAACGGTGTTTTCCTCCTGTACAGCCCACGGCAATGACCAGCTGGTTTTTTCCTTCATTTATGTAATTAGGCAGAAGGAAATCGATCATGTCATACAATTTCTTTAAAAAGATCTCCGCCGTTGTGCCCCGCATCACATAATCCCGCACTGCCTGTACCTGTCCAGTAAGAGGCCGCAGATGTTCATCATAATACGGATTAGGAAGAAAGCGCACATCAAATACCAGATCTGCATCTTCCGGTACTCCGTATTTGAATCCAAAGGATAAAACCGTAACATACATGTTTTTATATCTGGCATCCTGTAAGAAGATCTTTTCCAGTTCTTTTCGCAATTCCCTGGTAAGGAGCATGCTGGTATCAATGATATAATCTGCCTCATTTTTTAAGAAAGCCAGCTTTTCCCGCTCTTTTTCAATGCCATTTTCCAGCCTTCCCGCTCCTGCAAGGGGATGGACCCGTCTGGTTTCTTTATAACGTTTGATCAAAACAGCATCATTGGCATCTAAAAACAGCACCTGGACATCTACATCACTGCCCCGCCAGTTTTCCAGGATCTCATCCAGATTTTCCAGTTCTTCACCGCTTCGTATATCCAGCCCCAGGGCCGTCTTTTTTATATCCGTACCCCCGGAAACAAGCTGTACAAATTTATCCACCAGAGAGATAGGCAGGTTGTCCACACAATAAAATCCTATGTCCTCCAGCATTTTTAATGCAACTGTTTTTCCTGCGCCACTCATTCCGGTTACGATCACAAGTTTCATTTGAATTCTCCCAGCCTTTTTACTTCCATTTCAAGTTCGATCCCGTTTAAGGCTTTGACTTTTTCTCTTACCTGTCTGCAAAGTTCCATTACATCCTCTGCTGTAGCATCATTGTAATTGACCACAAAACCACTGTGCTTTTCAGAGATCATGGCTCCACCTACTGAAAATCCTTTTAAACCGGCATCCTCTATCAGCTTTGCCGCAAAATTGCCTTCCGGTCTTTTAAAGGTACTGCCTGCACTTGGATATTCCAAAGGCTGCTTTTCCCTGCGCTTCTTTGCTAATTCCCGCATCTGGCTGCTAATAGCTTCTTTGCTTCCCTTGGTTAATTCAAATACTGCCTCTAAAACAATATAATTTCGTTCTGGAATGCAGCTGGTACGGTAGCCTAATTCCAGTTCTTCTGCAGAAAGTTCCAGAAATTCTCCTTCTGGTGTCATCACTTTCGCCCTGGATAAAATATTGCAGATTTCTGAGCCATAAGCACCTGCGTTCATTACAAGAGCACCGCCAATGGTTCCCGGAATACCGGAAGCAAACTCCATTCCCGTCAGAGCGCATTCCATGGCCAGCCTTGCGGTACGGCTTAAAAGCTCTCCTGCCCCTGCTCTTATAAGGGTCTTTCCCGTTTTTTCATACTCTTTTAATACGCCGGAATAGGCCCATCCTCCGGACATGGAGATCACAGCTCCCCGGTAGCCCTCATCACTGACTAACAGGTTGCTCCCATTTCCCAGGATGGTCCATGGGATATTTTCCTCTTTTAACAGGTTCAGCACCTCTTTTAACTCTTCTTCAGACCCAGGGCTGATATAAACAGCAGCCGGTCCTCCAATCCGGAATGTGGTATGGCGTTTCATAGGCTCCATAAAGCGGAAGCTTCCTCTATCTGAAGTCATGATCTTATTCAGCTTTTCCTCCAGCTTTTCACTCAGCTCTGGCATGGGGTCTTATTCCTCCCTTAATGTTTATGTTCTCCCGGGATCTTTTTGTACTTGATTTTATAAAAAACCGGCCACAAAGGCAGGTGCACGAAAGGCTCCGAGAGGACAGGTTTAATCCCTTTACTTATTTGACGGGGACATTCCCTTTAAATTGGCCTGTACTCGGTTGTACAGCTCCTGTGCCGCATTGTACCCCATCTTCTTCTGACGGTAGTTTACTGCTGCAGACTCTACGATAATGGCAAGATTACGTCCTGGACGGATGGGGATCGTATGGCAGACTACCTTATTGCCTAAAAATTCAGTGTACTGGTCTTCCAGTCCCAGCCGGTCGTATTCTTTATCCTTGTTCCAGTCCTCTAATTTAATGACCATATCAATAGACTGGGTATCTTTAACACTTTCAACACCATACAGCGTCTTTACGTCAATAATACCAATACCGCGCAGTTCGATAAAATGTCTGGTGATATCCGGTGCGCTTCCGATTAATGTATCATCGCTGACCTTGCGGATCTCTACTACGTCATCGGTAACAAGACGGTGTCCCCGCTTGATCAGTTCCAGCGCCGCCTCACTTTTACCGATCCCGCTTTCACCCATGATCAGCACGCCTTCACCAAATACATCAAGAAGTACACCGTGGATACTGATGCACGGTGCCAGTTTTACATTTAACCAGCGGATCACCTCTGCCATCAGTGAAGATGTGGTCTTATCAGAAACAAGACATGGAACACCGTAGTAATTACAATACTCAAGGAGATCATCATCCGGCTCCTGGCCTCTGCTAAATACCAGACATGGGATCTGGCTGGAAGTAAGCTTATCAAACATCTGGCGTTTTACCTCACGCTCCATGGTCTTAATATATGCCTGCTCAACATATCCGATGATCTGCACACGTTCTCTGTCAAAATGATCAAAAAATCCTGTTAGCTGCAGGGCCGGACGGTTTACATCCGGATGGGTCAGCACGATCTTGTCTGTGTCGATCTGCGGTGTAGAATTTCGCAGATGCATTTTCTCGATCAGCTCTGTAATAGTTACTCCATGCATAATGGTTTCCCCCTTATATCATTTGGTTTCCAATATTTTCCAATATTAACCTGTTATTTATCCTTATACTACCATATTTTGCTTCTATTGTCATGTATTTTCGTTTTGGTCAGCACCGCTCCCATCATCCCCCTGGTTCACTGCAGGCTTATGGAAAAAAAGGTAAACTGCTTCTGCTGCCTTCCTGTTCATCTGAGGCACCTGCTCCAGATCTTCTGCACTGGCATTTCTTATTGCGTCAATATCCTTAAAATAACGCATCAGCGCCTTTCTTCTGGCCGGTCCGATGCCTTCAATGTCATCCAGTATAGATTTTACCTGATCTTTGCCACGCAGGCTTCTGTGATATTCAATAGCAAAGCGGTGAGCCTCATCCTGGATACGGTTGATCAGGCGGAATCCTTCGCTGTGACGGTCAATAGGTATCTCTACGTTATTATAATACAGTCCTCTGGTCCTGTGATTGTCATCTTTTACCATACCGCATACAGGAATAGAAAGCCCCAGACGTTCAAGGACTGACAACGCAATATTTACCTGTCCACGTCCTCCATCCATCATGATCAGATCCGGAAAACGGGTGAAGCTTCCATAGGAAATATCCTTTCCTTCTTCCTGCAAGTCCTTACTTTCCTGTATTCCATGGGAAAACCGACGTGTAAGCACCTCTTCCATAGATGCATAATCGTTTGGCCCCTGGACTGTACGGATCTTGAATTTACGGTAATCGCTGCGTTTCGGTTTTCCATCTTCATAGACCACCATGGAACCTACAGATTCCACACCACTGGTATTGGAAATATCATAAGCTTCCACCCGGCGGATACCTCCTATGCCGATCCACTGCCCCACCTGATCAATCGCACCAATCGTGCGCAGTTCTTCCCGTTTTACCTTTTCACGGTCCTGAGTCAGGATCAAATCCGCATTTCTGGCTGCCAACTCTACCAGCCGTTCTTTTTCTCCCTTTTTCGGCACTACGATTTTTACCTTCTGACCCTTTTTTTGTGACAGCCACTGACAGATGATCTCTTCCTCCTCAATTGGATACTGAAGCCACACTTCTCTTGGTATAAACGGAGTTCCTGCATAAAACTGTTTTACAAAACCGTCTAATATCTCTCCTCTGCTCTCTGCCATTCCCGCCTGGATGTGGAAATGGTCTCTTCCGATCATCTTTCCTTCCCGGATAAAGAACACCTGGACTACCACATCTTCCATGTCTCTTGCCATGGCAACAATATCCCGGTCTTCCCGTCCGCTGCTGGTGATCTTTTGCTTCTGGGCTATCTGTTTTACGCTGTTTAACAGTTCCCGGTACTCAATAGCCTTTTCAAATTCCATTTTTTCAGAAGCGTCATACATTTTATCTTCCAGAGACTTTAGCAAAGGCTCATAATGACCTCCTAAAAAGTCCATAGCCTCCTTAAATGACTCCTGGTACTCTTCCTTTGAAATATAGCCCTGACAGGGAGCATCACACTGATGGATATGATAATTTAAACAAGGTCTCTCTTTTCCTGTATCCTTTGGCAGGCTACGGCTGCAGGTGCGGATTCGATACAGTTTGTGGATCAGTTCCAGACTGTCTTTTACAGCCCCGGCACTGGTATAAGGACCAAAATAACGGCTTCTGCCGTCTTTCTTCATATCTCTCGAAAACAAAAGCCTTGGAAAATCTTCCCAGACAGTAGCCTTGATATAAGGATAAGTCTTGTCATCCTTTAACATGGTATTATATCTTGGACGATGCTCTTTGATCAGATTACACTCTAACACCAGGGCCTCTAATTCAGAGTCTGTCAGGATATATTCAAACCACGCAATATGGGAAACCATCTGCTGGATCTTGGCTGTTTTATTGCGGCTGCTCTGAAAATACTGGCGCACACGGTTCTTTAAGTTGACAGCCTTTCCCACATAAATGATCTCATCCCTGTGATTGTGCATCAGATATACGCCGGGGCTTGCAGGCAGTTTTTTTAATTCTTCTTCCAGATCAAAAAACATTTTTACCTCAATCTTCCTCCGTCATAACGGCGCAGCAGCTGTATGTGACGGCGCAGGGCTGAAATCTGCTCTATTTTTGTCTTTCCTGTTTCCGGCTGCAGATCTAATGACAGGAAAATGCAGTCCAGCTCTCTCTGGGTCACATGTCCTTCCATCTGTTTTAATACTGCCAGCCGGTCTTCCAGGCGGTCAGCATCCAAAAAATGTTCCAGCCATTCATGTCCCATAGGTTCTTCCTCCGGCTGGTTCTTATTATCATATTCTGCATTATTTTCAACAGCTGCTGCATATCCACGATCTTCACTGTTTTCTGCAGCCGGTTCATTCCCATTTTTTTCCAGTTTATCCATCTGTCCCGGAAACACCTGTTCAAAACGGTATTCCTGTACAGCATCTGGATATTTTTTCCGGTCCACTGGGCTTATAAACATTTCCAATGGTCTTACATACACCTGGTAATCCCCATAAAGCGCCTGATAAACTACCATTTTTTCTCCTGTTTCTGAATGAGTGGCCACTGCTATGACCTGATATAATTTATTTTTAAAATGCCTGTAAAAGGTTCCAGGCTGCGGGATTCTGTTCATAGTTATGCAATATACTCCTTTTGTCTATACTCAAATTCTCCCGTGCTAAAGCGCTTTGCTAGTACATCGTTTCGTAAATAACTGTACGAATCACGTAGGATGCGGATTTGAGTGTGCAGGTCTAAAAACGCAGGCGTAGCGGGCTACGCTGAGGCTTTTAGGCCTGTGCAATCAGATTCGCAGACAAGTGAGTGGTATAGTTATTTTGAAAACGATGTACTAGTCACTGGCACAGGCTAAATCTTCGTACATATGTTTCTTTCACAGTATAACACATGTCTGCAGATTATAAAAGGCGCAAAAAAGGCCGCAGCATTTCTGCCACGGCCAGATTTCTATATAAACTTATTTCTAGTACAATTATTTACAAAACGATGTACTAGCAGTCTGACTACAGGATCTGCGATCATGCCTCAGCCAGATGCTTCTTTAAAGTCTCTCTTACAGCACCCTTTCCAGCGATCAGTTCTGCGAAGATGCTTTCTACATACTCCCCAAGACCTGCCTCATATAAGTCTACGCCGAAAATCTTTGCATTGCTTAAAATCGGGGCTAATACTGCGTGTACGTCACAGGACTCTCCTACCTTTACACCTGCCAGCTTGCCAGCCAGTTCCTCATACATCGGATCCGGGCTTACAGTGAAAGCGTTCAGTTCATCATCTACACCTAACAGATAACGGCACCAGCCTGCCTGAACCATTGGGATGAATTTCAGGGACTTTACGTCAAGGTCAGGACTTGCCATGTACTCCTTAATGGTCTCACCAAAGCGGATAGACAGCTTCTGTGAAGTATCGCAGGCAATTCTCTGTGGGGTATCAGGCATAAATGGGTTTGGTACACGGATCTGAAGTACCTCATCAATAAACTTCTTTGGGGAAAGGATACCAGGATCTGTAACAACAGGAAGTCCCTCTTTATATCCAATGATCTCAACAAGCTTTACCAGGTCAGCGTCTTTCATTTCATCACTGATCTTGGTGTAACCTAACAGGCAGCCATATACAGCCAGTGCAGTATGCAGAGGATTTAAGCAGGTACACACTTTCATGCGCTCTACCTTCTCTACTGTCTCTCTGGAAGTGAACATAACGCCTGCATTCTCTAATGCCGGACGGCCATTTGGAAATGCATTTTCAATTACAAGATACTGTGCCTCTTCTGCGTTTACAAAAGGTGCTACATAAGTATTCTTGGTGGTAACAATGCTCTCTGTATCAGTAAATCCACAGTCTTCCAGCATTTTCTTTACACTTGCATCAGGGCGTGGGGTGATCTTGTCGATCATGCTCCATGGGAAGGAAACCTTTGCAGGATTTTCAATATACTCTAAAAAGCCCTTTTCTGCCTTTCCGTTCTCTGTCCATGCCTTTGCATAAGCATCCACTGCCGCAAACAGCTTGTCTCCGTTGTGGGAGCAGTTATCCATACTTACCAGTGCCAGTGGTGCTGCACCATTGGTATATCTCCAGTAACATAATGCTGCCAGCTTGCCAATGTAGCTGTCTGCATTTTCAGGACCTGCCTCAAAATCAGCCTTTACATCAGCGCGGAATGCGCCATCAGGAGAAGTAATGCTGTAGCCCTTTTCTGTAATGGTAAAGCTTACCATCTGAAGAGTATCGCTTGCAAAGATCTCTTTTAAACGTCCCCAGTCATCTGCGTCATGACGGTCTACAGTCAGTGACTCAGCAAGGCTTCCGATCACAGTCTTTTCAATGGTTCCATTTGCCTTTAAAGTAACTAAAAGGCTCAGGTCATCCTGTGGGCGGTATGCCTTTTTGATGATCTCATAGTCATAACCTTCTGCTACGATGATACCGGTCTTTTCAATTCCTTCATTTAACAGCTTCTGCTGTAAAGCTGCCGGAAATGCACGGAAAATGTTTCCTGCCCCAAAATGTACCCACTGTGGGGTTTTCTTTGTTGCTTCCTTCATAGCCTGACGGTCAAACTGCGGAAGTCTGATCTCGGCCTTGTCCCACTGCTCCTTGTTGTTCAGTTCACTGTCTAATAAACGCATAATGATCTCCTCCTGTTTTGATCTATGTTCTCTCGGAATCTTTTTGTACTTGATTTTGTGAGAAGATTTTTGTCAGTTGTGCCCAAATTTCAGAGGTGTACGCGGTGCATACGTTGATGAAATTCGGGTGCGACTGGCAGAAAATCGGCCGCAAAAGCAAGTGCATGAAAGACTCCGAGAGAACATATCTTATACACTAATATATTACTATCTGAAATTTATTCTACTATATTTCGCAATTAAAATCCATATAAGATTTTGTTAATATCATTGCAAAAGTTGCTGTCTGTACATTCTCGCGTACAACCACACCGCCACTTATAGTCTTTTGACAGCCGGCAAATTAAAAAAGAGTCGCAGCGCGACTCTGTGTGGGATACTGCCCCTTCTTATTTTACGGTCATAGTCTGAACAGTCTGTCCATTCTCTGTGGCCTTATCCTGTGCATTAGCTGCAGCTGCATTTACAAGGATCAGCGCAGCTGCCAGAACCACCCAGGCAAAACTACCTAAAACTTTTCTCAATTTCATGGTACTCTTCCTCCGTTTCCCCATTATACATGACTTTTACAAAAATGCAAGAGAGGGGATATTTAAATATTACAGTTTTTCCATTTATTTTTAATTTTTTTCTGAGAAAACGGGGAATTTTCCATTTTCAGACGCTTACTATTATAGAGAGAATAATAAAACATATGAAAGAACAAAAGAGGTATCTATTTATGATCACATACCAGCCATTCTGGGAAACATTAAAAAACAGCAAAGAATCCACCTATTCCCTGATCCACAACCATTCTATTTCAAGTGCTACTATCAACCGGCTGAGACAGAACCAGCCAGTCAGCACCAGTACGATCAATGACCTGTGCATTATCCTAAACTGTACCCCATGCGATATCCTTGCCTTTACACCATCTGGTCCGGATCAGATGATACGCAATATGTCTGCCAAGCCCAGATCTATGTCCCGGGAATAATTCTCAATCCACCTATAGATTTGCCCCTTCTGCTGTGTTATACTGAATAGGTAGTGTTTTCCGGTCTCAGGTCCTAAACCTGTTTTATCTGCCGGAAAACCAGAAGGAGGATAAAATGCAGAAAGTGCAGAAAATAGGAAGAAACGATCCCTGCTGGTGCGGCAGCGGTCATAAATATAAAGATTGTCATCTGGATTTTGACGCGAAACTATCAGAATACCGTCGCAAAGGCTCCAAGATTCCCACTCATGCCATGATCAAGAATCCAGAGCAGATCGCAGCGATCCGCGAAAGCGCAAAGATCAATGTGGCAGTCCTGGATTATGTGGCAGAGCATATCCACGCCGGTATCACAACAGAACAGATCGACCTTTGGGTGTATGAGCAGACTACTCATAGAGGCGGCATCCCGGCTCCATTAAATTATGAAGGTTTCCCAAAAAGCGTATGCACCTCTGTTAATGATCAGGTGTGCCACGGTATCCCTTCTGCTGATGTTATCTTAAAAGATGGCGATATCATCAATGTAGATGTTTCTACTATTTATAATGGATATTTTTCTGATTCTTCCAGAATGTTCTGTATCGGTGAAGTTTCCCCTGAAAAAAAACGTCTGGTAGAAGTGACAAAACAAAGTATTGATGAAGGCTAAAAACATGTAAAACCATGGGGCCATTTAGGTGATATGGGACAAGCCATCCATGACTACGCCACTGCAAACGGTTATACAGTTGTCCGTGAGATCGGAGGTCACGGCATTGGACTGGAATTTCATGAAGATCCATGGGTAAGCTTCGTTTCCAAAAAGGGAACTGAGATGCTTATGGTCCCAGGTATGATCTTTACCATTGAACCTATGATCAATATGGGAAAAGCAGATATTTTTGTTGATGCGGAAAATGACTGGACCGTTTATACAGATGATGGTATGCCTTCCGCCCAGTGGGAAATCCAGGTTCTGATCACAGAAGACGGATATGAGATTCTGTCCTGGTAATACGATAAGCCATTAAGTCTGTACGCTATATATTTGAGATGTTCAAAAACTCCCAAAGCACAGGAAGCTGTTTTATTTAATGTCGCCTGCTTCTTTGGGAGTTTTTATTTTTTACTTATTCTAGTACATCGTTTTCGAAATAACTATACCACTCACTTGTCTGCGAATCTGATTGCACAGGCCTAAAAGCCTCAGCGTAGCCCGCT
>ERZ827194.1299-NODE-1299-length-11194-cov-3.36233_pt1 | contig 11194 bp, 9 predicted proteins | sample MGYA00519777_ERZ827194 | MGnify/ENA primary metagenome ERZ827194 (study PRJEB31778, sample SAMEA3449277) | human gut metagenome | biome: human gut; feature: human-associated habitat; material: faeces | place: United Kingdom | collected 2010/2012 ...
AAGATCGGAGAGCCGCAGTTTGAGGGACAGACCAAGCAGAAGCTCGGAAACAGTGAAGCGCGTGGAGCAGTGGACAATATTGTCAGCACTCAGCTTGAGATTTTCCTCGAGCAGAATCCGTCTGTCGCAAAACAGACAGTAGAGAAATCTCTGATGGCACAAAGAGCAAGAGAAGCAGCAAGAAAGGCCAGAGATCTGACCAGAAGAAAATCAGCTCTGGAGGGGATGTCTCTGCCTGGAAAACTGGCGGATTGTTCAGACAAAAATCCGGAAAACTGTGAGATCTACATCGTCGAGGGAGATTCAGCGGGTGGTTCTGCAAAGACAGCGAGACAGCGTGCGACACAGGCGATCCTTCCACTGAGAGGAAAAATCCTGAATGTAGAAAAAGCAAGGCTGGATAAGATTTACGCCAATGCGGAGATCAAGGCTATGATCACGGCGTTTGGAACAGGAATTCATGAGGATTTTGATATTTCCAAGCTGCGGTATCATAAGATTATTATCATGACTGATGCCGATGTGGATGGTGCGCATATCAGCACCCTGCTTCTGACATTTTTATATCGTTTTATGCCGGATCTGATCAGAGAAGGCTATGTGTATCTGGCACAGCCGCCGCTGTATAAGCTGGAAAAAAATAAAAAAGTCTGGTATGCATACAGTGATGAGGAATTAAATGAGATTCTTACAGAAGTAGGACGTGACAGCAATAATAAGATTCAGCGTTATAAAGGTCTTGGTGAAATGGATGCGGATCAGCTCTGGGAGACAACAATGGATCCGGAGCATCGTGTACTTTTGAGGGTGACTATGGATGACGAGACATCTTCCGAACTGGATCTGACATTTACTACACTGATGGGAGACAAGGTAGAACCAAGACGAGAGTTCATTGAAGAAAATGCCAGATTTGTTAAAAATCTGGATATATAGAATTGCAATACACTTAAAAAACAAGGAGAAGGAACATGGAAGATAATATTTTTGATAAAGTCCATGAAGTTGACCTGAAAAAGACAATGGAGACTTCCTATATCGACTATGCGATGAGCGTTATCGCATCCCGTGCCCTGCCGGATGTCAGAGACGGATTAAAGCCGGTACAGAGAAGAATCCTGTATTCAATGATCGAGCTGAATAATGGACCTGACAAGCCGCATCGTAAATGTGCGCGTATTGTCGGTGATACAATGGGTAAATATCATCCTCATGGCGACAGCTCTATTTATGGAGCACTGGTAAATCTGGCACAGGAATGGTCTACGAGATATCCTCTGGTTGACGGACACGGGAACTTTGGGTCTGTAGACGGTGATGGCGCTGCTGCCATGCGATATACAGAGGCACGTCTGAGCAAGATTTCCATGGAGATGACTGCTGACATCAATAAAAATACCGTAGATTTTGCACCGAACTTTGACGAGACAGAGAAAGAACCGACAGTTCTTCCGGCCAGATTCCCGAATCTTCTGGTAAATGGAACATCCGGTATTGCAGTCGGAATGGCAACGAACATTCCGCCGCATAACCTGCGTGAAATCATTGGCGCGGTCGTGAAGATCATTGACGACCAGATCGATGAAAACGGAGAGACAAGTATTGATGATATTTTAAAGATCGTCAAAGGACCGGATTTTCCAACCGGAGCAGAGATTCTTGGAACAAGAGGAATTGAAGAAGCATACCGCACAGGACGCGGTAAGATCCGTGTGCGTGCGATTACCAATATTGAACCAATGGCAAACGGTAAGAACAGGATTATCGTAACGGAGCTGCCATACATGGTAAATAAAGCCCGACTGATCGAGAAGATCGCAGAGTTGGTACGTGATAAAAAGGTAGATGGGATTACCGATTTAAGCGATCAGTCCAGCCGTGAGGGAATGCGCATCTGTATCGAATTGAGAAGAGATGTCAATCCGAATGTAATTTTAAACCAGCTGTATAAACATACACAGCTGCAGGATACCTTCGGTGTGATCATGCTGGCTTTAGTCAACAATGAGCCAAAAGTCATGAATATCCTGGATATGCTGAAGCATTATCTGAAGCACCAGGAAGAGGTTGTGACGAGAAGAACACAGTATGAGCTGAACAGAGCAGAAGAGCGTGCTCATATTTTACAGGGATTACTGATTGCACTGGATAACATTGATGAGGTAATCCGGATTATCCGCGGATCTAAGAATGTTCAGACTGCCAAGGAAGAGTTGATGGCCAGATTTGACCTGACAGAAGTACAGGCAAGTGCGATCGTAGATATGCGTCTGCGCGCACTGACAGGTCTGGAGCGTGAGAAGCTGGAAGCAGAGTACGAAGAACTGATGAAGAAGATCGGGGAATTAAAAGCGATCCTTGCTGACCGAAAACTGCTTCTTGGTGTGATCAAAAAGGAGATTCTTGTCATTTCCGAGAAATATGGAGATGAGAGAAGAACATCCATCGGATTTGATGAGTTTGATATTTCCATGGAAGATCTGATCCCAAGAGAAAATGTGGTGATCACCATGACAAAAATGGGATACATTAAGAGAATGTCCATGGATACATTCAAGAGTCAGAACCGAGGCGGAAAAGGAATCAAAGGAATGCAGATCCTGGATGATGACTATATCAAGGAACTGTTTATTACGACAACACATCACTATATCATGTTCTTTACAAATACAGGACGTGTGTATCGTCTGAAAGGCTATGAGATTCCGGAAGCAAGCAGAACTGCGCGTGGTACGGCGATCATCAATCTGCTGCAGCTGATGCCGGATGAGAAGATCACAGCAATGATTCCAATCCGGGAGTACGAGGATGGACAGTATCTGTTGATGGCAACAGAAAAAGGTCTTGTGAAAAAGACTCCGATCAAAGATTATGCAAATGTCAGAAAAACCGGACTGGCTGCGATCGTTCTCAGAGAAGATGATAAACTGATCGAAGTGAAGATTACAGATGATGAACAGGATGTGATCCTGGTTACAAAATACGGTATGTGTATCCGGTTTAGTGAGAAGGATGTGCGTCCGACAGGCCGTGTTTCTATGGGAGTGCGCGGCATGAACCTTGGAGATCATGATGAAGTGATCGGAATGCAGATCAGCAATCAAGGAAAATATCTGCTCATTGCATCTGAAAAAGGTATGGGCAAACTTACCGATATGGATGAATTTACAAGACAGAACCGTGGTGGAAAAGGTGTAAAATGCTATAAGATCACGGAAAAAACAGGCGATGTGGTCGGCATGAAAGCGGTCGATGAAGACAGCGAGATCATGATGATCAATACGGAAGGAATCGTGATCCGTATGAAGTGTTCTGACATTTCTGTATACGGACGAATCACATCCGGTGTAAAACTGATCAATCTGCCTGAGAATGAAAAAGTTGCAAGTATCGCAAAAGTAAGAAAAGCATCTGCAGAGATCGATGGAGAAGAAATCGAAATTTCTGAGGATGAGGAAGAGACAGAAACTCCAATAGAAGAATAAAGAGAAAAAGCCTTCGCATGATATGCGGAGGTTTTTTTAAAGGTAAATAATCAGATAAAATATGAAAAAATAAATAATATAAAGAAAATATAGATAAAAACAGAGAATTGCAGTATAATAAAGAAAAAAGAACCATATAACAAAATAAAGTGTACACAAAGGAAACCAGAAAACCAATGATTAAAATGAAATCAGGGAGAGGAGCGTGAGATTATGAAAAAGGCAAAGAGTTGGCTGGCACTACCTTTAGCAGTTTGTATGTTTGCAGTTATGATTTTTTCAGTTGCAGAGGCGGCGGAAACAAGTGATGAAAATCCGGCTGAGGGAAGACAAGAGATTACGATCATCAATACAAATCATATAACCTGGCCGGTCATCGGAGAAATGCCGTCATATGAATTAGAGGTTCCTACCGGTGCACACTATTTTATCAATATGGTTGAATGGACGACGAAGAACGGAGAAAACACGTTACTGTCAACAGATAAATTTGAGGAAGGTGAGTATGAGCTTCATGTAACATATGAAGCAAAAGAAGGATATCAATTCGCAGCGCCGGAGCTGATTACTGTGCTTCCTGGAAATGAAGTACAGGGAACACCAAAGGTTGAAGAATCAGAGAATGGATGGTATCGGATTGTAACATTCTCGTTCACGGCAAGACAGTCAGAAGAGCATCAGCACGATATGCTGGTGGTTCAGGAAAAACTGCCGACATGTACAGAAGCCGGATATAAAGCCTGCTATCAGTGTCAGTCCTGCAAAAAGCTGTATCTCGACAAGGCGGGAACAGAGGAGACAACGGTAGAAGAGATTACGCTTCCTCCGACGGGACATCAGTATCAGGACGGAATCTGTACTGTTTGCGGCGAGATCGATCCGGATTATGTAAAACCACATGAGCACAGCATGACAGCAGTACCGGAGAAAAAACCAACATGTACAGAAGCCGGAAATAAAGCATACTACCGGTGTGAGACTTGCGGAAAATTATATCTGGATAAAGATGGAAAGAACGAAACAACACTGGAAAAGGTGACGATTGCAGTAACAGGACACATATATCGTGATGGAAGATGTGTAGTATGTAAGGCTCTGGTTCCAGCAGTCAAGACTGGTGATTTTGATAACGACTATGCAAAATGGGTGATTGGACTGCTGATCTCACTCAACATTATTGTAGGAGCGATCATTTATCGAAAATCAAGAAAAATAGGATAACTGGATTGTATCACCCCCTTCCCGAAAGAGAGCCGAAACCTCAAAAGAGAGCATCCGGCTCTCTTTTTTTGTTTCAATTTTGAAGGAACTATACTATAATACTGGATAGTGAAAACAGAAATCTGATGATTGTAAAAAATTCTAGGAGGCATTATGATTCGTACAATTGATGTGAGAGAAATCTCAAAAAATATCAAAGAAATGTGTATTGAAGCAAACCACTATCTGTCAAAAGATATGGACACAGCAATGAAACAGGCGGAGCAGGATGAAAAATCACTGCTTGGAAAACAGATATTGGGACAGCTGCAGGAAAATTTAAAAATTGCGGCTGATGATATGATCCCAATCTGTCAGGATACCGGAATGGCAGTTATATTTCTGGAAATCGGGCAGGATGTGCATCTGGAGGGGGGCCTTCTGGAAGAGGCAGTCAATGAAGGGGTCAGACAGGGGTACACAGAAGGTTTTTTAAGAAAATCTGTGGTAAAAGATCCATTAATCCGTGAAAATACAAAAGATAATACACCGGCAGTGCTCCATACCAAAATCGTTGCAGGAGATAAGGTGAAGATAAAAGTAGCACCAAAAGGATTTGGAAGCGAAAATATGAGCCGTGTATTTATGTTGAAGCCGGCAGAAGGTATTGAGGGAGTAAAACATGCGATTCTGACGGCAGTCAGGGACGCCGGTCCGAATGCCTGTCCTCCGATGGTAGTTGGAGTAGGAATCGGGGGAACCTTTGAAAAATGTGCGCTGATGGCAAAAGAAGCTCTGACAAGAGAAGTGGGGGTACATTCTGACATTCCATATGTAAAAGACATGGAAGAGGAGATGCTTGTGAAAATCAACAGCCTTGGAATCGGACCCGGCGGGCTTGGAGGAACAACTACTGCGCTTGCAGTTAATATTAATACATATCCGACACATATTGCAGGGCTTCCGGTAGGAATCAATATCTGCTGTCATGTAAACAGACATGTCGTTCGTGAACTTTAAAAGAAAAACAGAAAGGAAAGCATTATGGAAAGACATTTGCAGGCTCCGATTTCAAAAGAAGAATTAAAAACTCTGAAATCAGGAGATTATGTATATATTACAGGAACTATTTATACAGCGAGGGATGCTGCGCATAAAAGAATGTATGAAACACTGCAGAATCAGGAAAATCTTCCGATCGATATCCAGGATCAGATTATCTATTATATGGGACCGTCTCCGGCAAGGGAAGGACGTCCTATCGGTTCTGCAGGTCCGACAACGGCCAGCCGCATGGATAAATATACACCACAGCTTCTGGATCTTGGGATGGGTGCGATGATCGGAAAAGGAAAAAGAACACAGGATGTGATTGATGCTGTAATCAGAAATGGCGCAGTCTATTTTGCGGCAGTAGGAGGCGCAGGAGCGTTGCTGTCAAAATGTATCACAAAATCAGAAGTTGTTGCATATGATGATCTGGGGACAGAAGCAATTCGAAAGCTTCAGGTAGAAAACTTTCCGGTAATCGTTGTCATAGACAGCGAGGGCAATAATTTATATGAAAGTGCAATCAAAGAGTATTGCACCTATAAAAATGAGTAATTTCAGGAGCAGAAAAAATGAAACGTATTTTATTAATGGTGTTTCGGAATATCTTACTGGTTCCGTACATGTGGATTAAATTGTGTCACAGAGCGGCACACCCGGAAAACTATACACTGGAAGAACATGTTAAGTTTTTAAAGTGGATTGTTTTTCGTGCCAACAAAGGCGGAAATGTAAAAATAGAAGAACATGGTGCAGAAAATCTTCCAAAAGAGAACGGATTTATGTTTTTTCCGAACCATCAGGGAATGTATGATGTGCTGGCCATATTAGACGCATGTCCATATCCGTTTTCTGTAGTAGCCAAAAAAGAAGTGAAGGATGTTCCGTTTTTAAAGCAGGTCTTTTCCTGCATGCATGCATATATGATAGACCGGAAAGATATCAGGCAGTCTATGCAGGTGATCATTGACGTATCAAAGGAAGTTCAAAATGGAAAGAACTATCTGATTTTTGCCGAGGGAACCCGTTCTAAAAATGGAAATCAGATCGGCTCCTTCAAAGGCGGAAGCTTTAAAGCTGCAACCAAAGCAAAATGTCCGATTGTTCCGGTTGCATTGATTGATTCTTTTAAACCATTCGATACGAAAACAATCAGTCAGGTTACGGTACAGGTACACTTTTTAGAACCGCTGTATTATGAAGAATACAAAAATATGAAAACTACGGAGATTGCAGAGATCGTACATGACCGTATCCAGAAAATAATTGATGAAAATTGTCCGGAAAGGGCTGAAATACGATGACATTAACACAGTTAAAATATGCGATCACTGTTGCACATGCCAGATCTATGAATGAAGCGGCAAGAAGACTGTTTATTTCCCAGCCGAGCTTATCCTCAGCAACTGGAGACAGAAATCGGGCTTGATCTGTTTCGAAGAACCAACAGAGGCGTGTCTGTTACGCCGGAGGGCGAGGAATTTATCGGGTATGCCAGGCAGGTTGTGGAGCAGTACCAGCTGATCGAATCCAAATACGTGGAAAAAGAAAATCAAAAAAAGAAATTCAGCGTATCAATGCAGCACTATACATTTGCAGTAAATGCCTTTGTAGAGATGGTGAGACAATTCGGCATGGAAGAATACGAGTTTGCTGTCCATGAAACAAAAACATATGACGTGATTCAGGACGTTAAGAATTTCAAAAGTGAGATCGGGATTCTGTATGTCAATGAGTTTAACCGGAAAGTACTGACAAAATTATTCCATGAGTGTAATCTTGAATTTCATGAACTTCTTAAGTGCAGTATTTATGTGTATATGTGGAAAGGACATCCCTGGGCAAATCGGAAGGAAATTGAATTGGAAGAGCTAAATGAATACCCTTGTCTGTCTTTTGAACAAGGGACGTACAATTCCTTTTATTTTGCAGAAGAAGTGCTGAGTACATTTGAATATAAGCAGCTGATCAAGGTAGATGATCGGGCGACGATTCTGAATTTTATGGTGGGATTGAATGGATATACTTTATGTTCCGGTATCATCTGCGAGGAACTTAACGGGGAAGAGTATTGTGCAGTAAAGCTGAAATCAGATGAAGTGATGACCATTGGATACTTGGTCAGAAGCGGAGTTGCAATCAGTCCACTCGGGAAAAAATATCTGGAAGAAATATCAAAATATAAAGACAAAACGTTGGATATCAATTAAAATATCACAGCCAGTAATAGGGAAAAACTATTACTGGCTGTATTTTTTTAGAATTAACACATTTCCAACTAAAATGATATAGTTAAATACATCCCAAACAGAATAAGGGAAAACGAATAAAAAATGGAAGGAAAAAGCAATGGCGGAAATTAAAATTGAAAATGTGTCCAAAACATATTCTTCCAAAGAAGGAACTGTTCAGGCGTTAAAAAATGTAAGCCTGACAATAAGATCAGGAGAAATTTACGGAATTATCGGAATGTCAGGAGCAGGAAAAAGTACATTGGTACGATGTATGAACTTTCTGGAGCAGCCTACATCCGGAAATGTATTGATAAAAGGACGTGCATTGGGTGGGCTGAAAGAGAAAGAACTGAGAAAGCAAAGAGAACAGATTGGAATGATCTTTCAGCATTTTAATCTTCTGATGCAGAAATCAGTACTGGAAAATGTGTGTTTTCCGATGTATATCCAGGGCAAAAAGAAAAAGGAAGCAAGAGAAAAAGCGGAAGAACTTCTGGAAATCGTAGGATTGAAGGAAAAAGCAAATGCATTTCCTTCTCAATTATCAGGTGGTCAAAAACAGAGAGTTGCAATTGCAAGAGCACTTGCAACATCGCCTAAAATCTTGTTATGTGATGAAGCTACAAGCGCTTTGGATCCACAGACAACAGCATCGATTCTGGAATTGTTACAGGAAATCAACCGGAAATTTAATATTACGATCGTGATCATTACCCATCAGATGTCTGTGGTCAGAAAAATCTGTTCTCATGTAGCGATCATGAAATCAGGAGAAATTGTGGAGACAGGAAGTGTGTCCGAGATATTCAGTCATCCAAAATCAGATGTGGCAAGAGAATTAATCCGAAAAGATGAAGGAGATGATATCAGCAGAGCAGAATCTTCCGGCAATACAAAAGATCTGATTCAGAGTGGCAGAAAAGTACGAATTGTATTTTCAGAAAATTCGGCGTTCCAGCCAGTGATCGCTAATATGATCTTAAAGTTCCGGGAACCGGTCAACATTCTGCGGGCAGACACAAGAAATATCGGAGGTGTTGCAAAAGGCGAAATGATTCTGGAGTTTGCAGGAGACAGCAGACAGGCAGAGGAAATGCAGAACTATTTAAAAACATGTGGCATTGAACTGGAGGAGGTGACGGATGATGTGGAGTGAAGACGTGATCTTAATGATTTTAAATGGAGTAAAAGAAACTTTATATATGACACTGGCATCTACGATTCTGGGATATGTCCTTGGTCTCCCAATGGGAATCTGCCTGGCAGTATCAGATAAAGACGGTTTGAAACCGAATGCAGTGTTATATAAGATATTAGATCTTATTTCAAACATTGTGAGAAGCATCCCGTTTCTGATCCTTTTGATCCTTGTGATACCGCTCACGAGATTGCTCGTGGGGCAAAGCTACGGATCATCGGCGACCATTGTTCCACTGGTGGTGGCAGCAGTGCCGTTTATTGCAAGAATGGTGGAATCTTCGGTTAAAGAAGTGGATGAGGGAGTGATTGAGGCTGCAAAAGCAATGGGAGCAGGAAATTTCAAAATTATCACCAGGGTTCTTCTCGTAGAAGCGAGAACATCTCTGATCACAGGAGCGACAATTGCAATAGGGACGATCCTCGGATACTCAGCTATGGCAGGAACTGTAGGTGGCGGTGGACTTGGAGATATCGCCATCCGTTATGGATATTATCGATATCAGTCTGAAATCATGATCGTGACAGTTGTTCTGCTTGTGATACTGGTTCAGATTTTCCAGTCGGCGGGAATGAAAGCTGCATCTGTACTGGATAAAAGAAAATAGAAAAACAGCAAAAACAAAAGGGAAAAGGAGAGAGAATATGAAAAAGGTAACAGCAATTATATTAACAGGAATTTTAACATTAGGAGTACTGACAGGATGCCAAAGTAATTCAAAAGCAGAGGAGAAAGGCAGCAGTGAAGATGCAAAGACGATTAAAGTAGCAGCATCTGCAACTCCGCACGCTGAAATATTGGAACAGGCGAAATCGATTCTGAAAAAAGAAGGATATCAGCTGGAAGTGACAGTGTTTGATGACTATGTGCAGCCAAATGAAGTTGTAGAGAGCGGAGAATTTGATGCAAACTATTTCCAGCATGTGCCATACCTGGAAAGTTTCAATGAGGAAAAAGGAACTCATCTGGTAGATGCAGGAGATATCCATTATGAGCCATTTGGAATTTATCCAGGAACAAAAAAGAATCTGAATGAAATTTCCGAAGGTGATAAAATCGCAGTGCCAAATGATACGACAAATGAAGCCAGAGCATTGCTTCTCTTACAGGACAATGGAATCATCACATTAAAAGACGGGACAGGACTCAATGCAACAGTAAATGATATTGAAGAAAATCCATATAATGTAGAAATTGTGGAACTGGAAGCTGCACAGGTAGCAAGAGTGACCGGAGAAACTGCATATGTAGTACTAAATGGAAACTATGCGCTGGAAGCAGGATATTCTGTAGCCAAAGATGCGCTTGCATATGAAAAATCAGATTCTGAGGCTGCAAAAACATATGTAAACATTATTGCAGTAAAAGAGGAAAATGAAAAAGAGGAAAAGATACAGGCTCTTGTAAAGGCATTGAAATCAGATGAGATTAAAGAATATATCGAAAAAACCTATGACGGAGCTGTGATTCCTTTTGAATAAGCACGACAATTGCACATGAAAATGGAACACTAAGGGCGGACATAACAACAAATCAAAGAAATCAAAGAAAAAAGAAAAATAAAAAAGTTTGAATTTAGACATTGACATTGTGACAACAGTCTAGTATAATCACATATGCACTGTTGGTGCACAACTGAATAAATGCTGTAAGATATTACAGAAATTCAGGCGAGGAGAAATACTCAAGAGGCTGAAGAGGCGCCCCTGCTAAGGGTGTAGGTCGGGAAACCGGCGCGAGGGTTCAAATCCCTCTTTCTCCGTTTGGTGCCTATGCACTAAAATGTATTATCAAAATGAATCAAAAAAAGATTCAAAAAAGTGTTGACAAACGAAGATACACGTGATAATATATTAAAGCTGATTCGAAACAAGCGAAAGCTTGAAAAGAATCACAAAAAAATAAAACAAAAAAGTTCTTGACAAACAGAAAACAACATGATAAAATATCAGAGTTGCTTCTGGAGAAAAGAAACAGCGAAGAACCTTGATAATTAAACAATAGACAACAACCTTGAAAATTTCTTA
>ERZ827194.1304-NODE-1304-length-11141-cov-2.53897_pt1 | contig 11141 bp, 19 predicted proteins | sample MGYA00519777_ERZ827194 | MGnify/ENA primary metagenome ERZ827194 (study PRJEB31778, sample SAMEA3449277) | human gut metagenome | biome: human gut; feature: human-associated habitat; material: faeces | place: United Kingdom | collected 2010/2012 ...
CAAGAAAAGCAAATTACTGCCCAAACTGCGGGAAAAATGTAACAGGGGATGAAAAAATTATAGAAGAAACATTAAAACTGAAAAATTCTGAAACCAGGAATGATTACGAAATGCTTTCACGTTTTGCAAAGATCCAAAGAAATGAATTTTTAAAGGAAAGCAAACAAAGAAAGCATCAAGTGAGCTTGGATCCGGATTCGTTGATGGCAAGAGAAATTGTGTATCAGACAGCATTGATACACCAAATCTTGAACGAAGTAAGAGGAGGTAAGGCCTCTCCTTAGAAAATTATTTGTTTTCGAATGCGAAAGATGAACACGGAAAGAGGTGAAGAAAATGTCCACAGGTAAAAAGAACAGTATTTCGATTGTAGTAGCATTTATTTTTTCACAAATCTTAAAAATATTGATGAATACAGAATTGACTATGTGGGAGTCATCAGTATTGTATTCTCTTACGTTTTTATGCGTACGGGTATTAATAGAAGACTGAGTTGAAAAAGTCAAGCAAAGAACAACCGAAACGGTCAGCAATGACCGTCTACCGGGAATGACCACCCGGTACTGATGATGGCAGGTCGAGAAAAGTAAACATAAAATCACATTAAGAAAGGAGAAAACCATATGACAACAGCACAGAACGAAAAGACCATGAACAACCAGTTGGAAGATGTAAAAGAGTTAATTCCAATGTACAAAGAGCTGACAGCAGATGAAAAGATCTACATTAAGGGCATGATTGCAGGATTCCAGACGATCAGACAGCTGGGAGCTAAGACGGCATAAGTAGAGGAGGCAAAGAAAATGGTAATAGCAATGGCGATAGCCTGCGTCACGACTTCTGCTGCAGTCTCGATTGCGACAACAAAAATATTAGCTGCCTATTATTTTAAAATTGTAGACAACTATGTAGATGGAATGTGTGAACGGACAAGGAAGTTTGTTGATGAAGCTTGCGAACAAATAAACAGGAGGTAACAAATGAAAAGACTGTGTTATAAATGCTTCTCTGAACTTCCGGAGAATGCAAATTACTGCGCGATCTGCGGGGAACCGATAAGAGAACAGGAAGTAAAAACAACACCGCCAGGAACAGAAAATAAAGCTCCGCGTGGGTTCACTTGTTGCAATATAGGTTTTGTGTTTGAAGTGAAATGCTCGGAATGCGGAAGGAATGTTCCATGGGCACATGAGTTAAAAGCCACAATTGAAGATGGCGAGCTGAAAATAACAAAAGGCGAAACGCTTATTTATCACAGTAAACTGAAAAGAGTCATGTGTACACAATGCGCTTTAAAGATGGGAGGTGACGCATCATGAATAAAAGAGTAAGAGAGATCATCAAGATGCATCTGGATACCGGGCTGATCGAGCTGCACACACCAATCACAATAATGGATTTATCTGCAGGGGAAGAGGTTGCAGCATGCTTTACCAACCGCCAGATGATGAAATATCTGGAACGGGAAGTATATGGATACAGGATCAATGACCGGCACGGGCTCCAGATCGTGATTAAAAGACAGGAAGGATCCTTGAAAGAGGTGGAAGTACATCTGTCAGAAACAGAGCCGCCGGATCCAGTTGAACTGCTTATGGATCTGGTGGAGAAGGCACAGATGCAGCAGACCATATTCACGGTGCTGAAGGCACTGGATGAATGGGAATACCCGTATGAAAGTGTAACGAATGCCAAGAACGAATTAAGAGCTGCAGCACATGCGCTCGGCACAGAGATGGATGAAATACAGAAAACGGTAGATGGTTTAAGAATTGAGGGATAACAAAATGAAAAGACATATCCGGAAAAATAAGGCGATCAGAGCAATCAAGATTATTGAGATTGAAGCAACGCTACTGATTACAGAAGTAATATGGCTCTTGCTCCTGTTTTACTGCAGAGCAGCGGGACCATTAGATATCGTATGGAAGTAAAGAAAGCAACAACAGATACAAGCAAGTGAGCATATATAGATAAAAAGGAGGTACATAGCATGATTGTAGAGACGATCGTAACAAACGGATGTACGTGTCATATATCAGATGAAGCGTATAAAGATAAAAGCCAGGATGAGATCCAGCGTATCATTCGTGATTTTTCGGATCTCATTGCCAGGTGCATGAAAGAAAAGATGGCGAAAGCATCATAAAAGAAAAAGCCTTCAGGAAACTGGGTGAAGCTCCTGAAGGCACACAATGCATTGATTTTTCCAAACCTCACAACCACGGGGTAAAAGTTCAATACATCTATAAAAATTATAGAACGAACTTTCGGGAAAGTCAATGCATCATATTGCCGTCTTTTCGCTAAATATCCGAAGAAAATCAGGGGGGCAATACCCCCGTTAAGCACTTGATAAAGATATTAAGATAAGGACCGACAGCATGATAAAAAGAGTGACATATAAGCTGAGAAAAGGAGATGTCCTGATCGTACAGGAGTACCATGACGGGAAGTATGGGGCGAAGGGATTACCAAGAAAGAAAAAGAAGAAAGCCACTAAAGAAGACATTGCAAGAGTAAATAAATGGAATAAGACGAAACGGTGTCAGATGCGTCTCCTGGAATACTTCGAACCGAACGATTTACTGGTCACCTGGACATACAAAGTAGCGAACAGACCGGCAATGATGAAGGAGGCAAAAAAACATTTTGCGGAAGCGATGCGGAAAGTAAGGAGAGAGATCCGAAAAAGAGGTTATGAAAACTTCTATATGCGGAACATCGAAAAAGGAACAAAGGGAGCATGGCATATTCATTTTGTGATTAAAGAGGTTGGCGACACTGCCAGTATCGTACAGAACGCATGGGATAAAGGCGGCACGTGGCTGACAAAGATAAAAGACAGCGATTACTACGGTGAAGACATGTTAAAACTTGCAGAATATCTCACAAAAGACGAGCATACCACGGAAACGAAGAAAGACGGCACACAGTCCAAACCAAGGATTAAAGAGTCGGATTTCCACGGATCCCAGAATATGCCACTTCCGAAACCACATCCGGACAAGCTCTACAGGTGGAAGAAAGAGATAAAGCCGAAGAAAGGCTACTACATAGCAAGGATGTGGGAAGGTATTAACCCAAAGACAGGGTACAAATACAGGAGATACACGATGATTAAATTAAACAGGAGGATTTGATAAATGAGCATAACCGTAAGACAGGTGATGAAATACTTAAGTGAATATCCGGATGAAGCAAAACTCGGTGTGATGGTGGCGGACACGAAGAACCGAAAGAAGTACCAGATAAAAGACGGAAACTGGCTTGATATGTTTTCCTATCCGGTATTGGTACTGGATGTAGGAGAAGCACACGACATGGACGAAGTAGAGAAACAGGTAGTGTGTGAATGCGAAGAGCCGGAGATATTGGAACTGACTAAGGATCTGGTTCACTACAAATGCAAGAATTGTGGAAAAGATGCCTACCAGATAAAGAGAAAAGAATATAAAAAATATTTATACAATTACTGCCCGAGATGCGGACAGAAATTTAACTGGGAGGAAATAGATATATGGGAGTAACAGCAAAAGAAATGGTGGAATATTTTAAGAGGTTTCCAGAGGATAGCGAATTTCAAGGTGCGGTAGTAAATACCGAAAAAAGAAAAGGCTATGCGATAGAGAGTGCAACCATGTTGACGGACTGCGAAGAGCCGACGATGTTCGTAGAAATTGGTGAAGCGCATGACCTGCCAGAAGAAGGAGAAGAGACAGATGAAGCTTAAAAACATGAGGAGAAGCGAGGATACAGAACAGATCCACGTATGCAACTGGGCGGCATGGAATGAGAACCGTTATCCGGAACTGAAATGGCTGCATCATATCCCGAACGGTGGCAGCAGGAACAAAGCGGAAGCGGTAAAACTTAAGAGCATGGGAGTAAAGTCCGGGGTATCCGATCTGCATCTTCCGTATGCCAAAGGGGTATACATCGGACTATACATCGAAATGAAATATGGGACCGGCAGACACCAGGACAGCCAGATAGAGTTTCTGCACGACATGGCAAAGAACGGACACTATGTAGCTACCTGTTACACGGCAGGAGACGCGATTACAGTCCTGGAAGAATATCTGCAGCTTGATAACATGATGGAAATGTTGGAACCAAATGACAGTATCTGGAACGAAGGAAAGATTAAAGAGCTAAAGCAGAGGTGGAAGGATGGACGACAGAGAACGGCAGAGCATAAGAGAATTCTATGAAGTATACAACATGATCAAACAGGGAAGAGAACTCCGGGTAAAGACAAGATTCACACTGAACCACGGAGGAAGTATCCAGATCTTTGAAGGGATAGGTATCCATAAGAAACAGATCCTGAAAGTAGAAAGCGATGAAAGCTGGATAGAGTGCTATAGAAGGGCAACAGAAAGCCTAGTGGAATGGGAGAGAACGGAAGAACAGGAGGCAAAAGTATCATGAAAATAATCGCAGTAATGAACCAGAAAGGCGGGATCGGCAAGACTATGACGGCCGCATCCATTGCCTATATTCTGGGACAGGAACAAGAAAAGAAAGTACTGGTGATCGATGCTGATCAGCAGGGGAATATATCTATGCTCTACGGGGCATATGATCCGGAAGGAAGAGGACTTCCGGATCTGCTGGAGAATCATGAACGGGAAAGCGGTACGTACACAACATCCGAACTGATCCAGACAACACCGTACGACCGGATAGATATTATCCCGTGTAACGGCTATCTGATGAATACCAACATGTACCTGATGAAGACGGAGGAAGGAAATCAGATCTTAAGACTAGCAGAAGACTTAGAAGACGTAGCAGCTGCTTACGATTACTGTGTCATCGATTGTGGTCTGATTATGGACATGACAGTGATGAATGCACTGGTGGCAGCAGATCTCGTGATCGTACCGGTGAAACTCGGAGGGTTCGAGATTGAAGCCGCTGATAATATGGATGAACAGCCGGAAAGCATTCGGAAGTTTAACGATCGGATCAGGATGAAAGTCCTGATCACGATGAGACAGAAGAATAAAACGACACTGCAGGTAGAAGAGTGGTTGAAAGAAAACTCGGGACATGATTGTTTCCAGACAGTAATCCGAAGATCTGTAGTAGCAGAAAAATCCACAATCGCACATGTACCGCTTCCAAAGTTCTCTAGGGGGTGTATAGCAACCAAGGATTACAGAGCAGTCGCGTATGAACTCTTAAGAAATCTGGAGGGCGAACAGGATGAATAAGAGACAGGCGAAGAAATTATACAAGAAGATTCATGGGTGCAACCCGCCAGAAGGAAGAATCCCGGCAGTACTTTTAAAAAATCCTGGTAAAGCGAAAAAAAGCGGAGGGATAAGACGGATGCCGGAGGTTGCACTGGAAGCTCCGGCATGCTTTTTCCCACCGACAGGAAGAAGAAAAACATATGAAAATCTCACACCTTATGACTACGAAATAATGGGGAAGTGGAGAGAAAGCATGAAACAGCTAAATAGCAAGCTAGAAGGGCTGATAGAAGCAATAAAGGGGAAAGGCGATCCGGTAGTGATCACCACCAGAAAATTATCAGAGAACCGAAAGAAGAACAAGGGAGCATCCTGGAAAAGAGTAAGGAGGAATAGATAGATGGCTACTGGATGGAACGTAATGGACGCATTGAACAATAAGACGAAGGCGGCAGCAGAAGACAACAAAACAAAAGCAAGATTCCGGACAAAGGATATTGCAATCAAGCAGATGTACAGCAATGACAAGAATTTCTATTCTATCCAGGACATCGAGCAGTTGGCACAGGATATCCTTGCCGTAGGCTTATTAGAGAACTTGACGGTGGTCCACGATCCATGCGATCGTGGCGAATACCGTATCATAGCCGGAGAACGAAGATGGAGAGCGTTGACACTCCTGGTAGAAAAAGGTTATGAAGAATTCTCTGTAGCATCCTGCCAGATCAAGACACCTGCAGAAGAGCATGAAGAGATGATCCAGTTAATCATAGCAAATACGTACCGGAATAAAACGGTAGCAGATATCCTGGAAGAACAGAAGACGCTGGAAGAAACACTGAAATACATGAAAGAGAATGGACTGACACTTCATGGTTACAAATTGGACAGCGGACGCCTGCGGGATGTCATAGCCAATATGATGCAGGTATCATCTACCAAGATCGGACAGATCGAGTCAATTAACAAGAAGCTGATCCCGGAGTTCACAGAAGAATTAAAAGAGGGACGATTAACATTTTCGGCCGCGTATGAGATTAGCAAGATGTCCGAGGATATCCAGGAGGATATGCTGGAGCATCACCGGGAAAAGGGACTGACATACAAAGATGTGAAAGAATATGCCGAAGAGCAGAAAAAAGCAGAAGAACAGATTGATGGCCAGCTGAGCATTGAAGACATGAATGACAGTGCGTGTCAGAATCTGACACCGGAAGAAAATACTGATCAGAATGAAGTGGTGATGGTACGTGTTCCAACAGAAGAGGAAAGAGAGTATCTGGAATTAGTAGCGAGAGAAATGGTGAGCACATACAAATACTGGTTCCGCGAAAATGCGGAACAGATAACAGGGCAGAATATAAGAATGTGCAATGAACTGATAAAACAAAATCTGCATCCGGGAGTATCGGGAAGAACTTGGGCGTTTGAAGGAACTGACGGGAAAGATGTCGGGGAAATAAGGATGTATTGCGGATATATCCAATTGTGGATAGATAACAAAAACAGAGGAAATTTCCATTGGCTTGACTTAACAGGAGCCATCAAAAAAGTGTTGGAGGAAAACGTAAAAGAAGAAACGGAAAAAAAGGAGAAAAATGAAGAACAGGAAGAAAAAAGCGAAGAGAATGAAACACCTGACACCTATGCAGTATCTGGCCTGGAAGAAGAATCTGCAGAGAAAGAAAATGAATATAGATACCAGGACAAAGAAGAAACGCAGGAACGAGTTCCGGAAGAGGCACAACTAAATGAAAAGAAATCTGAGAAAACAGAGCTTGACATTGCCAGGGAAGAAAATCAAAAATACAGGAATTATCTGGAGATGGCGAAAGGACACATGGATACTAATGACATCCGGGTGCGGACGTACAAGGTAATGATTGCGGCACTGGCCGGATATATCAATGATCTGGACACGGTAATGAATCCACCAAAAGAACCGGAACAGCCAGAACTTCCAAAGTTCAAGAACAATGATCAGCGAAAAGAATGGCTGAGAAGTTATGAAGATTGGGGATTATGGTACACAGATAAAAACATAAATGTAAATTATTATAAATACGATTTCGCTGACGGCAGCAGGCTTGTAGTTGCAGAATACAAGAATCGCATAAACGGGTGGAATGGAAAAGAAAAAAAAGATGAGTATTACTTCCACCTGTTAGAAAAAGACAAAAAACCGTATGGTGATGGAAAACCATACGATAAGCAGTACATGAATGCTACAGACAGTGAGACGTATCTGGTAGAGTTCTTAAAAAACTTACAAAAGAATGCGTGATATCTATGAGGATCAAAAATGTAAACCCAAAAGGTTGGTACGATATTCCAGGTTATGATGGAATATACCAGATTAATTACTGGGCAGACATACGAAAGAAATTAGGGAATGGAAAGTATAAGTACCTAAAACCGTATGTAAAGAAGAATAATCAGGGAAAAAGACTGATTAAGCTGAAAAGGAAAGAGGTAGTAGTCATGAGCCTGATGCGGATCACGTTCATCGGAGATCTTCCGAAAGGATATGTAACATATCACAAGAATGGAATTAAAACTGACGACATACTTGGGAATATCGGAGTAATCACCAAAAAAGAACTATCCAAAAAAACTGGACAGATGAACGGAAGAGCAACCAAGGTAGCAAAGATCAACCAAGACGGCGAAATCGTAGCATTCTATAAATCGGCAAGAGAAGCTGCACGGCAGAATTACATGAGCTATCAAACAATACTGGATCGTATAAACGGAAAGGTAAAAGGCATCTATGCACCGGATGGATACGCATACTGTAAAGACTCGGACAAAGAGATAACAGAGATGATCAGAAAGATAGAACGGAAGAACACAGAGGAATGCGGTGCGAATTTTATAAAAGCACCGGAAGTAGTGTTTGAGTTTTGAAAAAACGAAGATGGAGGTAACGGGAAAAATGAAGTTGAAAGAATTTCATGCGATTGAAATTATAAAACGGGGCGGAGGTACTGACAAGGATGAAAAATGATATAAAGAAGAACGGATCCGGCTATTATGATCCGACGGCATTCAAAGCAATAATAAACACAGGGGGGGGTAAATAACATGGAAGTATACAAAGGAGATATATTCTATATTGAAAAAGGTAAGACAGGAGAGAAATCACCAGCGGTCGTAGTATCAGCGACAGAAGTGATAGAAGAAACCGGCTGTGCGCAAGTAGCATGGCTGACGAATAAAGAAGAGAATTCTTCTTCGACACATGTAAAAGTTATGTGCATGACACCATCAGTAGCAATATGTGAGAAACTGTCATTCGCCTATCTTGACCGATTCGGAGAGTATATCAGAACATGTACAGAAAAGGAAATACAGGATATAGATAATGCGATGCTGGCAACGTTTGGAATTGAACGACAAAATGACAATGCGGATTGCGAAGAAATAAGAACGCTCAAGAAAGAACTGGAAGAAAAACAAAGAGAAATAGAAGAGATGAAAGTCTCTACAAGAGAGAAAGAGACAGAAGAAAAAGAACCAGACGACCAGATGGAAGAAACGGCCAATAGATTGCAGCATGAAGCAAGTGTCAAGTGCAGTAGAGAGCTTGAAAAAGCCCAGAAATACAAAGAAGGATACACACAAGGTGTAGAAGATCTTCTGAGATGCATAAGAAGAGGCGAGTAGCATGGAAATAAAAGAAAAATTAAAACACTGGCTCATAATGGCACGTACTAACCAATGCTGGGGATGCTGCTTATTCTGCCAATGGTGGGATATGTGTAAATGGGAAGACAGAGAAGAGGAGGAATAACAAAATGAAAAGACGAAAGATAACAGGATTAATAGCATGCATAGTATTAATAGCGTGTCTGACAGGATGTGCAGAGTTTGATTCAGCCTTAAATGATCTGCAGGGGAATCTGACAGGAAATACATACACAATCAACACCTATGATAATTATGGAAATAAGATAATGACGACACAGGGAGAAAAGATCAATATCGAAGGGAATAGAGTGAAAACAACATCGTATGATAGTGGCGGATCTGTAATAACCGGATATGAGTTATCATCGGTGATCACAATCAACATTGACGGCAAAGAGATACAAAGCTGTGGAGACACCTGCATATTTGAACAAAATGGATTAAAAGCAGAGGTGAATTTTACACAAGAAGATATCCAAAGCCAGTCAACCGGAGCAATAACAGACAATACAATCATAGCTGGAATCGTTAATAAATATAAAAATTCTTTTGGAAAATCCAGGGTAGTAGTAATCAAGTCACAATTAGGTCAGCCGATTACAGCATATTCAGGAGATAAGGTATATTGGAAGATTCCGCAAGATCTTCCGAAGATGACCAAACTGATGATAGACGGCAAGGCATTATATATTCACAGAGCCAACTTCCAGATAATAGACAAGGAATTATTGAAGTAAGAAAGAGGCGGAAAATGACAAGAAAAGATATTCTAAAGAAATACGGATTCAGCTGGATGAGCAACGTCAATCTGAAGGAAGAGCTTTCGGAACAGACGGCCGCAGAATTCGAAGATCTGATAAGGGCTCTGGCCGAACATAACCGTAGACCAGCACCACTGGAAACAGGATGGAAGAAACAGATGTACAACCAATTCATGAAAGGAGCAGGCAGATGACAAGAAAAGATATTCTAAAGAAATACGGATTCAGCTGGATGAGCAACGTCAATCTGAAGGAAGAGCTTTCGGAACAGACGGCCGCAGAATTCGAAGATCTGATAAGGGCTCTGGCCGAACATAACCGTAGACCAGCACCACTGGAAACAGGATGGAAGAAACAGATGTACAACCAATTCATGAAAGGAGCAGGCAGATGACACGAAAAGTGTCCTGCTTGCACTTGGCATATGGAAATATCGGGGAAAGCGATTTGCAAATATGAAAAATATGAAAAAACGTGAGGATGATCAGCATGAATTTGTAAGAGCCTGTGATGAGCTTAAAACAGAGCTGAAAAAGACGAGGATGTATAAGATGATAACCAGATTGTTGGATTGGTTGGCAGAGAAAATAGAATAGCTTGCACTTGCCGGTAATTGTATCACGACAGCAACCGGTTGATATAGATTCCCTCCGGCAAAAGCCGGACGGCAGCAGTCGGAGGAGAAAGGAGAACCCCGTGAGAAAAAAAGTTAGGAGCAAGGAAGCAGGACCAAATGAAGATAGGCACCAATGCAGGACGTGCATCTACAGAGCATACAGAACCGGCTTGGGTGGTTGTAACTATATTGGAGTAGAAGGACGTAGCAGAGGGTGCACGGTAGAAAACTGCACAGTATACGTAAAAGGACGTAAAAGAAAGAGAGCATTGTGGTAGGTGAATGAAATGAGACAACATATATGTGACGGATGCGGGATGCCGATAGGCGCAACGTATTACACAATAAGAATATACGCAGGATGTGACGGACCAGGCGGAACGGCAAAAGCGTACGAACATAACATGAGACAGGCGATGCAAGATATGTATGGACCGAAAGAATATTGTGAAGCGTGCAAAGATAAAATTGAAAAATGTATAAAACAATGTGTGAATCACGGAAAGGACAACCAGATGCCCTACCACATGCGCAGAGCACTGACCGATCTACAGGATATAGCAAGTCTGTTCGGATTTGATATCTTGATAATAAAAGACAGGCGGACAGGGAGGAAATTTAAAGTTGAAAATGAGACCAATCAACAAAGATAAGTACGGTATTGATACGAATAGATTTTTGGAGATAAAATACCATTGCTTACAGTATCCAAAATGGAGAAGGGAACTTGCAGAACTTACAAACACCATAAAAGCCATGCAATATGGTCAGGAAGGAAAAGGAAGTCCAAGCCAGGCGTCGCAGACGGAACACCTGGCTATTAAACGTATGGAGCTGGAGGAAAAATGTAAACGGATTGAACAGACAGCA
>ERZ827194.1306-NODE-1306-length-11104-cov-17.5656_pt1 | contig 11104 bp, 8 predicted proteins | sample MGYA00519777_ERZ827194 | MGnify/ENA primary metagenome ERZ827194 (study PRJEB31778, sample SAMEA3449277) | human gut metagenome | biome: human gut; feature: human-associated habitat; material: faeces | place: United Kingdom | collected 2010/2012 ...
CAGGTGATGGCAGGAATATATAAATCATAATGTTCTGGCTGTTGCCAGGTTTGTGCAATATTTTCTCTAAACGTTGTCATCCACTCATCAGCGTTAGCAAAAACTTTACCAACACTGATTAACTGAATAAAAACAAAGAAAAATATAGCGACATATTTACTCACGTTCATTTGTGACCATTAAACATTTATCAGAAATCTACTACTAACATAGCAAAGCTACAATTAACATAACCTCAATAGCCCCAACATGAAGAATAATATGAATAGCTGCCCTATTTATTTCCGCTAGTTCAAGATAAATATTTCCGCGCATCGATTAAAGACGACGCATCGTTTTCTGCGATGGGAATAGTCATAAAAGAAAAACCAAGTCGTTTCTGATAACAAAATACAACCGATAAAAATTACTTTATTTTTTAATAAGATATAAAAAATATCTTAACGAAAAATATATTATGTATCGTCAACTCATGCTCATGGAAGATTATTTTTTGAGCACACAACCGCAGCTAACACCTTACAATTAACAAATTTGCATCAATCCACCATCAATTTACACACATTATTATGTGATATTTGCCAACCGCTAAATATGCGTTTTGTTATCTACGCATAAAAACAGCAACTTCAATGTCTTAATGGCAGTTTTTCTTGATTTTAATCAGCATTCACCGCCAATTTATTGGGCATATTTTTTCCTTAACTTTTAGGAATTTTTTATTATTTACTTTGGGGCCTGGAGACAGGAAAAATTATGCTGACATTCATTGAACTCCTTATTGGGGTTGTGGTTATTGTGGGTGTAGCTCGCTACATCATTAAAGGGTATTCGGCCACTGGCGTGTTATTTGTCGGTGGCCTGTTATTGCTGATTATCAGTGCCATTATGGGGCACAAAGTGTTACCGTCCAGCCAGGCCTCAACAGGCTACAGCGCCACGGATATCGTTGAATACGTTAAAATATTGCTAATGAGCCGCGGTGGCGACCTCGGCATGATGATTATGATGCTGTGTGGCTTTGCCGCTTACATGACCCATATCGGCGCGAATGATATGGTGGTCAAGCTGGCGTCAAAACCATTGCAGTATATTAACTCCCCTTACCTGCTGATGATTGCCGCCTATTTTGTCGCCTGTCTGATGTCTCTGGCCGTCTCTTCCGCGACCGGTCTGGGTGTTTTGCTGATGGCAACCCTGTTTCCGGTGATGGTAAACGTTGGTATCAGCCGTGGTGCAGCTGCTGCTATTTGTGCCTCCCCGGCGGCGATTATTCTCGCACCGACTTCAGGGGATGTGGTGCTGGCGGCGCAGGCTTCCGAAATGTCGCTGATTGACTTCGCCTTCAAAACGACGCTGCCTATCTCAATTGCTGCAATTATCGGCATGGCGATCGCCCACTTCTTCTGGCAACGTTATCTGGATAAAAAAGAGCACATCTCTCATGAAATGTTAGATGTCAGTGAAATCACCACCACTGCTCCTGCGTTTTATGCCATTTTGCCGTTCACGCCGATCATCGGAGTGCTGATTTTTGACGGCAAATGGGGTCCGCAATTACACATCATCACTATTCTGGTGATTTGTATGCTGATTGCCTCCATTCTGGAGTTCATCCGCAGCTTTAATACCCAGAAAGTTTTCTCTGGTCTGGAAGTGGCTTATCGCGGGATGGCAGATGCATTTGCTAACGTGGTGATGCTGCTGGTTGCCGCTGGGGTATTCGCTCAGGGGCTTAGCACCATCGGCTTTATTCAAAGTCTGATTTCTATCGCCACCTCGTTTGGTTCGGCGAGTATCATCCTGATGCTGGTATTAGTGATCCTGACAATGCTGGCGGCAGTCACGACCGGTTCAGGCAATGCGCCGTTTTATGCGTTTGTTGAGATGATCCCGAAACTGGCGCACTCCTCCGGCATTAACCCGGCGTATTTGACTATCCCGATGCTGCAGGCGTCAAACCTGGGTCGTACCCTATCACCCGTTTCTGGCGTAGTCGTTGCGGTTGCCGGGATGGCGAAGATCTCGCCGTTTGAAGTCGTAAAACGCACCTCGGTGCCGGTGCTTGTTGGTTTGGTGATTGTTATCGTTGCTACAGAGCTGATGGTGCCAGGAACGGCAGCAGCGGTCACAGGCAAGTAAATAGTAATGCCGGAGGCAAGTTTCCTCCGGCTTTATCATGTCACCCACTGTGGTATATGCGTTGCGGTCTGCCAACTTTGCCGTGAACAATTTCAGCAATAATCAGATGGCGGCTGGCGCAATATTCAAGATAACGCCTGGCAGTGGTGCGGCTGATGGTCAGTGCCTGCGCCACCGTTTCTGCCGTATGTTGCACACCAGGCTCTTTGAACAGTTTTCGCACCGCGTTTAGCGTCAAGGGGTCAATGCCGGTCGGCAGTTCGTCTTTGGGTTCACCGCGAGCATAGGCATTAAACATCTCATCAATTTGCTTCTGGCTGGCGCTATCAATACTTTCCAGCATATGTTTACGCTGGCGGAAACGGGTTAGCGTTTGCCCCAACCGTTCATAGGCAATGGGCTTAATGAGATAATCAAATACACCACAACGTACGGCTTCAGACACCGTTTCCATATCGCTGGCTGCAGTGGTAAACACCACGTCGCCGGGATAATGCGCCTGCACCAGTTCATGCAGTAAATTAATCCCTCTACCGTCAGGAAGATAGTTATCGAGCAAGATTAGCCCCGGCTTAAAACGCTCGATCATCATTCGGGCCTGCGCCAGGTTTCCCGCCAGTAATATCTGACTGAATCCGGGAATGTGACGAATATATTCCGCATGCATCTCTGCCAGCGGCGTTTCGTCCTCAACGATCAATAGGGTTAATGGAGCTGTCATTAGGTTTCACTTTCGGAATATAGATTGAAAATAAGGTACCGCAGGGATCATTATCTTCGAGAGTGATAACACCACCGCAGCGCGTTACGTAGCTGGCAATCAAGTACAACCCAATGCCATGTTCACCGGGCTCGTCAGCACGCGTACTGACACCCTGCTCAAATATTTTGTCTCGTAGAGACTCTGGAACGCCGCAGCCCTGATCGGCGACTTCAATCACCACATCATCGCCTTCATCGCTGAGGAATAATTCAACGATCTTGTTTCCTTCATCGCTACGCAGGCTTGCTTCGAAGGCGTTATCAAGTAAATTGCCAACAATGGCTGCAAACTCGGTTCTGTCCAGTCCTGGCGGCAGTTGCGAAAGCTGGCTACCGGGGACGATGACCATTTTTAGCCCCAGTTCGCGGGCGCGCTGCACTTTACCAAAAAGCAGCCCCGCCACCTGGCGATCGGCAAACGCCTCGCGCAGGCTATCAATAAGCTGTTGCTGGGCCTGAGACTCCCCCTGCACCATCGCCAACACGCGATCATACTCTTTCATCTGCAACAGACCATTGAGCGTCGACATCCAATTGAGATGCTCGTGTCGCAATGTGCGCAGGCTCTCGACGTATTGTTTAATTTGCGTCAGTTGCGCATTGAGGGTGGATATTTCGTCTTTACTACGAAAGCTGATAATGGCCCCCAGCAAATCATCACCAGAACGAATAGCTTCCCGGTTGGCAATAACGCTCAGACCGTTAAAGTTCGCCACCACATCCTGACGTTTTTCATCAATCTGTTCGGTAAAGAAATCGGCGGGCCTGACCACTTCAGCAATGGGTTTACCCAACCATTGCCGTCCGGGGGAACTCAGCCCCAGCATCTTTCTTGCGTTACGATTGATGGCGGTAATGTAACCGTGCGGATCCACCGCAATGAGCCCTTCATAAACCGAACTAAACAGAGCCTCTTGCTGACGGACCACGCGTGCGATTTGCTTTGGCTCCATGCCCATCATCTGCCGACGGATATGCGCGGCCAGGAACCACGACAGCAACATCAAAATCCCTAACAGCACGACAAACACGCCTGCCATCGGTAATAAAAACTCAGCCCGCCAGCTATCGATTTTACTCACCAGATAGCCAATCGACACCACGCCGATGACTTTTCCATCGTCATCAAAGATTGGCGTTTTGGCACGCATCGCCATGCCAATTGACCCTTTCCCGGTGATGAAGTAGCTCTCCCCTTTCTCCAGCGCGCCCGGTTTGGTGAACTGCATAGGATAACCAATTTTCTCCGGATTAGGATGGTAAAGACGAATCGAGTGCCGATCGCCAATCACCACATAATCGAAATCAGTATCTCTTTGTAATTTGTCAGCGATGGTCGCCAGCCTCTTGTAGTCACGCGTTTTCACTGCGCTGATGATACTGTCATTAGAAGCAATAATTTTTGCCTGATTCATTGCCATGTCGCGCACATGAAGCGTTAAATAGTCCTCAAAACTGGCCGTAAAATATTGCGCCAGGGCTGCAATGACAAATATTGAGAACACCAGAATCAGCAAAAAGATACGCAGCGGAAATGCCAGTCTTTGGAAAAATGCAAACTGTTTATTCTCGTTAAGCTGCAACATTGTTTTCCTTGCGGGTTGTCCCGAGCCTCTTTGACGGATGTAATTAAAATGTTGAATCAAAATACATAGATATTAAATATAATCGTGGCAAATTTTATTCATTAAATCAATTAAATCACTTAAACCTGCGGGTCATTTCGTAATTACATTAATTAAAAAACTTAAAACCATTAAATAAATAAAAAACCACTAACTCTATGTGAAATAAATCAAAATTTCACGCTGCAATACTCCTTAGGATGTATAGCGAAAGGAGAAAAAGATATACCTCGATCGCCCCCCTTTCTCCCAAGTGAAAATAAAAGGTTATCAGTTTGCAACATCGAACAACATTCGTTGCAAATCGATAACAACATGCACCTTCAGGATACTATTTATTATGTTCGGCAATGATATTTTCACCCGTGTAAAACGTTCAGAAAATAAAAAAATGGCGGAAATCGCCCAATTCCTGCATGAAAATGATTTGAGCGTTGACACCACAGTCGAAGTATTTATTACCGTAACCCGCGATGAAAAGCTTATCGCGTGCGGTGGAATTGCCGGAAATATTATTAAATGCGTTGCTATCAGTGAATCCGTTCGCGGTGAAGGACTGGCGCTGACATTAGCCACTGAATTGATAAACCTCGCCTATGAGCGGCACAGCACGCATCTGTTTATTTATACCAAAACCGAATACGAGGCGCTGTTCCGCCAGTGCGGTTTTTCCACGCTGACCAGTGTACCCGGCGTGATGGTGCTGATGGAAAACAGCGCCACGCGACTGAAACGCTATGCCGAATCGCTGAAAAAATTTCGTCATCCAGGGAACAAGATTGGCTGCATTGTGATGAACGCCAATCCCTTTACGAATGGTCACCGTTATCTGATTCAACAGGCTGCAGCACAGTGCGACTGGTTGCATCTGTTTTTAGTTAAAGAAGATTCTTCACGCTTTCCCTATGAAGACCGGCTGGATCTGGTGTTAAAAGGCACCGCCGATATTCCACGCCTGACTGTGCATCGCGGCTCCGAATACATCATCTCCCGCGCTACGTTCCCTTGCTACTTCATTAAAGAACAGAGCGTCATTAACCATTGTTACACCGAAATTGATCTGAAGATTTTCCGTCAGTACCTCGCTCCCGCGCTGGGTGTAACTCACCGCTTTGTCGGTACTGAACCCTTTTGTCGCGTTACCGCCCAGTACAACCAGGATATGCGCTACTGGCTGGAAACGCCGACTATCTCCGCACCGCCCATCGAACTGGTTGAAATTGAGCGGCTGCGTTACCAGGAGATGCCGATATCCGCTTCCCGGGTACGTCAACTGCTGGCGAAAAACGATCTCACGGCTATCGCGCCGCTGGTCCCTGCAGTCACGCTGCATTATTTGCAGAACCTGCTTGAGCACTCCCGCCAGGACGCGGCAGCTCGTCAAAAGACCCCCGCATGAGAAACAGGTGAAAAATGAAAATAAACCAGCCCGCCGTTGCAGGCACCCTTGAGTCTGGGGATGTGATGATACGCATCGCCCCACTCGATACGCAGGATATCGATCTGCAAATCAACAGCAGCGTTGAGAAACAGTTTGGCGATGCAATTCGCACCACCATTCTGGACGTTCTCGCCCGCTACAACGTGCGCGGCGTACAGCTGAATGTCGATGACAAAGGCGCACTGGACTGCATTTTACGTGCACGACTGGAAGCCCTGCTGGCACGCGCCAGCGGTATCCCGGCTCTGCCATGGGAGGATTGCCAATGATTTCCGCTTCGCTGCAACAACGTAAAACTCGCACCCGCCGCAGCATGTTGTTTGTGCCTGGTGCCAATGCCGCGATGGTCAGCAACTCCTTCATCTACCCGGCTGATGCCCTGATGTTTGACCTCGAAGACTCCGTAGCATTGCGTGAAAAAGACACCGCCCGCCGCATGGTTTACCACGCGCTGCAACATCCGCTTTATCGCGATATTGAAACCATTGTGCGTGTAAACGCGCTGGATTCCGAATGGGGTGTTAACGACCTGGAAGCCGTCGTTCGCGGTGGTGCGGACGTTGTGCGTCTGCCGAAAACCGATACCGCTCAGGATGTTCTGGATATCGAAAAAGAGATCCTGCGTATCGAAAAAGCCTGTGGTCGTGAACCCGGCAGTACCGGCCTGCTGGCGGCGATTGAATCTCCGCTGGGCATTACCCGCGCAGTGGAAATCGCTCACGCTTCCGAGCGTTTGATCGGTATCGCCCTCGGTGCAGAAGACTATGTGCGCAACCTGCGTACAGAACGCTCCCCGGAAGGAACTGAACTGCTGTTCGCTCGCTGCTCCATTTTGCAGGCCGCGCGCTCTGCGGGTATTCAGGCGTTCGATACCGTCTATTCCGACGCTAACAACGAAGCCGGATTCCTGCAAGAAGCCGCCCACATCAAACAGCTGGGCTTTGACGGCAAATCGCTGATCAACCCGCGTCAGATTGATCTGCTGCACAACCTCTACGCACCGACCCAGAAAGAAGTGGATCACGCCCGCCGCGTCGTAGAAGCCGCTGAAGCCGCCGCTCGCGAAGGCCTCGGCGTGGTTTCCCTGAATGGCAAGATGGTGGACGGTCCGGTTATCGATCGCGCCCGTCTGGTGCTCTCCCGCGCAGAACTTTCCGGCATCCGCGAAGAATAAGGCAATCAAAATGACGCAGAAAATTGAACAATCTCAACGACAAGAACGGGTAGCGGCCTGGAATCGTCGCGCTGAATGCGATCTTGCCGCTTTCCAGAACTCGCCAAAGCAAACCTACCAGGCTGAAAAAGCGCGCGATCGCAAACTGTGCGCCAACCTGGAAGAAGCGATTCGTCGCTCGGGTTTACAGGACGGTATGACGGTTTCCTTCCATCACGCTTTCCGTGGCGGTGACCTGACCGTCAATATGGTGATGGACGTCATCGCGAAGATGGGCTTTAAAAACCTGACTCTGGCCTCCAGCTCCCTGAGTGATTGCCATGCGCCACTGGTAGAACACATTCGCCAGGGCGTGGTTACCCGCATTTATACCTCTGGCCTGCGCGGTCCACTGGCGGAAGAAATCTCCCGTGGTCTGCTGGCGGAACCGGTGCAAATCCACTCTCACGGCGGACGTGTGCATCTGGTACAGAGCGGCGAACTGAATATAGACGTGGCTTTCCTCGGCGTCCCGTCCTGTGATGAATTCGGTAATGCCAACGGCTACACCGGTAAAGCCTGCTGCGGCTCCCTCGGCTATGCAATGGTTGATGCCGACAACGCGAAACAGGTTGTGATGCTCACTGAAGAACTGCTGCCTTATCCGCATAATCCGGCAAGCATTGAGCAAGATCAGGTTGATCTGATCGTCAAAGTTGATCGCGTTGGCGATGCTGCAAAAATCGGCGCTGGTGCTACCCGTATGACCACTAACCCGCGCGAACTGCTTATTGCCCGTAGCGCTGCGGATGTGATTGTCAACTCTGGCTACTTCAAAGAAGGTTTCTCCATGCAGACCGGCACCGGCGGCGCATCGCTGGCGGTAACCCGTTTCCTGGAAGACAAAATGCGTAGCCGCGATATTCGCGCCGACTTCGCCCTCGGCGGTATTACCGCAACGATGGTTGATCTGCACGAAAAAGGTCTGATCCGCAAACTGCTGGATGTGCAGAGCTTTGACAGCCATGCTGCGCAATCGCTGGCCCGTAACCCCAATCACATCGAAATCAGCGCCAACCAGTACGCTAACTGGGGTTCAAAAGGCGCATCGGTTGATCGTCTCGACGTGGTGGTACTGAGCGCGCTGGAAATTGACACCCAGTTCAACGTTAACGTGCTGACCGGCTCTGACGGCGTACTGCGTGGTGCTTCCGGTGGCCACTGCGATACCGCGATTGCCTCTGCGCTTTCCATCATCGTCGCGCCGCTGGTACGCGGCCGTATTCCGACTCTGGTGGATAACGTGCTGACCTGCATCACCCCGGGCTCCAGTGTCGATATTCTGGTCACAGACCACGGTATCGCAGTTAACCCGGCACGTCCGGAGCTGGCAGAACGTCTGCAGGAAGCGGGCATTAAAGTGGTTTCCATTGAGTGGCTGCGTGAACGTGCGCGTCTGCTGACCGGTGAACCACAGCCGATTGAATTCACCGACCGCGTCGTTGCCGTTGTGCGTTACCGCGATGGCTCGGTGATCGATGTTGTGCATCAGGTGAAGGAATAAGCCATGCACCTGCTTCCTGAATTCGCCAGCCACCATGCGGTGTCAATTCCCGAGCTGCTCGTCAGCCGGGATGAAAGGCAAGCACGGCAACACGCCTGGCTCAAGCGCCATCCTGTTCCACTGGTCTCCTTTACCGTGGTTGCGCCTGGGCCGATTAAAGACAGCGAGGTCACACGCCGAATTTTTAATCATGGCGTGACAGCCTTGCGTGCCTTAGCCGCAAAACAGGGCTGGCAAATTCAGGAGCAGGTTGCACTGGTTTCCGCCAGCGGGCCGGAGGGCATGTTGAGCATTGCCGCCCCGGCTCGCGACCTCAAGCTCGCCACCATTGAGCTTGAACATAGTCATCCTCTCGGGCGGTTATGGGATATCGATGTCCTGACACCCGAAGGCGAAATTCTCTCCCGCCGCGACTATTCACTGCCGCCTCGCCGCTGCCTGTTGTGCGAGCAAAGCGCAGCTGTTTGCGCGCGTGGAAAAACCCATCAACTGACCGATTTACTCAACCGCATGGAGGCGCTGCTGAACGATGTCGATGCCTGCAACGTCAACTAAAAACACAAAGCTTGCGACGTCATTAATCGATGAGTACGCCCTGCTGGGCTGGCGCGCCATGCTGACTGAAGTCAATCTGTCACCGAAACCAGGCCTCGTGGATCGGATTAACTGCGGTGCGCATAAAGATATGGCGCTGGAAGATTTCCACCGCAGCGCGCTGGCGATTCAGGGCTGGTTACCCCGTTTCATTGAATTTGGTGCCTGTAGTGCTGAAATGGCACCAGAAGAGGTACTCCACGGATTACGCCCAATAGGTATGGCTTGCGAAGGTGATATGTTCCGCGCCACTGCGGGCGTAAACACGCATAAAGGCAGCATTTTTTCTTTAGGGCTACTGTGTGCGGCAATTGGCCGTTTGCTTCAACTCAACCAGTCGATAACGCCAATAACAATTTGTGCGACGGCGGCAAGTTTCTGCCGTGGCCTGACCGATCGCGAACTGCGTACCAATAATTCACAACTGACGGCAGGTCAACGGTTGTACCAGCAGCTTGGCCTTACCGGCGCACGCGGTGAAGCCGAAGCGGGTTATCCACTGGTGATCAACCACGCCTTGCCGCATTACCTCACTCTGCTGGATCAGGGGTTAGATCCTGAGCTGGCATTGCTCGATACCTTGCTCCTACTGATGGCTACCAACGGCGATACCAACGTTGCATCGCGCGGTGGCGAGGGGGGCCTGCGCTGGCTACAGCGCGAGGCGCAAACATTATTGCAAAAAGGGGGCATCCGAACCCCCGCCGATCTCGATTATCTCCGGCAGTTCGACAGGGAGTGTATCGAACGAAATATCAGTCCAGGCGGCAGTGCCGACCTGCTGATTCTTACCTGGTTTTTAGCACAGATTTAATTATTTAAGCACTTGATAAATTTGGAAATATTAATTTTCGGAGAACCCGTATGTCTTTAGCAAAAGATAATATATGGAAATTATTGGCGCCCCTGGTGGTGATGGGTGTCATGTTTCTTATCCCTGTACCTGACGGTATGCCGCCGCAGGCGTGGCATTACTTTGCAGTGTTTGTGGCAATGATTGTCGGCATGATCCTCGAGCCAATTCCGGCAACGGCGATCAGTTTTATTGCGGTTACTATTTGCGTTATTGGCAGTAATTACCTGCTCTTTGATGCCAAAGAATTAGCTGACCCAGCGTTTAATGCGCAAAAACAGGCGCTGAAATGGGGTCTGGCTGGTTTTTCCAGCACCACGGTATGGCTGGTATTTGGCGCATTTATTTTTGCATTAGGGTATGAAGTTTCCGGGTTAGGCCGTCGTATTGCCCTTTTCCTGGTGAAATTCATGGGCAAACGCACGCTGACGTTGGGTTATGCGATTGTCATTATCGACATTCTGCTGGCACCGTTTACACCGTCCAACACCGCGCGTACCGGGGGTACGGTTTTTCCGGTCATTAAAAACCTGCCGCCGCTGTTTAAATCATTCCCGAACGATCCGTCCGCGCGTCGTATTGGCGGCTATTTGATGTGGATGATGGTCATTAGTACCAGTCTGAGTTCGTCCATGTTTGTCACCGGTGCGGCACCAAACGTACTGGGTCTGGAGTTCGTCAGCAAAATTGCCGGTATCCAGATTAGCTGGTTGCAGTGGTTCCTCTGCTTCCTGCCGGTTGGGGTTATCTTGCTTATCATTGCGCCGTGGCTTTCCTACGTGCTGTACAAACCGGAAATCACACACAGTGAAGAAGTGGCAACCTGGGCGGGTGATGAACTAAAAACCATGGGTGCGCTGACGCGCAGAGAGTGGACGCTGATTGGTCTTGTATTGCTCAGCTTAGGTTTGTGGGTATTTGGCAGTGAAGTCATTAATGCTACTGCGGTAGGTCTGCTGGCAGTTTCGCT
>ERZ827194.1309-NODE-1309-length-11085-cov-2.79257_pt1 | contig 11085 bp, 13 predicted proteins | sample MGYA00519777_ERZ827194 | MGnify/ENA primary metagenome ERZ827194 (study PRJEB31778, sample SAMEA3449277) | human gut metagenome | biome: human gut; feature: human-associated habitat; material: faeces | place: United Kingdom | collected 2010/2012 ...
AAAATTCTCTTCCGACGCATGGCGATCCTCGCGGAGCGTTTTTATGTCATAGGACACACTTTCCTATGACATAAAAATTCCCCTGCTCACAAAGAAAAGGGGAACACAAAAATCAGGAAAGCGCCGACAAAGGGGCATTCCTGTATTTTTCTGTACAACCAGTTACTCGTGGCCTGAAACTATTGTTTCTGTACACAGTCAGGCAGGTCTCCCGACTCAGAAATCAACACATCCGCCATCTTCCCAGTTTCCCAGTGATTTACCGGCGTCTGCTCCCTCATTACGGTGACGAGTTCGCACAGGATTTTCACCTGTTTCCCTTTTCACCCGGACATGGACAAAGCCCTGTCCGGACACCTGACTGCTCATATTTTATTGAACAAAGTATATCATACTTTTTCTTCTGGATCAATTTCTTTTTCACCTGCGCCTTTACCAAAAGCATTATGGGGCGGCGCAGTTCATCCTTCATTCCCGGAATCTCCATCATTTCCTCCGACGGCTGTGCCTCCTCCACTGCCTTCAGCTCAAATTCCTGTTTCAGCAATCCCATAGGAATCTGGGTCAGGGTATGGTGCTGTTTTGTTACGCTGCATCCTAAAAAATTCGTAGTTTTCTCTCCCGGCACACCTTATTTTTCCTCTTCCACACAGGCAGCCGCCCGCACAGGCGCGCCGTCACTGTTTCTGATTTTCATGGGAAAACAGAAAAACCAGAACAAATCATGGCCGCACAGACCCAGGTTTTTCAGATTCTCAATGTTCACCATATTCCGCCCCTGAAACAATTTTTTATGACGGGGCAGATTTTCATCCCGGATCGGATCCAGTCCCATTACATCAAATCCAATGCCCTTGTACCGCCCTTGTATGATAAAATCCAGAACCTCATCATCCACGCAGGGGTACTCTCCAAAATAACGACTGGTTCCCCAGTACTGATCCCATCCGGAATAAAACAAAAGAAAATCCGCCTCTTCTGCTTTCTCTCCATACCGCAGGATCTGTTTCATAGAGATAGCTTCCCCCTCCTTTAAATCTCTGCAGTCAATCACAAGGGCTCTCCCCATAAACTGATCTGCCGGAAATTGATCCAATGTGATCCCATCCGGAAAAATATGAGCAGGCGAATCCATATGAGTTCCTGTATGAGTAGTCAGTTTCAGAAGTATTTCTCGAAATCCATCCTCTTCACAGCTGGCTGCCTGCATCAGAGCCGGAGGCTCTGTCCCCGGAAAAACCGGCATTTCTTCCTGAATCGTATGCGTTAAATCAATGACCTTCATTACAACAATCCCCCTTCTTTTCACAGCTGATTTTGCATTAAGAAAGAACCGGCTGCATGTTCCCGCGAAAAAACAGCTTATGCTCTTTCAATCCTGTCCCCCGCATGGATGGCCACCAGCTGCTCCCCCATGATCTCCTTCATCCTGGCAAAAGCCTCCTGCCCTGTGCAATGTCCTGTATAAAAGCGGGCAGGATAATGGCACAGCTGTTTTGCTGTATCCTGTATGATTTGGATTTCCTCTTCTGTATACGCGCTCTTTTTCGCCATATGAAATCCGCTGATTACCTTACTGGGCCAGGTATGATAAAGCTGCTCAAACCGATCCAAAATATTCAAAATCCCATTATGAGCACAGCCGGAAATCAGAACGGTTTCTTCTCCCTCCCTGATAACGAGGCACTGTTCATGCTGGAAGGAATCCTGCATCTGCCTGCCGCCAACCAGCTCCGATAATGCCTCATTGCTTTTGGGCCAATATCTTCTGCCCTGGATCCCAGAAAAAATCTCCAGCTCCGAGTCAATCCTGAAATTTCCCTCCAGAAGATGAAGCCCCGCAAGCTCCAGAATTTCCCGGTCAATCCCAATATACCGTTCTCCATGATAATAAGCACCTGCTGCCGTTTTCTGCATATAAATTCGGGCCTTCGGATGACTGCGGGCAAAGGTCAGAACACCTCCGGTATGATCATAGTGTCCGTGACTGAGAAACACCGTATCCACATCCGTAAGATCCACCCCCAAAGCCCCGGCATTCTCCCAGGTTCGATCCGATGCCCCGGTATCTGCCAGAATCTTGTGGTGTTTTGTCTCAATGTAAAGACTCAATCCGTGTTCTGCATATACGTCCTGCTCTCCCCTTGTATCTTCCATTAAAATCACAATTTTCATAATCCTTTTTAGCCTCTGATTATTTTCATATTTTTTCGGATTTCCAACGTTCCTTTCGTTTTTCAGGAACCTGCAATAACCTCACCCTTTGCTTTCGCATCATCCAGAATCACTTCTCCCACGTCCGGCACTGTAATCCGCCCAGAAAGCGGGTTCTTGATACTGTCAACCTTTGTAATGATTTCCGCATCCACCTGGGATTTCTCAAAAGCCAAATCGGTTCCAATCATCTCGCAGTGAATCAGCTTCAGATTTCTACAATAGCACAATGGCTGAGTTCCAATAATTTTACAGTTGATCAGCGTCAGTCCATTGGAATACCATGCCAGATATTCCCCTCTTATGGTGCTGTTTCGGACTGTGATGCTTTCTCCATGCCAAAATGCATCCTTGGTATCAAAATCACAATCTTCAAATACAGCATTTTTTATGTATTAAAACGAATATTTGCCCTGAAAATGCACCCTTCGAAAAGTCAGATTTTCCGAACGCATCATAAAATATTCACTGACCGCCGACGTATCCTCCATGCAGATTCCACGAACAGACCATCCAAACTCCGGAGAAACAATGTCACAGTTTTTGATGTTCACATCACTGCACTCACGAAATGCTTTTATTCCATGGAGTTTGCTGCCATTCACCATCACATGGTCAGAATACCACAATGCCGCGCGACAGTTCACAGTCATTTCCGAATCATGAATCGCCAGTCCCTGAACATGCCAGAATGGATAACGAAGATTGAAAAAGCAATCCTGTACTTCAATCCGGCTGCCTTCTTTGAATGCACTTTCTCCATCTGCCGGTCCGTCAAAGGAACAGTTTTTTACCAGAAGCTCACTGCTCCCATAAAGCGCACGCTCCTCGTCAAATACTTGATCTTCTATCACAGTCATCTTAAATTTCCTCCCTGCTGCTTATCAGGCAAAACAGCCGCCTGGCAAAATCCCTGCATCACAAAGCTGTTGCCTTTCTTATTATAGAAAACAAAATTAATAATAGCAAATACTTATATATTAAACCAGCAGTTCAATGACATTCCTCCATTCCCGTCTTATAATCGTGTCACAAGGATAAGATAGGAAGAAGGCAGATATATCATGAAGATTACATCCGCTTATGCCAATAAAATGCTGAAAAGTCTGACAGAGGATAAAGACTACTGGACCGCCAGGGAGCTGTCCTCCAATACTTACGTTGCCGCAGCAGGGGAGGAACCGGTTATTCCGGACTATGACTATGCAGCTGTAGCTGCCACCATCGAAAAGATTGATCAAAAAATCTTTAAAATCAAACACGCCCTGAATCTGGCCAATGCCACTGCGAAAATCATGATCGGCAATACAGAAATGAGCGTAGACAGTATTCTGGTTCGAATGGCCCAGCTGAACTGCCGGAAATCTGTTCTGGACATGATGCGCAAACGTCTCCCCAAAACAAGGATATTATCTACTCTTGTATATTAAAAAAAGGATATCCTTTTACTCTCCAGCCTTTCATCCCAGAGAGCAAAAGTTTATCCCTTTCCGCTTATCAGAGAAATAGTAGTTATCGAGCAAAATGCAACAACGCAAGACCACAAAATACTATCTGCTCATTTTTCCTAGTCCTTATACAACCCTATATGGTTTCAATATCTCTTCATAATCCTCTTTCCACTTTTCAATTTCCAACTCTACTGGTTTTGACAAATCCAGGCTAAAAATTGAGGATAATAAAATTTTTTTCATTATTCAGTTCTCATGGTTCCTTCTTCTATTATTTTATTTATATCAGTCAGCTCTGGCATTGAGCGCAATGCACCTTTTCGTGTTGTTACAATAGACGCTGCGGCATTAGCTCTTTTCAGCATGTCATATATCTGCTCTTCAGAAAGATTCTCCAAACCATGCTTCAATACCGTCCCTAATATACACGCACAAAATGTATCGCCAGCTCCCGTTGTATCAACTGTATCCTTACTCAAAAACGGTTCTGCATACACTTTTTTATCTGCATAATATGCGATACTTCCTTCTTTTCCAAGAGTTACATTTATCAGTTTCACTTTCGCCTGTTTTCGGATTACTTCTATCCCTCTGTCAAAATCCGTTTCCCCAGTCAGCCACTGAATCTCATTATCTGCTATTTTTAATATCTGACATTGCTTAATTCCATACCAGATTGCATCCCTTGCTTCATCATGGTTCTTCCAGAGTGCAATCCTTAAATTGGGATCAAATGAAATGATTTTATTCCTGCTTTTTGCATAAGCAACTGCTGCTTTTGTTGTTTCTCTGACAGGGCTTGCTGTCATTGATAAAGAACCAAAATGAAATATTTTACATTTCTCTATCAAATCATAACGCAATTCCTTCTCATCTAACATCAAATCCGCTCCCGGATTCCTATAAAAAGAAAATTCTCTGTCCCCATCCAGTTTATTATGAACTAAAGCAAGTGTTGTCGGAATATTCCTATCATACATCAATCCAGATGTGTCTATCTCCAATTCAACAAGCACATTCCGAAGCCTTTTTCCGAAAGCATCTTCTCCAACTTTGCCTATAAATGCCGTCTTATAACCTAGCTTTTTCAGCATTGCAAGTACATTACATGGTGCTCCTCCCGGATTTGCTTCAAATATAGGATTCCCCTGCTTACTTCTTCCATTTTCTATAAAGTCAATAAGTAATTCTCCTAATGCAACTACATCATACATGCTCCCCTCTCCTTTCCGAATTATGCAACTGACTTTTTTATAATGCTTCACCATTCGTCAAAATTACATTTTTCTCCCTTACTTCTTAAATCTGAAGTTTTTCTTCTTTTTTCACATGTATTTCTTTCACAATTTTGTTATATGTTTTCTTATTCAAACGATAAAAATACAAAACTACAGCTGTTACGAGCCAAAGTATCCCTGGAACAGTCGTAAACGAATGTTTGATAACCGCTAATACCGCTGCATTCTGCTGCTGATTTGCCACATATCCCAACATTCCCAGAACTCCTGCCAAAACAGAAGTTCCGATAGCCATGCCTATTTTATTCCCTAATGATATGAAGGCATACTGAAAACCGTCATTTCTAAGTCCTGTCTTCCATTCCCCATATTCCACACAGTCCGGAACGATTGCATAGATTGCAGTATTAAATCCAGAAAAGAAAAATTGTCCTGCAACTGCTATCATATACGGACGGTTTTTTGCAACTGCTTTTAACTGCACTTTCAAAGAAATTTTTTCTTTCTCCGGTACTTCCACTACCTCCTGAAATTACACCCAACATCTCCCATGCCATATGCTATCTTACTTATCAATGGCACTTTTATGTTTGTATCTTCCTGATTCACTGCAATACCCCCTTGTCATCTATAAATATTGACCAAGTTATACCTTTTCCCTAACCATGATTCCTATTTTGGTATCTGCCATACCTATGTCAGGCATGGGCAGATACCGCATCGTTCTGTTTTATTTCTCCTGTCCGATCCGAATAACGGCTTTTACAATATCTGCTTTATTGTTCACGCTGTAATCCATCGCTTTCTGTGCCTCATCCAGTCCGAAAATGTCTGTTACAATCCCTTTCAGATTTACTTTTCCTGCCGCAACTGCATCGATCGCCATCGGATAAATATGACGATACCGGAATACAGTCTTAAATGTCAGCTCTTTATCCAGTACAAGACTCATGGGAAGCGTCATTTCGCCGCTTTTGCTGTATCCTACAAGAACGATATTGGAACCCTTCTTAGCCATGTGAATTGCCTGTCTTGTCGTAATTTCCGTTCCTGCTGTCTCAATTACCAAGTCCATGCCAGCTCCATCTGTCAGCTCATTTACTTTTTCCAGTACATCCTCCTTCGCTCCGTTGATTACCCCTGTAGCGCCTAATTCCAATGCCTTATCAAGCCGCTTCTCCATAATATCCACTACATATACTTCCGATACACCTCTTGCCTTCAGCGCCATCATGGAAACAAGACCAATACATCCGGCTCCCATAACAACAGCTCTCTGACCAAGATGTGCATCTCCCTGAATAGCCGCATGGAAGCCCACAGCCAATGGCTCTATCAAAGCGCCCTCTAATGTGCTTACATTATCCGGCATCTTAAAACACAGATCCGCTTCATGAGCAACATATTCCTGGAACACTCCATCTACCGGAGGCGTGGCAAAGAATACTACATCCGGGCACAGATTATAACGTCCTGTTTTACAAAATTCGCAATGTCCGCAGGTCTTTCCCGGCTCTAAAGCCACTCTGTCCCCAACCTTCAGATTCTTTACATTTTTACCAACCTCAACAACCGTCCCTCCCGGTTCATGTCCCAGCACAAATGGAGGCTCCACTACATAGTCACCAATCGCTCCGGTTTCATAATAATGCAGATCACTTCCGCATATTCCTACATATTCCAGCTTTACTAATACCTCATTCTCTTTCACTTTAGGAATATCACGCTCTTCAAATCCCATCTTTCCAATTCCCAGCATGACTGCAACTTTCATTTTTCCTTCCATCTTTTTATCCTCCTTTTGAATTATCTTTATTTTATACTTTATTAAATAGTTTTATTATGTCTTTATTTTATGTTTGCAATGCACTTTTGTCAATATCTTCGTTCTAATAACCCATCATTTCGTCAATACATCCAAAACCACTTCCTTCATTTTGATAAAATCGCACAAAAAAGAGGCCTCATTTCTGAAGCCTCCCATACAGACATTTTCTTTACTTTATATCTCTTTTACAAAATTTTCAATTACTTCCAATGCCGCTCCAAGAGCTGCCGCTCCGATACCGTATCTGCAGCTCTTTACAAATCTCTCGTCATCTGCAAATGTATCCCGTTCCGATGCTTTCCTCCATATATCCGACATATAAGGCTCTGCATAGCTTCCCACATATCCGCCAAGGATAATATTGCAATCCAGAACCATATGGATATTATTCAATGCTACTGCTAAAAAATTTGTATAGGCATCCCATAAGCTTTCCATCTTCGGATCTTTTTTCTCCAACAGTTCAAAAAACCGTTCCAGCTTTCCGTCTGCGGGTTCTGACAAATTTAATGCGCTGCAATAGGCATCCAGACATCCTTTTTTCCCACAGTAACATCTCTTCCCATCCGGAATCACCGTCATATGTCCCACTTCTCCTGTGCGGAAATGATCTCCCTGAATCAGTCTGTCATGGTCAAAAACAGCTCCTCCAACTGTATTGCTCAGAGAAATGTAAAAGAAACGTTCCTTTTCATCAGAATACATTCCTTCCGCATAGGCTCCCGCATTTGCATCATTTAAAAAAACGCATGGATAATGAAAAAAACGGCTTACCAAATCAAAAGGCAGCATTCTTACACCAAGAGCATGAGAATATGTGATCAGATTCCTCTCTAAATCCACAATTCCCGGAAAAGAAATACCTATCCCCAGAATCTTATTACGGTCAGCATTGCTTTCATCCAAAAATTTTTCCATCTCCTCATTTACTTTTTGATAATATGCTTCTTCATTTGTATATGGGAGAACAATACGCAGATACTTTAAAATTCCGCCCGTAAGATTTGTAAGTACAAAACTAACATGATTTTTTGTAATATCCACCCCGACAGCCTGCCTTACATTGACCACAGCTGTTAACGCTTTTGCACGCCTTCCTCCAGTAGAATCCAATTCTCCGCTTTCCTCAATGAATCCCTTCTCGATCAGTTCTTTTGTAATCTGCGTTACTGTAGGCAGACTCATTTTCATACTATAGGAAATATCCGGATTAGAAACCGTCCCGTGTTTACAAATATATCGAAAAACACGGTTCCTGTTATTTTTTTTAACTTCCATATTCGTTGCCTGTTTTATTCCCATACCATACCACCAATACTTTATTAAAGTGTTTTCTTTAGTATAACATTTCCTTTTCTGAAAAGCAACTTTTCTGTTTTCTTTGTCCAAAGTTTCATAGGCTCGAATCTGCCTCCGTTCCGATTTAAATGACACTTCTGTTACATATGTAATTTCTCCGCTGGCCTGATTTTCAAACTCCCTGACAATGAAAGTAGAAACAGTCAGTGCATTCAGTGGTGCAATTAAGCTTGAAGCGACTAATTCCCGAAATGAAATAATAAAAATCATCATCCAGCCTCTTATAATTCCTTTAAAAATCAAAGGGAAAGAAACAAGCGGCTGTTTAAAAACACTTTTCCCATTTTTCGTACCTGCTGCGGCACAATATATTTTTGCAGCAGAAAAGAGGAAAAACCACAGCCAGTCAGGTTTTTCCGACTGTCCGTGGTCTTTTCCTCTTTGTTATGACATGTGTGTTTTTGCTCTTTGTTTCCGGTATAATGGGAATTACGGTTGGAAGTTTTTTGCAGTATTGTTTCCGATTGAAATGGAGATTAACACCAACAGACTCAGCTCTTACGCCTCGTCAATCGCCTTTCCAATATCATGGCGCATATATTTATTATCAAACTCCACCCACTCAGTCGCCTGATAGGCATTGGCGCGGGCTTCCTTTAAGGTTGCGCCGGTTGCCGTAACACCCAGCACTCTTCCTCCGTTGGTAACAACGCGGCCTTCGCTGTCAAATTTGCTTCCTGCATGGAACACATAATATCCGTCTGCAGACCGGAAGCGATCCAGTCCGGTAATCGGAAATCCCTTTTCATAGTGCTCCGGATAGCCGTCTGATGCCAGAACCACGCAGACAGCAGCATTATCCTCAAATTCCAGATCAATCTGATCCAGAGTGCCGTCAATGCAGGCGTCAAACAAATCCACCAGATCATTTTTCATTCTTGGCAGAACCACCTGTGTTTCCGGATCTCCAAAACGGGCATTATACTCCAGCACCTTGGGACCATCTTCTGTCAGCATCAGGCCAAAGAAAATAATTCCTTTAAATTCTCTTCCCTCTGCCCGCATGGCATCCACAGTGGGCTGATAAATTTTTTCTTTACAGAAAGCATCTACCTCAGCCGTATAGAAGGGACTGGGAGAAAAGGTTCCCATTCCGCCGGTATTCAGCCCCTGATCTCCGTCCTTGGCCCGCTTGTGATCCTGGGCAGAGGTCATGATTTTAATAGTTTTTCCGTCTACAAAGGACAGAACAGATACCTCGCGGCCTGTCATGAATTCTTCAATAACAATCTCATCTCCTGCAGAACCAAACTGCTTGTCCAGCATCAAGGTTTTCACACCTTCCTTCGCTTCCTCCAGGTTCCTGCAAATCAGAACGCCTTTTCCCAGGGCAAGACCGTCTGCCTTCAGTACAATCGGCATTTTTGCTGTTTCCAGATAAGCGATAGCCTCCTCCGGATCGGAAAAGGTCTCGTAAGCAGCTGTGGGGATGTTGTATTTTTTCATTAAATCCTTGGAAAATGCCTTGGAACCCTCCAGAATCGCCGCATTGGCTCTGGGGCCAAAGGCACGCAGTCCTGCTGCCTCAAAAGCATCCACAGCTCCTGCTGCCAGGGGATCATCAGGCGCCACAACGGTCATGTCAATCTCATGCTCCTTCGCAAATTCCACCAGCTTATCAAACTCCATAACACCAATATTGACACACTCAGCCACCTCTGCAATTCCTGCATTTCCCGGTGCACAATACAACTTCTCTACCTTTGGGCTCTGCGCCAGCTTCCATGCAATGGCGTGTTCTCTTCCGCCGCCTCCAACAATCAGAATCTTCATACAAGCCTGTCCTCCTTTATTTTAAGCATCAATCTTAAAACACCAAAGACAGACCGGTATTCCTCCGGCCTGCCCTGTTTTTCTTTATACCATACCATTGGCAATCATATCAATGGCCTTTGGCAGAATCACCCACTCTGCCTGCTCCATCACTCTGCGCTGTAAAAGCTCCGGCGTATCGTTTTCCTGCACCTCCACTGCTTTCTGCAGAATAATGGGGCCGGTATCCATTCCGCCGTCCACATAGTGAACCGTTGCCCCTGTCACCTTGACACCACGGGCCAGAGCTGCCTCATGTACCTTCAGCCCATAATAACCCACTCCGCAGAAGGAAGGAATCAAAGACGGATGAATATTGATAATCCGATGCTCATATTTTTCAACCATCGCCTCTGGGATCTTTACCAGAAAGCCGGCCAGCACAATCAGATCCAGATGGTATTCATCTACCTTTTCCAGAAATGCCCGGTTGAAATCATCTCTTGTTTCATAGTCCTTCGGTGACATGCATACAGCCTCAATTCCATGATTTTTCGCCCGCTCCAGTGCATAGGCGCCGGGATTGTTGCTGATCACAACTTCAATCTCCACATTGGTAATTCTGCCTTCCTCAACAGCATCCAGAATCGCCTGCAGATTGGTGCCTCCTCCAGAAACCATGACACCGACTCTTAGCATAAGGTCACCCCTTTTTCTCCTGCTTCAATAGAACCAACCACATAGGGAACATCTCCTGTTTTCCGGATTGCCTCCATAGCTGCATCCACCTGGGACGGATCGACTGCTACAATCATGCCAAGTCCCATATTAAAGGTGTTGTACATCATTTCTTCAGCAATCTCTCCTTTTTCTGCCAGCAGCTTAAAGATCGGCGGTACCTGGTAACTGTCCTTTTTGATCACTGCATGGGTTCCTTCTTTCAGCATACGGGGAACGTTCTCATAAAATCCGCCGCCGGTAATATGGCTGCAGGCCTTTACCTGAACGCCTGCTTCTTTCAGACTCTTCAGTGCTTTTACATAGATTCTGGTAGGTGCCAGAAGTGCCTCGCCCAGAGTTTTGCCCAGAACATCATAGTAGGTATCCAATCCTTCTTTTGTCAGTTCCTTTTCAAATACCTTGCGCACCAGAGAAAAGCCGTTGGAATGAACACCTGTAGATGCCATACCGATCAGCACGTCGCCTGCCTGCAGATGTTCTCCGGTAATCATATCTTTTTTGT
>ERZ827194.1324-NODE-1324-length-10993-cov-2.79484_pt1 | contig 10993 bp, 7 predicted proteins | sample MGYA00519777_ERZ827194 | MGnify/ENA primary metagenome ERZ827194 (study PRJEB31778, sample SAMEA3449277) | human gut metagenome | biome: human gut; feature: human-associated habitat; material: faeces | place: United Kingdom | collected 2010/2012 ...
CTTCTACAGAGGGTGTCTTTCTTTTGTGCAATATTTTGGATTTGCTCATTTATAGTTTAAAAGATAAAGTCTACCAATCCGCGTTTTTTCCGTGTATAATGAATGTATCAGTCAGAAAAAATGTGAACAGGAGGACGCCATGGGAAGATTTTTAAATCCGGGAAATGAAGCATTTTCGGAAGTCATTCATTCGGAAATTTATGTAGATAAAACACCGCTTCTGGAATACACCAATAAAGTAATCAGTACGACATCAAAATTTATCTGCAGCAGCCGTCCCAGACGTTTTGGAAAGTCGATTACAGCGGAGATGCTGTCAGCATACTACAGCAAGGGCTGTGATTCCAGAGCACTGTTTGCAGATTATGCGATTTGCAAGGCTTCGTCTTTTGAAAAACATCTGAATCAGTACGATGTCATTCATTTTGATGTACAATGGTGCATGATGGACGCCGGGAATGCGGATCAGGTTGTGGAATATATCAATCATGGAATACTGCAGGAACTGAAGGAAAAATACGGAGAGTTGATTCCGGATACGGTAAAAACTGCTTATGGTGCGATGTCTTATATCAAGGCTGCCAGCGGAAACAAATTTGTTGTCATCATCGATGAATGGGATGTACTGATCCGTGATGAGGCACAGAATCATAAAGTACAGGAAAAGTATATTGATTTTCTGCGTGGCATGTTTAAAGGGTCAGAACCGTCAAAATATATTGCATTGGCGTATCTGACAGGAATTCTGCCGATCAAGAAATTAAAGACACAGTCCGCTCTCAACAATTTTGAAGAATTTACCATGCTGGATGCAGGAAGAATGGCACCGTATGTTGGCTTTACAGAAGAGGAAGTGCATGATTTATGCGACAGGTACGGACAGATCTATGAGCAGGTGAAATTATGGTATGATGGATATTCTCTGGAAGGGTATCAGGTATATAATCCAAAAGCCGTTGTCAGCCTGATGCTGAATGGAAAATATAAAAGCTACTGGTCCAATACCGGCAGCTATGAAGCAATCGTGCCACTGATTAACATGAATTTCGACGGACTGCGGGCGGCAATTATAGAAATGATGTCGGGGGCCGCCGTGGATGTGGATGTGACATCTTTCCAGAATGATACCGTAAGCTTCGCCAACCGGGATGATGTACTGACGTATCTGATCCACTTGGGATATCTGGCTTACGATCAGGACAGGGAGCAGGTTTTTATTCCAAATGAGGAAATCAGACATGAATTAAACAATGCGGTGAAACGCAATAAATGGAATGAAATGATTACTTTTCAGAAGGAATCCGCAGATTTGCTGGATGCAACCCTGGATATGGATGAAAAAGCGGTAGCAGATGGGATAGAGCGAATTCATCAGGAGTACAGTTCGGTGATCCAATATAATGATGAAAATTCCCTGAGCAGCGTGCTTACGATAGCATATTTAAGCTCTATGCAGTATTATTTCCAACCCGTAAGAGAGCTACCGACCGGACGCGGTTTTGCAGATTTTGTTTATCTTCCGAAACCGGAATACAGAACAAGTTATCCGGCGCTGCTGGTAGAACTTAAGTGGAACAAAAGCACAGATACTGCCATAGAGCAGATCTGGGATAAAAAATATCCGGATTCTATTCTGGAATATACAGGAAATATTCTTCTGGTGGGAATTAACTACAATAAAAAGACGAAAGAACATGAGTGCAGGATTGAAAAGATAAAAAGATAGAAAACCGAATGCTGAGAGGAAAAACGTCATATCATGGACAACGGAATTCATGATATGACGTTTTTGTAAATATTTCAGTCGATACGAAATAGGAATGAACGATTAGATTTTAGAAATTTTTTTAAAAAAGTCCTTGACCGGTAGCAACTCCCGGGTGATAAGCTAAAGCTACAAAGACAGGGAAATAACAAAATATCACACATCAAAATAAAACAGGGAGGTTATGATGATGAACTTTACATTAAGCAATCAGGTGCAGATTCCGGCAGTGGGAATCGGAACCTTTATGATGACACCAGATCAGGCAGAGCAGGCGGTTGTGGACGCATTAGCCTGCGGATACCGCATGATCGACACTGCACAGGCTTACATGAATGAGCGCGCGGTCGGACGCGGAATCAAAAGATCCGGTGTGGCAAGAGAGGACATTTTCATCTCCACCAAAATCTGGGCAAGCCAGTATCTGACAGAAGGAACCGTAGAAAAGAGTCTGGAACTGCTTGGAACCGACTACATCGATCTGATGTTTATCCATCAGCCTGCAGGTGATTTCATGGCAGGATACCGTAAACTGGAAACGGTAGCGATCCGTCCGATGGTAAACCAGATTGAAATGCATCCGTACTTCGCACAGGAGTCTGCATTAAAAGTCATGGAAGAGTACCAGATCGTGCCGGAGGCATGGGCACCGCTCGGCGGAGGACGCCACAATCCGTTTGACAACGAGATGGTAAAAGAAATCGCTGCCGCACACGGAAAGACCGTAGGACAGGTTGTTCTGCGCTGGAATGTGCAGCGCGGCGTTGTGGTCATTCCGAAATCGGTTCACAAAGCGAGAATCGAAGAGAATTTCCAGATATGGGATTTTACACTGACTGAAGAGGAGATGCAGAAAATCAGTTCACTGGATCTTGGCTATCAGGGAACTGCGGTCAAGCATTTTGATCCGGAATTTGTTAAAATGTGCAATATCAGAAAGATCCACGAATAAAACAGGGCGGTTTGGTTTCCAACTGCTGTAAGATCATTTTTGCACAGGCAGACGTTGCGTTCCTGGATCCAGAATATTCGATGTCTGTACCATTCCAGTAGGTCATTTCCGGTGCGTTTGATACCTTAAGCTATGCAATGGAAACATATTTCGGCAAACCGGAGGAAAACAATCTGTCCGATGATATCAATGAGGCACTTGCGGCAGAACTGCTGAAAGGAAAAACATATAACTCTTAAAATTTCTTGCAGGATTTCACCCTGTGTGGTACATTATAGTTATGAATTGCGGTGGCCGTCTTCGGACAACACCTTGAAAGAGCCTGATGCGTCAGGCTCTTTTTATTACAGGTTTTAGCTTGCTTATTTAATTGAAGTGGCTAACATGGGGCTGCCCTTGGTGTGCAAGAAGTAGAAAGCAATAAAATAAAAACAATAATGACAATATCTAAGCCAGAGGCCTAGGTGTTATTTTTAGCAAGTATTATTGCAGAATATCAGGTGCTTATTATAACAAATAGAAAGAGGAAATGAGACAGGGGAAAAGAATGAAGAAAAAAACAACAATATTATTACTGGCAGGGAGTCTGATGATAGCTGGAATAGCTGCTCTCCTGTACCAGAGCCAGAACAGCAGAAATCAGATCCGTCATTATACGGCCTTTTTTTCAACAACAGGGGAAGAGATCACTTCGGATAATGATATGAAAAAGAAGATCGCTGAACAGATCGGAGCCGATTGTGAAGAAACATGGCTGAAAGGACAGACAAAGGATAATGCACTGAATGCTTATATTGCAGCCGGCGAGTATCCGGATTTTATTTCCGGCGAAAGTAAATTATATGATGCAGGAGCACTGATTCCCATTGACGAATACTGGGACAATTATCCCAATATAAAAAATTATCTGACAGAGGAACAGTGGGACCTGTTTCGGCAGGCAGACGGACATATCTACTGGATTCCACAATTCGGAGTTTCACAGGGACAGGACACGGAAGTAATCCACAGCGGAGAAGCTTTCTGGATTCAGACAAGAGTTTTGAAATGGGCAGACTATCCGGAAATCACGACGGTGGATGAATATTTTGATCTTCTGGAACGGTATCAGGAAGCAAATCCCTGTCTGGAAAATGGAACACCGAATATTCCGTTTGCTATTTTATGCGATGACTGGAGATACTTTTGTCTGGAGAATGTTCCTCAATTTCTGGATGGATATCCGAATGATGGGAGCTGCATCGTAGATCCAGATACACTGCAGGTCATTGACTATAATACAACACCGACAGCCAAAAGATACTATCAGAAATTAAATGAAGAATACAAAAAAGGAATGATCAGCCCGGAAACATTTCTGGATACTTATGAAGAATATCTGGATAAGCTGTCCACAGGTGCTGTTCTTGGTATGGTGGATCAAAGATGGCAGTTTTATTATGCCATACAGACAGCGTATGATTCCGGAAATCTGCGCAGTTATGGATGTGATTATGTGCCACTTCCGATAACAATAGACAAAAAAGTAAAGAATCAGTGGCATACGGCAAGATCAGCAGAGCTGGATACCGCGTCAGGACTTTCTATTACCATTTCCTGTGAAGACCCGGAAGGGGCAATGCAGTTTGTAAATAACCTCCTTGATCCGGAGATTACGAAATTACGTTTCTGGGGAGAAGAAAATCTGGATTATTCGATAGACGAAAACGGAATATTTTATCTGAATGAGGAGCAGGGCGTAAGGGTAAATGATCGGAAACTGAAAAAGACGCATTTTTGTACATATTCCTATTTTCCAAGGAGTGAAGGAATGCTGTCAGATGGAATCAATGCATTTTCGCCGGAAAATCAACCGGTAGAATTCTGGAAAAGCCAGCCCCGGGATATACAGGAATGTTTTGAGGCGTATGGAGTAACAAACTATGTAGATATGCTTGGGAGAAATGATGCGCCGGGAGTGTGGTATCCCATGTATTCGTATACCAATTCACTGACATCAAATACACAGGCAGGACAGACACTGGAACGGATGGATGAAGTAAAACACCGGTGGCTTCCGCAGGTGATTCTGGCACAGAATTTTGAAGAAACATGGAATTCCTATATGGAAGCATACAACGCATGCGATCCACAGAGCTATTTTGAGGATTTACAGAAAGAGCTCGATCAACGAATGAACAAAAAGAATAGCAATTTTTGCATATTGAATGACAAGAACTAAATAGTCCGAAGGCCCCTATTTGTTTACAATGGTGATAACCAGTAAACAGATGGGGGCTTTTTATAAAATACGGGAGGGAATCCTATGAGAATTTGTCTGGAGCAAAGTGCCTTTCCGGGCGTAATCAGAGTTACGGAAAAGGTAGCACACGATGTGAAAGAAACCGCAGATTCTGGTAGAAAAAGAGATACCGGAAACACTGGAAAGCAGCGGGGAGGACTGGACGATCATTGCCGCGACGAAAGGAAAAAGCAGCTTCCTGAAAAAGCTGGAAGAAGCCGGGAGTGCGGAATTAAAAGAGCTGGAACAAAAGAGAGAATGCTATGCATGGATTTTTCCTGAAATAAAAAACAGGACAAAATCGAACCTTCTTGTAATTGCCGGGAGCGACAAAAGAGGAACGATTTATGGCCTTTTTCATTTATCGGAAATGCTGGGAGTCTCACCGTTTGTCGACTGGTGCGGACTGATGCCGCCAAAGCAGGAAAAGATAGAACTGAGGGAAGACATGGCCTGTATCAGCAAAGAGCCATCCGTCAGATACCGGGGATTTTTTATTAATGATGAATGGCCGGCATTTGGAAACTGGTGCAATCATAATTTTGGCGGCTTTAATGCAAAAGCTTATGATCATGTATTTGAACTTTTACTCAGATTAAAAGGAAATTATCTCTGGCCGGCTATGTGGAGCGCAAGATTTGCAGATGATGGACCGGACCTCTTAAATGCGGAGCTTGCAGATGAATACGGAATTATTATGGGAATGTCACATCATGAGCCGTGCTTAAGGCAGGGGGAAGAATACAAATATCTCAGAGGTAAGAATTCTGTTTACGGAGATGCCTGGAATTTCAGAACAAACAGAGAGGGAATTACAAAATTCTGGGAAGATGGACTGAAAAGAAGCGGAAAGTTTGAAAATGTAATCACCGTCGGCATGCGTGGAGAAGCGGATACTGCGATCATGGGAAAGAATGCAACACTGGAAGATAATATTCAGTTGCTGCGGGATGTACTGAAAACGCAGAAAAAACTGATTCAGGAACGTGTAAATCCTGATCTGACCAAGGTTCCGCGCATGATAGCCTTATACAAAGAAGTAGAAGAATTTTTCTATGGAAATGAAAAAACAAAGGGACTAATGGGAGCAGAGGAGTTAGAGGATGTGATTCTGATGCTCTGTGATGATAACTATGGAAATCTCCGGACACTTCCAACAGAAGAGATGCGAAAACATGCGGGCGGCTATGGTATGTATTATCATCTGGACTACCACGGATGGCCGGTTTCCTATGAGTGGATCAACAGTTCTTATCTGCCGAAAATCTGGGAGCAGATGAGTATGGCATACGATTTTGGTGTGCGGGAACTCTGGATGGTAAATGTCGGAGACATCGCCACACAGGAATTTCCACTGAGCTTTTTTCTGGACATGGCGTATGACTTTGATCGCTGGGGAAGCAGGGCGCTTAACTGCACGCAGGAGTACACCAGAAAGTGGGTGAGACAGCAATTCGGTTCTGTGGAAGAAGAGACACAGGACACTATTGCAGACATTTTAGAGCAGTACACAAAAATCATCCACAGAAGAAGGCCGGAAGCACTGAACCCGGAGACGTATCATCCGGTGCAGGAAAAGGAAAGCAGCAGGATCTTCGAAGAAGAAGAGCAGCTTTTGAAAAAACTGCAGGACGTATATGAAACAATTGAAAAAACGAATCCGCAGAATCTGTCCGCATTTATCGCGCTTGTATATTATCCGGCATTTGGGACAATGAATCTTGTGAAGATGCAGATTCTTGCAGGCTGGAATCATTATTATGCTAATCTTGGTGCGGTCTGTGCCAATGATTATGGGGATGAAGTGGAAAGATGCATGGAACAGGATCGAAAAGCTGTGGAAATGTATCATCAGATGGATCAGGGAAGATGGTATGGAATGGGAATGTCACAGCATATTGGATTTACACACTGGAATGAAGATGAATGCAGGAATCCAGTCGTTATGCGGGTCATACCATTAAAGAAAAGATCCATCCTTGTGGCAGCAGACGGCACGGCGCAGCATGCGGAAGGAAGCCCGTGGCTGGATAACACGATGAAATTAAAGGATTTCTTAAATCCGGACTGTACCAGAGCATCCGTCACCCTATATAGCCGGAGTGATTTAAAGGCAGAGTACAAAGTTCTGAAAAAACCGGGCTGGCTGTCTGTGGAGCCGATGGAAGGATGGCTGGATGGCGTGAGCCAGAAGAAAGTGCGGCTGAATCTTACCTTGATAAAACAGAGATTACCGGAAACGAACCAGGATACTATTCAGGATTCGCTCGAGATTGCAACACCGGAAGGAAAATGTGAGATTACAGTGCCGGTTTATACAGGAAATCTACAGGATAAGAAAAATGTATTTGTGGATACAATGGGGTATCTCAGCATCGAAGCGGCACATTATGTAAATTCTGTTCCTGGAAATTACAAAGACAGACAGGTAAAATTTGAAAATCTGCAGGGATATGGAAAGACGAATTCAGCGATGAAGGCATTTCCATCCGATGCCTGCACAGTTCCGGGACAGGATGCGCCGTATCTGGAGTATCAATTTGTTTTGGAAGAAAGCGGAACATATGAAGCAGAATTCTATATGCAGCCATCCAATCCGGTTACCAGAGAGAATCAACTTCTTTATGCGGTCAGGATAAATGAAGAGATGACAGAAACCGTAAACGCAGTGGAGAAAGATTATCAGGTCGGTGATCAGGCAGAGAAATGGGCAGAAGGTGTTCTGAGTCAGATTCGAAGACAAACAGTTTCGATAAAATGCAGAGCAGGGTTCAATACACTTCGGGTCTATCATGTGACACCCGGCTTCGTTCTCGAAAAAATCGTGATTTATCCGATGGGGGAAAAGCCGGAAGAAAGTTATCTTGGACCGGCAGAAACGTATCACGGCAGACAGGAGGAAAAATAAAATATGGCAGGAGCATATGAAACAGGAGTATACCGCAATATTTTTAAAGAGTGTGGATATTCCGAAGAGGAAATTGAAAAAAGAGTGAAAGAAACATTTGAAACAATCTTTTATGGAAGTGAAGAAGAGCGTTTCTATCATGAAGCAGGTGCGGACATGGGATACATGGAGGACACCGGAAATCATGATGTCAGAACGGAGGGCATGTCATATGGAATGATGGTGTGCGTCCAGATGAACCGGAAACAGGAATTTGACCGTTTATGGAAATGGGTACGGACGTATATGTATATCGAGGATGGTCCGGGGAAGAATTATTTTGTCTGGTCGTGTGCTGTCGATGGTACAAGAAACGCGGACGGACCGGCGCCGGACGGAGAAGAATATTTTGCAATGGCGCTCTTTTTTGCTTCAAAGAGATGGGGAGATGGAGAAGGCATTTTCAATTACAGCAGCGAGGCAAGAGCGATTTTACGGGAATGTGTTCATAAGGGAGAGCCAGGGCATCCGGGAGAGCCGATGTGGAATCCGGAAAATCATCTGATCAAATTTGTTACCTCTTTTGAGTTCAGTGATCCATCCTATCATCTGCCGCACTTTTATGAGCTGTTTGCGTTGTGGGCAGATCCCTGCGATCATGAATTCTGGAAAAAGGCAGCGGACGCAAGCCGAAAATATCTTCACACGGCATGTCACTTCCGAACTGGATTATCTGCGGAATATGCAGATTATGACGGAACACCGCATGCACAGCATCAGGAGATTTTCGGCCGTCATGACTGGTACTACAGCGATGCATATCGTACGATTGCCAATATCGGAATGGATCATCTCTGGTTTGACGCGGATCCCTGGCAGACGGAAAATGCCAATAAGCTGCAGCAATTTTACTGTGAAGAACAGGCGGAACACTGGGATGGGGTATTTCTGACTGACGGCACCAGGCTGGAAGAAAAAGCACTTCATCCGACGGCAATTATTGCGGTAAATGCACAGGCCTCACTTGCCGCAGACGGACCGTATGCAGAGGAATGTGTAAGACGTTTCTGGAATACACCGCTTCGGACAGGCGAGAGACGGTATTATGATAATTTTCTGTATCTTTTTGCAATGCTTGCTTTGTCAGGAAATTACCGGATCTATCGGTAATAAAATCATATATTTTGCAGGAAGGTTTCCTATAGTTTCTCCCGGTGTACAGCACCGGGAGTTCTGTTACAATGGAGTTATCTTGAGTTAACACAGGAAAAGCAGGAGGAATAATAAGGATGGAAGGACCGAAGGCGCCAAGAGATCCGGAAAAAATGAGACCCTATTTTTATATTTTAAAGGACAAAGAAATTTTTGGATCAAAACAGGAAGATGGAACCGGAATCCAGTTCGTGTATGAGAGTGACGGAAGACTGATCAACAGTGCACAGATTGCCGGAAATATCACAGATCAGGAGGAACTGGCTTTACTGGAGAACGTAGAAGGATTTCGAAAACTGGTACACAGCATCGGAATCTCTGTGGAACTGGATGATCCCAGAGAGTCTGTTGAATTTGTGTTTCAGATGTATGGAAAAAAGGATCTCTATGGAGGGGGAACGAATCTGAAAACCAAACTGCCCGGAGATGGAATGGAGAGAAAAATAGATCTGTCCGATTATACATGGACAGAAGATGATGATATTCCGGGGCAGATAAAATTTATCTTTCAGACACCGGAATTGCTGGGAAAAGCAAGTGTAAGACTTTATTTGAATGATGGATATGATGCACCGAAAGAAACCGCAGAAGAAAAAATAGATATTCGTTCGGAAGAATACAGGGAAATGATACAAAGATCTCTGATGAATTTCGGAAATACCTGCCGGATACAGAGAGTAATTGAAAAAGCCAGAGACGGAAAAGAAGTTACGCTTGCATATATCGGCGGATCTATCACGCAGGGGGCGGGAGCAATTCCGATCCATACAAAATGTTACGCCTATCAGTCCTGCCAATTATTTCAGAAGCGCTTTGCAGCACAGGATAATGTCAGATTGATAAAAGCAGGAGTGGGAGGCACCCCTTCTGAGTTGGGGATGATCCGCTTTGACAGAGATGTTCTGCGCGGAGAGGAACAGCCGGATCTTGTAGTGATCGAATTTGCTGTTAATGATGAAGGGGATGAAACAAAGGGGGACTGCTATGAAAGCCTTGTACGTAAAGTGCTGAATCTTCCCTGGAAGCCTGCTGTAGTGCTTCTGTTTTCTGTTTTTGCAAATGACTGGAATCTTCAGGAACGCCTGAAACCGGTGGGATACTGCTATGATCTTCCGATGGTCAGTATACGGGATGCCGTAAGCCCGCAGTTTCAGATGCCAAAAGGACAGGGACGGGTTCTGACAAAAAATCAGTTCTTTTATGATATGTTTCATCCAAACAATATGGGGCACACGATTATGGCGGACTGTCTGCAGTATTTGTTTGAACAATGCGATCTCAGGAATCAATGTGGGGGTGAAACACTGGAAAGACAGATGAAGGCGGAAGAACGACTGAAAGAATGCATGAGCGAGCCACCCGCAATCGGAAAGAGTTTTGAAACAGTTCGTCTGCTGGATCGAAAAGACAGATACAGAGGAGCCGAAATTGATGAAGGTGGATTTACAGCCGTGGACAGGGAACTGCAGAGCGTCGAAATGGACGCAGAACTTACACCTGTGCCGCAGTTCCCGTATAACTGGATGTATGATGGCACCAATTCCGATAAAAACTATTTCGAAATGACGATAACCTGCAGAAGTCTGCTTCTTGTTTTTAAAGATTCCGGTGAAATTTATACGGGAAAAGCAGAGATTTCCGTAGATGGAGGATACTGTATGACAGCGGATCCGCATATCAATAACTGGCTGCATTGCAATGCGGTCATTCTTTTCCAGGAGGAAGAGAGTAAGAAACATATCGTGAGAATTACAATACCAGAAGAAGACAGGAATAAACAGTTTACGATTCTTGGATTCGGGTATGTACAGTAAAGGAGAAAGTTATGGTAACGGCAAATAATCCAATTTTATCCGGTTTTTATCCGGATCCGTCGATTTGCAGGGCGGGGGATGA
>ERZ827194.1327-NODE-1327-length-10959-cov-11.6506_pt1 | contig 10959 bp, 13 predicted proteins | sample MGYA00519777_ERZ827194 | MGnify/ENA primary metagenome ERZ827194 (study PRJEB31778, sample SAMEA3449277) | human gut metagenome | biome: human gut; feature: human-associated habitat; material: faeces | place: United Kingdom | collected 2010/2012 ...
TCGCAAAGCAGCTCACTGTCCACAACCGCCGCTCCAATAACTTCCCCATGAGACCGCTCGGTTGGCTTTCTCCTCTGGAGTTCACCGTCCAAGATGTTTGACAAACCTACACACGTTTTCCCGGCCTGTGGGGGCAGGCGCAACTGATTTTTACATAGACAGAGAGGAGAAAAACGGAATGAAAAAACGATGGTTGGCAAGCTTTCTATCGCTTTGCCTGCTGGTGGCCCTCCTGCCAACGGCGGCGATGGCCGTGGACGAGGTGGAGGATCCAAAAGTCTTTACAATAAGCGACTTCTTTGAAGCCAAGGCGGACGGCACCTACGACAATTCCCAGGATGAAAACTACGAAACAAATGCCCAACATGTCACCTACACCTACGATGAAAACAAGACGTGCTCTTATAATAAAAAAGACGATGAGGGTAATTATATCGAAGGAAATCCTTATTGGGTCAAAACAGTGACATTCAAAGGGATCACTTTTAATAATCTTGTTGTTGGCTCCGATGAGATAAAAACGCTGCAGAGTGTTATTATGAACGGCAGAAGGACCGATACCTCGAATCAGTTCCAAGCATCCATTGAGGTTAAGTTTGAGAACTGCACCTTTAATCAGACATCCGGCACATTGCAGGTCTACCAAATCATGCCCTGCAATGTGACAAAGTATTCCTTCGATGAGTGCTCGTTCAACCAAAATGCAACTTCGCAGTATGCGATTACCCTGAACGCATCTGAAACTGCTTATAAAACACCCATCTCTTATGAGATTACCAACTCTCATATCAGTTCCAAAGGGAGAGGTATCAACATCACTGCTGGCACCGAACAAGAGACGCTGAATGAAGTTAATGGTACACCTCACATTATTATCAGCAACAATGCTTTTGAGCTGCCGAAGTCAAGCGACAGCAATATGGCGGTTCAGATTGCTGGCAACTGGAATGCCGCGAATTTGGACAGTACCGAGGACGCCTTGATCACCATATCTGACAACACCATTGACGCTTATACTGCGGTCCGTATCCATGATTCCATGGGCAAGAACACGGGTGACAGTGCAAAATATTTGGTGTCCTTTTCCAATAATACTCTGCTCAACAGCACTCAAGCTATTGTCGCTAAAACAGGCACCAATAGCGATGAGAATGCGATGCTGGAGGCGATCAGGGACGCTTATCAAAGTGCCGAGGACGGTTTTATTACGCCTGCCACCAGCGTCAACCTGAATACCACCACCTTGTCCCTGTACAGTAACACAGAGCCCAACACTGCTACGCTCACCGCCACGGTGCTCCCGGAGAACACCACAGACGAGGTGGTTTGGACGAGCAGTAACACTAATGTAGCAACTGTTTCCGAGGCCGGCTTAGTAACGGCTGTCGCTGATGGGACCGCCATCATCACGGCTACGGCTGGCACCAGAGAAAGTGCTCCCTCTGCCTCCTGCACCGTAACTGTCACCACCTATTACTCCGGCGGCAGTTCTTCCGACGATGACAGCGACCCCACTTACAGCGTTACCCTGCCCAAGAACGTGAAGGGCGGCGAGGTCAAGACCAGCCACCGCTGCGCCGAGCAGGGCAATACCGTCACCATCACCGTCGATCCCGACAAGGGCTATGAGCTGGACGAGCTGACCGTGACCGACAGCAAGGGCAAGGAGCTTGACCTGACCGACAAGGGGAACGGCAAGTACACCTTCAAGATGCCCGGCACCCGTGTAGAGGTGGAGGTCAGCTTCAAGCTGATTGAGACTGAACCGGAATCCCCCGTCTTTGCGGACGTGTCCGCCAGTGCCTACTACGCTGACGCGGTGAAGTGGGCCGTGGAGCAGGGTATTACCTCCGGCACCTCCGCCACCACGTTCAGCCCGGACATGAGCTGCACCCGTGCCCAGATCGTCACCTTCCTGTGGCGGGCCAACGGCTCCCCCAAAGCTGACGGGGCCAACCCCTTCACCGACGTGAGCGCTGACGCATACTACTACGATGCAGTCCTGTGGGCCGTGAAGGAGGGCATCACCAGCGGCACCAGCGCCGCCACGTTCAGCCCGGATGCCACCGTGACCCGCGGCCAGACCGTCACCTTCCTGTACCGCGCGGCCGGCGCTCCGGCTGTCACCGGCGGCAGCTTCGCCGACGTGGCCGCTGACGCTTACTACGCCGGCGCTGTGGCCTGGGCCGTGAAGGAGGGCATCACCTCCGGCACCGGCGGCAACAATTTCAGCCCGGACGCCCCCTGCACCCGCGGGCAGATCGTGACCTTCCTGTATCAGGGCGTGAAGTGATCCAGGCGCTCCAGTCCATGAGGCGAGGACAGAATCCACTGTCCTCGCCTCATTTTGTTTCTTCGCAAGCTGGGCGCGGGCAGCGGCGCCTCCGTTACCCGCCTGGACAGCATTGGAAAGATCACCATTGACGGCACGGAATATCTGCTGCATTTTCTGATTGCATTTCTCCACATTCCGTACTATGATGTAGTTACCAATGTAACATGAGGTAGGTACAGCAATGACTCCCAGCCAAGATAAACTCCAAAAGCTCGCCTATGTGGCACAGCAGTACTATCTGGAAGACCGGAAACAGGGTGATATTGCCGCAGAGCTGGGCGTCTCCCGCCCTCTTGTCAGCCGTATGCTCCGGGAAGCCAGGGAGCTGGGCGTGGTGCGGATCACCGTTGCCCGGCCGGAGACTCGTGTAGAATCTGTGCAGGACCGGCTGCGGCAGACCAGCTCCATTCGTGACTGCGTTCTGGTGCCGGACGGTGAGGATGACAACGCCACCAATCAATCCCTCTCTCAGGGGGCCGTACAGCTTTTGCGGCAGTTAGGCTCTCAGAGACTTGGGATCGGTTGGGGCCATCTGATTGGTCAGCTTGTTATGTGGCTGGAGGAAAACCCGCAATTTAACAGCAGTGTCACCGACATTTGCCCTCTGGTGGGCAATGCCAGCATCCCCGCCCGGAACTATCAGTCCAATGAGAATGTACGCCTGATCGCCCAGCAACTGGGGGCTGTCCCCCATTTCATCTATCTCCCCGCTCTGCCGGAGAGCGTGGAGGAAAAGCAGCTATTGTGTTCCACTGAGATTTATCGGAAAATCCAAACGCAATGGGCCGCCATGGATACCGCCCTGGTAAACATCGGCAACTATCCATCCAGCCCGGATTTTGCTTCCCTGGTCCGATACGGCGATCTTCTCCAAAAAGAGCGCACCTGCGGCCGTCTGCTGGTCTACTACTTTAACGACCAGGGAAAAATCATTGAATCAGACCAGGATTTCGCCATCCAGATCCCGTTGGAACTCCTAAAAAGCTGTCGAAACATCATTGGCGTCTGTTCCGCCAACACCAGCGTCCAGGCCGTGCGCGGCGCGCTGCGGACTGGTATCTTCACCCATCTGGTGGCAAGGTCCGCCGCCGTCGAATCCGCTCTGAATTAACATTTGTAACACCTCTGTGATCCATTTTTACTGGGACACAGAGGTTTCTTTTTGTATTTTGCACAATTTTTAGTTGCATTTCTTATTTGTTTTGCAGATTATATGCCATTCAATTGACATTTGTTCATTTCAAATATAATATTAGGTACAAAGGTAACAACCATACTCCCCCAAACTGTACTGACGCAAGAAAGAAGGAATCGACTGTGAAAAAGACCGAGCTGGCGGTGCGCCTGACTAACGCATGTACCTGTGTCTCCGAAGCAGAGGATATTCTGACGGAGATCGACTCAAAATTCGGCGACGCTGACCACGGACTGACCATGACCAAGATCGCCAAGGCCATCTCCCAGGCAGTGGCTGAAGCCGATGGCGGTATCCAGTCTATGCTGGATGCTGCGGCCATGGCCGTGATGATGCTCAACGGCGGTAGCGCCGTCCCCTTGTGGAACACCTGGCTGGACGGTATGCAGGAGGCCGCCCCCGCCAGCGACGAGGTTGACGTGGCCGGCCTAAAGGCCATGTTTGCCGGCGCTTTTACTGCTCTGGATGAAATGTCCGGCGCAAAGGTAGGCGACAAGACCATGATGGATGCTATGATTCCCGCCAGCCAAGCCATCGCCGCCTACGCCGGAGACAGTGAGAGCGAGCTGTTCGACGTGGCCGCCGCCGCCGCCCACGAGGGTTCCGAAGCCAGCAAGCAGTTTGTCTCCAAATTCGGCCGGGCCAAAAGCTATGGGGAGCAGACCATCGGCACCCCCGACGCCGGGGCCACTTCCATGGCCTACTTTTTCAAGGGCCTCTCCAAGGCCAACTAAGCTGAGTCAATCTTAACCGGGAGGTATTTAATATGAAAATGAAGAAGTTTATCAACGCCCCTGAGGCCATTACCGACGAGGAGCTGGTGGGTCTGGGTCTGGCCTATCCCGACATTCTGGACGTGGACGGCCACCTGGTCATCAGCAAGGATCTGGCCGATGCGGACCGCGTAACAATCGTGACCTATGGCGGCTCCGGCCACGAGCCTGCCCAGGCCGGCTTTGTAGGTACAGGTATGCTGGACGTCCAGGCCGTGGGCGATATCTTCGCCGCCCCCAACGGCAAGCTGGTCTTTGACGCCATGAAGCTGGCTGACAAGGGCCACGGCGTTCTGCTGCTCACCCTGAACTACGCCGGCGACCAGTTGGCCGGCAAGCAGGCCATGAAGCTGGCGGAGAAGGCCGGCCTGAACTTCCGCCAGGTGGTAACGGGCGAGGAGGTCCAGTTTGACCCCAACGGCGAGGACAACAAGCGCGGTCTGGCAGGCGCCGTGGCCCTGTACCATATCGCCGCCGCTGCGGCCAGGGAGGGTAAGAGCCTGGACGAGGTCGCCGAAATCGCCCAGCGCTATGCGGACAATATGGCCTCCATCACCGTCAAATCCACCGATGCCACCCATCCCCAGAACGGGATGTCTTTCGGTGACCTGGGGGAAACGGACCTGATGGAAATCGGCGCCGGTCAGCACGGCGAGGGCGGCGGTGTCCGCGTGCCTATGATGTCCTCCAAAGAGACGGTCGCTACTGTCGCCGATGCCCTGTGCAAGAAGCTGGAGCTGAAGGCGGGCGACCAGACCTTCGTTATGGTCAACGGCTGCGGCGCCACAACCATGATGGAGATGCTGGTGCTCTTTAAGGACACTGTGGAGTTCCTGAAGGCCAAGGATATCGAGGTCGTAGCCAGCATGGTGGGCGAGATCCTCACCGTTCAGGAGGCCGGGGGCTTCCAGCTGAACATTGCCAAGTGGGACGACGAGTTCATCCGCCTGTGGAAGGCCCCCTGCCACACCCCCGCTTACAGCAAAGCGTAAAAGGAGCAATCATTATGGCTGATAATATCGGAAACAAGGCCGCCCATGACTATCATCTGGACGTACCTGTGGCCCAGGAAGGCTTTTACGTCAAGGGCAACACCCACTGTGACTGGGGCATGAAGAACCGGCTATCCAGGATGTTCGACCCCAAGTCGGGCAACACCGTTATGCTGGCCTTTGACCACGGCTATATCATGGGGCCCACCGCCGGACTGGAGCGCATCGATCTGGTCATCCCGCCCCTGATCCCCTATGTAGACGTGCTGATGGGAACCCGCGGCGTCATCCACTCCTGTATCTCCCCCACTGCTCAGGTGGGCAAATGTGTCCGAGTGACCTATGACTCCACCGTCCTTTTCGATGATATGTCCAATGGCGGCGGCTTCGCCTGCGACATCGACAGTGTTATCCAGCTGAACGCCGACTGCATGGCTGTCCAGACCTTCATTGGTGCCGCCGGTGAGTCCCGCTCTCTGGAGCTGCTGGCCCGCACCGCCGACGCCGGTACCAAGTACGGCATCCCCACCCTGGGCGTCGTGGCTGTAGGCAAGGACATGGAGCGCACCGAGAAGTTCTTCCAGTTGGCCACCCGTGTGCTGGCGGAGAACGGCGCTAACGTGGTGAAGAGCTACTACTGCGACGGTTTCGAGAGAGTGGCCGCCGCCTGCCCCGTGCCCATTGTCATCGCCGGCGGCAAGAAGCTGCCTGAGCCGGAAGCTCTGGAGATGGCCTATAAGGCCATCCAGGAGGGCGCCCACGGTGTGGACATGGGTCGAAACATCTTCCAGTCCGACTGCCCCGCTGGTATGGCTCAGGCCATTGCAAAGGTGGTTCACGAGGGTTACACCGCCGCTCAGGCCTTCGAGATCTATGAAACAGTTAAACATCAGCGTTGAGCTGAAGAAGGAGGAAGTACCATATGTCCGCTGAATATATGCATATCGGGATCCCCATCACCAACCGCAAGCCTGGCATGGTCTATCAAGAGGGAGCCAAGTTCTGGGTCAGTCAGGTCGATGACTATGACTATAAGATCGAGTATCTGAAATTTGAGGAGGGCACTCCCTTCCCCGAGGTGCTCCACCGCATCCCCCATGTGGCGTACCGGGTGGATGACCTTCAGAAATACATGGACGATGCGGATTCTGTCATTTGCGGCCCATGGACGCCAATGACAAGGGGGATAAGCTGGCCTTCGTGTGGAAGGACGGCGCCATTCTGGAGCTATACCAGGAGGCATGATCCGCTCTCCCTCCTGTTGACGCGGCCGCGGATACGCGATGACGCTATTTTCAAGCAGAGCCTCCGGCAGGACTACACTGCCGGAGGCTCTGTCCTTCTGCTTGCGATCAAACACCGGGATGCGGCTTTTCAAAGATAATGTAACCATACGAAATTTGCACTTATATCTTGTGATATATTCGTTCGCCTCACTCCGTCTGCTCCAAAATCTGGACCGCCTCAGCAACAGAATCAGAGAAATCGGAGATGCCTTTTGTCCGCTCCAAAGAGACAGGCTGTACAGTCTTTCGGACTGTCCAGCCTGTCTCTTTAGCCTAGTTTTCTCTTACTCCTTTGCTTTGCCAGGAATCAACTGGTGAAGGTCAACGTCTCACCAAATCTCTGTAATTTACCGTTCATCCCGATACAGGAAGGCCACGATCTGGGCGCGGGTGCAGGGGGCGTCAGGACTGAATGTGCTGGCGCTGGTGCCAGCGGCGATGTTCTCCTTCACCACCCAGGCCACGGCCTGCGCGTAGTAGGCGTCCGCGCTCACATCGGAGAAGGAGCTGCCGGAGGCTGCCGGGGAACCGGCGGCCCGCCACAGGAAGGTGACGGTCTGGCCGCGGGTCACAGTGGCGTTGGGGCTGAAAGTAGTGGCGCTGGTGCCGGAGGTGATCCCCTTGTCCACCGCCCACTCCACTGCATCATGGAAGTAGTCGTTTTTGCTCACGTCGGAGAACAGAGGCTGATCCACCACCGTTCCCTCCTTGGCAAAGGCAGCTTCCACCGTGACCTTGCTGTCGGGCATCTGGAAGGTATAGGTGGCCTCAGAGCGCTTGGTGACCTTTACGTCCTTGCCCTTGGCGTCGGTGACCGTCAGCTCATCCAGCTCATAGCCGCTGTCCGGCTTCACCGTGACGGTGATCCGGGTGCCCGTGTAGGGTTCATCTGCACTGGCGGTCACCACACCATATTGGCCATTCTCAATCACAATGGGTAGATACGATCTTTGTCAGACGAACCAGAGCCGCTATCATCGGTTCCATTCTCAACGCTCTTCTGAAATTCTGCTACTTGAATATTGTTCGTTCCATCAGGCGCATCGTAACTGTAAGAAACCAGAATGCTCTCGTCCTCACCCAAACTGATCACCGGATAGTGGAAGCTGCTCAGACCAGTCATATCCTCTTTCAAGGGAGTTTTGACCCAAGTTTCGCCCTCATCTTTGGATGCACCTAGCGCGATTATCTGTCTTCTCGGCAGCATCCTGAATGGTCTCAGTAATGGCCATCACCCAAGTACCATCGGACAGTTTCACAATATCGAAGCCCCCACATGGTTCAGTTGGGTCTCCACCTCCACGCCGCCCCAGGTCTTACCATAATCAGTGGACTCATGGTACACCAGATAACCATAAGGCTCTGCACTTCTGAAGTAACCCGTCCTCTTTCTGGACTGTGGCCGCCTGAATGTCACCCATAGCAGAAATCACATTTCTGTACTCCCAGGTTTTCCCGTCATCATCGCTGTATGCCATGATAGAGGCGGCAAACTGGTCCGTATACAAGGGAAGTAGCAAACGTGTATGCCCATCCACCATAATTTCCAAGGGCTTATTCTTGGTCTGCCAGCCGACCCGGCGGAAGGTTGGATTACACTTTTTCCAATTATTCGTCGCACCGGATGCCACAGCTGAAGTAGCCTCCGCTGCCTCCTCCAAGAGAGATCAATTCCTTCTTCGGCTCGTCGGGGTAGATGTCACTGTTTTCCACATAGTCCACAGCATCCATATAGCCATAATACAAGTCCACCACGAAGGAATCCGTGATATAGTGGTCTTCCACTTTCACATAGGTAGTCGGCTCATCCTTGTAAGCCCACTGCTGAAACTGATCCTCACTCAGGTGACGTACAGTATCGCCTTTGATTCGGTACTGAGCCTCTCCCTGAGCATCGATGAAGGTTGCCTGACCCACAAAGTCATCACCAGGAACAGGATACATGATCTCCTGCCAGTCCCAGTCCAGCTGCTGAGGATAACCATTAGCACTCCCGTAGTGCCCCTACTGGAACTTAGGCTGAGAGCTCTCCCACTGGTTTGTCAGGACAGGATACCAGAACAGCCACAGGCGGTCGTTTTGATCCACATAGACCGCCGGGTTCACATTCAGCATCCCCGGCGAGTCCGCAATCACAAAAGGTTCACCCCACTGGTCGCTCCCAGACGGCATACGTGCAGCCATAATGCGGCCCACATTGGATTTCCGCTCACCATTTCCCTGGAACCACACGGCCATCCGCTCTCCGTCCTGGAACTCCACAATGCTGGACCCGTGTGTATGCTCCTGAATCCGGTCAAACACACCGGTAACGACCGGCGCCTCATATCCCTCAAGCCCAGTAAAGGAACTCTCTGCTGCGGATGCGGGCAGCACCATAAACAGACTACTGATCATCGACACATTCAACAGACAAGATACCATTTTTCCCATTTTATCATCGATCCTCCTCGTATAATAAGATTTGCCGACAGTTTTAAGTGAGTCTGCTTAGTTCATTTTTGAATATCAGCAGGCTTGGAGATGCCCGTGATACAATAGCTGTAGAACAGCAGGGTCAAGTTCTCATCCTCCTAGTTGAGCCGTAAGGCTGCTTCATTGTAAGTCCGTTCCCCTGATCCGGAAGTTCGCTGCAAACTCATTGGCTGTTTGCCGGAGGCAAGGCCACCCTTTCAGCAGTATGGGCTTTCGCATTGGCCTTCTCCGGAATGATTCTGATACGCGAGGTTGCGGATGCTCCGGTTATCATGGGTATCTCAAAGCCTGCTGACCTGAAATCTCCATGCGGGGAGGTGAAAATGTGAACCCACTATTCGTTGGCATTGATGTGAGCAACAGGAACAATGTCGCCTACCTGATGGACCCCGACGGCAGCAAACATTCCAGCTTTTCCGTGCAGAATAATCTAGGCGGCGCTAAACTGTTGTCAAAGAGAATCGTATCGGTGCTTGGATCCATGCAACTCAGCGATGTGGTGATTGGCCTTGAGGCACCTCCATCTACGGGGACAGCTTAGTCTATGCTCTGCGTTAGGATGGCAGCTTGGGGCAATTTCAACGGAAGATCTATGTCCTCAACCCAAAGCAGGTGCATAAGTTTAAGGAAGCCTATCCTGACCTGCCCAAAAACGACTGGGTGGATGCTTTTGTGATTGCCGACCATCTCCGTTTCGGCAGGATCGCCAAGGAGGTCTACATGGACGGCTATCGCTACCAGGCGCTCAGAACCCTCACCAGAGCCAGATTTGATGTCATTCAAAACCTAACCCGAGAGAAGCAGCGGTTTGCAAACTACTTATTCCTGAAATGCTCCGGTATCGCTCAGGACAAGGGCATCCAGAACACCAGCGCCACTACCATTGCGCTCATGGAGCGGTTTGAAACAGTAGATGACTTGGCAAACGCCGATTTGGATGAACTGACTGCCTTCATTGATGAAACCGGCAGAAACTTTTCTGACCCGGCAGCGAAAACGAAGGCCATTCGGGCTGCTGCCAGAGATTCTTACCGTTTGCCTATTACCCTGAACAATTCTGTGAACCAGGCTATGGCCGTATCCATCGCCTCCATGAGGGCGTTAAAAAAGCAGGTCAAGGTTTTGGACAAAGCCATTGAACACCAGTTTGAGATCATCCCGAACACGCTGACCTCCATTCCCGGCATTGGCAAGGTATACTCCGCTGGTATCATTGCTGAGATTGGCGACATTCACCGCTTCGATTCTCAAGCCTCTGTCGCCAAGTTCGCTGGTCTTGTCTGGCACAAGAACCAGTCCGGCGACTTTGAGGCCATGCACTCCCAAATGATCAAATCCGGCAACCGCTATCTCCGCTACTACCTGCTGGAAGCCGCCAACTCTGTGAGAAGATGCGACTCCGAGTTCCGGCGCTACTATGACCTTAAGTTCCACGAGGTCAACAAGTTCCAGCACAAACGTGTACTCGCTCTCACTGCAAGAAAATTGGTCCGGTTAGTCTTTCGACTGCTGAAGGACAACCGCCTCTATATCCCGCCAGAGGGCTAAGCGTACCGCTTGCCCCTCTGACGCCAAAGCCCTGTTTCAAAAATTCTTAGGGGCATGGCTTTAGTTGGTGTTGCCTTTTTGCAGACTACACCGTACTTATTGCTTTGTTTTGTGCACTTTTTTCTTGTCTCACCTACTTGACTCCATACCATTGAACTAACACAGGCTCTTCATGGCTGCGTTAGGGGGTATTTCAGCACTTCTCCGCTTTTACCGGTTTCGCGCACACACACATTTACAGCTTGGCTTTTATCCGCTCATTGGGCGGAGACGTACTTGTGCAGGGTCTTGCGCACCGCGCCGGGGCCGGCGAACAGTTCGGCGGCCATAGCCTCGATCTTCTCGCCCAGTCCGG
>ERZ827194.1330-NODE-1330-length-10934-cov-3.40629_pt1 | contig 10934 bp, 10 predicted proteins | sample MGYA00519777_ERZ827194 | MGnify/ENA primary metagenome ERZ827194 (study PRJEB31778, sample SAMEA3449277) | human gut metagenome | biome: human gut; feature: human-associated habitat; material: faeces | place: United Kingdom | collected 2010/2012 ...
GGGAATGAAAGTACTTCAGTTTGCTTTTGACTCAAGGGAAGAAAGTGATTATCTTCCACATAATTATAATAAAAATTGTGTTGTTTATACAGGAACACATGATAACGATACCATTTTGGGATGGCTGGAAGAAATGGCGCCAGAGGACAGAGCTTTTGCTCAAAGATATATGAATAATGAAAAGTCTGTTGCCGAAGAACTTCCTTGGGATTTTATTCGTCTTGCAATGGCATCGGTAGCGGATTTAGCGGTTATTCCTGTTCAGGATTATTTGGGGCTTGGAACAGAGGCCAGAATTAATAAGCCTTCTACTTTGGGATATAATTGGAAATGGAGATTAAAACGGGGACAGTTACAGGAAGATATATTAGAAAAAATGTATGATATGACAAAACTTTATGGAAGGATTTCCTGAGAAGGGCATAAAGATGGGAAACATGACGATTAAGGATATTGCAAAAAAATGCGGTGTTGGCGTAAGTACAGTATCAAGAGCAATGAACAATCATCCGGATATCAATCCTAAGACAAAAGAGCTGATTATGAAAACTATTGAAGAATTTAATTACGTACCGAACAACAGCGCCAGAAATTTAAAAAGAATACAGTCAAAAGCCATTGCTGTACTGGTAAAGGGAATTGGGAATACTTTTTTCAGTGATATTGTAAGCGGTTTGGAAAGAGAGTGCCAAAAGAAGAATTATAGCTGTATTTTACAGCATGTAGAGGAGCAGGAGGATGAGCTGGACATTGCGCTGCATATTATTAAGGAAAAAAAGCTTCAGGGATTAATTTTTCTGGGGGGAAGTTTTTCGCACCCAAAAGAAAAGATGGAGCAGCTTGAAGTACCTTATGTGCTCAGTACCATTCGAACAGCAGGAGAAAATTGTGAGCAGTATGCTGCCGTATCCGTAGATGATTTTAAAGAGAGCTATAAAATGACAGAATATCTCCTTCAATTAGGGCATGAAAGGATTGCGATTTTGACAGCACCTAAAGAGGACGAGAGTATTGGAAAGCTTCGTCTTATGGGATATGCACAGGCATTAAAGGATAAAAAAATACCTGTTCAGGAAGAATTGATTGGTTATATGGATGCGAAAAAAGACCGATATTCTTTTCAGACAGGATATAAGCTGACAAAGGAACTTTTAAAAAAGACCGATTTTACAGCTTTATATGCTACCTCGGATACTTTGGCGATTGGCGCATGCAGAGCTTTAAAAGAAGCCGGAATTTCTGTTCCTGATGAATGTTCCGTGGCAGGGTTTGACGGTATGGAGGCAGGAGAATTTTATATTCCGAGTATTACAACCATACGTCAGCCTGTGGAGAAAATTGCGAAAGCAACGGCAGAGCTGCTGTTTGATATGATAAAAGGAAAGGAAGTTCCCAGACAGTTGGTTTTTGAGGGAGAACTTTTAGAAAGAGAGTCAACAGCTTTCAGCTCTTGCCATGAGAGTGTAAAATAAGCAGAAATAGAGGAGAAATGACGTGGAAGAAAAATTGCAAATATTATTAAAAGAGAAATTTAACAAAAATCTGGATAATTGCAGCAAGGAAGAAATTTTTGAAGCATTACTTCTGCTAACGAAGGAAGCAAATGGAAAACTTCCGAGAAACGAAGGAGAAAAAAAGCTGTATTATATTTCCGCAGAATTTTTAATAGGAAAGCTCTTATCTAATAATTTAATAAACTTGGGATTATATGAAGAAGCAGAGCAGATTTTAAGAAAACATGGACATGAGCTTTGCGAAATAGAAGAGTTGGAATGTGAACCTTCTTTAGGAAACGGAGGCTTGGGAAGATTAGCTGCTTGTTTCTTGGACTCTATTGCCACATTGGGACTTCCGGGAGATGGAATTGGATTAAACTATCATTTTGGATTATTTCAACAGAAATTTGAAAAATTAAAACAAAAAGAACTTAAAAATCCATGGATTACCAAAGAAAGCTGGCTTACAAAGCAGCCGGAATGCTTCAAAGTTGATTTTAAAGATTTTTCTTTGAACGCAGTGTTGTACGATATTGATGTACCGGGATACCAGTCAGGATGCAGTCGTTTACACTTATTTGACGCAGAGACCGTAGATGAAACCATAGTAGGAGAAGACAGTATTGATTTTGATAAAGAAGAAATCAAAAAGAATATTACGCTCTTCCTTTATCCGGATGACTCTGACGAAGCAGGACGTAAACTGCGTATTTATCAGCAGTATTTTATGGTAAGCGGTGGCGCACAGTTTATTTTAAAAGAATGTGAAGACAAAGGCTATGATTTGCACAAGTTGTGGGAGCATGTCGTAATTCAGATTAATGATACACATCCGTCTATGGTTATTCCTGAGATTATTCGCTTGCTTCTAAAAAAAGGATTTTCTATGGATGAAGCAGTGGAAACAGTTACGAAGACCTGTGCATATACGAACCATACGATTTTAGCAGAAGCTCTTGAAAAATGGCCGATAGAATATTTAGAGGAAGTAGTTCCTCAGCTTATTCCGATTATAAAAGAACTGGATAAGAGAGTTCGCAGAAAGTATAAAGACAAATCTGTATATATTATTGATGATGAAGACAGGGTGCACATGGCTCACATGGATATTCACTATGGTTTTTCTGTAAACGGTGTTGCTGCGCTGCATACGGATATTTTGAAAAATCAGGAACTGAAAAATTTTTATGATATTTATCCCGAAAAATTCAATAATAAAACAAACGGAATTACATTTCGTCGTTGGCTTTTACACTGCAATAGGCAGTTAAGTGCATATATTGAAGAATTAATCGGAAGTGGGTTTAAACAGGATGCAAGTCAACTGGAAAAGCTTATGGATTTTGCAGATAATCAGGCAGTTTTCCATAAACTGGCAGAGATTAAACGAGAAAAGAAGTTGGAATTTAAGAAATTCCTTCAGGAAACACAGGACGTTGAAATCAATGAAAATTCTATTATGGACGTTCAGGTCAAGAGACTTCATGAGTATAAACGTCAGCAGATGAATGCTTTATATGCCATTTATAAGTATTTGGATATTAAAGCAGGAAATAAACCAAAGACACCGATTACCATGATTTTTGGTGCAAAAGCAGCACCGGCTTATGTTATTGCAAAAGATATTATTCATTTAATTTTGTGTTTGCAGGAGTTGATTGAAAACGATGAGGAAGTACGTCCGTACTTTAGAGTTTTGATGATTGAAAATTATAATGTTTCTAAAGCTGCAAAGATTATTCCGGCAGCAGATATTTCAGAACAGATTTCTCTGGCATCAAAGGAGGCTTCCGGTACAGGGAATATGAAGTTTATGCTTAATGGTGCATTAACCTTAGGTACAGAGGATGGCGCAAATGTAGAAATCCGAGACTTGGTAGGTGATGAAAATATTTACATTTTCGGAAAGAAACCACAGCAGGTTATTGATTTATATGAAGAAAAGGGATATTGCTCAAAAGATATTTATGAAGAGGATGAACTTATTCATAAGTTGGTAGATTTTATTGTGGGCAAAGAAATGCTTGCTATCGGTGATGAAAAAAATCTGAAACGACTTCATAAAGAACTAGTAGGTAAAGACTGGTTTATGACACTTCTCGATACTAAAGAATATATTGAAACCAAAGAAAAGGTATATCAGGATTATGAAAATCAGGAGGAATGGAATAAAAAGGTACTTGTAAATATTGCAAAAGCAGGATTTTTCTCATCTGACAGAACTATTGAACAGTATAATAAAGATATTTGGAAATTGAAATAAAAGATTGAAAAGCTTTGCCGGAATATTCATTTTTATTCTTAGGCTATACAAGGCAAAAAAATTGTGTTAATTTTATATGTGTTAAATTTTGAAGCTAGGAGGAAAGAAATTTGAAGGAACTGGCAGAGCTTTTTTGGATTTTTGCAAAAATGGGAGCCGTGACTTTTGGGGGCGGTTATGCCATGCTTCCGATTATCCAAAGAGAAATCGTGGAGAAAAGGCAGTGGGCAACTGAGGCAGAGGTTATGGATTACTATGCAATAGGTCAATGCACACCCGGTATTATTGCAGTAAATACTTCCACTTTTATCGGATATAAGAGAAAAGGAATTGCCGGAGGTTTTACAGCAACTTTTGGTTTTGTATTTCCGTCTCTTGTGATTATTACAATCATTGCGGCATTTCTTCAGAATTTTGCACATATTTCTTATGTAGCGCATGCTTTTAACGGAATTCGTGCCTGTGTATGTGCTCTGATTTTAGATGCAGTTATCAAATTAGGTAAAAAGTCTGTAATTGATAAGTGGTGTGCTGCAATCTGTGTTGTGATTACATTATTAAGTGTGTTCACTTCTTTATCCCCGGTTATTTTGGTAGTGCTGGCAGCAGTTGCCGGAATTTCCATTAAGAATATTCAGAAGATGCAGGGGGAAAAGAAATGATTTATTTAAGACTTTTTTATGAATTTGCCAAAACCGGACTCTTTGCGGTGGGTGGTGGTATGGCGACTATTCCATTTTTATATGCAATTTCTGAAAAAACGGGTTGGTTTACAGCAGCAGATATTGGAAACATGATTGCAATTTCTGAGTCTACACCGGGAGCTATGGGCGTGAATATGTCCACCTATGTAGGATTTTCTGTAAAAGGTGTTTTGGGTGCGGTGATTGCAACGTTGGGGCTGGTGTTGCCATCTATTATTGTGATTTTAATTATCAGCAGGATGTTAGAGAAATTTAAAGACTCTAAGCTGGTACAGAAGATATTTTACGGTTTGAGACCGGCATCCACAGGCCTGATTATTGCAGCAGGCGTAGGAGTGGCAACAGAAACTTTCTTTGGCGGCAGTGTAATACAGTGCGTGGAGAGAGGGATTTTAGCAGTGGTATTGTATTTTGCCATTTGTAAGTGGAAAAAACATCCTGTGGTCTATATTGCAGCGGCAGCAGTTGCGGGGATTATTTTTCAGTTGTAGAAATAAAAGAAAGGGACAGCCATATTCAATATTTTAAATATATATTTTATGGTTGTTCCTTCTTAAATCATTTCATTTTACGCCAATCACTTTCTAAAATTGCCATGAGAATATCATCGGCATAATTATTTTCATCCATAATGGCATCTCGCCGAATACCTTCCCTTTTAAATCCGGCTTTTAAATATACTTTTTCTGCACGTGGATTAAAGGAGTAAACATTCAACTCTAAACGATGTAGTTTTAATTCTTCAAACGCAAAATCACGGGTGATTTCTGTAACCCAAGTGCCAATTCCATGCCCTTGCTGGGAAGAGGGGAAGATGAAAGCAGAAAGCACTTAGGCAGAAGATAAAGAAAGCTATCTGATAGCAAAAGGAAAACGGGAGAAAGAAATTTCAAAATTGATTAAAAAATTGCCGGTGAAAAGATAAAGAGGAGTTGCTGCATTAGCAACAACTCCAATTATAAAAATGTGATTATAAAAGTCTATTGCACATTTCTTCAAAATCTTCTACAAAATCTTTTACTGCATTTTCGTTTGTCGCCCATGAAGTACAAAAACGCAGACAAGTATGGTCTTTATCCGGTTTACACTGGAAGGTAGTCAGATATTTTTTATTGATTTCATCCGCAAGAGCATTTGGGAAAATAGGGAAAATCTGGTTTGTAGGTGCTTCGCATAAAAGCGGAATACCGGCTTTCTCAAAAGCTTCTTTTATTGGCTTCATCATGGCAATGCTATGAGCGCCTGCTTCAATATAAAGATTATTTTTAAATAATTCTTCAAATTGAACACCTAAGAACCAGCCCTTTGCCAGAATAGCTCCTTTTTGCTTCATGTTGAAACGGAAACGTTCCTTGAAGTTTTCATTTACAAGAACTAAAGCTTCTCCAAACATAGCTCCGACTTTTGTTCCTCCGATGTAAAAAGCATCACACAGCTTTGGCAAATCGGGGAAAGTAAGGTGTGTTTCCTCTTTTGCTGCCAGTGCGGCGGCAAGACGGGCGCCATCTATATAAAAGTACAGGTCGTGACGTTTACAGAAAGCATATAAATCTTCTAATTCTTCTTTGGTATAAACAGTTCCCACTTCCGTAGGATTGGAAACATACACAAGACGAGGGTCTACCCAATGTTCGTTTTCGTGCATATCAAGAACAGGACGGATTAAGTCAGGAGTCAGTTTCCCGTCTTTGGTAAGGACTGGGCATACCTTGTGTCCTGTGGCTTCAATAGCGCCCGTTTCATGGGTGTTGATATGACCTGTTTCTGCACTGATTACTGCCTCAAACGGTTTTAAAATGTGAGAAATAAAAGTCAGGTTTGTCAGAGTTCCCCCTGCGATAAAATGAATATCGACACTAAAGTCCTCTAATGCTTCCTGAATATAATCTCTGGCAGCATCAGAGTGGATATCCTGCCCGTAGGAATGATTTTGATGATAGTTTATAGTTTCTAAAGCACGAAGAATAGCAGGCTGCATACCTTCGCTGTAATCATTCTGAAAACTGTACATGTGAAATCCTCTCTTTCTGTGTAAACATTATGTGTTTCTATTCTACCATAGAATTGCCATTATGCCCATTTGAAAATTCACGATTTTTCGCACTGGTATGGAAATGTTTTTTGTAGGCTCTGGAAAAAGTAGAATAATTTTGAAAACCGCTTAAATAACAGGCTTCTGTTACAGGTGTTCCGGACTGTATCAGAGCTTTGGCAAAAAAGAGCCGTTTAATGGTAATATAATTCCCAACGGTATAGCCGGTGGAAGCCTTAAACAGGTGCATCAGGTGGTAACGGCTGATGAAAAAGCGTTCAGACAAATTGTCGATAGTTAAATTATCAGAAAGGTGTTTGTTAATATAGTCTAAAATGAAAAGAATTTTTTCGTTTTGACAGGTGTTGTCAGGATAAATGCTCTGCTGATTTAAAGCAGCCCGATTAAGTAAAATGAGGAGCTGAGAAACCAGCGTTTCCTGATAAAGTTTTCCGGCATAAAGAGAATTTTCTTTTATTTCATCTTCCAGACACAGCAAAATATCCCAAATATGTTTTTGATACAAAGATGGAACACGCATAACGTAAGATTGCCGCTTTCTGGCATTGGTAAAGCACAGAGATAGGTCATTATCCTGAAAGCTTTTTAAAAACGTGGAGGAAAGATATAAAATTTGTCTTTCATAGCAGGTGTCACTTTGTAATTGCGGACAGTGAATTTCTTCCGCAGGAATTAAAACAATATCTCCCGGCAGCAGATGAAAAGCACGTCCTTCGATGTGATAGATAACATCCCCTTTTAAAAAGAAAAGGATTTTATAAAATTCGTGGTAATGGTAATGAAAATCCTGTCGGGAGGTTGTCTGTAAATGAAAATAGCGGAAATTTTCGGTTAAATAGCCTGTTTTTTGATAAGTATTCATGGCGCTCCTTTTAAACAGCATTATTTGCAATGTTTTTAACACTATAAGGATATTATAACACAAAAGTGTTTGATACACTAATAGTATCAAGCATACTATATTTAGAGAAGAACTTTTTTCGGAAGAAGGAACAGAATATGGAATTTTATAAATATCACAGTTTGGGAAATGATTATCTTATTTATGACTGCAATAAAAATCAAGAGGCGCTGGATAAGGAGAAGATTGTCAAGCTTTGCAATCGCAATTATGGTATTGGAGCAGATGGAATTGTAGAAGGCCCTTATAAAAAAGAGGGGAAAATGTATGTGAAGGTTTACAATGCGGACGGCTCGGAGGCAGAGCAGGGAGGAAATGCTATCCGTATTTTTGCTCATTATTTAAAGACAATAAAAGAAGTACAAAGCGAAAGCTTTTCTCTCTACACAAAAGGGGGAGAAGTGAAGCTGCGTTTCCTGAACAGAGAGGGTACTCGAATTCAGATGACAATGGGACAGCTCTCCTTTGACAGTGAAAAAATAGGACTTACAGGACCAAAAAGAGAGGCGCTTCATGAGTATTTTAATTTTGGAGGGGAAGAATATGCGTGTACCTGTGTGTCTGTGGGAAATCCTCACTGTGTGATTATTACAGATGAGATTTCAAGGGCAAAGGTTTGTGCAATCGGAAAATATTCAGAGGTGGCAGATTATTTTCCGGAGCGTATCAATACTCAGATTGTAAAAGTGCTGGATAAAAACAATATTCAGATTGAAATTTATGAGCGAGGTGTAGGTTATACGCTGTCCTCGGGAACTTGCAGTTGTGCAGCAGCAGGGGCAGCATACAGACTGGGACTTATTGACTCTGATGTTATGGTACACACGCCGGGAGGAAAGCTGTGGACGCAGATTGATGAAAATTTCAATGTGAAAATGATTGGAAGCGTAAAGGGAATTTGCAGAATTGAGTTATTTGAAGACTTTTTCAGACAGATATAGGAATATGGTTTAAAACATTTGCTCTTTTGATGAGAAATGTGTTATACTTACCAGCAGGGACAGGGGCGGAAGAAGGACTTTCGTCCCCTTTTGAAATGTAAATATGAGTTTATGGAAGAGGAGATGTGTGTAATGACAAAAATTGACATTTTTTCAGGATTTCTCGGTGCAGGAAAAACAACTTTAATAAAAAAACTTCTTACAGAGGCATATAAAGGAGAACAGGTGGTTCTTATTGAAAATGAATTCGGTGAAATCGGTATTGACGGAGGCTTTTTAAAAGAAGCAGGTATTGAAATTCGAGAAATGAACTCCGGTTGTATTTGTTGTTCTTTAGTAGGAGATTTTGGCGAGGCTTTAAAAGAAGTCATTGAAAAATATCATCCTGACAGAATTATTATCGAGCCGTCAGGAGTAGGAAAACTTTCAGATGTAATCAAAGCCGTTCAGAAGGTAGAAGACGCAGTTGACATAAAATTAAACAGCTTTACAACTATTGTGGATGTTACAAAATGCAAAATGTATATGAAAAACTTCGGTGAATTTTTCAGCAATCAGATTGAGTATGCGGGAACAATTATTTTAAGCCGTACAGATACAGAAAAAGCAACAGAAGAGAAGATTGTGACAGCAGTGGAAATCATTCGTTCTTTAAATAAAAAAGCAGCGGTAATTACGACTCCGGTAGAGAAATTAGCGGGAAAGAAAATTTTGGATATTATGGAAAATAACCGCTCTTTGGAAAAAGAACTTATGGAAGAAGAAGCTTGTCCGGTATGCGGCGGACACCATCATCATGAGCACGAACATCATCATCATGACCATGAAGAATGTGGCTGCGGACATGACCACCATGAGCACGAACATCATCATCACCATGCAGACGAGGTGTTTACAAGCTGGGGTAAGGAAACTGTAAAAACGTATTCACAGGAGGAAATCAAGAGTATTTTGGATACACTTTCTAATGATGAAAGCTACGGTATGATTTTAAGAGCAAAAGGTATGGTAGAAGGAAAAGACGGACAGTGGATTTACTTTGATATGGTTCCGGGAGAAGCGGACATCAGAGAAGGTTCTGCTGATTACACAGGACGTATCTGCGTTATCGGCTCTAAAATTCAGGAAGACAAGCTGTCAGAATTATTTGGTATTTGAGATTTTAAATAAAGGGAGAAAACAGAAATGGACGAAATCAGAGTGCCGATTTATTTTATGGCAGGATTTTTAGAAAGCGGAAAATCTACATTTTTAGATTTTACCATTGCTCAGGATTATTTTCAGATAGAGGGCAACACCCTGTTAATTCTCTGCGAAGAAGGCGAAGTAGAATTTGATGAAAAGATGCTGAAGAAAAGCAGAACTTCCGTGGAGGTATTAAACAGCTTAGATGAATTAACACCGGAAAGACTGGTAGCTTATGATGCTTTTTATAGTCCGGAACGAGTGATTATAGAATACAACGGAATGTGGCAGGTAAGTAAATTCGAGGAAATGCAGCTTCCAAAGGACTGGGGCATTGTGCAGCACATTGTTACCGTAGATGCCAGCACCTTTCAGGTGTATATGAACAATATGAAATCCCTGTTTGTGGAAATGGTGAGAAATGCAGATATGGTATTGTTTAATCGTTGTTCTATGGATATGCCTCTGGCATCCTTCAGAAGAAGCGTAAAAGTAGTAAATCAGGGAGCAGAGATTATCTTTGAGGATGAAGAAGGCGAAATCGAAGATATTTTTGCGGAGGAAATGCCATTTGATGTCAATGCAGATGTAATTGAAATCATGGACGAGGATTACGGCATCTGGTTTATTGATGCTATGGATCATCCGGAGACTTATAAAGGCAAGAAGGTTGCTTTTACGGGTATGATATTAAAATCCAGAGAATTTCCCAAAAATGTTTTTGTTCCGGGAAGAATGGCAATGACCTGCTGTGCAGATGACACCAGCTTTATCGGATATATCTGTAAAAGTCCGGAGGCGAAAAATTTGCGTACAGGTAAGTGGGTAAAAGTTGTGGCAGAGGTGGATTATGAGTACGTTTCTTCTTATCACAAAGAAGGACCGGTGCTTACAGCTATTTCTTTAGAACCCACAGAGCCTTTAAAGCAGGAACTGGTATATTTTAACTAAGGAGAGGGATATGTTATTAATAGCGGGACTTGGAAATCCGGGTAAACAATATGAAAAAACAAGACACAACATGGGTTTTGATGTTGTGGATGAACTGATAGACCGTCATGAAATTCCACAGGCAGGAATTGCTCATAAAGCTTTATACGGAAAAGGAATAATTGGCGGAGAAAAAGTAATTGTGGAAAAGCCTTTGACTTATATGAATTTAAGCGGAGAGTCTGTAAGAGAATTTATCGATTACTATAAAATGGATCCGGAAACAGAGATGATTGTCATTTATGATGACATTGATTTAGAGCCGGGACAAATTCGTATTCGAAAAAAGGGAAGTGCAGGAGGGCATAATGGAATTAAAAATATTATTGCTCAGCTCGGCACACAGAATTTTTACCGCATTAAGGTAGGCGTGGGAGCGAAACCAAAGGGATGGGATTTAG
>ERZ827194.1334-NODE-1334-length-10916-cov-3.45622_pt1 | contig 10916 bp, 9 predicted proteins | sample MGYA00519777_ERZ827194 | MGnify/ENA primary metagenome ERZ827194 (study PRJEB31778, sample SAMEA3449277) | human gut metagenome | biome: human gut; feature: human-associated habitat; material: faeces | place: United Kingdom | collected 2010/2012 ...
TATCTGTGCGGAAAATGCCAAAGACGGCGATGCCGTACTGCTTTCACCGGCATGTGCAAGCTGGGGAATGTTTGATAACTATGAACAGCGCGGCAGACTGTTTAAAGAATATGTAAATGCCCTTTAAAGGTAAAATGCCTGCGGAAATGAGGAGAATGCGAAAATCCATAAATCAAAGATTTTCGCATATCACTTTGTGCCGCAGGCGTCACAAAGTAATTTTTTATCGCAGAGCCAAATAGAATTTGGCTCGCGGTTCTTCCGGCATTAAAATGCCTGCAGAAATGAGGTGAGGTATGGCAAGAAAGGTAAAAAAGATGTCCAATAAAAGGTATTTTGATTATAGCCTTTTATTTGTCATTATATTTATTGTTGGATTCGGACTGGTGATGATTTACAGTACCAGTTCTTACACGGCACAGATGGAATACGGCAGTTCGGAGTACTATTTTAAAAAACAGCTGATTTTTGATGTGCTGGGCTTTATTATGATGTATATTATGTACCGGTTAGACTACCATGTTTTAAGGAAAATCGCACCGGCGTTTTTTGCACTGTCGCTGTTATTGATTCTGGCGCTGATTCCGTTTGGTAAAACTGCCAACGGTGCAACGCGCTGGATTCGTTTCGGTCCGATTGGCGTGCAGCCTGCGGATGTGTCAAAGACGGCCGTGATTATTATGCTGTCTGCGGCAGTATGTGCGGCAGGGTCAAAGATTAAAAGCCTGTGGTATAATTTCTTTTTATTTGTACTGATTGCAGGACTTGAAGCAATCCTGATTATGGTGATTTCCAGCAATATGAGTAGTGCGCTGATTATTCTGGCAATCGCTTTCGTCATGATTTTTGTGGCGTATCCGAAATACAAATTTTTCGTGGTACTCGCAGGACTTGGCGCGGGCGGTGTGGCAGCGTTATATAACTGGCTGCTCGGCATTGCGCATCAGGGCATGACAGAAAACTTCCGTATGAACCGTCTGCTCATGTGGATTCAGCCGGAAAATTACTCCAGTGGAATCGGCTACCAGACCGTGCAGGGACTTTATGCAATCGGTTCGGGCGGACTGTTTGGAAAAGGACTCGGAAAGAGTCTGCAAAAGCTGGGTTTTATCCCGGAATCACAAAACGATATGATATTTTCCATTATCTGTGAAGAACTCGGACTGTTCGGGGCAATGTGCATTATTTTAGTATTTGCACTAATGCTGTGGCGGATTATCCACATTGCGCAGAATGCACCAGACTTATTCGGTACAATGCTGGCAGCAGGGGTATTTGCCCATGTAGCGGTACAGGTGGTATTAAATATTGCCGTTGTAACCAACTTTATCCCGAATACCGGTGTTTCACTGCCGTTTATCAGCTACGGCGGTACGGCAAGTTTCTTCTTGCTGCTGGAAATGGGGATTGTCTTAAATATTTCAAGTAAAATACGGTTAGAAAGATAGCAACCTCCCGGAGTCTGGCGAATATAATAAAATATAGCTTCTCCGGGGGTTTTTATTTTGGGAAAAATCGTAATAAATGGCGGAAAACGGCTGTTTGGCAGTGTATGTATCCACGGTGCGAAAAATGCAGTGCTTCCGGTGATGGCGGCATCCCTGATGAATGAGGGCGTTACGGTAATACGGGGCTGCCCGGATATTGCCGATGTACGTGCAATGTGTGGGATTTTAAACCATCTGCACTGTAAGACGGATTTCAAAAAAGGATGCCTTGTCATTGATACAAGCATGGCAGAGTACGAGGAAATTAAAGCAGAGGACACAAAGCAGCTCAGGGCATCTTCCGTGTTAATGGGACCGGTGCTGACACGTTTCGGGAAAGTAAGGCTTGCTTATCCGGGCGGGTGCAGCATCGGAAGCCGTCCGTTAGACATTCATCTGCATGCCCTCAAATGCTTTGGGGCATCATGGAGCGTGTCAGAAGATTTTATTGAAATGGAAACAACGGGACTTCACCCGTCAGAAATCACCCTGCGCTTTCCAAGTGTGGGTGCAACAGAGAATGCCCTGATGGCAGCAGCGGCACAGTGTGGAACGACTGTGCTTTACAATGCGGCAAAGGAACCGGAAATTGAAAGCCTGTGCGCCTATCTTGAAAAGTGTGGTGCAGTGATTACCGGTGCAGGGACAGAGTGCATCCGGGTACGTGGAAAAGGCGTTTTACAGTCCGCAGAATTTTTTGCAAAGCCGGATCGTATTGTCGCCGGAACCTATATGGCGGCGGTAGCTGCCTGTGGTGGCAGTGTTTACTTACAGGGTGTGACACCGTCACTGTGCCGCGGATTTTTGGATGTATTTACCGGAATGGGCATGGATATCCGTATGGAGGGAGAAGCCATGCTGGTGCATATGTATCACCGTCCGGTGAATCTTCATAAGATATGTACCGGTGCTTACCCGGATTTTCCGACGGATATGCAGTCCATGGTACTTTCTGTGGCAAGTGTGGGCGAGGGCACTTTGATTTTAAAAGAACAGATTTTTGAAAACCGTTTTAAGACTGTGCCATGGCTCAAAAAAATGGGTGCGGATATTACACTGTCCGGGGACAGCGTGCTTGTAAAAGGCGTAGAAACGCTGAAGGGAAGCGAAGTATACGGAGAAGATTTAAGAGGAACGGCGGCACTTATCACAGCTGGACTGGCAGCACAGGAAACAACGGTTATTCATGATGCAGACTATATTTTGCGCGGGTATATGGATTTATGTGAAAATTTAAAAGGACTTGGAGCAGAGATTGAATGGGAAAACAGTTAGGCAGAAAAAACAATAAAAGAAAATTAAAATGGTTACTGGCGGGGATTGTCATTGCGCTGCTGCTGGCAGGAGGTGGCATTTATGCGGGTTTTATGGTAACGGATATTACTTATACCGGCAATAAGCATTATACGCAGCAGCAGATGACAGAGTGCATTTTTGGAACAGAACATCCCAATGCGCTGATTTATACGCTGTTTGGCAAAAAGAATAAAAATATTCCGTTTATACAGAAATATGATGTGGAAGTGACATGGCCCAATAAAATGAACGTTGCAGTTTATGAAAAAGCGATTGTCGGTTATATCAGCTACATGGGCTGTAATATGTATTTTGATAAAGACGGGATTGTGGTGGAGAGTTCTTCGGAAAATTATGAAGATGTACCGCAGATTACGGGACTGGATTTTAAGTCGATTGTACTGGATGCCAAACTCGAGGTCGGTAACGATGCGGTCTTTTCACAGATTCTGGAACTGACACAGGCATTTGATAAATACCAGCTGGGCGTAAAAAAGGTGTATTTTGATTCTTCGTATGATGTCAGTCTTTATATGGGGAATGTAAAGGTTATGCTTGGCAGTGCCGCAGACTGCAATGATAAGCTGTATGCATTAAAACAGGTGTCAGAAAAGCTTACCGGAATGAAAGGAACGCTTCATCTTGAAAATTATGACGGAACAACTGCTTCTATTATTTTTAAGAAAGAAAATTAGAAAAAGCTATTGCTATTTTGCAACAAAAATTATAGAATAAGTCATAGTGCAGAAATGCGAAAGTATGTTAGGAGGCAGGTACCCTTGTTAGAGATTATGACAAACGAAGCAGATTCGGCAGCGAAGATTATCGTTGTCGGTGTTGGCGGCGCCGGTAATAATGCGGTCAACAGAATGATAGATGAAAATATCAGTGGTGTAGAATTTATTGGAATTAATACAGATAGTCAGGCATTGCAGTTATGCAAAGCGCCGACAGCCATTCAGATCGGTGAAAAGCTGACAAAGGGACTGGGTGCAGGTGCCCAGCCTGAGATTGGTGAAAAGGCAGCAGAGGAAAATGTAGAAGAACTGACACAGGCCATTAAAGGTGCCGATATGGTATTTGTTACCTGTGGTATGGGCGGCGGAACAGGAACCGGTGCAGCTCCGGTTGTTGCAAAGATTTCCAAGGAACTGGGAATCCTTACGGTCGGTGTTGTTACAAAGCCGTTTAAGTTTGAAGCCAGAACGCGTATGACCAATGCGCTGTCAGGAATTGAAAAATTAAAAGATAATGTAGATACACTGATTGTCATTCCGAATGACAAGCTTCTTGAAATCGTAGACAGAAGAACAACGATGCCGGATGCTTTAAAGAAAGCAGATGAAGTATTACAGCAGGCAGTGCAGGGTATTACGGATCTGATTAATGTACCGGGTCTTATCAATCTGGATTTTGCCGATGTCAAGACCGTTATGATTAACAAGGGTGTTGCCCATATCGGTATTGGTACGGCAACAGGTGATGACAAGGCAGTGGAAGCTGTAAAGCAGGCAGTTACAAGTCCGCTTCTTGAAACAACCATCGAAGGTGCTTCACACGTTATTATCAACATTTCAGGCGATATCAGCTTGATTGAAGCCAATGAAGCTGCAAGCTATGTTCAGGAACTCGCAGGTGAGAATGCCAATATCATCTTTGGTGCAATGTATGATGAAAGCTGTACGGATACGGCAACAATTACCGTTATTGCAACAGGTCTGGAAGATACGAATGTAAACAATGCGCTGGCAGGCTTCGGCGCAAAGGCAGCACAGGCTCCAAGACCGGCAGTAAAACCGGCTTATACATATTCAGGTACACCGGCTGCGTCAGTGGACAAGCCTGCATCTGCGGTTAAACCGGCAACACCGGTTGCTCCGCTTCCGGGCTTAAAGCCTGCGGCACCGGTAACAAGCAGTGTAAAGGAAAAGGGTATTAATATCCCGACATTTTTACAGAAAAAAGACCGATAATAAAATTTGGTGAATCAGAGAGATACTTTCATGAAAATTGAAGGTATCTCTTATTTTTTTGAAATATTTTCCTTTTAACGCAAAAACGACAAAATTCGCAGGGCAAACAATCTATAATACGTTTTGGGAGGTGATAATTCAATCGTTATTTATCTGGATGTATTCTTCTGTATCAACTTTATAATGGATTTCATTGTGATTGCTGTAGTAAACAGCCTGTGCAGATATGCTGCCACATATCTGCGGATGATACTTTCCGCCACTTTTGGAGCAATGGGAGCCGTTATTGTATGTCTGGTACCGCAGGAATACAAATTCGCCGCAAATATAGTGACCTATATTTGTATTGGCATGGGTATGGTAAGAATCTGTGCAGGGAATGTTGCATTCGCGGAACTGATAAAAGGATTTTTTGCGCTGTATGCTGCTGCATTTATGCTGGGGGGTGTAATGCACGTTTTGTACTATTATACATATGCAGGATATATTATCAGACAGGTAATTGTGCGTGACAGGGAACTGATGGTATTTCTCGGAGTATCCTTTGGCTTTTTGCTGCTTTTATACAGGCAGCTGGTAAGAATTAAAGTGTATTCCGACAAACTGTGTCGTGTATGTTGTGTTTTAAGGGGGAGAAAGATTTATATAAAAGGGTTTGTGGATACGGGAAATGTTTTACAGGATCCGCTGTTTCACAGACCGGTGTGTATCGCGCAGAAAGACAGCTTTTTGGAAGTTCTTCATGAAATAAATGATTGCACGAAAGTAAAGTATCATGTAATTCCGTTCCGGTCACTGGGGTGTGACAGCGGAATGCTTGAGGTAATTACGGCAGATACCATGTACATATGCTACGGCAAAAAAGAAATACAGGTGGAAGATGCGCTGATTGGATTGACGGCGCAGACACTTTCATCAGACGGAGAATATGAATTTCTTGTGAATGCACAGCTTTTAAAGGGGTAAAACAGGAAAGTAAATGAGGAGGTTTTTATGGTAATCAAAGTATCTGTTCCGGATCGTTTTCAGTTTAAAATGGTTCCGACATTTAAAAACATGATGATGTTAAAGCAGGGAGACGTACATTATATCGGGGGAAGTGATGTGCTGCCTGCGCCGCTGGGAGCAGAAGAAGAAGCAAGGGCAATTGCAGGACTGGGAACGGGGAATGACCAGTTTGCAAAGTCACAGCTGATTGAACACAATTTAAGACTGGTGGTATACATTGCAAAAAAATTTGATAATACGGGTGTAGGCGTGGAGGATTTAATTTCGATTGGAACAATCGGATTGATTAAGGCAATCAACTCTTACAATCCTGAAAAAAATATCAAACTGGCAACATATGCTTCACGGTGCATTGAAAATGAAATTCTGATGTATCTGCGCAGAAACAGCAAGACCAAGGCGGAAGTATCCATTGACGAACCGCTCAACGTAGACTGGGACGGCAATGAACTGCTGTTATCGGATATTTTAGGTACGGAAGAAGACATTATTTACCGTGATTTAGAAGAAGAAGTGGAAAAAAGCATGTTAAATAAAGCAATCGGTAAATTATCCGAGAGGGAGCGGATTATTGTCGATTTGCGGTATGGACTCAGTTCCATGGACGGGGAGGAAAAGACACAGAAAGAGGTCGCTGACCTTTTGGGAATTTCGCAGTCTTACATTTCCCGGCTTGAGAAAAAAATAATGAAAAGACTGAAGAAAGAACTGGTAAAAAATTCGTAAATAGATATAGAGAGCCTGTCATGCAAAATGATTTTTTAAAATCAGAAGGTTATGGCAGGCTTTTTATCCATGTGCATTCTGAAGATAATGAAACTATCAGAAAGTGATTGACTTTTGCCGTAAATCCATGGAAAATAAAAACAGAGGAAAAAGGGGTATTGGGATGAAAAAAATAAAAAAAAGAAAAAGGTACAGGCTGAAAAGACCGGCTGTAGTGGTGTCCGGTGTAATTTGTGCAGTCTGTGCAGTGGCTTTTGCCGGAAAAGCGGTCAGCGGTGTGGCAGAACAAAAAAAGCAGGCACAGGCGGCATATTATGAAGCGTATTACGAGGAAGAAGCCGATGACCGTCCGCTGGTGTGCATTGATGCCGGCCACGGCGGCAGTGACTGTGGAGCAGATTATGCAGGCGCTTATGAAAAAGATGAAACACTGCTTATTGCCAGACTGGTAAAAAGACATTTAGAGAGTGTGGGTGTGAAAGTTTTGATGACAAGAGATGCTGATACCTATCTGGGACTTGATGAAAGGGTCGAAATATGTAATAATGCTTCGTGTGATGTTTTAGTATCTATCCATAGAAATCTTTATGAGGATGATCCATCCATAAACGGAGTTGAAACGTGGATTCATCATGAACTGCCGGAAGATGATGTATTTCTGGCAGAGGCGATTACAACGCGTTTAGATGCCATAGCAGGTATTAAAAGCCGCGGTGTCAAGGGCGGTTCGATGACGGATTCAGAGGAAGATTACAGGCTCAACCTCAACACCCGCTGTGTAAGCTGCCTTGTGGAACTGGGCTTTATGTCCAATGCAAATGACAACCGGCTGATTACCGAGAAGCCGGAAGAAACGGCGTCTGCGATTTCAGACGGGATTATGGAGTATTTAAACAGCCGGAAATAAAATGATAAGTGAGAGTAAAAATGGCGAAAATCAATCAGAAAAATATTAGAAATTTTTGTATTATAGCACATATTGACCACGGTAAGTCAACACTGGCAGACCGTATTATCGAAAAGACGGGACTGCTCACCAGCAGGGAAATGCAGGAGCAGGTACTCGATAACATGGATTTGGAAAGAGAACGCGGTATTACGATTAAAGCGCAGACCGTGCGTATTGTATACAAGGCAAATGATGGGGAAGAATACATTTTCAACCTTATTGACACACCGGGACATGTGGATTTTAACTACGAGGTGTCCAGAGCGCTTGCTGCCTGTGACGGCGCGATTCTTGTCGTAGATGCGGCACAGGGGATTGAGGCGCAGACCCTTGCAAATGTCTATCTGGCATTAGATCACGATTTGGACGTTTTTCCGGTTATTAATAAAATTGACCTGCCGAGTGCAGAGCCGCAGCGTGTTATTGATGAAATTGAAGACGTTATCGGTATTGAAGCACAGGATGCACCGCTGATTTCAGCGAAAAACGGTATTAATATTGAAGAAGTGTTAGAGCAGATTGTTACAAAGATTCCGGCGCCGACAGGCGATGAAAATGCGCCGTTACAGGCATTGATTTTTGACTCTTTGTATGATTCTTATAAGGGTGTTATTATTTTCTGCCGGATTAAAGAAGGAAAGGTAAAGCGTGGAACGAAAATCCGCATGATGGCGACAGGCGCGGTGGAAGAAGTCGTAGAGGTCGGTTATTTCGGTGCGGGTCAGTTTATTCCATGTGAAGAACTCTCCGCCGGTATGGTAGGCTATATTACGGCAAGCATTAAAAATGTTAAGGATACCCGTGTCGGGGATACGGTAACGGACAATGACAATCCGTGTGCCGAGCCGCTTCCGGGGTATAAAAAGGTCAATCCAATGGTGTACTGCGGACTGTATCCGGCAGATGGCGCCAAGTATCAGGATTTAAGAGAGGCACTTGAAAAATTGCAGTTAAATGATGCGTCCTTACAGTTTGAGCCGGAAACCTCGATTGCACTGGGATTCGGTTTCCGCTGTGGATTTTTAGGATTACTGCATTTAGAGATTATTCAGGAACGTCTGGAGCGTGAATACAATCTGGATTTAGTAACAACGGCACCGGGTGTTATCTATAAGGTGCATAAGACCAACGGAGAGGTTATTGATTTGACGAATCCGTCCAATATGCCGGATCCGTCTGAAATTGAATATATGGAAGAACCGATGGTTTCTGCGGAAATCATGGTAACGACAGAATTTGTCGGACCGATTATGAAACTGTGTCAGGAGCGCCGCGGCATTTACAACGGCATGGAATACATTGAGCAAACCAGAGCCTTGTTAAAGTATGATCTGCCGTTAAATGAAATTATTTATGATTTCTTTGATGCCTTAAAGTCCCGTTCCAGAGGATATGCTTCCTTTGATTACGAGATGAAAGGCTATGAGCGTTCTTCTCTTGTGAAGCTGGATATCCTGATTAACAAAGAAGAAGTCGATGCGCTTTCATTTATCGTCTTTTCCGGCAATGCTGAAGAACGTGGTAGAAAGATGTGCGAAAAGTTAAAGCAGGAAATTCCGAGACAGCTCTTTGAAATTCCGATTCAGGCGGCTATCGGAAGCCGTGTTATCGCAAGAGAAACCGTAAAGGCAATGAGAAAAGATGTCCTTGCAAAATGTTATGGCGGTGATATTTCACGTAAGAAGAAGCTGCTTGAAAAGCAGAAGGAAGGAAAGAAACGTATGCGTCAGGTCGGAAACGTAGAGATTCCGCAGAAGGCATTTATGAGCGTTTTGAAATTAGACGAGGAATAGAAGATAACTGCATGAAAAAGACAGACAGTAACGAAAAAAGGGGCGGCATTTATATCCATATTCCGTTCTGTGTGCGCAAGTGTGCGTACTGCGATTTTTTGTCTGCACCGGCAGATGAAAAAACACAGGCGGAATATGTAAAGGCTTTGCAGACGGAGATTTATCAGACGGCGAAGCTGCTTTCGGAAAATCCGTATACGGTGGATACCGTGTTTTTTGGCGGCGGAACGCCGAGTATCCTCGCACCGGGACATGTCAAAGCACTGGCAGATACCCTGCGGGAAAGCTTTCCGTTTGCGAAAAATGCGGAAATTACGATAGAATGTAATCCCGGCACGCTCGATGAAGAAAAAGCGGCAGTGTACAGACAGGCAGGCATAAACCGGATCAGTTTCGGGTTACAGTCCGCCAATAACCGTGAATTAAAAATGCTGGGACGGATTCATACCATGGAAGAATTTGTGAAAAGCTATGAAACGGCAAGGACGGCGGGCTTTGACAATATCAATATTGATTTAATGTCGGCACTGCCTGGTCAGACATTTGAAAGTTTTCTGCACACGCTGGATACGGTTCTTGCATTAAAGCCGGAGCATATCAGCATGTACAGTCTGATACTGGAAGAAGGCACGGCACTTTACGAACATTTAGACCGGTATCCGGCACTGCCCGATGAAGATACAGAACGTCAGATGTACGATACGGCGTGTCTGCGGCTTGCGGATAACGGTTACCACCAGTATGAAATCTCTAATTTTGCAAAAGAAGGAAAGGCATGCCGCCATAATCTTTCCTACTGGGAACGCAAAAATTATCTCGGCTTCGGGACAGGCGCGGCATCCCTGCTTTGCGAACAGCGCTACACCAATACGGACAGCCTTGCACTTTATATAGACACTATGGCGGAGCTGGAAGAAAAGAAAGAAGTCATAAGTAAGGCACTGGCGGCGGTACGTGCCGAACAGCATACACTTTCCGTACCGGAGCAGATGGAAGAAATGTTCTTTTTGGGACTGCGTAAAAACAGCGGCATTTCCGAGGCGGATTTTTTGGGAAAATTCGGAAAAACAGTAGATGATATTTATGCACAGGTGCTTGAAAAAAATCAGAAATTCGGTCTGCTGGTGCGTGAAAACGGCAGAATTTTTCTTACAAAGCGGGGCAGGGAAGTCAGCAACGTTGTAATGTCAGAATTTCTGCTGGATTAACCGGCGGCCGAACCGGCGCGGTGTTTCGCCCATAAATGTTTTGAATTCCCGCTGAAAATGTGCCTGGTCGGAATAGCCGATTTGCGTGATAAATTCGGAGTTATTGCGATGCGGGTCCTGAAAAATTTCATAAAGAGTATGGTGAAAGCGTAACAGCCGGCAAAAGGTTTTCGGGCTGTATCCGAAATATTCCGTAAAAATGCGGCTGATATGGCGACAGGAATAGCCGGTACGCGCAGCCAGTTCGCTGACGGTGATATCGCCGTCAGCTTTTTTGATGCTCTGATGGATGAGTGTGGCGGCGGGCGGGCAGGCTGGTGTTTTTCCGGTTTTGTTTAATGCGGAAAGAAAACGCTGTATCCGCTCGGAAAAAGAAACCGTACCTGAAAAGATATCAGAATCAGACATGGAAATGGTCTGGAGCAGGTCAGCCGGAAAAGGAAATGGATGTCCCGGAAGCCGGTAATACAGACTAT
>ERZ827194.1338-NODE-1338-length-10893-cov-3.12604_pt1 | contig 10893 bp, 10 predicted proteins | sample MGYA00519777_ERZ827194 | MGnify/ENA primary metagenome ERZ827194 (study PRJEB31778, sample SAMEA3449277) | human gut metagenome | biome: human gut; feature: human-associated habitat; material: faeces | place: United Kingdom | collected 2010/2012 ...
CTGCGAGCAGGTATGGCATATCGACAAGCAGGGTAATATCACACGGGTGAAATAATTTAAAACACAGCTTTTATCTAAAAGAACAAATTGAATTAAATTTTAAAATTTGTTAAAATATTAAAATAGCTTGTGAAATAAGAATTGGAGAAAACATGGAAGTTCGTATTAATAAATATTTAAGCAGTGCGGGATATTGCTCCAGAAGGGAAGCAGACCGCCTGTTAGAACAGGGCAGAGTAACCATAGACGGCATTCCTGCACAAATGGGAAGTAAAGTGACAGATGGACAGACAGTTTTTGTCGATGGAAAATCAATTATAGAAGAAGATGAAAAGATTTTGCTGGCATTTTACAAACCAACGGGAATCGTGTGTACGACAACGGCAAATCAGGGTGATAATAATATTGTTGATTATATTGGGTATCCTAAAAGAATCTACCCGGTTGGCAGGCTGGATAAAGATTCAGAAGGGTTAATTTTAATGACAAATAACGGAGAGATGATGGATAAAATTCTCCGTTCAGCCAACGGTCACGAAAAGGAATACATTGTAACCGTAAATAAAGAGATTGATGATTCATTTATTAAGGCAATGTCTGGAGGAATATATCTGGCGGAGTTAGACAGAACAACGAAACCGTGCAAAGTAACCGCATTGGGAAAGAAAACCTTCCGCATTATCCTTACACAGGGATTAAACCGGCAGATCCGGCGTATGTGCAGTACACAGGGAAGGGAAGTTGTGCAGCTCAAAAGAATCCGTATCATGAATATTTTATTGGGAGATTTAAAGCCCGGAGAATACCGGAATGTGACAGAAGCAGAATATCAGCAGTTAAAGGAGCAGTTATATGATTCAGCAAAGTAAAATGGACAGAATTAAAGAATTGGTAGAATTACTCAATAAGGCAGGGAAAAGCTATTATTCAGAGGGCAGGGAACTGATGTCTAATTATGAATATGATGCTTTATATGATGAACTGGGTATGCTTGAAAAAGAAACAGGTTATATTCTTTCAAATAGTCCGACCGTAAATGTCGGCTACGAGGTGCTTAGTGAACTGCCTAAAGAACGTCATGAATCTCCAATGTTAAGTCTTGATAAGACGAAAAGTCCGGAAGCGCTGGCAGAGTGGCTTGGCAGTCAGAAAGGTCTGCTTTCATGGAAGCTGGACGGTCTGACAATTGTATTGACCTATGACAATGGACAACTGCAAAAAGCTGTTACAAGAGGAAATGGTGAAGTAGGAGAAATTATTACCAATAATGCCAGAGTATTTAAAAATGTTCCTGTGACCATTCCTTTTAAAGGGAAACTTGTTCTGCGTGGAGAAGCGATTATTACGTATTCAGATTTTGAGCGTATTAACGAACAGATTCCGGAAGCCGATGCAAAATATAAAAATCCGAGAAATTTATGCAGCGGATCTGTCAGACAGTTAAATAATGAAATTACGGCACAGCGTAATGTCCATTTTTTTGCATTTACACTGGTATCGGCACAGGATGTTGATTTTGATAATTCCAGACAACGACAGTTTGAGTGGCTTAAAGATCAGGGGTTTTCGGTTGTTGAATATAAAATGGTTACAAAAGACACGATTTTAGACACGATAGAATGGTTTGAAAAAACAATTGTAACAAATGATTTTCCGTCAGACGGTCTGGTAATCTTATATGATGATATTGCATATGGAGATTCTTTGGGAAGAACAGCAAAGTTTCCAAGAAATGCGATGGCGTTTAAATGGACAGATGAAACCGCAGAAACGACACTGCGAGAAATAGAATGGAGTGCTTCAAGAACCGGTCTGATTAATCCGGTTGCCGTTTTTGACCCGGTAGAGCTTGAAGGCACGCAGGTCAGTCGTGCAAGTGTGCATAATATCAGTATTGTTGAAAGTTTAAAACTTGGTATTGGTGATCGCATTAAAGTATTTAAGGCGAATATGATTATTCCGCAGATTGCAGAAAATCTTACACAAAGCGGTAATTTAGAGATTCCGGAAGTCTGTCCGGTATGCGGCGGGAAAACACAGATTAAACAGGTTAATGATGTCAAAACACTTTACTGTATCAATGAAGACTGTCAGGCGAAACATGTAAAAAGTTTTGCCCATTTTGTATCTAGAGATGCATTGAATATCGATGGATTGTCAGAGGCAACACTGGAAAAATTTATTCAGCACGGATTTTTAAAGAATTTCTGTGATTTATACCATTTGGAAAAATTCCGTGATGAAATTATTGCTTTAGACGGATTCGGGGAAAAATCCTATGAGAATCTGCTGACATCTGTTGAAAATTCAAGAAATACAACGCTGCCGAAATTTATTTACGGACTTGGCATTGCAAATGTAGGACTTTCCAATGCCAAGATGATTGTGCAGGCATTAGGTAACGATATAGAAAAAATAATTCATGCCGGAAGACAGGAACTTGAGAAAATAGACGGCGTAGGTGCAGTCATTGCAGATACATTTGCTTCCTATTTTGAAAATGAAAAAAATAAAGAAGAATTTTATAAGCTGCTGCAGGAAATGCACATTGAAAAAGCGCCGGACAATCAGAATAATCAGATTCTTACCGGTAAAGTGTTTGTAATTACAGGTTCATTGGAACATTTTGAAAACAGAAATCAGTTAAAAGAACGCATTGAACAGCTTGGCGGCAGGGTGACCGGTTCTGTGACAGGAAAGACATCATACCTGATTAATAACGACAGCCATTCTACGTCATCTAAAAATAAGACTGCGGCAAAACTGGGAGTTCCTGTAATAACAGAAAACGAATTCCTTGAAATGGCACCGATGAATGATGATGGCAGATGATGACGGTTGCCGATAAAGAGAAAATATGCTATAGTGTGACTGCGTAAGCACAAACCAACAGGAATAAAAGCGTTGTGCGGAAATGAGGAAATTATGCCAATTAAAATACAGAGTGATTTGCCGGCAAAGGCAGAACTGGAAAATGAAAATATATTTGTAATGGATGAACATAGAGCAATGACACAGGATTTCCGTGAATTGCAGATTTTAATTCTGAATCTGATGCCGATTAAGCAGGATACGGAATTACAGCTTCTGCGGGGACTTTCAAACACACCGTTACAGATTGATATTACTTTTCTGCAGATGGCAACACACATTTCAAAAAACACCTCAGCTTCCCATTTGAAGAAGTTTTATGAGGTATTTGAAGATATTAAACACCGCAAATTTGATGGGATGATTATTACAGGTGCACCGGTTGAAAAGATGAATTTTGATGAGGTGAATTACTGGAAAGAATTATCTCAGATTATGGAGTGGTCTAAAACACATATTACGTCAACACTTCATATCTGCTGGGCGGCACAGGCGGGATTATATTATCATTACGGGGTAAAAAAGGTACAGCTGGAAAAGAAGTTATCCGGAATATACCGCCATCATGTAATGAATAAAAAAGAACCGCTGGTACGTGGATTTGATGACTTTTTTATGGCACCGCATTCACGCTATACGGAGGCCTGCCGGGAGGATATTTTAAACAATCCGAAATTGAAAGTGCTGGCGGATTCAAAAGAAGCCGGAATATATATTGTCATGGCACAGGAAGGCAAACAGATTTTTGTAATGGGACATCCTGAATATGACCGTATGACACTGGATCAGGAGTATAAGCGGGATGTGAAAAAAGGCATTATGCCGACTTTACCGGTACATTATTATCCCGATGATGATCCGACGCAAAGACCGATATTATCATGGAGAAGCCATGCCAATAATCTATATACGAACTGGCTCAACTATTACGTATACCAAAGCACACCGTATGAGTGGCACTAATTATAAGGGGAGGACATTCTATGACAGAAAACGAAATGTTACAGGCAATTTATTCTGATATGCAGAATATGAAAAACGATATGCAGGAAATGAAGACTGACATGCAGGAAATGAAGACTGACATGCAGAACATGAAGTCGGATATGAAAGAAATGAAGACTGATATGCAGGGTATGAAGACTGATATGCAAGGTATGAAGACTGATATGCGGGGAATGAAGACTGATATGCAAGGCATGAAAACGGACATACGGGATTTAAAAGGCCGTGTATCCAGTATTGAAATGACCATTGAGAATGAAACAAACCGCAATATCAGAATTATTGCAGAGGGACATGCCGATTTGTGCAGAAAACTGGATGAAGCATTGAAGGTAGAAAACGAAAAGGAACTCCTTCTTGTCCGGACGAATATAATGGAAAATGATATCCGGAAGATTAAAGATAAATTAGAAATTGCTTAATCAGACTTTGGAGGTGCGTGCATTGAGCAGTCATAAACAGACTTGGATAAAACATCTGCTGTCAGAAAAACAGATGTCTGAAGCATTTGTAAACAGTGTATTTCTGGCATTGTCCGGAGGCTTTCAGGATGCGTATACATACAATACAAGAGATGAGGTTTTTTCAAATGCCCAGACGGGAAATGTTGTCCTGATGAGCCAGCATTTTATGAACCGGGAATGGCAGATTGGGCTGCGGTATTTGTTCCCTTTACTGGCATTTGTGTTTGGGGTCTTTGTTGCAGAAAATGTACAGAACCGCTTCAAGTATGCTAAAAAAATGCACTGGCGGCAGGGAATTTTGTTGGCCGAAATAGGGATACTCGCGATTGTAGGATTTATTCCAAATGCTTATAATATGATAGCAACCGTAATGGTATCGTTTGCCTGTGCAATGCAGGTGCAGACATTCCGCAAAGTGGGTGGCTATTCTTATGCAAGCACAATGTGTATCGGAAATTTAAGAAGCGGAACAGCCGCATTGTCTTTGTATTTAAGAGATAAAAAAGCTGAACATCTGCGGCAGACCTTTTATTATTTTGGAATTATCTTTTTCTTTGCCATTGGTGCGGGCATTGGTGGTATTTTATCTGTCTGTTATGGGATTCATGTTATCTGGATATCTTGCATATTGCTGTTTATCAGTTTCCTGCTGATGTTTTTGGAAAAATTAAGATAGTGATAGTTAAAAGAAGTGGGTAAGCATAAAATGTTTACCCACTTCTTTTTATGCGTAGTAATCAATATTTAAATCAGATGAATCTGCCTGCACAAGACTTGAAAAAAGTTTTTCGGCATATCCTTTTATAATTGTTCCATAAGAAGATGAAGAACCAAACAGATTTTTTACATTTTCGAAATTATCCGAAGAAACGGCTGTTTCGTCAAAAGAAAGTGTACCGTCATCGGTGACTGTAATGCCGACAGGCAGAAGCTGGTTCTTTACATTCTGTGTTGCATTTTTCATAGCATTCAGATAACCGTTTTCTGTTGAATTTAAATCAGCGGAAGTATGGTTTTGCAATGTATTGTTATACTGTTCTGTATAATTTTTTAAATAGGTAACTAAGGTTTGCGCCTGCACGGATGCATAGTCTGTTAAATACAGATTTTTTGTGGCAGCTGCTAAGAGCTGATCAGACTGAGCCAGGGCTGTATTACCGGCAGATACAGAAATAGTGGTTGTTCCAAGTACATTCTCTGGTGTATTTAAAGCCTGCTGCGCAGCAGAAGAAATAGCTTTGGCATATTTAATGCTGTCACTTACAAAATGCTCATCTTCACCAAAAACAGCATCCAGTTTTGTGCTTGTTACATCTGAAAAATTGGTAGTATCGAATTTTAATTTATTCGTTGAAGTACGTGTAATACCAAGACTTTTTAATGAATCTTCATATTCGGAAAACAGGCTGTCCATTTTATCCATGTACTTTGTGAGTTTCTTGGAACCGGTTATACCGGATGCGGAAGACATTAAATCATTATAGGTATTTACAAAACTTTTGATTTTATTCTGTGTACGTGCAGTTGGTCCGTCCGATGTATCAATATCTTTTAAAGAACGTAATTTATGCTTGAGTGAAGAAGCACTCTGACGGGTTTCATCTGCATCGCTGTTGTACTTTACAATTCTTTTTGTCGATGAAAAAGCATAAGAATTGTTTGCTGTCAAATTATTTAAAATTGCCGAAGCATTAATTGTAATAGACATCTATAAACACTCCATTCTGTCAGACTGACATTTATTTTAATCGTATTTTGTCTGGTGTATTTTTGTATAAGCATTGTACCATTATACTTTTATGTATATCGGCTGAATCTCCAAAAAATTAAGAGTTCTTTTTGTGACTGCGTTTTTCGCGGTTTAAGCCTCCGGACATATGGGTGCAGCCATTATCTAAAAAACGTGCCCGTTTAATACTGTCTTCACCATATTTATCCCGAATGGAATCAACCGCTTTATTCAACATCGCAAACCGTTCATTTTTATCTTCATCAAAAAGGTTCATTTGATGAAAAGCAGTGTCTGTCGCATGTGCCGTGGAAACACCGAGCAGACGGATTGGGACATGATTCCATGTCAGATCAAACAGCCGGCAGGCATTTTCATAGATGATTTCTGTTATATCTGTTGGTGTAGAAAGCGTACATTGACGGGATAGGTGGCGAAATTCATTATCAACAATTGTGACAGACACCACACCAATATAAGCGTGTTCTGCGCGGATTCGTGCACCGACTGTTTCGCTGAGGGAAAGAAGAATGGTCTTTGCATTTTCAGCATCTGTAACATCAAAATGCAGTGTAACGGAATTACCAAAGCTTTTATTGGCAGCTTTGTGGTTTACCGGCAGTTCAATATCAAATCCATTTGCATAATTCCAGATCAGTTCTCCGTGCTTTTTAAAATGGCTCACAAGCAGCTGCGGATTGCTGGCGGCAACATCACCAATCGTATGAATCCCCAGGGCTTCCAGCTTTTTGCACATTGAAGGTCCGACAAAAAACAGTTCTCCCACAGGGAGCGGCCACATTTTTTGGGGGATTTCTTCAGGAAAAAGTGTATGCACAAGATTTGGTTTCTTAAAATCAGATGCCATTTTAGCAAGCAGTTTATTTGTTGAAATACCGATATTAACTGTAAAGCCAAAGCGGTTTAAAATATCGTCTTTAAGCTGGTGTGCAAAAGCAACCGGATCGCCGTACAACAGACCGGTACCTGTCATATCACAAAATGCTTCATCAATGCTATATTGTTCAACAACAGGCGCAGTCTGTTTCAAAAAATTCATAAGCTGTTCGGACATGGATACATATGTTGCAAAATCAGGCGGAACAATTAAAATATCAGGACATTTTTTCCGGGTCTGTACAAGAGGCTCTCCTGTCTGGATGCCATAGGCTTTAGCGGGAACAGACTTTGCAAGAACAATGCCATGCCGTTTCCTTTCATCTCCGCCGATAACAGCCGGAATCGTCCGGATATCTAACGCTGCCGGATTGTCACGAAGCCGCTTTACAGCAGTCCATGAAAGAAATGCGCTGTTTACATCAATATGATAAATAATGTGTGATGGAAAATCGCTCATGAAAAACCTCCTTATTTTTAACAGTATATCAAAACAAACGTTCTGTGTAAATCTTTAAACAGCATAAAATTATATAAAAAAACATATAAAATCATGTTATAATGTGCGTAAGCAATGAGCCGAAGTCTTTCTGCTCTGGCACGGCGAAATATGCCGTACAAAAGGTAACAAAGAGCTGTGCTAACACAAAGTTCTTTTCTAGACTTCCGGACGATAGGGCGAAAAGGAGAAAAAGTTAAAATGATGGATGAAAAAGAAATTATGCCATACAATTTTTTTAAGTATGGCGGAGTATATACAGGTGAACATCACGGTATGCGTTATCTGATAAAAAATACCGGAGAAAAACCGGATTTTAAATTGATGGTACAGGTCTGGTTAGGACCGTATGCTTCGACAGCAGTTCCAGATGAAAAAAAGACGACACAGTATTTTGAAAGCAGTGTTGAAGGCCGCAAAGAAGCAATTAACTGGCTGCATGAGCAGTATGAAACACGCAGGGGTGAGTGGGATACGGCACCCGCACTGCTGGATGCCGTACTGCCGCAGTAATTGTATGAAATAATGCCGGAATTAAAAGATTTAAAACTACGTGGGGCTGCTCACAGCCGGGTGCGTTCTGCTGTCAGAAATGAAGATTTTATTAATACCGCAAAAATAAAGACGGCACAGCAGGCACCGGTAAAAAGCCGGAAAAACAGTGAGTCCGTTCCTAAAAACAATAAACGGCAGAACATCTGTGAAAATAAAATTGAAACAGCTGTATATAAAAGCGGCTGCAGGATGTATTTCCAGACTGGAAAACCGATATGAAACAGATGGTTTAAATATAGAAAATGTGCAATGCAGACCAAAATCTGTGAAACCAGCGTGCCAATCAGATATCCGCGGATACCGGTTTTGGGAACGAGCAGAACAAGAAAAGCAATGCGCACAAGAATTCCGGCAATGGTCTGGACACAGGTCAGGGTAGTACAGCCAAGACCGTTTAAAATACTGCCAAGTGTTGTTGTCAGATAGTAAAAAGGACACAGCCATGCAAGAATCATGACAAAATTTTCAACAAGCGGTTCTTTAAACAAAATAGCCCCCATTTTAGCACCATAAAATAAGAAAAGTGCGGTGCTTAAAAATCCCATTGCCATACAGATTTGCAGGGAGCGGTTCAAAGTATGTACAATCCGTGCATTGTCACCGTCTGCCTGCGCACCGGAAACTTCCGGCAGAAGCATGACAGCCATGGAATTGGTTATGGCAGACGGGAACAAAATAAGCGGAAGGGACATCCCCATAAGAATACCATAAATACTTAAAGCCTCATTCTGCGTATTGCCAAAAAGCACAAGCTGTACCGGAATCAGAATAGATTCTCCACTTTGCAACAGATGCATTAAAAGACGGTTGGCAGTCAGCGGAATAGAAAATACCACGGTTTTTTTGATACATTCAGGTAAAGAATGAAACCGGAATGTTACGGTTTTATCAATCAGCAGAGCAAGGATACAAATCAGGCAGGAAGCTGCTTCACCGGCAAGATTACCGTAAACGGCGCATAAAACAGAAACAGGGCGTTCGTTTTGTGTACAGTATACAGTGTACAAATAAACGGCACCAATCCGTGCAAACTGTTCAAACAGCTGGGAAAATGCAGGGAGTCCAGCCTGCTTTTTTCCGAGATAATAGCCGTTTACGCAGTTGTGAAAAGTACAAAATGGAACGGCAATTGCAAGAATCCGGATAAAACGGGAGCAGTCTTTGTTTAGAAAAATCCGTACAGCAATAAAATCTGCGTAAGCATAGGTGAAAAATGTAAAAAGAACAGATAGCGGAAGTGCAACGGCTAAACCGGCAAAAAGCCATGTGCTTTGAAATTTTTTTGCAGCACAAAATCGTGAAATGGCAGTCTGAATACCGGCAGAGCATAGCGCAAATGCAATGCCAAGCACCGGTGTGACAAGCTGGAACATTCCTATACCATCAGCACCAATCTGGCGGGTTAAAAAAATACGGTAAAAAAATCCCGCAATCCGGCTGATAATACCAGCCAGTGTCAAAATTACAGTTCCTTTTAATACAGAATTTTTATTAAATGAAAAGTTCATCGTTGTAACCAACCGGAATGTCAAACAATTATTATCAATATATGCATGCATTGAATATATTATTAATAAGAAATGAAAAAAGGGGATGGCAGTATGATTTATATGGACAATGCCGCAACAACCCGGCTGCACCCGAAGTTTATCAATGCGATGCTGCCTTATATGGGAAAACGGTATGCCAATCCATCCGGTGCTTATACATTTTCAGCAGATGTAAAAAACGATATAAATAACGCAGAGGCATTTCTTGCCAAGACCATTCAGGCAAAGCCGCAAGAAATCTATATTACATCAGGTGGAACAGAATCGGACAACTGGGCAGTCAAAATTGCAGCCGAGGAACACCGCAGGGGACACATTATTACAACAGCAATGGAACATCATGCAATTTTAAAAAGCTGTGAAGCAGTTGAAAAGGAAGGGTTTTATGTGACTTATATCCGTCCGGCTGAAAATGGGATTGTCCGTCTTACGGATATTCAGCGGGCAGTCCGTCCGGATACATTCTTAATTTCAGTAATGGCAGCCAATAATGAGATTGGCACAATTCAGCCGGTTGCGCAAATTGGTGCATTTGCACGCAGACACCGTATTTTGTTTCATACGGATGCAGTGCAGGCATATACGAATATGGATATTGATGTCAATGCCATGCAGATTGATATGCTCAGTACCAGTGCACACAAATTAAACGGACCGAAGGGAATTGGATTTTTATATATCCGCGAGGGCTGTGTAAAGACACCGTTTATCCACGGCGGCGGACAGGAGCGTGGGATGCGCTCAGGCACGGAAAATACGGCAGGGATTATCGGTTTTGCAAAGGCGGCGCAGACTGCCATGGCAAATAAACCGGTGCGGACACAATATGAAATGCGGATGCGGGATTATATGATTCACAGAGTTCTTACAGAGATTCCTTTTTCACGTTTAAACGGGGACAGCAGAAAGCGGCTTCCGGGAAACATGAATTTCAGCTTTCAGTTTGTTGATGGCGGGACGCTGATTGTAATGCTGGATAAGCAGGGAATTTGTGCATCGGCGGGTTCTGCCTGTTCTACAGGCTCCGGTATGCCTTCACACGTATTAAAATCCATCGGACTGCCGGATGAATTAAGTTTCGCAACAGTCCGTTTTACCATTAATGAAGAAATCACCCGCCAGGAAATTGATTATGTTGTGAATTGCCTGAAAAATGATATTGCCCAATTGCGGGAACAGTCCGAGGATTACCAGAACTTTTTGTGAAAATATTTTAAAGGCGGATAAATTCAGGCTTTCGCTGATGGAAAAGCGTGTAATAAGAAAAACCGCAGTCTTTGAGTAAATCCACAATAATATCAAAAGCAAATGCCATATCCTGCG
>ERZ827194.1339-NODE-1339-length-10892-cov-14.7555_pt1 | contig 10892 bp, 8 predicted proteins | sample MGYA00519777_ERZ827194 | MGnify/ENA primary metagenome ERZ827194 (study PRJEB31778, sample SAMEA3449277) | human gut metagenome | biome: human gut; feature: human-associated habitat; material: faeces | place: United Kingdom | collected 2010/2012 ...
AGGTGTATGCACCCAGGTCAGCTTTGTTAGCAGCAGAGAAGGTCGCGTTGCTGTTTTTGTCGTTAACGTAGATCAGTTCGTTACCGTTGTAGTCAGCGATAGAACCAGCACCAGTAGCGTTGTCGATACGAACTTTGTAGTTACCGGTTGCAGCTGCAACATGGTCACCGTTGTTATCAACTTCGTTCTGACCAGCTTCGATAGAAGCAGTGTTGTCGTTATCGCCGTTACCGTTAATGGTCAGGTGACCATCAGAGTTCATTGCGATTAAACCATAACCGTAGTTTGACTTGGTAGTATCGTTGGTACGGTCGTTGGTCAGGTCGGCATCAAGTACGAAGCGGTTGCTTTCGATGTTGAACACACCAGCGTGAATGTTACCACTGGTATCAGTAGTGCTGGTCAGGTTCAGAGTATCAACCTGCAGAGCATTCGCCGCAGTGTTACCGACATTCAGAATACCGTCGTTAGTCACTTTGATGTTGTTGGCATACAGAGCAGCATCACCTACAGCCCAACCAGCAGAAACTTCATCAGAAATGGTTACGGTACTGTTGTCGACAGTCAGTGAATCAGTTGCAACATGACCATCTTCGTTGATGTTCAGCGCAGAAAGACCTGTCAGAGAGATAGAGTCAGAAATCAGCGTTGAATCAGCAACATTAACCGTTGAACCACTGTTGATGCTCAGAGTATCAATCAGAGAAGTTTTGGTGGTATCCCACTGTGAACCGGTGTTCAGGGTCACATTGAACAGACCGCTCTGGTAAACTTCGTTACCGATGATGTGATCAAATTCGCTGTATTCAGAGTCGCTGTTTTCTACACCAACAGTTGATGAAGGCCACAGGCTGTTAGCTGCGATGTCGATCAGAGTTGCAGTGGCTTCAGTATTGATTCCATATGTATAGGAGTCATTTACACCATCGTCATCAGTATCAACACCAATCTGATGCGCAGACATTGCCGCACCGACCCACTTGCTGCCATTGTTCAGGGTCAGATCCAGGCGATCAGTACCATCCCAACCGTTAGTATCTACATCACCGTCAGCATCACGATAGCTATCACGACCATGCGGGAAGAAGTTCTCATCAAAGTTACTTGAGAAGAATACATCGCCCATCAGTGTGGAATTATCGAATGTTGCAGTGGTTTGCATGGCGTTATCAGCAGCAGGATGTGCAATAACAGCTAATGCGATATCGTCAGCGTTCCAACCTTTACCATTATAATCGCTGGCATTACCTGTATTACCGAACCAACCAGTTGTACCTTCATCAGTCCATGAACCAGAGGTCACGGTTGAATCTTTAACAGTGATGGTGTTATTAAACACTTCGCTGCTGTTTACACCAGTGCTGACAGTGTTGTCGTCGATATCTTCCCACTCATAACCCTGAGTCAGCGTAATACCTGCTACATGAGAGTTATTAGAGATGGACAGATCAACTTCCTGATCCAGAGTGATGGCAGTACCAATGTTAAATACATTTACAACATGAGTGTCAGCGGCATTATTGTAGGTGCCGTTATATGTGTAGTGTTCGTAGTTGTCATCGATCGTTGAATTATCAACGGTCAGCGCCAGACGATCATGGTAGTAATCATCCGCACGATCAGCACAATCAGTTGTCATGCACTCGGAATAAATCATGCCGTGAATAGTGCTGTTTTTGATTGTCAGGCTATTGGCGTTGGTATTAGTAGAAATACCGTCATCCAGATAGTAGGTAGAAATCACGCCGTTAACGGTAGCGTTATTAATGACCGGATAGATATCGCCGTTGTAATAACTATCAGCGGCATAGTTATTCCAGCCTACATAACCATCATAGTAAACGTCATCAGCATAGGTGGCGTCGTTGTAGTGATGGAAAGTATTGTAAGTTTGACCAGAAATATCGTTGGTCGCTGCATTAGCCTGAGAGGTGATAGCCAGAGTGCAAGCCAATGCTAATTGTGATACTACAAGTTTCTTTTTCCAGGAGTGCATTTGTCATCCCTCCTCAGGGACGTAATAAGTTGATCCATCAATTATCAATGCATAGAAAACATATTATGTTTCGCGTTGACGATTATGCGGCGTTATAGAGGAATGGTTCAATTATTCTTTCCCCTAAGTCCGATTGCGGACATATATAAAGCACGTGAACACACACACAGAAAGAAATAACAAAAACACAATATTTCAATACGTTAATGAAAGCGTTAATTTTAAAACATAGACCATGAAAATATAAAACAACTAAAACAGACAAATAATGTATCAATAAGCAATGAACTTTAAGTTATTCACTTTTTGAAAACGTCACCAAATTCCCAAAAACAATAATCTATGGCTATAAATAAAAATTAAAAATATTTTCAGTGAATATGAAATTATTGCTGCTTCTATTACAAAGATGTCCTGGTCTCTCTTTCATTCTCTTCTTGTCAACATCGCGACAACTTTCGTAAAACATCCCCACCCTGCTTCAGGTATACTATGCCCCTTGATTCCACAAACATCAGGCAGACCATGACAGACTTAATCCAACGCCCTCGTCGCCTGCGCAAAACTCCTGCGCTGCGCGCTATGTTTGAAGAGACAACACTTAGCCTTAACGACCTGGTGTTGCCGATCTTTGTTGAAGAAGAAATTGACGACTACAAAGCCGTTGAAGCCATGCCAGGTGTGATGCGCATTCCAGAGAAACATCTGGCACGCGAAATTGAACGCATCGCCAACGCCGGTATTCGTTCCGTGATGACTTTCGGCATTTCCCACCATACCGATGAAACCGGCAGCGATGCCTGGCGGGAAGATGGACTGGTGGCGCGTATGTCGCGCATCTGCAAGCAGACTGTGCCAGAAATGATCGTCATGTCAGACACTTGTTTCTGTGAATACACTTCTCACGGTCACTGCGGTGTGCTGTGCGAGCATGGCGTCGACAACGACGCGACTCTGGAAAATTTAGGCAAGCAAGCTGTGGTTGCAGCTGCTGCAGGCGCAGACTTCATCGCCCCTTCTGCCGCGATGGATGGTCAGGTACAGGCGATTCGCCAGGCGCTGGACGCTGCGGGCTTTAAAGATACGGCGATTATGTCGTATTCGACCAAGTTCGCCTCCTCCTTTTATGGCCCGTTCCGTGAAGCTGCCGGAAGCGCATTAAAAGGCGACCGCAAAAGCTATCAGATGAACCCAATGAACCGTCGTGAGGCGATTCGTGAGTCGCTGCTGGATGAAGCCCAGGGCGCAGACTGCCTGATGGTTAAACCTGCCGGAGCATACCTCGACATCGTGCGTGAGCTGCGTGAACGTACTGAATTGCCGATTGGCGCGTATCAGGTGAGCGGTGAGTACGCGATGATTAAGTTCGCCGCGCTGGCGGGTGCTATAGATGAAGAGAAAGTCGTGCTCGAAAGCTTAGGTTCGATTAAGCGTGCGGGTGCGGATCTGATTTTCAGCTACTTTGCGCTGGATTTGGCTGAGAAGAAGATTCTGCGTTAATGTTCATTATGCCGGGTTATCCAACCCGGCATTTCCCCCTTACCCCGCCCGATAAAACGGTTTATCCCCAAGGATCGTCGCCCGATGCATAATCCGCCGCTGTGGCAGGTAATCCGCATTGGCATAGTGCTGAGTCACGCGATTATCCCAAATCGCAATATCATTCGGTTGCCAGCGCCAGCGCACCTGAAACTCCGGTTTGGTGATATGGGCAAACAAAAAACTTAACAAGGCTTCGCTCTCTTTCTCGCTGACATCAACAATTCGCGTAGTAAAGCCTTCATTCACAAACAGCGCCTGTTTACCGCTCACCGGATGCGTTCGCACCACCGGATGTAGCAACGGCGGATTTTTCGCGACCGCCTCGCGCCAGCGTTGATGCTCCTCCTCGGTTTTGCGATATTTGTATTCCGGGAACGATTTACGGAAATCATGCTCCGCACGCAACCCGCTCAGCAGCTGGCGGAAGGGAACAGAGAGCGCCTCATAGGCCGCAATACCGCTGGTCCAGAGCGTATCGCCGCCGGTCGAGGGTAACTCTTTTGCCGCCAGAATCGCCCCTGCGGGTGGCGTTTCAATAAATGTCACATCGGTATGCCAGTTGTCGTTATCCGGCGGATTATCGTTATGAGTATCCAGCACGATGATCTCGTCAACCCCTTCGGCATGAGGGTAAACAGGATGAATATGCAGCTCGCCAAAACGTTGGGCCAGCGCGCGTTGCTGCAGCGGCGTAATGGCCTGTTCACGCAGAAACACCACCTGATGACGCAGTACCGCATGGTAAAGCTGTTCAAACTGGTTATCACTTAACGGGCGCGTCAGGTCGGCACCCGAAATTTGTGCGCCGATATACGGCCCCAGCGAGGTAATGCTCAGACGTTCACTCATTGTACTTCTCCATGCCAGGGCGTCAGGCGGCGCTGTAACGCGCGCAGACCCAGTTCTAAAAGAAAGGCGATAATCGCAATCACCGCGATCCCCGCCAGCACCACGTCAGTCGCGAGAAATTCACCCGCTGACTGGACCATAAAACCCAAACCGCGCGTCGCGGCAATCAGCTCCGCCGCCACCAGGGTAGACCAGCCCACACCCAGACCAATGCGTAATCCGGTGAGAATTTCCGGCAGCGCACCGGGTAAAATAACAAACCACAGCACCTGCGCACGGCTGGCACCCAGCGACTGGGCGGCACGAATGCGAACCTGCTGCGCGCTTTTCACCCCCGCCAGCGCCGACATCGCCACAGGTGCAAAAATCGCTAAATAGATCAGTAAGATCTTCGAGGTTTCACCAATACCAAACCAGATCACCATCAGCGGCAAATACGCCAGCGGCGGCACCGGGCGATACAATTCAATTACCGGATCCAGAATGCCGCGCACCGTCGGGCTTAGTCCCATGGCGATCCCGACCGGAATGCCGATCAACACCGCCGCAAGTAGCGCCAGCACAATGCGCGTCAGGCTGGCTGCCAGATGCTGCCACAAGGTGGCGTCCATAAATCCTTGAGGTCCGGCAATAGTAAGCAGTTTTGCCAGTACCTGTTGCGGCGGCGGTAAAAACAGCGGGCTAATCAGTTGCAGCGCCGCCACTGCCCACCATACAGTGAGTAAAATCGCTAACGTGCCAATGCTTAAGGTCACCTGACGCGAGAGCGGCCAGCGCCATTTCAGCCGACGCGAATGCAGTTTTTCATTAATGAGCACACTCATGAGAATGCCTCCCGTTGCTCAAATACGCGGCTTAAAACATATTCGCGCATGGCGATGAATTGTGGATCGGACTTGATGCTGCGGCTCGGTTCCCCGGCAACAAAGCGGCGGGCGAAGTTGAGCGGCAGCCGCTCCAGCACGCGGCCTGGGCCGGGTGAAAGCAGAACCAGTTCAGTCGCCATAAACACCGCTTCTTCTATATCGTGGGTAATCAACAGCACCTGCTTGCCCGTCTCCTGCCAGAGTTTCAGCAGCAGGGTTTGCATCTGGTCGCGGGTGAAGGCGTCCAGCGCACCAAACGGTTCATCGAGTAATAACAGCTGGGGATTTGCCGCCAGCGCGCGGGCAATCCCCACCCGCTGACGTTGACCGCCGGAAAGCTGCCAGATGTAGCGTTTTTCTGCCCCTTCCAGCCCCACTTTTTTCAGCATCTGGTGCGCGATTTCCAGTCGCTGCATTTTCTCAACACCTGCCAGTTGCAGGCCGAACGCCACGTTGTCCCGTACATTGCGCCACGGTAGCAGCCCTTCATTCTGAAAAACCACGCCCCGCTCTGCGCCCGGTCCCTCAATGCACTTACCCGCCAGTTGAATGCTGCCATGCTGATAAGGCACAAAACCGGCAATCAGATTCAGCAGGGTGGTTTTACCGCAGCCGGACGGCCCCAGCACCACCAGTAGCTCACAGCTTTCCAGCGTCAGGTTGATATCTTCCAGTGCCGGTTTGCCGCCATAATCGGCGTAAAGATGAGAAATTTGCAGCATCTGCGCCTCCTTTTATTGCACGAAGCGCGAGGTAACGTACTGGCTGTAATCATTCGCTACAGCCGGGACTTTGCCCTGCTCTTTCAAAAACTGCGCGGTGTCGATGATCGCTTTGTTCACCGGTCCGGTCAGTTCTGCCGTTTGCTGCTGCGGCGTCAGATAGGTATTCCCCTTCACCAGCCCCGGAACGTCACCTTCAGGTACGCCGCTTAAACGTGCCAGTTTGCTGATGTTTTCCGGCTGTTTCAGCCACGCGTCTGGATTAGCAATGTACGGTTGTTGAGCATCGATGGCGCTTTTAGCGAACGCTTTCACGACCTCTGGATGTTTCTCGGCAAAATCTTTCCGCACGACCCAGACGTCCAGTGTCGGCGCGCCCCACTGCCCGACCTGTTCAGAATCGGTCAGCACCTTGCCATCTTTTTCCAGGGCGTTAACCGCCGGTGCCCAGACATAAGCACCATCAATATCTCCCCGCTGCCATGCGGCGATAATTGCGGGCGGCTGCAGGTTCACAATCTCAACTTGCCCAGGTTTAATACCCCAGTGTTTCAGCGCCGCCAGCAGGCTGTAGTGGGTGGTGGAGATAAACGGTACGGCGATGCGTTTGCCAATGAGATCTTCCGGTTTGCTGATAGTTTTCTTTACCACCAGCGCTTCGGAGTTACCCAGTTTTGACGCCAGTAAGAAGACTTCAATCGGCACCTGTTGGCTGGCTGCCACCGCTAATGGGCTGGAACCGAGGTTACCGATTTGGACATCGCCTGAAGCCAGCGCCCGCACGATGCTGGCTCCGCTGTCAAACTTACGCCAGTCCACCGTCGCCCCGCTCTCTTTAGCAAAGGTGTTATCAGCCTGAGCCACTTTCGCCGGTTCAGCGGAGGTTTGATAGGCCACGGTGACGTTCACCGCCTGTGCCTGAAAAGCGATGAATGCCAGTGCGGCAAGAAGTGTGTTACGCGATGAAATTGCCATGATTGTCTGCTCCCCTGTCTTGTTATAGGAGCAGTATTCAGGAATAAAAACATTCATTAAAAGAATTAGTCGTTATCGCACAGATGATTTTATTCTTAGCAAAAAAGCGGCAAAGGAAAGATTAAATATGCAATTACACCCACTCTGACAATTCAGTAAGTTACTGCACTTCATTTTTATTAATGCATAAACAAGCAGAACATAATGTCTTTTATTTTATTAACAGCAATGCATATAATGAAATCATTATATTCACATTGCATATATAACTGTATCATTCTCAATCAACCACATAATACATTCACATAATGTATATAATCCATATTTGTGCCTAGAACATATTTTTAATATGTAATTAATTGACAAACTAAATCACATCTAAATACAATATATAAAACAAAATAACTATACAAACCAAACACACAAACACTTAACATATGAACTACATAAAAGATTACGCAGTCGTATCCCCGTACTTGAAAGCCCCTTATTTTTCAGCTATCAGTAATTTTTAACACTTAAAAATTAGCATCTGTCTGTGCCAGAGATTACGTCTCTGCGGGCATCGTTGTGCTTGTAGTATAATAAATAAAATGGAGTGTCATTAAGTGGATAAGGTTTTAGATTCAGCCATCCTTTCTTCGGCAAATAAAAGAAAGGGTATCCTTGCTATTGGCGCACATCCTGACGATATAGAATTGGGCTGTGGCGCGTCGCTTGCTCGTCTTGCGCAAAAAGGAATTTATATCGCAGCCGTGGTGATGACTACCGGCAACTCTGGCACAGATGGAATAATCGATCGCCATGAAGAATCGCGCAACGCCCTAAAGATATTAGGGTGCCACCAAACTATTCATCTTAATTTTGCTGACACCCGCGCGCATTTGCAGCTCAATGATATGATTTCCGCCCTGGAAGACATCATTAAAAATCAAATTCCTTCTGATGTTGAAATCATGCGGGTATATACCATGCATGATGCCGACCGCCATCAGGATCATCTTGCTGTTTATCAAGCTTCAATGGTTGCCTGCCGCACTATTCCACAAATTCTCGGCTACGAAACCCCGAGTACCTGGCTTTCATTTATGCCTCAGGTTTTTGAATCCGTTAAAGAAGAATATTTCACAGTCAAACTTGCTGCATTAAAAAAACATAAAAGCCAGGAACGACGCGATTATATGCGTCATGATCGCCTGCGTGCAGTTGCACAATTTCGCGGGCAACAGGTCAATAGCGATCTGGGTGAAGGCTTTGTAATTCATAAAATGATTCTTTGAGCAAATTGCATGAAAACCTGGATATTTATATGTATGGCCGTAGCAATATTGCTATGGTTCCTGAGTACGTTAAGGCGTAAGCCCAGCCCAAAAAAAGGTTGTATTGACGCCATTATACCTGCGTATAACGAAGGCCCGTGTCTGGCACAGTCACTGGATAATCTACTGCGTAACCCTTATTTTTGCCGGGTAATTTGCGTTAACGACGGCTCCACGGACAATACCGAAGCGGTCATGGCGGAAGTCAAACGCAAATGGGGCGACCGCTTTGTTGCCGTCACGCAAAAAAATACCGGTAAAGGTGGTGCGCTGATGAATGGCCTCAATTACGCCACCTGCGACCAGGTTTTTTTAAGTGATGCCGACACCTATGTTCCGCCCGATCAAGACGGAATGGGCTATATGCTGGCAGAAATAGAGCGCGGTGCTGATGCCGTAGGCGGCATTCCCTCTACTGCGTTGAAAGGCGCGGGTCTGTTACCACACATCCGCGCGACCGTAAAGTTGCCGATGATTGTTATGAAGCGCACGCTACAGCAGCTCCTGGGCGGCGCACCGTTTATTATCAGCGGTGCCTGCGGGATGTTCCGTACTGATGTATTGCGTAAGTTCGGTTTCTCTGATCGTACTAAAGTCGAAGACCTTGATCTCACCTGGACATTGGTGGCAAACGGCTATCGTATTCGGCAGGCGAATCGCTGCATCGTATACCCACAGGAATGCAACAGCCCGCGTGAGGAATGGCGTCGCTGGCGGCGTTGGATTGTGGGCTACGCGGTCTGTATGCGCCTGCATAAAAGGCTTTTATTTAGCCGCTTCGGTATCTTCAGTATATTTCCTATGCTGTTGGTTGTGCTTTATGGCGTTGGGATTTATCTCACTACCTGGTTTAATGAATTCATCACCACCGGGCCGCATGGTGTGGTGTTGGCAATGTTTCCGCTTATCTGGGTCGGCGTAGTTTGTGTTATTGGTGCTTTTAGCGCCTGGTTTCATCGTTGCTGGTTGTTGGTGCCTTTAGCGCCGCTTTCCGTTGTGTATGTATTATTAGCTTATGCCATCTGGATTATTTATGGACTTATTGCCTTTTTTACTGGACGCGAACCTCAGCGCGACAAACCCACCCGCTATTCCGCACTGGTGGAAGCGTCAACCGCTTATTCCCAACCTTCTGTCACAGGAACTGAAAAACTTTCTGAAGCTTAATGTTAAAGAGAAAAATATTCAGATTGCAGACCAGGTAATTATTGATGAAACTGCAGGTGAAGTTGTTATCGGCGCGAATACCCGTATTTGTCACGGTGCCGTTATTCAGGGTCCGGTAGTGATTGGCGCAAACTGCCTGATAGGTAATTATGCGTTTATTCGTCCTGGCACAATAATCAGCAATGGCGTAAAAATTGGTTTTGCCACCGAAATTAAAAATGCGGTTATTGAAGCGGAAGCAACGATTGGTCCGCAATGCTTTATCGCCGACTCGGTAGTTGCAAACCAGGCATATTTGGGCGCACAAGTACGTACCAGTAATCATCGTCTGGATCAACAGCCCGTGTCTGTTCGAACTCCAGAGGGAATTATCGCTACCGAATGCGATAAATTAGGTTGTTATATCGGGCAGCGTTCACGCCTTGGCGTACAAGTTATTATTTTGCCTGGGCGAATTATTTCCCCGAACACGCAACTTGGCCCGCGCGTGATTGTAGAACGTAATTTACCTACCGGAACTTATTCACTCCGACAAGAACTTATCCGTACAGGAGATTAAAATGATAAAACGGACGTTATTAGCGGCAGCAATTTTTAGCGCATTGCCCGCTTATGCCGGGTTAACTTCCATTACCGCGGGCTACGATTTTACCGATTATTCTGGCGATCATGGCAACCGTAATTTAGCGTATGCTGAACTGGTGGCGAAAGTTGAAAACGCAACGCTGCTTTTTAATCTTTCCCAGGGGCGTCGTGATTATGAAACTGAACATTTCAATGCCACTCGCGGTCAGGGTGCGGTCTGGTATAAATGGAATAACTGGCTGACAACCCGAACGGATATTGCCTTTGCGGATAATACGCCGGTCTTTGCCCGCCAGGATTTTCGTCAGGATATTAACCTGGCCCTGTTGCCAAAAACGCTTTTCACGACCGGTTATCGCTACACTAAATATTACGATGATGTCGAAGTCGATGCCTGGCAAGGTGGCATATCACTCTATACTGGCCCGGTGATCACCAGCTATCGCTATACCCATTATGACTCCAGCGATGCAGGTGGTAGTTACAGCAATATGATTTCCGTGCGTCTGAATGACCCGCGCGGCACTGGTTATACGCAACTATGGCTAAGCCGCGGAACAGGCGCTTACACCTATGACTGGACGCCAGAAACACGCTACGGCAGCATGAAGAGCGTCAGTTTGCAACGTATTCAACCGCTGACTGAGCAACTTAATCTCGGGCTGACGGCAGGTAAAGTGTGGTACGACACCCCAACTGATGATTATAACGGTCTGCAATTTGCAGCCCATCTGACCTGGAAATTCTGATTGCTTCTGCCGCCCGCTATCCGGGGCGGCCTTCCCTGTCGATTAGGCCCCTCTTTACTTTTTGTTATCCGACTACATTCACCGGATAAATTTTATTCTCCAGTGTTATATACTATAGGGGG
>ERZ827194.1351-NODE-1351-length-10833-cov-3.37549_pt1 | contig 10833 bp, 9 predicted proteins | sample MGYA00519777_ERZ827194 | MGnify/ENA primary metagenome ERZ827194 (study PRJEB31778, sample SAMEA3449277) | human gut metagenome | biome: human gut; feature: human-associated habitat; material: faeces | place: United Kingdom | collected 2010/2012 ...
TATGCCGAGAACCTGTATCTCGACTCCGAGTCCCGCACCTATGTCGAGGAGACCGGCGGCGCCAACGTCCTGTTCGTGAAGGAGGATGGCACCCTCGTCGTTCCTCAGTCGCACACCGACTCCATCCTGCCTTCCATCACCCGTCGTTCGCTCGTTCAGGTTGCTCAGGACCTGGGCATGACCGTTGACCAGCGTCCCGTCGAGTGGGCCGAGGTCAAGGCCGGTACCTTTGTCGAGTGCGGCCTGTGCGGCACCGCTGCCGTTATTTCCCCGGTCGGCGAGATCGACAACAAGGTTTACGGCGCCGACGAGACCGTGACCTTCCCGGCTGGCTACACCGAGATCGGCCCCGTGATGAAGAAGCTCCGCGAGACCCTGACCGGCATCCAGTCTGGTGCTGTCGAGGATAAGCACAACTGGGTTTACACCGTCGCGTAAGCTGCCTTAGCTGTCCGGCCCGAGGGCGACCTTCCTTTCCGGTGCGTCCTCGGACATGAAAGAACCCCCGCTGCGCACTACGTGCGGCGGGGGTTCTTTCATCCTGCGGAGTGCGCCGGAAAGGAAGGTCGCCCTTTTGTTTTGCTTCGCGCCATGTGGGGGCGGTGGCGACGTGCATTTTTGCGAGTATTCTGCAATCGAAGGCCCCTGCATACCGGCTTCGGGCAAAAAATCGGGAGTTCTCGATGTTTTCTACGAATGATGGGCGGGGTTATGGGCTGACAGCGTTTGATTTGCAGGGATATTCACGGTCTTTGGCATTTGTCGTGGCGCCCGAAGGCCTTGGTTATGTTGAATACTCCTAAAAATGCACGACGCTTAGAGGGGGACCTTCGCGAAAAAGGAAACCGCCCCGTCGAAGTATGCATTCGACGGGGCGGTTTATGCATTTGGCCGATTAAGGATGCGCTGTCAAACTACTAGAACTTGACGGTCGGGGCCTGGCGGGCTGCTTCGGCGGCCTCGAAGCCCTGGCGCTCCTTAAACTGGAAGATGCCGGCAAAGATGACAGCCGGGAACGTCTGAATGGCGTTGTTGTAGCTGAGCACGCAATCGTTGTAGCTCTGGCGTGCGTAGCTAATCTTGTTCTCGGTATCCTCAAGCGATGCCTGCAGCTGCGTAAAGTTGGTGTTTGCCTTAAGATCGGGATAGGCCTCGGCTACAGCGAAGAGCTGGCGCAGCGCACCGGTCAGCACGTTGTCGGCTTTCATCTTGGCTTCGGGCGTGGTGGCCTTGACGGCGGTGTTACGCGCGCTGATCACGGCGGAGAGCGTCTCCTGCTCGTGCTTGGCGTAGCCCTTGACGGTCTCGACCAGGTTGGGGATCAGGTCGTTGCGGCGCTGCAACTGCGTATCGATGTTCTGCCAGGCGTTATCGATGCGGTTACGCTTGGTGACCATGTTGTTGTAGATGCCGGCGATGGCGCAGACAATCACAATGACAACAACGATGCCGATGATGACGGTAATCATGATGTCTCCGTTTCGAATGGCCGCGGCGGCATGCGCCAGCTGCCGTTGGTATAACGCTACTAGTATACCCGCAACGTTTTACCGTGCCGAACTTTCCGGCAAGCGTTATGTTTTCGGCGGGGTCGGCACCGGGGCAAAGCGCGCGAGGTACAGGTGTAAGATATGCGACAGATTGACGAGTGTTGTCTTTGCCCTGAGGATGGCGATACGGATGGACCTTCGCATCAAGAAAACCTATCGTGCCCTGTTCGATGCCTTTACCGAGCTTCTCGAGGAGCATCGTTTTGAGGACCTGACGGTTGCCATGCTGTGCGACCGCGCCATGATTCGCCGCACGACGTTCTACAAGCACTTTCGCGACAAGAACGATTACTTTGCCTTTTATATCGATGAGCTCATGTCGGGCTTGCCGCAAAAACAGCCCGATGAGGCCGGCGCAGTGTCTGCCGAGGACGTGCGCGCGCTTCGGCACGCGATTTTGGACGATGCCATGGATTTGATTCTGGCGCACGAGCAGCTCATGGATAACATTTTGGCAAGCAGCATGTCGGGCATGTTGACCAACGTTATTTGCGACCGCATTGCCCGTTCCATCCGCGAGCGTGTGATGAACGTGCTTGCCGAGGATGCCCTGGCCCCCGTGTCACTCGAGACGACGTCTGAGTTTGTCGCCGGCGGTATTATTCGACTTTTCACGATATGGTGGGAATCGGGCCACGATCTTGAGCGTCGACCTGAGATAGCCGACGTGGTCGATGCGCTGTTTGAGCGGACCATGACACCGGTGCATCACTAAAGTGGCGGAGAGAGGGGGATTCGAACCCCCGGAACGCTCTCGCGCTCAACGGTTTTCAAGACCGCCGCATTCAACCGCTCTGCCATCTCTCCGTGAGTCGTAATGATAGCATCGTTTTGAATTTGCAACAGGGAAGGCGAACGATGACGATCACCGAAATCGACGAGAAGTTCATGCGCGAGGCGCTGGCGGAGGCGCGCGCCGCTGCGGCAGTGGGCGAAGTGCCCATTGGCGCTGTGGTGGTGCGCGCGGGTGAGACCGTCGCGCGGGCGCATAATCGTCGCGAGCTCGACCAGGACCCTTCGGCTCATGCAGAGTTCGCGGCCCTGTGCGATGCCGCTCGGTCGCTCGGTCGCTGGCGCCTTTCCGATTGCACGGTCTACGTGACGCTCGAACCCTGCTGCATGTGCGCGGGTCTTATGGTTAACGCGCGCGTGGGGCGCTGCGTGTATGGCGCGAGCGACGCCAAGGCGGGCGCGTTGGGATCCCTATACGATTTGAATGCCGATTCGCGCCTGAATCATCGGTTTAACGTGACGGCTGGGGTCCTGGCGGATGAATGCCGCGAGCTGCTGAGTAGCTATTTTGGCGGTCTGCGCGGAGCGGGTGGCAGCGGCTGTGGCTGCGGTCCGAACCTTGAGGCGCATGCCGCCCACGCCGCGGCGCTTGCAGGTGCCGGTGAGGATGCTGGCATGGCGGTTGACTTTGGCCCTGCGTGCCGCCGGCCCCGCCGTGTGCTGCTGGCGATCGACTCATTTAAGGGCAGCGTGTCGAGTGCACGGGCGGAGGCGGCGGTTGCCGAGGGCATGCGCCGTGTGTGGCCCGATGCCGAGGTGCGCGCGTTGCCGCTGGCGGATGGCGGCGAGGGAACGCTCGATACCGTTGCCGCCTGCGGTGGCGAGCTTGTGGCCTGCGAGGTTGCAGGCCCCTTTGGCGAGCGTGTGCCTGCCCGGATGTTAGTGGACGGCGAGCACGAGTCGGTTGTTATTGAGATGGCCGAAGCAGCAGGCATCGGGTACTCACCTTGCACGGAATCGGCGGCGCTGGCTGCTACAACCTATGGCGTGGGCGAGCTGATGCTCCGTGCAGCTCGTGTCGGGGTAAAGACTATCTATATTGGCTTGGGCGGCAGTGCCACCAACGACGGTGGCGCCGGCATGCTGCAGGCGCTGGGCGCGCGTGTGGTCGATGATCAGGGCTGCGATGTCGCCCCCGGTCTTGCGGGCCTTGAACACGTGGCGAGCGTTGATTTGGAGCCGGCGCTGCAGGCTTTGGATGGCGCTCGCATCGTTGTACTCTCCGATGTCGAGAATCCGCTCGTAGGGCGTCGCGGCGCGCTTGCGGTGTTCGGCGGACAGAAGGGTCTGCCGACGGATGATGCCGAGGCGCTGGGCAAGTACGACAGCTGGATGGTCGGCTACGGTCGCTTGCTCGACGCTGCGATTGCCGGAGCTCGAGCCCAGGGTTTGTTGCGCACACCCGAGGGCGCACGGACATTTGGCTCGGTGCTCGGTGTGCCCGGCGCGGGCGCTGCCGGTGGCTTGGGCGCGGCGTTGCTGGCGCTCGGTGCGGAGCTGCGCTCGGGTGTAGAGACGGTGCTCGATCTCGTGGGGTTTGACGAGCGTGTACGCGATGTCGACCTGGTCATAACGGGCGAGGGCAATATGGATGAGCAGTCCGCCGCCGGTAAGGCACCGGTGGGCGTGGCCCGCCGCGCGAAGCGATATGGCAAGCCGGTGGTCGCCGTCGTGGGCGGTCGTGCCGACAACCTGGATGCGGTGTACGAGCAGGGCATCGACTTGGTGCTTCCGATCTGCCGCAAGCCCATGCCCCTCGACCAGGCGCTCAACCCTCAGGAAGCCACAACCAACCTCATCTTCGCCGGTGAGTCAGCCGCCCAAGCCTACGACCTCGCTCGCCTCTAAAACCCATCCCCTCGATAAGTTGCGGTGAAATACGGAGTGTTATTGCCTTTAAGGTGCCAATTCAGTCCGTATTCCACCGCAACTTCGAGAATGTCCATTCGAGGTTGGCTGCCTTGTGCCTTGGGTCGGACCGCCTGCCACGAAACGTGGCCATCTACTACGTTAAACCGGCCACCCTCGACCATTCCGGAATTTGCAAAAACAAAACCGCAGGTAGAAAGCTTGCCGATTTTCGAAAAAGTCGGCTATGGTTGACCCCTGTAGCCTAAACGTAGTAGATGGGCCCTTTCTGTGGTGCGGCACCAAGCCGGTCATTTTGGGATGGGACTATTTTGACTACTCATTGGCTGCTCTGGCAATCGGGCTGCAAAAGTAGTCAAAAAAGCTCCGTCCCAAATTAGCTACCTTGCTCTGGCGGGCGGGAGCAGGTAAGATATACCGAGCGCCTAGCGCGTTCGATGGGTTCGGATGACGACATGTTCCGAATCTGGTCAGGTCCGGAAGGAAGCAGCCATAAGGAGCCTCTGTCGGGCATCCGAATCCATCGAGCGCACGGGCGCTATTTTGGTGCCGCGACATGGCCCGGCCGGCGGCGAGGTGTTTGGTGTCTCGCTGGTCCTCGGCTTCGCCTGCGGGATCGCTCGACTACCAAACACCTCGCCGCCGGCCGGGCCCCGTCGTCCAAAAATCACCCGTAAAGGCGCGTTTATCTAATTTAATCTATCCCTTAAGGAATGCTGCTCGTTGGCGTTGTCTGGGCATTGATGGCTACGTGGTTCAAGAGGCGGCGGTGCTGTTGCTTGAATTTTTGCAGTTAAAGAGGCTCGTTTCCCTAGGTTGGGGGAACGAGCCTCTTTTTGTCTCTGGGCTTGTGGATTGGTGAAGGCAGAATGCTCTGTCGGCTATTTTGAGTTCTTGATGCGGCGTGTGGCTGTGGCGGTTATTCCGAGTCCCATGGCGGCGATTCCTGCGAGTGCTATTGCGCTCGGTGCTGTGTCGCCCGTGTTCGCGAGCTTGCCGGCGGTCGTATTTGCTTGCTTGCCGCTGCTCGAGTTCGCCTGCTTGGTGGAGCTTGGTAGGGCGTCTTTGCCGGTTGCAGGCGGTGTCGCCTCGGTGGGTTGCGCTGAGCTGGAGGGTTTTGTCGTCTCGGTCGGTTTCGTTATCTCGGGCGAGGTGGCCTTGTCTGCCGCGGCCTTTGCCTCTTCGTATGCCTTGCAGGCGTCGTCATAGGCCGCTTGCGCCTTTTCCAAATCGCCGAGGAGCGCATTTCGCTTGGCTATGTCCTCGTCGATGTGGGCTTTAGCTTCCTTTGCCTCACTTTCGAAATACTGAACCTGTTTTTCCTAGCTTTCGAGCCGGCGTTGGTAGCGGTGAAGATCATCTTCACAAGATTCTTCTCGCCTTTCTGCCGTCATGATCTCCATGCGCAACTGCTTAATATGCTCCTTAATAGCTGTGCTGGGCTCCTCGCCGCCGAGTGCTTCAAGTGCCTTATCTAATTCTGCCTGAAGGCCGCTTGTCCGGTTGTGGGCCTCATCGTATTTGGCTTGGGCTGCATCGACGTTCGCTTGCATGGCGGGAAGGGGTTCCCTCCGTTTGGCGGCTTCCGCCGCCACCATGTCGTAGAGTTCTTGAAATGCGGCAATGTCATCATCGATTTCCGCAATTTTCTCGGGACTTGCGGCGTTTTTTGCGGCCTCGAGGTTTTTGAGCGCTTCCTGCATGGCTGCATACGCTTTTTCTTTTGCGGCGGCCGCGTCTTCTGTCTGCGGGGCGCCCGAATTGCCGTTGGCGGCGCTCGTCTGCGAAACGGCCGCACCGGTGGGGGCGCTGGTTTCTGCAGCGATCGCCGTTACGGGGGCGATTCCCGCGACAAGTGCCGCGGAAAGGGCGATGCCCACAGTTGCTCGTCTTGCTCTTCTTGCGAGAATGTCGTTCATCTCGGCACCTCATTTCAAGGGTCGGCGACTAACTTGGTAGCACTAATGCAAGTATACCAAGTGGTCGACCCGACACTGGCTGGGTGCGCGCCTCTCCGCTTCTTTGGAAACCGAATCCCATTAGAAATGACGAGTTGTTTACGCTTCTTTTGGGCTCACCGTACTATCATGATTCGGATTGAGTGTGAATGATGATAGGGAGCGCCTATACATGATTGAGCTGCTCAGGCGTTTTGGTGGTAAGTTTCGCCGGTATATGGTGATTGGCCCTGCGTGTAAGCTGATCGAAGTGATCTTTGACCTGCTGACGCCGCTGGTGATTGCCCAGATGATCGATAAGGGTATTGGCGCACACGATGTCAACGCCGTCGTCCACTACGGTATGCTGCTTGGCGCCATGGCTGTGATCGGCATCTCGTTTACGCTCGTCTGCCAAAAGATGGCGGCGCTCACCTCGCAGGGCATGGGCACCGATATCCGCGGTGCGCTCTACCAGCACATCAACAAGTTGAGCTATGCCGAACTCGACCGCTTTGGCACGCCGTCGCTCATCACGCGTATCACCAACGATGTCAACCAGGTACAGCTCGCCGTGGCGCTGGGCGTGCGCATGCTCATCCGCTGGCCCTTCTTGGCGGTGGGTTCCATGGTCGCGGCCCTTGCCATCGACCTTAAGCTCGGCATCATCTTTTTGATTTGCACGCCCGCCATCGGCCTGGTGTTTTGGTTTGTCATGGCGCGCTGCATCCCGTACTACAGGCAGCTGCAGGCAAAGCTCGACCGCATCGCGCTCATTTGCCGCGAGGGGCTTTCGGGCGCCCGCGTGGTCCGGGCGTTTGTGCGCGAGGGTCACGAACGTGAGCGTTTTGCCCAGGCGGCCGATGACCAGGCGCGTGTCGCAATCGCGGTGGGCAAGCTCTCGTCGATCCTCAACCCCGTCACGTTTTTGGTGATGAACCTGGGCGTTTGCGCCATCCTGTGGGTGGGCGGCATCCAGGTCAACGTGGGCGAGCTCACGCAGGGCCAGGTCATGGCGTTCGTCAACTACATGACGCAGACCCTGACCTCCATCGTGTATGTCGCCAACCTGGTCGTGGTCTTTACCAAGGCGAGCGCCAGTGCGTCGCGTCTCAACGAGGTGCTCAATTGCGTGCCGAGCATTACCGACGAGGGCAACCAGCCGGTTGCGCTGCCCGAGCCGAGCGCGATGGGCAACGCTGTTCTGGTCCCCGCGCTGAGCTTGAACCATGCGAGCTTTTCCTTTGGCGCGGGCGCCGCCAACGTCGTCAATGACGTGACCCTGGAGCTGCCGCTGGGCAAAACGCTCGGCATTATCGGCGGCACGGGCAGCGGTAAGTCGACGCTCGTCTCGCTCATCCCGCGCCTGTACGATGCGAGCACCGGCAGCGTGAGCGTGATGGGTGCCGACGTGCGCGCCTGGCCGCTCGACCAGCTGCGTCATGTGGTTGCGACTGTTCCGCAGCGCGCGTCGCAGCAACCTGACCTGGCGCGACGAGTCGGCAACCGATGAGGAGCTGTGGGCGGCGCTCGATATAGCGCAGGCCAGCGAGTTCGTGCACAACAAGCCCCAGGGCCTCGGCGCCCCGGTCGAGGCGGGCGGCAAGAACTTCAGCGGTGGCCAGCGCCAGCGCCTGACCATTGCGCGTGCCCTGGTGGGCTCGCCGCAGATTCTGATTATGGATGACTCCGCCTCGGCGCTCGACTTTAAGACCGATGCAGCGCTTCGCCACGCCATCCGCGAGCGCAGCGTACGCGGTGCCGCCGCGGGCGGACTCCCGCTGACCACGGTGATCGTGAGCCAGCGCGTCTCGACCGTGCGCGATGCCGACATGATCTGCGTGCTCGACCACGGCTCGGTCGCGGGCCTGGGTACGCACGACGAGCTGTACGCAAGCTGCCAACTCTATCGCGAGATTTGCCAGTCGCAGCTTCGTCGCGAGGAGCTCGAGGGTCAGCAGGGGAGCACGACGCCCGCGTCCGCCCCGGCTGCCCCGGCATCCACTTGCGCAAAGGAGGGCTGCTAAATGAATCCGTATACTTCTTCCGGTTCGGTCGCCACAATGACGGCCAACGTGTCCGGCAACGATAACCTTAACGACCTGGGCGACGGCCCGCGTCAGCCCGGCGACCCCGAGCGCTATCCCGCTGGTGCGGTGACCCGCCGCCTGCTGGGCTATGTTCGCCCGCATCGCATTTCGTTTACGGCGTCGTTTGTGAGCGCCGCCATCTCGGTGGTCTTGCAACTCTATACGCCCATCCTCATCGGCGAGGGCATCGACCTCATCGTTGCCGCCGGGCAGGTGGACTTCGGGTCGCTGCTGCCGCTTGTTACCAAGCTCGCAATCGTCGTGGTGGGCGCGGCAGCCTTCCAGTGGCTGCAGGGCTACTGCGTCAACCGTCTATCCTACGAAACGGTGCGCGACATGCGCGTGGAGGCGAGCGACAAGCTCAGCCGCATGCCGCTCAGCTTTATTGACGGCCATGCCCACGGCGACCTCATGAGCCGCGTGGTCAACGATGTCGACCAGGTGGGCGATGGCCTGCTGCAGGGCTTTACGCAGCTCTTTACCGGCGTCATCACCATCGTGGGCACGCTCGCGTTTATGCTCTCCATTAACCTGACCATGACGCTTGTGGTGGTGCTCGTCACGCCGCTTTCCATTTTTGCAGCCGGTGCTATTGCCAAACTCTCCAACAAGAGCTTTACGGCGCAGCAACGCATTCAGGGTCAGCTTGGCGGCCACATCGAGGAATACGTGGGCGAGCAGAAGCTTGTCGACGCTTTTGCCTATGGCTCCAGCGCGCAGCTGCGCTTTGATGCCCTTAACGCCGAGCTCTATACGGCAGGCGAGCGCGCGCAGTTTATGGGTTCGCTCTCCAACCCCGGCACGCGCTTTATCAATAACATCATCTATGCCGTGGTCGCTGTGATCGGCTGCGTGGGCGTGATCACGGGCGTGCCCGCGGCGCTTACGGTGGGCGGCGTGCAGATTTTCCTGTCCTATGCTAACCAGTACACCAAGCCGTTCAACGAGGTTACCAACGTCATTACGCAAATCCAGACGGCGTATGCCTCGGCGCGCCGCATGTTTGCACTGCTCGACGCCCGCGAGCAGGAGCCCGATGCGCCAGACGCCGTGGAGCTTGCCGCCCCGCGTGGCGAGGTGACTTTTGAACACGTGGACTTTAGCTATGTGCCCGACCGCAAGCTGCTGCAGGATATCTGCATCGAGGCCAAGCCCGGCATGCGTTTTGCCCTGGTCGGCCCCACGGGCTGCGGAAAGACAACGCTCATCAATTTGCTGCTGCGGTTTTACGATATCGATGCCGGACGCATCATGGTCGATGGCCGGTCTTCGCGTGACTACACGCGCGCAAGCCTGCGCCGCGCCTTTGGCATGGTGCTGCAGGATACGTGGCTGTTCGAGGGCACGGTGGCGGAAAATATCGCTTACGGTTGCCCGGATGCCACGCGTGAACAGGTTATCGAAGCCGCCAAGCGCGCGCACGCGCACAAGTTTATCGTGCAGCTGCCAAGCGGCTACGATACGGTCATCGGCGAGGACGGCGGCATGTTTAGCCAGGGTCAAAAACAGCTGCTGTGCATCGCGCGCGTCATGCTCACCGACCCGGCGATTCTGCTGCTGGACGAGGCGACGTCGAGCATCGATACCCGCACCGAGCTGCAGGTGCAGGCGGCATTCGACGAGCTTATGGCCGGCCGTACGAGCTTTGTGGTGGCGCATCGCCTGAGCACCATCCGCAACGCCGACTGCATTCTGGTGATGCGCGACGGCCAGATTATCGAGCGCGGCACGCACGACGAGCTGCTAGCGGCAGGCGGCTTCTATGCCGAGCTCTACCGCAGCCAGTTTGCCCAGTAGGGGCTACCGATTAGCGGCAGATGGTTTACATCTGCGTTGTTAGTACTAAGATATTCATCTAATAAATTGCATTAGTGGCTTTAGTTTTGGGGGAAACGAGGCAACGTGACTATGACGTGCTCTTTGGTGGTTAACAGCAAGAGCGGTAATACCAGGATGGTTTCGGGTGCGATCAAGCGCACTCTGCAGGCTGCGGGCGTTGAGTTTGTCCACGCTGCGGCGTTGAGCGACGATGCGGACGCAGATCAGGTTGCGCTCGAGGCGCAGGGCGCCTGCGCGGCCGACACGGTGCTCGTCGGTTTTTGGTGCGACAAGGGTGCGTGCACGCCTTCGGTCGCGGCGTTGCTCTCCGCCTTGCACGGCAAGCGCGTCTTCTTGTTTGGCACCTGCGGTTTTGGCGCCGACCAGAGCTATTACCAGCAGATTATCGACCGCGTGACCTCCAATTTGGCCAACGATGCCGAGCTTGCGGGCTGGGCGATGTGTCAGGGCAAGATGGGCCCCGCGGTCAAGCAGCGCTACGAGGCCATGCTCGAGCAAGATCCCGACAACGCGCGCTATAAGATGCTGCTCGACAACTGGGTTGCCGCAAAGGACCATCCCACCAAGGAAGATCTGGATAACATGGCTGCAGCCGCCAAAAAGGCCGTGCTGGGGGAGTAGCTCCCATCGCTGACGGCGGTCGGTCCATCTTTCTAAATGAAACGTCCTCCCGGGCGTCGGGGCACGAAGTTCCCTGCTCTACAGTCCTGCGCAAGACGAAGGCCACATTAAGTGGCCTTCTTTGCGTGCGGAACT
>ERZ827194.1354-NODE-1354-length-10819-cov-3.21944_pt1 | contig 10819 bp, 8 predicted proteins | sample MGYA00519777_ERZ827194 | MGnify/ENA primary metagenome ERZ827194 (study PRJEB31778, sample SAMEA3449277) | human gut metagenome | biome: human gut; feature: human-associated habitat; material: faeces | place: United Kingdom | collected 2010/2012 ...
CCGTGAAGTGAACGAGCTTATTTGGACCCCCGAAGCATTGGCATATTTTGACCGCTATTTCCTGCGGTTTTACAGCGTGAATCCTGCGGTTTTTTGGGCTAAAGGTGTGGATGCTCCGGGGCTTCGTTTTTACTCGTTCACTTCTCGGGAAAGTATTAGAGCTCAGCTGATAGAGGTACCTCTCTGGCGTCGAAGCCCTGCGTCTTCTTCGCTTGATTGGGGAAAACAGCCTCGCTTAAGCAATTGCGAGCCCGCCCAGACGTATCTGTGGGGTTGTCTGCACAATTCGCGGTATTATGTTGCGGAGTTTTGAAAGGAGCCGCTGGTGGTCACGACGACGTTTGCTTCGCCTTTGGGCGAAATCCTGCTTGCCGCTGATGGCCGCGGTCTGACGGGGCTTTGGTTTGAGGGACAGGAGCACTTTGGCTCCACGCTTCTCAAAGAAGATCCCGAACATGTTGAAGGCGCCGATGCAGTTTCTGGTGCTGGCGGCATGTCGTCGGTGAGTCCGGCAAATGGTGCGGCGTCTTCGGTGCTTGAGCGTTCCTGGGCTTGGCTGAATGCTTATTTTGCGGGGCAGGAGCCTCGGTTTACGCCGCCGTTGCATATGATTGGCACGGCATTTCAGCGTGAGGTTTGGTTTGAGCTGCTCTCTATCCCGCGTGGCGAGGTCGCTACGTATGGCGAGATCGCTCAGCGCGTTGCGGCTCGACATCGTGTGCCGGGAAACGAGGCACCTGTTGTGTCTCCTCGTGCGGTGGGGGCTGCGGTCGCGCGTAATCCCATTTCGATTATTGTGCCGTGCCATCGCGTGGTTGCCGCCGACGGGTCGCTCAACGGATATGCCGGCGGGCTTGATCGCAAGGAGTGGCTGCTTCGGCTTGAGGGCGCGTACGAGGAATAACGCTCGAACACTTTGCATAACTAGGACGCCGTGAAAGAACGGGACACGCTTTCCGAATGGAGGCTCAGACGGAAACTACGTCCCGGAATTCCGTTTTAAAGCGGGATGCGCTTTCCGAATGGCGTCCCAAGCGGAAACCGTGTCCCGGAATATAGCCTCAGAGTGGGACGCCGTTTCCGGTTGAGACCACCTGCTTGGACATCTTTCTACGCCCGCTCCTGCAGAGCGTAGATCGATTTGTCCATGTTGAACAGATATGCCACAACGCAGACGATGAAGAACGCCGGCAGATTACCGAAACCGAAGATCTCGCAGCCAATGAGGATCGGCGCGAGTAGCGTGTTGGTGGCGCTGCCAAAGACGGCGGCGTATCCCAGCGCGGCGCAGAGCTCGACGGGCATGCCGAGTTGAGCCTCGTTATGGCGACATCTGGGTAACAGAAAGGCCCGCGTTCCTCAGAGGCAAGATAGGCAATTCTGCTTCTGAGGTAGATCTCAATTCTGCCGACCGCACTGCCGACCGCATCAAACATTAACTGCCGGAGGGCTCGGTCAAATTCATACGTGTAGATGATGGTTTCGAATGTTGTGCCTTCGCGAAAGATGGTAATCCCGGACTTGCATTTGGTTTTGTAGGGAAACCAGTAGGCCGACAGTCTGTAGTGGTTGGCTTCGACCAAAGCTCGTTCGAGTTCGCTTTGATCAGAGCACTTAAGACCCCTGTATTCTGTCAATAGTGCTATTTGTTCGTTGATGGATATCCACGACTTCTGGTATTTCATTTAAGCCTCTTGATATAAAAAGAGCTGGAGTTGCGCATCGTTGAGAGGCTTTCCAGCTTTAGCAAAACAAACTTATAAGATGCGACGGGCCGCGTCAAGATAATTACCGGACGGCCTGGGAGGCGGCTGGCTGGCTTAAAACCTAGCGCGTGAAATGACGCCCTACGCTATTCAGCGCGCTTGATAGGATGACGAACCACGGTTTTAAGTTTCTCCGGTGCACATTTGCGTGGATCGGAGAGATAGATTTCGTGATGTAAACGGGAGTCTGAGAAGTCGGGGACATAGCCCTGCTCGGTCATGTATTCACGCATAGCGTTTACGGTCGCCGGTTCGTTGTCGTAGGGCCCGGTGTGCATGCATTGAACGCAGAGACCCTCGTCAACTTTAAGCAGTTCAACGGCGGAAAAGTCCAGTTTCTTCTTGGTCGTGGCTTCCGCGACTGCCCAGTCAAAGTCATCTCGGCTGACGAAATCGGGCAGGCGGATGCACGAGATAAAGTTGAAATCGTCTTTGCGTACATAATCGATGTCGCCGCTCGGGGAGTCCTGCCACCAGAAACCCTCGAGCGGCGGTACCACAAAGTCGAAATAGCCCTCGATACTCCTTGAGCCTTTCTTCGACATCTTGACGGTATAGGCGATGCCGTAAAGCAGCGGCAGGGCGTTTTGATACTCGCCACCTTCGGTATTTGGGTCGCCCTTTCCGCGAACGGCAACGTAGCTCATAGGCGGGACAGTTACGATACTCGGCTTGCCTGCAGGTTTGTAGAGCTCCTTGCATTCCTTCTTAAAGTCGAACGCCATGTTGGCCGCCTTTCTGCGTATTGGCCTGCTTAGATAGCGGAATCATATCATAGAAACGAACAGCTGTTCGAATGATTTAGCTGACAGATTGAGATGCGTGCGTTGTGTTTGGCGGTCGGCCTGACCCCGTCGATGATTTCTCTGCCTTCCCGGCGCCTCATCTATAGCCGCTATTTCCCCATATAAAACCTGCCAAAATAAACCTGTCCCTTTTTGGTCGGTGCGAAATGGGTAATACTAAAGAGTTATCCGACCAGATGGGAACCGATCGATGGCCTATATCGAATTCAAAGACGTCATCAAAGCATACGGCGAGGGCGACGCCCGCATTCATGCACTCGACGGCGCGAGCTTTACCGTTGAGCGTGGCGAGCTCGCCATTATCCTGGGCGCCTCGGGTGCCGGCAAGACCACGGCGCTCAACATCCTGGGCGGTATGGATACGGTAACCTCCGGCGCCGTGACGGTGGACGGGCGTGACGTGAGCTCCGCCAACGAGGCGCAGCTCGTGGAATACCGTCGTGCCGACGTCGGCTTTGTCTTCCAGTTCTACAATCTGGTTCCCAACCTGACGGCGCTCGAAAACGTTGAGCTTGCAGCTCAGATCTGCCCCGATTCGCTCGATGCCGAACAGACGCTTCGCCAGGTTGGCCTGGGCGAGCGCCTCGCCAACTTCCCCGCGCAGCTTTCGGGCGGCGAGCAGCAGCGCGTGTCCATTGCCCGCGCACTGGCCAAGAACCCCAAGCTTCTTTTATGCGACGAGCCCACGGGCGCGCTCGACTATAAAACCGGCAAGCAGATCTTGCAGCTGCTGCAGGATACCTGCCGCAAGCAGGGCATTACGGTCATCATCATCACGCACAACTCCGCGCTCGCGCCCATGGCCGATCGCCTGATCCGCTTTAAGAGCGGCCGCGTGGAGAGCGAGACGGTCCAGCAAAATCCCGTGCCTATCGAGACGATCGAGTGGTAGCGCCCATGGACCAGGACCGCCAAAACAGCCAAAACTATGATACGGAGCACGCGGGCCGCGACCGGGAGTTCGCGACCTACCGCACCGCTCAAAGCTCAAACGATATGGTGCCGACGGTTTTCCGCCGTGGTGTCTACCGCACGATTCGCGGCAGCCTCAAACGCTTCTTGTCCATCGTCGTGATCACCGCGCTCGGCGTGAGCGTGATGTGCGGCCTCAAGGCGGGTTGCGAGGATCTGTGCGATTCGGTCGACGCTTACTTTGACCAGCAGAATGTTTACGACATCAACGTGCAGTCGACCTATGGTCTGACCGATGACGATCTTGCTGCGATCCAAGAGGTCGATGGCGTCGAGACGGCCGAGGGCATCTATACCGAGACCGCCTACACCGCCGTGGGCACAACGCGCGAGCGCGTGGTCGTGCAAAGTCTCTCCAAGGAGAACATCGACCAGCCGGTGCTCGTGAACGGCGATTTGCCCGAGAGCGCCGATGAGGTCGCGGTGACTTCGAAGTTCCTGAAGGCTTCGGGCAAAAAGCTCGGCGATACGGTGAGTTTTGCCGCCAATGACGCGAGCTCGTCGAACCAAAGCGCCAAGGATCAGTTTGCCGCGGGCGATTACACCATTACGGCCGAGGTCCTCGATCCCACTGATGTGAGCTCCGACTCGACAGTCAACGCCTTTCGTGCTGCTTCGGCGGCAGACTATAAGTTCTATGTGAGCGAGGACGCCGCGACGTCTTCGTCCTATTCTGCAATCCACGTGGTCGTTGAGGGGGCCAAGAGCCTCAACTCCTATTCGGATGCCTACGCGGCAAAGATCAATGAGGTCAAGGGCAATATCGAGAAGATCCGCGAGGAGCGTGAGAAGGCGCGCGCTCAGGAGCTGACTGTCGACACGCCGGCAAGCTTGGATGCGGCCGAGCGCCAGGCGAATATGCTCTTTGGGATTGAGCAGGACAACATCAATCGCATGGCAGAGGGCAGCGAGGAGCGCGTGCAAGCGCAGGCCGACCTGGACCAGCGCCGTGCCGCTGCCGACCAACAGTTTGCCGACGCCCGCGCCGAGCTTTCCGACCTGGGCGAATGCACCTGGTACATCCAGGACCGCGGCAATATCGCAAGCTACTCGAGCGTGGAGAGCGATAGCTCGTCAATTGAAGCCATCGCCACGGTGTTCCCGTTCATCTTCTTTATCGTCGCCGTGCTCATCAGCCTTACCACCGCCACGCGTATGGTCGAGGAGGAGCGCACGCTCATCGGCCTGTATAAGGCGCTCGGTTATTCGCGCGGACGCATCCTGTCCAAATACGTGGACTATGCGCTGTGGGCTTGTCTGATCGGCGGCGTGCTCGGCAACATCATCGGATTTGTGGGCCTGCCGCTGTTCCTGTTTACGGTGTTCGACGACATGTACTCACTGCCCCAGATGCTGCTTTCGTACGACATCGTGTCCTCGATCGTCTCGGTGGCGCTGTTTGCCGTGGGCGTGGTGGGCGCCACGATTATCGCCTGCCGCCACGAGATGGCCGAGACCCCAGCCTCGCTCATGCGTCCCAAGGCCCCGCGTGCCGGCTCGCGCATCTTGCTTGAGCGCATCGGCTTTATTTGGCGCCGCATGGGCTTTTTGAACAAGGTGGCAGCACGTAATCTGTTCCGCTACAAAAAGCGTGCCTTTATGACCATCTTCGGTATTGCCGGCTGCACGGCGCTCGTGATCTGCGGTATGGGCATCCGCGATACGTCGGTGGCGCTTTCGCCCAAACAGTACGGGCATATCACGCGTTATGACTTGCTGGCGGTCGCCAACCCCGATGACTTTACGCAGACGTGCGCGGCATTGGATGAGCGCAGCGCGGCCAATGATTCCAACGTGACCGTAACTTCGACGCTGCCGATCATGACTGACAACGTTACCTTTACGTTTGGCGGCAAGAGCGAGACCGTGCAGCTGATCGTGGTGCCCGATGACCGCACGAACGATCTGGACGACTACGTTCGCCTTGAGGATGAGTCCAAAGAGCCGCTGTCTTTGCGTGACGGAGACGTGTATCTGAGCAAGAGTTCACAGCTGGTACTGGGGATTCAGCCGGGCGATACGGCGCACGTCCAGGATTCGTCGCTCAATGTTGCTAAGGTCAAGGTTAGCGACATCTCGCTCAACTATCTGGGCAACACGCTTTACATGACGCAGAGCACCTATGAGCGCGCGTTCGGTCGAAGCGCACGCCTCAACGGTATCTTTGTGCTGTTTAAGGGCTCGTCGGCCGACCAGATTGCGTTTAGCAAGAAGATTAAGAGCGACGGTTGGCTCACCATCTCGAGCACGGCCGAACATTGGCAGAACTACGAGGCGAACTTTGCGATCATCAATTCGGTCGTGGTGCTCGTGACCTTTATGGCGGCATGCCTGTCGTTTGTGGTGGTGTTTACGCTGTCCAACACGAATATCTCCGAGCGCGAACGCGAGCTGGCGACCATCAAGGTGCTGGGCTTCCGTCGTGGCGAGGTGCACCACTACGTCAACAAGGAGACGTTGATCCTCACGGCAATTGGCGCCGCGCTGGGCGTGCCGCTGGGTGGCCTGCTTGCCGAGAGCTTTACGTACATCCTGCAGATGCCGTCGCTGTACTTTGACGTCGAAGTCGAGCCGCTGAGCTACGCGCTTGCCGTGGTGCTTTCGTTTGGCTTTACGATCATCGTCAACCTCGCTACCAATCGTACCCTCAACAAGATCGACATGGTCGGCGCCCTCAAAAGCGCTGAGTAACCTGTCCTGGGATTCAAGTTCTAGCGAGCTGCCGACGCGCCCGCAGCAGCATTTTTGCATAAACCGCCCCGTCGAATGCATACTATGACGGGGCGGTTGCTTTTTGCCCACAGGTACCCCAGGGGGCGCCGTGCAAATTCCGGAGAATTCAGCATCCCGGAGTCCGCGAGTGTGGGAGCGGGCGCACAAAAGCGCATTGAAAGCCTGACTTTGAGCTCCGGCGCCTCGAGGACCGCTCATTTTTTTGCAGAGTGCGGCCCGCGGCGCCTGTCTCTCGCCCAAAATCCAGTATGCAGGCACCCTCGGCTGCTGAATACTCCCAAAAATGCACGCCGCATCCTACCCCAGGCACTTGCAGCAAGAAGACGAATAGCCTCGTCCTCCCCGGTTACCGCAGGAGGCCCCAGGGCTTACCTCCCAAATCTTTCCGCAGGACGGAAGGATCCCGCCGCGCGAAGCGCACGGCGGGATCCTGACATGTCCGAGGACGATTTGGGAGGTAAGCCCTGGGGTCTCCGATGAGAGCAGTTTCGGCCGAGGCTATTCGTCGCCGAAGCTGATGCCCAGCGCCTTGGCCTCGCGCACTAGATCGCTCTGGGGGTCGACGTACTTGAGCTTGCCGGCGACCTCCTCGAGCGGCATGTGGCACATCTTGCCGTCACGCAGGGCAATCATGTAGCCAAACTCGCCGCGCAGGCAGCCGAGCGCTGCCTCGACGCCGCACTGGGTCGCAAAGATGCGGTCCTGGGCGTCGGGCTGGCCGCCGCGCTGCGTGTGGCCGGGGATGGCGACGCGGGTCTCGCGACCGGTCTTGGTCTCAATCTCCTTGGCGATGTCGTAGACAATCGACGGGCTCGTGCGCTCGGCGAGCTTCTTCTTGTACTCTTTCTTGGACAGAGCCGCGTCCTCCTTGGAGATAGCGCCCTCGGCGACGGCCACGATGGTAAAGCGGCTGCCGGTCTCCATGCGATGTTCGATGGTCTTGATGACGTTGTCCATGTCGTAGGGGATCTCGGGAATCAGGATGACGTCCGCGCCGCCCGCGACGCCGGCGTACAGCGGAATCCAGCCGACCTTGTGGCCCATGATCTCGATAACGAACACGCGGCCGTGGCTCGAGGCGGTAGTGTGGATGTCGTCGATGCACTTGGTGGCGACGTCGATGGCGCTCGTAAAGCCAAACGTCAGCTCGGTGCCCCAGGTGTCGTTATCGATGGTCTTGGGCAGGGCGATAACGTTGAGGCCCTCTTCGCGCAGGCGGTTGGCGGTCTTGGTGGAGCCGTTACCGCCCAGCATAAACAGGCAGTCGAGCTGCAGCTTATGATAGGTGTGGACCATCGCCGGCACCTTCTCGACACCATCGGCTTCGGGGGTATCCAGGCGCTTGAACGGCGTGCGGCTCGTGCCCAGGATGGTGCCGCCGCGGGTGAGGATGCCGCTAAAATCGGCGGGCGTCATGACGCGGAACCTGCTGTAGATAAGGCCCTGATAGCCGTCCTCAAAGCCATAAATCTCGATAGGCTCTTCGCTATTGGTCATAAGCGTTTTGACAATGCCGCGCATGGTGGCGTTGAGCGCCTGGCAGTCGCCGCCACTAGTAAGAAGACCGATTCTAAGCATGGTGAATCCTTCCGGGCAAGTTATAACATGCGCATAAGTTTACCCCCGCACACTGTTGATACGGGGGTAAAACGTGTTAGCTCAAATGTATGGAAATGTAAGCAACGTCAGGCCAGCGTAAGGACGACGGTGCCATCTCCTTACAGCGCGAAGGCATCGATGTCGCCCCAGTGGCGGCGCAGCGTGATGGCGGCAGCGGGCTCGGTGTTGTCAAAGACGACCGACCACTGCGTGTTGCTGGTGATGTCTTCCGGATTGGGCTCTTGCGCTGCAGCGCGTAGGGCCTTCCAAGCGACTGCCTCGTTCTGGGCACCGACATGGGCGTCAAGGACATCGGCGATTGCGACGGCGCGCTCTTTACCATGGCCCAGCTCGCCATTCTTTTGGTTGGGCAGCACTTCGTCGCCATAGCAGGCGTAGAAGTTCGTAACCCGGCGTACAGGAGTCGCTTTGAAAGCACGGTCCGGATCGCGCGGATCCCACTCTACTACGCGCGCGTCACCGGCGGCGTCGTTGATAAAGAAGTGGTAATCGCGTCCGGCCATGGCGTGCATGTCGTAGGCGGAAAGCAGGTCGACTGCCTCTTGCGTGGTGGCGGCACGGTCGAGCACCAGGCGGATGGCGAGCGAGGTATTGATGACGGGGCGTTGCGTGTCCTGGTCACAGGGCTGGGAATCCAGGGTGAGTACGGCAATGGACACGCCGCATTCGTTAACACCGTCGAGCTGGGCAAACGGGCCCATCAACGCCGCGGCGCGTCCGGTGACGGAGTCAAGCGGAGTGTTGGCGCCCAGGTTATTGAGGGCGGCAAAGCCGATGGAGGCATAGCCGCCGCGTGGGTGATTGCGCACCAGCAGCGCCGAGGTGTCGTCTTTAAAGTCGTAATTGCGACCGGTGCGCACGCGGCCTTCGGCATCTACGGCGACAAAAGCGCTGCAGGCAAACTGGGGCGCCTGGACATGTACCGGCACACCGGGCAGCACCTGCGCCACCACGGCATCGATGTAGGCCTGGTCGTCGCGCACGCCAGCGGCGATGATGCGATCAAGATCGTAGTCGTAGGCGATGTCGATTGCGTACAGGTCATAGCCATCCGCGTAGCCGGTCAAGCGTTTGAGCGACGCGGCGGACTTGATTTGCTTGTGATAAACGATACCGGTGGCAGCGGCAAGGCCGACGGCGACTTCCGCGACACCGCAGGCGATGGCAATGTTACGTGGCTTCATGACGGCTCCTCTCGTCCTGTTAGCGTAATTGTCGCAAAAGGTGCACGGGCATGATGGCTCAACTTGGTGAGCGGTGCGGGATTAAACACGGAATGAAGAGTGCAGCGCTGGCGCGGCGGGGTATGCTGGAAGGGACCATCAACCCAGCGAAAGGGGAGAGCATGACGGATCAGGAAACGCCCGAGCGCGCGCATGTGACGGCCGATGATATCGAGGCCGCCAACGACCTTATCGACTTTATCGAGGCATGCCCCAGCATGTTCCATACGGCGGCGACCATTATGGCCGAGCTCGACGAAGCGGGCTTTACCTACCTGTCCGAGAACGCGGCGTGGGACATCGAGCCGGGCGGGCGTTATTACACGCAGCGCAACACCTCGAGCGTTATCGCCTTTAAGGTGGGCGAGGACCTGGCTGCTACGTGGGGCGAGGACGGCGTTGCCGGCGACTACCATTTTCAGCTGACGGCGTCGCACAGCGACTCGCCGACGTTTAAGGTTAAGGCCGTGCCCGAGCTCGACGGCGCAGGCGAGACGCTGCGCCTGAACACCGAGGCCTACGGCGGCATGATCGACTACACCTGGTTCGACCGTCCGCTGGCGCTCGCGGGCCGCGTGCTGGTGCGCGAGGGCGACCGTATTGAGAGCCGCCTGCTTGCCACCGAGCGCGAGGTTGCCATTATTCCGAGCCTTGCCATCCATATGAACCGTGGCGTTAACGAGAGCTTTGCTCCCAACCGAGCCGTTGACCTGTGCCCGCTCATCAGCGCCGGTGAACTCAAGCAGGGAGATTTTGACGCTCTGATTGCCGATGAGCTGGACGTTGAGCCCGAGCATATTTTGGGTCGCGACCTGTTCCTGGTCAATCGTCAGGATGCGCGCATTTGGGGCTGGGCCGACGAGTTTATCTCGACGCCCAAGCTTGACGACCTGGCCTGCGCCTACACCTCGCTGCAGGCATTTTTGGGTGCCGAGAACGCGCACGATGTTTCGGTCTTCTGCTGCTTTGATAACGAGGAGGTTGGCTCCGAGACCAAGCAAGGCGCCATGTCGACGTTCTTGGCCGACGCGCTGCGCCGCATTAACGGATCGTTGGGCTTTGACGACGAGTCGTACCATCGCGCCCTTGCCGCCTCGATGCTCGTAAGCTGCGACAATGCACATGCCGTGCACCCCAACCACACCGAGAAGTGCGATGCCCGCAATCAGGTGGTGCTTAACGGCGGCATCGTCATCAAGGAAGCCGCCAACCAGCACTACTGCACCGATGCCTTTAGCCGCGCGGTGTTCCAGGCCATCTGCGATGACGCCGACGTGCCCACGCAGGCCTTCGCCAACAAGAGCGATATGGCCGGCGGCTCCACGCTCGGCAATCTGTCCAATATGCAGGCGAGCATGCACGCCGTGGACGTGGGCCTGCCGCAGCTGGCCATGCACTCGAGCTACGAGACCGGCGGCGTACGCGACGTGATGTACGCCATCCGCGCCCTCACGGCCTTCTACGAGCGCAACCTAACCATCAACGGCGCCGAAAGCGTGGAGCTCTAAAACCTAACAAAAGGGGACAGGTTTACTTTGGCAGGTTTTATCTGGGCAAATGCCGCAATGCCAGCAGCTGGACAGAATTGTTATGACACCGCAGGTTGAGCAAGCGTCAGCGAGCGATGTCCAGAGCGAACAAGTTGGCATGAAAAAGGCAAGGCATAGACCTTCTGGTCATGCCTTGCCTTTTGAATGAC
>ERZ827194.1371-NODE-1371-length-10686-cov-3.27156_pt1 | contig 10686 bp, 13 predicted proteins | sample MGYA00519777_ERZ827194 | MGnify/ENA primary metagenome ERZ827194 (study PRJEB31778, sample SAMEA3449277) | human gut metagenome | biome: human gut; feature: human-associated habitat; material: faeces | place: United Kingdom | collected 2010/2012 ...
TCTTTCATGGCATCATTTACATCTACACCACAACCTCCATGTGTATGTACATCAATAAATCCCGGAATTACAGACTTACCGGAAGCATCATAAACATCCCCTCCTCTTTCACCATGTCCCGGACTGCAGATTTCACAGATTTTACCATCTTCTATACACAAATCTTTTCTTTCCATACGGCGTTTGTCATATCGGTACACATAACCATTGGTAATCCAGGTTTTCATAACTTATCCCTCCAATGCAGCTACAAACTCTGTAATTTTCAGATTGATATCCTGATGATTTGTCAGCAGAGATACCGGAAAATCAGAGGTAGCTTCTCCGTAAGCGGTTCTTCTTACCACAGCTCTGTGCCAGTTTCTGAAGCATCCCAGGCGAATTTTTCTGGCATGGGCAATTTCATAAATACCGATTGTCACGCAATATTTTGGCATATCTTCCAATGCTCCGTTAAAATCTCCAATAGCATTTGCCGTTCTTGTTTCCTTTGTAATATCTAAAACTCTTGTTTTCTGAGCCAGAAATTCTTCGTTGCTTAAAGACGCATCTGCTTCATTAAAGGCAACATGTCCGTTAATACCAATACCGCCGAAGCAAATATCCACACCGCCCAGTTTTTCAATCAACTGTGGAATATATTCTACATTTTCCGGATCAGGAAATACTCTCTGTTCTTCCGGCATAACTAATTCCGGAGCAATCTTGCTATATACTGTTCTGTTCATAAAGCCACGGAAGCTTAACGGATGTGTTTCCGGAACCCATTTTTTATCATCATCCAAATATTCGTCCATGTTAATAAACCAAACATTTTTCAGACTGATTTTTTCCTGATTTACCATTTCCACAAAATAAGGATACTGTCCTACCGGACCTACCGGACAAATAAATACCGTTTTCTTGCCTTCTGCATTGTTTTTCTTAATTTCTTCTGCCATTTCCTCCGCCATGGATTGAAATACCGCTGCATTATCTTCCATTACAATCACCGGCAGCTTAGCTCCTTTGTTTAAAAGTTCCTCCTTTGTGTAAGTGTAATATTCATGTTTCGTCATTTCAAACAATCCTCCCTTGTTTTTGCATTGTCAATCCTTTCATATCTAAGATTATACGATAAGTATTTTTCATTTTCAACAAACCTTTCTCAAATATTGCGTTTTTTTCTACTCAATTTATGCAAACGTTATCCTAAATTTCATTGTTTTTATTCGTCATTTCAGTTATAATATATCTATAATATTGCCATTATATTGTGAGGTTTTAATATGACACTAAAAGAAATCGCAAAAGAAGCAAACGTTTCTATTTCTACTGTTTCCAGAGTCATTAATCAAAAAAACACAAAGGCTGCCAGCCCGGAGGTACAGGAACGCATCTGGAACATTGTAAGAAAAAGCGGATATACGCCGAATTCTACTGCCCGTGCCTTAAAGCTTGGGCCAACAACTCCCCCTGTGGAAATGCCGGCACGTACCATAGCCTGTATTTATGCAAGAGGCGACTCTGCTGTTTCAGACCTTTTCTTTTCCCATATTGCAAAAGCAACTTTTTCATCAAACATTCTTTTACCGCCTTGGATTTGGAAAATCCTGACGTAACCCTCAGAATTGCCAACTCCCCCGTGGACGGAGCTGTTATTTTAGGACGATATGATGAACGTATTTTGAAACTTTTTACGAAAAATTATAAGCATATTATCTATGCGGGGCTCAATCCTATGGAAGATAAATATGATCAGGTTGTATGTGACGGAAAAGAAATTGCCTTCAGCGCTGTTTCTTATCTTCATGAATTAGGTCACACAAAAATCGGTTATATCGGAGAGCAGAATAACGAAATCCGCTACACTGCATTTAAAGATGCCTTAAACGCTCTGGGGTTGCCCTTCTCACAGAGAAATGCAGCCAATGTAAAGCTTTCTCACGAAGGCGGTTATCAGGGAGCTCTTCATTTAATCAATGCAAAAGCTGATATTACTGCTGTTTTTTGCGCAAATGATAACACTGCCATTGGTGCAATCCGTGCATTTCGGGAGCATGGCTACCGTATTCCCGAAGATATTTCTGTAATTGGTGTAGACGACATTGAAACAGCTCAATATCTTTCACCAATGCTTACCACCGTCCATATTCCTTTAGAAGAAATGGGCAGAATGACAGCAAAAATTCTTATTGACCGCATCACCGGCGGACACCGTATTCCTTTAAAAACAGTGCTGCCTTATTACATAGCCAAAAGGGATACCTGCGGCAAAGTGCCGAGAAACCGAAAATAACATCAGGAGGACTTTATTATGAAAAAAGCACTTTATTTTGACTGTGCATCAGGAATTAGCGGAGATATGTCTGTGGCTGCTTTGCTTGACTTGGGTGCGGATAAAAAAATGCTTTTAGACACCTTAGACAGCTTAAAACTTTCCGGATATAAAATTGAAATTTCAGAAGTGGAGAAATCAGGAATTGCAGCCTGTGACTTCAATGTTCTATTAGATAAAAAACACGAAAATCACGATCATGATATGGAATATCTGCATGGTGAAAAACATGAACACCATCATGCAGGGCATCATTGCGAACATGAGCATCATTCTCATGAGCATCGAAGCTTGTCTGATATTCTTTCTATTTTAGAAAGCAGCAATATGACAGCCGGTGCAAAAGCCATGGCTTCTAAGATTTTTGAAATTCTCGCAGAAGGAGAAGCCCTTGCTCACCGCGTTCCAAAAGAACAAGTACATTTTCACGAAGTCGGCGCCGTAGATTCTATTGTCGATATTGCCGCCTTTGCAATCTGTATGGATTTTCTGGGATATGAAGAAGTTTTTCTGCCTGTATTAAAAGAAGGACAGGGCACAATTCGCTGTCAGCATGGAATTCTTCCTATTCCTGTTCCAGCTACTTCTAATATTGTATGTACGCATAAGCTTCCTCTGTCTATCCTGCCTGTACAGGGAGAGCTTGTAACACCTACCGGCGCTGCAATTGCTGCTGCAATTACAACTTCTTATACTCTGCCGGAAATCTTTCAGATTAATAAAATCGGCGTAGGTGCAGGAAAAAGAGAGTATGAAGTTCCGGGGGTTTTGCGAGTGATGGAAATTCAGTATTGATAAGAAGCTGTCATTTTAAGTACATATAAGGAATATCTATACATTTTGCGCTCAGTCTGCGCTCACTTTGAGTTTGCAATCTCAAAGCGTGCTCAACAAATTCGCTAAAAATGTATAGATATTCCTAAATACTCCCTAATACAACAGTTCCTATTTTTTCTCGTAAGTTAAAAATTCATACTCAATATCAAAATAGGTCTGTTCTTCGCTTCTTTCTGTCACCTTCCACTCCGGCATCTCATCCAGATTAGGAAAAAAAGCATCTGCTTCATAAGCAAAATCAATTTTTGTCACATGAGCTTTATCACAATATGGCAAAAACTGTTTATAAATACTGTCTCCGCCAATAACATATAAGTCTTCTGCATCATATTTTTTTATTTCTTCTAAAACTTCTTCTACACTATGAAGAACAATGGCATCTTTAACTTTATAATTTTTATCTCGTGTAAGTACAATATTCACTCTGTTTTTCAAAGGAAGTCCGTTAGGAAATGTTTCCAATGTCTTTCTTCCTAAAATAACCACTTTTCCTGTTGTTGTGGTACGGAAAAACTTCATATCTGCAGGAATACTTACTAAAAGCTTATTGTCCTTTCCTATTCCCCAATTTCTATCTACTGCTACAATTAAATTCATTTTCCATTCCTCCTTATACTGCGATTGGTATATCTTTAATCTGCGGTCCTGCCTGATAATTTTCCACAATTAAATCATCTGTGGTAAACTGATAAAAATCTTTTACTTCCGGATTTAACCGTACTTTTGGCGCCGGAAATGTCTCTCTCTTAATCAGTTCTTGAATAACCGGCACATGTCTGTCATAAATATGAGCATCTGCAATGACATGAACCAATTCTCCCGGTATCATATCATTTACCTGTGCAACCATCATTAGCAAAATCGCATACTGGCATACGTTCCAGTTATTTGCTGCCAGAATATCCTGTGAACGCTGGTTCAGCACTCCGTTCAACACTAATTTTTCACTGTCTTTTTCTTTGGTTACATTATAGGTCATACTATAACAACAAGGATCTAAAGCGCCACTGTGAAGATATTCAAACTGATATAGATTTGTCATAATTCTTCTGCTGTATGGATTTTCCTTCAGCTGTTTTAAAACATAATCCATCTGGTCTGTTTCTTCACCTTTATAAAGAAATTTTCTTCCTACCACATCTCCGTAACAAGTACCGATAGAACCATCTTCATCTGCCCATGCATCCCATATATGTCCGTTTAAATCATGGATATTATTGGATTTTCTCTGGTAAATCCAAAGAATTTCATCCATGCAGGTTTTTAAAGCTGTCTTTCTCAGTGTCAATGCCGGAAATTCTTTCCGTAAGTCATAGCGGTTTACCACGCCAAATCTCTTAATTGTATATGCATATTCTCCTGTGTCTTCCCATTTTGGTCTAACCTTTTCTCCTTGGGTATCTGTGCCATTTTCCAAAATATCCTGACACATTCGGATAAATAAATCATCTGCTAAACTCATGAAATTTTCCTTTCTTTCGCATTTTATATTTTGATTATACTCTATCTTGTCCTGTTTTCCAACACAAAAACGTATCCTTCCACACTTTACAAATACGAAAAAAAGTGATACTCTTTTAAAATCTTTATGAAAGGAGTTTTTTCATGAAAAAATTTATCATCTATTGTCTCAAACCTTTGTCTTTTTTACCGGCACTTGCTGTTATGTATATGATTTTCAGCTTTTCCGGTCAAACCGGTACAGAGTCTGGAAGTCTCAGCCATGAAATCAGTTATCAAATTGTATCGGTTGCAGACAAGATTTTAAATAAAAATCTGACAGAAAATGAAAAGCAAATCTATACAGACCGAATTGAACACCCTGTAAGAAAGCTTGCTCACATGACAGAATACTGTATTCTGGCTCTTTGTGTTTCTTTTCCTCTCTATGTATATGGTGTGAGAGGTTTTCTCCTATTCCTGTTAGCGGGACTGTTTTGCGTGGGATTTGCCTGCACAGATGAATTTCACCAATCCTTTGTAGCAGGTCGAGGACCTTCAAAAAAAGATGTACTAATTGACAGTACAGGGGCTCTTATCGGAATTCTGGCAGTGCAGATTTTCTGTCATGGATTTTTACGTTCAAAAAAACACAAATAAAGGCAAAAGGGACTTCTTGCAAATTATTGCGCCAGTCCCTTTCCATTATTTTCAAAATATATTTCTTACATATTAAACAAATCCGCATGTGTTCCCGTATCAACTAATGTAAGCGTCAAAATATCATTCTCGATCAGATAAATAAGCAGCCAATCTGGTTGTATATGACATTCACGAAAATTTTTATATTTTCCTTTCAACTCATGGTCACGATATTTTTTATCAAGTTCTTCTCCACTTTGAAGTATATTTACTACTTCTTCTAATAAACTAATATTTAGTCCTCTTTTTTTGGCGAGCTTTAAACTCTTTTTAAACTTTCCCGTTAAAATTAAATCATACATCATATATCCATATCCTCTAATGCTTCAGAGAAACTTGAATATTTTTTTGTATTTGGATTTTTGCTCAAAGCTTCTGCTTCTTCCATAGCTGCAAGCACTTCTGGTTTATATTGAGGATATTTTACTTGAAATGGTAATCCTCCTTGCAAGACAACCTGTTTCAAAAAAATATTTACTGCACTGCTCAAGTCAAGTCCTAACTCATTTAATAGCTCTGTTGCTGCCTGTTTTGTATTACTATCTATTCGGATGCTGGTTGTAACATTTTTCATAATCAATGCACTCCTTTCTTTATATTAAATATATTATTACATATTAAATACATTGTCAATTATCTTGAACATTTTTTTATTACATAAAAAGCTGTTGTAAGAAACATACAACTTATATATTCCCTACAACAGCCATATTCATTTACCATCTTACAGAAACATCTCCCGAAGGAAAAATTTCTTCTTCATCTTTCTCATTAATTGCCAGCAGCTTTCCATCAGAAAGTATTTCTTTGGCAATCACTTCCCGTTTGGTTTCTCCAAAAATAATCTGGATTTTCTTCCCCGGAACAATATTTCTGCTAATGTATTCTTGTGGAATTCCTGATTTTTCTGTTTCCAAAAGCAACTGGTTCACAAGTTCTCCTACTAGTTTGTTTTTATCAACATTCTGTTCCTCCGGCAAAATTGCTCCTGCTTTTTCCTTCAGTTCTTTTGGAAATCCGCCTATAGGCTCATATAAATTCAATCCTATTCCCACAACTACAAATTCAATATCTCCTGTTTCAAAATCTGTCACTGCTTCTGTGAGAATTCCACATACTTTTTTATTTTCCAAATATAAATCGTTTACCCATTTAATTCCCAGAGAAACACCACAGCAATTTTCTACAGCCTTGCAGACAGCTACAGCCGCTGCTGCTGTAATTTCCAAACTTTTCTGAGCTGTTTTTTCGGGATATAGAAGAACACTCAAATACAACCCACTATCTTTGGGCGAATAAAATTTTCTTCCCTTTCTTCCTTTTCCCTCTGTTTGTAGCTGAGCTACCACCACAGAGCCGTGGGGAAGCCTTTTTTCCACTGCCAACTGTTTCATTCGCTGATTGGTAGACGCAATTTCTTTCCATACCTCTACCAGCACCTCTGTATTTTTAAGTTGCAACCGAACCGCTTCCTCCGACAAAATATTATTGTCTTCTTCCAGCAGATATCCTTTGTTGGTTACTGCTGTAATGGAATATCCCTCCTGCTGCAGGCTTTTCATTCCTTTCCATACAGCAGTTCTGGAAACATCCAACATCTTTGCCAGCTCATTTCCTGACAGATATTTCCCTCTATTCTGTTCTAAAAGTTCCAGAAGTCTTGATTTTGTAGACATCACATTCCCTATCTTTCTTCACGGAAATAATTTACACCACAGGATTTTGGCTGAGAATTCTCCTTTGAAGAACGCATAGAAGTAATAATCAGCACTAAAATTGTCATGATAAACGGTATCATATCGAAAACAGAGCTTGGGATTACCTGTGGCACATAGTATTTCAATACACTAAATCCACCGAATACCACTGCTGCAATAATTGCTTTATTTGGGTCCCACATAGCAAAAATAACGAGAGCAACTGCAATCCATCCCAAACCATTTACACAGCTTGTTACCCATACACCATTACAGATAATCATGGAACAGTATGCACCTCCTATGGCACAGATACCACCGCCCAGCATCAGATTAATGTATTTCAATTTTGTTACCGGAATTCCTGCTGCATCTGCTGCTGCCGGATTTTCTCCAATAGCACGGATATTTAAACCTGCTTTTGTTTTATGGAGATAAATAGCAGCTAAAATAGCAACCACAATTCCGATATAAACAAAAATATTATAGTTAAAAAACATTTTTCCAATAACCGGAATATCTGTAAGTACCGGAATTTCTACTTTGCCAAGGCTTTCCAAAATGTTTCCCGGAAGCTTTAAAGATGTGCTTCCACTTTTTTCTCTTACAAAATCTCCTACAAAATTACTAAATCCAATTCCAAAAACAGTAAGGGTAAGACCTGTAACATTCTGATCTGCCATGAAAGTTACTGTAAGAACCGCATAAATCAGAGCAGAAAGCATTCCTGCTACAAAAGCTGCCACAAGAGCGAAAAACAAGTTGTCTGTCCAATAACCTACTACAAATCCGGCTACAGCTCCTATAGACATCATTCCTTCTACACCCAGATTTAAGTGTCCTGCTTTTTCATTGATAATTTCACCTACAATACCGAATAAAATAGGAGTTCCTGCCAATACCGCGGCCACAAAAAAGTTTACAAAAAAATCCATTATGCTTTTCCTCCCTTCTTACGTGTGACAAATTTATAGCGTACAAAAAATTCACATCCAAGTACAAAGAAAAGTATAATTCCCTGAAGAACGTCTGCTGAATATGCAGATAACCCGTGAGCAGACTGCATAACCGTGCTTCCTTTTTCCAGCACTGCAAATAAGAAGGATACCACTAAAATACCCACCGGATTTAACTGTGCCAGCCACGCTACAATAATAGCTGTAAAGCCTACACCGCCGGCTACGGAAGTTGTCAGTGTCAAATCAGAACCACTTGCCTGTACCATACCGGCAATACCACAGATACCTCCTGAAAACGCCATGGTACGAAGTACGATTTTCTTATAATTCATACCTGCATAATTAGCAGTTGCACGGCTTTCTCCAACTACACTGATTTCATATCCCTGTTTTGTATATTTCAGATAAATATATACAATCACAACTAAAATCAATCCAATCAGCCAACCTGCATGAACACCGAAAATCTTATCAAGCTGTGCTGCTTCTCCAAATTTTGCAATTTTCGGAAATCCTGAAGAATTCGGGTCCTGCCACGGGCCGTCACGCAAAAAGGAAATTAAGTACAGTGCAATATAATTGAGCATTAATGTAAATAAAGTCTCGTTTGTATTAAATTTGGCCTTAAAAAATGCAGGAATAAGTCCCCACAGTGCTCCTCCCAGCATACCGGCAAGGAACATACAAATCATTAAAAGCCAATGCGGAAAGTCCCAACAAAACAGAGCAAAATAAGTAGCAAAAATAGCTCCCATAATAATCTGACCTTCTGCACCGATATTCCAGAAACGCATTTTAAACGCTAAAGTAATACCTAACGCCGGAATTAACAGCGGTACCATAAGCTTAATGGTAGCCTGAAATGCCATGGTACTGCGGAACGCTCCCGAAACAATGGTTCCGTATACGGAAAACGGATTATATCCAATAAAAAGGATGAACAAACCGCCTGCTACAATAGCTAATAATACAGAAAGCAAACGAAGGCGCATAATCTGATTGTGAGTTCTCTCGCTTCTTTTTTCAATACGAATGAGAGGCTCTTTTTTCTTCATATTTTCCATTTTATGCATCCCCCTTCTTCTTACCAGCCATCATAAGGCCCAGTTCTTCTTTTGTTGTGCTCTTGGCATCTACAACACCAATTGCTTCTCCATGACACATAACCATAATTCTGTCAGAAATCTGTAAAAGAACGTCTAAGTCCTCACCAATAAACAGCACTGCAACACCTTTTTTCTTCTGCTCATTTAACAAATCATAAATAGTATAAGAAGAATTGATATCTAAACCACGTACTGGATATGCTGTTACCAATACAGAAGGATTGGACTCAATTTCTCTTCCCAGAAGAACTTTTTGCACATTACCACCGGACATAAGACGAACCGGTGTATCTACACTTGGTGTTACCACACCCAGCTTTTCTACCAAGTCTTCTGCCATCTTTCTTGCCGGCTTTCTGTCTATGAAAATTCCCTTTGTTTTATCGTAGGTCTTCAATAAAATATTGTCTACCATTCCCATGGAAGCTACAAGTCCCATGCCAAGACGGTCTTCCGGTACAAATCCTAAGCTGATACCCAGATTTGCAATCTCTCTCGGTGTTTTTCCTACAATATTTTCCTTGTTATGTAAAATTGCTCCTGCCTGCACCGGAATAAGTCCTGCAATACTCTCGCAAAGTTCTTTCTGTCCACTTCCTGCCACACCGGCAACTCCCAGAATTTCCCCTGCTTTAATTTCCAGATTTAAATCCTTTACAGCCATGTTTCCATCTGCTGCCTTTACAGACAAATCTACAATTTTCAGTCGTGTAAATACATTTTCACACTGCGGTCTTTGAATTTCCAGAGTTACCGGACGTCCTACCATCAGCTCTGTCAGCTGTTTTTCGTTGGTTTCACTGGTATTTACCGTTTCTACACTCTGTCCTTTTCTTAAAATTGTAACTCTGTCACTGATTTCCATAACCTCATTCAGCTTATGTGTAATGATAATAATAGCGCTGCCCTGTTCTTTCATTTTTCGCAAAATACGAAACAATTTTTTCGTTTCCTGTGGTGTAAGTACAGCAGTAGGCTCATCTAAAATCAAAATATCTGCATTTCTATACAGAACTTTTAAAATTTCAACTGTCTGTTTTTCACTGACTGACATATTATATATTTTTTTCTCAGGCTCTACTTCAAGTCCGTATTTTTCTGTCAGTTTTGTCAATTTTTCCTTTAATTCTTTTGGCTTTACTCTTTTCCCTTCCATTCCCATGGCAACATTATCCATGGCTGAAAAAACATCCACCAGCTTAAAATGCTGATGTATCATACCAATCCCCAATTTTCCCGCATCGATTGGGGAATTGATGGTTACTTCTTTGCCGTTGATTTTAATAGTTCCCTCGTCCGGATGATAAATACCGGAAATCATATTCATCAACGTTGTTTTTCCTGAACCATTTTCTCCAAGCAATGCCAGAATTTCTCCTCTGCGAACTTCAAGATTGATGTGGTCATTGGCAACCACACTTCCAAAGGTTTTGGTAATCCCCTGAAGCTCGATGGCTTTCTCCTTCTTATCCAAAGCCAACTTGTTCACCTCTCATTTCCTTTCTTTTGTCTGTCAAAACACTGGATATTGTATCATAGTTTATTTCTATTTTCCATATTCATATTGAAAAGAGGGGCTGTCGCACTAAATAATTAGTGCGCAGCCTCTTTTCTATGCAAAAAATTAC
>ERZ827194.1372-NODE-1372-length-10677-cov-2.53239_pt1 | contig 10677 bp, 10 predicted proteins | sample MGYA00519777_ERZ827194 | MGnify/ENA primary metagenome ERZ827194 (study PRJEB31778, sample SAMEA3449277) | human gut metagenome | biome: human gut; feature: human-associated habitat; material: faeces | place: United Kingdom | collected 2010/2012 ...
ACCTTTGCAAAGTTCTTTGTAAGACCGAAAGCTGCCCAAGCCGAAGTGATAAAATCCAATGCGTATAAAATCATAATCACAATCAGAAGGATTTCTCCTATTTTCTGAGGATATAAATCCGTAAACCATGAGACAGCCGGTTGAAGCACTTCAAACAGCAAAACTGTAAACACGCCCCATCCCAGAGAAGTCCCCAGACTGATATATCCCTGAAGATTATATTTTCTGTGGCTGTAATCCCACCAGCGGGTATGAAAAATCTTTTCCATCAGCCATCCGGTGATATATTCCAGTATAGTCGCAACCACTACACCGCCTATGTACAAAACAGCCAAATTATCACCAAAAGGTTTCAAAATCAAATAAATGCTTACAGCACCCATACCATAAATGGTACATAGAGGACCGTTAATAAACCCTCTGTTTACAAACTTCTTTTTTCTTACCGATACATAAGCAGTTTCCCACAGCCATCCCAAAAAGCTATATACAAAGAACCAGCTTATGATATAATATAAAGATACACCTGCGATTTCTATATCCATGTTTTCCTCCTCTGTTATATAATATAACACTTTTTTGCAGAAATCACTAGAAAAATTTAGTAATTTTTCGTATTATTTTAAAAACAATTTGAAAGGATTTTGTTAAAATGATAACAAATGTGCGAATTCTCCACCAATTCTCAACAGTTTTACCAGTAACCTTTTCCGTCTTAAATTATGAGCCGAAGGACGTCCTGTTTTTTGATATTGAAACCACGGGATTAAGCCCCAAAACAAGCCATGTATTTTTAATTGGTCTTATTTCCTTTCAGCCTGACACCAAAGAATGGCAGCTTATCCAGTTCCTTCAGGAGCAGGATAACGAGGAAGAGGAAAGAGCACTTTTAGAGACTTTCTCTGCCTTTGCAAAAAGCAGAACACAGCTCATTCACTTTAATGGAAGCTCTTTTGATATCCCTTATCTTGTGTCCCGCTATGAAAAGCATCAGCTTCCCAACCCTTTTTCCCATAAAAGCTCCCTTGATTTGTATCGGGAATTTCTGCGTATGCCTGCTTTTTTCCGGCAAATGCCCAATCATACCCAAAAAGCTTTTGAAGAATTGACTTCTTATACAAGAAAAGACCTTTTATCAGGAAAAGAAATGATAAAATTTTATCACAGCTACACAAAATCGCCTTCCAAGGAAAAAGAAGACCTGCTTTTACAGCATAACTATGATGACCTTGTGGGAATGCTCTCTGTCCTTCCTCTTTTTAATCTAAGACAGCTCCCCAAAGGACAATGGGAACTCACCCATGTGGAGGAATTAAAAAAACAGGAAGCAGACCAAACAATTACCAAGGAACTGTTGTTTACCCTCACAATTCCCGCTCCTATTCCCGGCCAGCTTTCCGCTTCCTTTCCTTTCGGCTACATAACGGCTTCTTGGCATACGGTAAAGATAAAGCTTCCCTTGTACGAGGGAACTTTAAAATTCTATTATCCTGACTATAAAAATTATTACTATTTACCTTTAGAAGATGAAGCCGTTCACAAAAGTGTTGCTGTCTATATTGATGCACAGCACCGGCAAAAGGCAACTGCTTCTACCTGCTACAAAAAATATAACGGCATTTTTGTTTATGCCCCCCAAACCTGTACTCTGCCGCTTTTAAAAGAAGATATCCGTACCAAAGAATGTTATACCTTCTGGCCTCTTCAAAATTCATCTCTGACCATGCAAAAAAGTTATATTCAAGAAATATTAAAAACAGCCATTACTTTGTCGTAATGGCTGTTTTACTGCGACCTTATTGATTATTCTTCTGTTGTTTCTTCTGCTTCTTCCTGAACCGGTTCAAGAACCTTCATGCTCAGGCTGATTTTCTTTTCTTCTTCGTTGAAGTCTACTACTTTCGCAGTAACTACCTGACCAACTTTTAATACATCAGATGGTTTTTCAACATGTGCTCTGGAAATCTGAGAAACGTGAAGTAACGCATCTACACCCGGTTCTAATTCGATGAATGCACCGAAATCTGTCATACGAGCGATTTTTCCTTCTACAACATTACCAACTGCGTATTTTTCAGCTGCATTTAACCAAGGGTTCTGGTCTTCAAATTTCAGACTTAACGCAATTTTATCACCATTGATTTCTTTAATCAGAACAGTAATTTTCTCTCCTGCTTTAAATACTTTCTTTGGATTTTCTACTCTTCCCCAAGACATTTCGGAAATATGAAGAAGTCCGTCAGCGCCACCTAAGTCAATAAATGCACCGAAATCTGTTACATTTTTAATTGTACCTTCAACAACATCTCCGGCGTGAATTCTTTCGAATAATTCTTTCTTCATTTCTTCTTTTTTAGCTACTAAGAGCTGTTTTCTGTCACCGATTACACGGCGTCTTCTTGGGTTGAACTCTGTAATTACAAATTCAATTTCCTGATCCTGATATTTTGTCAGGTCTTTTTCATAAGTATCAGATACAAGGCTTGCAGGAATGAAAACTCTTGCTTCTTCCACGATAACGCTTAATCCGCCGTCTAATACCTGATTTACTTTTGCTGTAAGCACTTCTTTATTTTCGAATGCTTCTTCTAATCTCTTATTTCCTTTATCAGCTGCCAGTCTTTTATAAGTTAAAAGCACCTGTCCGTCACCATCGTTTAATTTGAGAACTTTTGCTTCCATTGTATCGCCTGGGTGTGCAACAGTTCTTAAATCCAGGTTCTGGTCATTTGAGTATTCATTTCTTGTAATGATACCGTCTGCTTTATAATCAATGTTCAAAATAATCTGGTCTTCTTTGACATCGATAACTGTACCTTCAACTACCTCTCCATTTCTGATTGTTTTAAATGTTTCTTCCAGCATCTGTTCAAAACTTAATTCTGACATGTTTTGAAACCTCCTCAATTATTTTATTCGGGGTTGACGCCCCAGCTGTAATACCTACACATTGAACGGACGGAAAACCTTCAGAATCCAAGTCAGCAAGTGTCTGTATATAGTAAGTGTCCTTACATTCGCTTTTACATATCTCATATAGTTTCTGGGTATTGGAGCTATGTTTGCCTCCTACGACTATCATGGCGTCTACCTGCTTAGCGATTTGAGCTGCTTCAGACTGTCTGTCCTGGGTAGCATTACAAATCGTATTTAAAACAAGTTTATCATAACCCTTTTCGCTCAAAATTTCAACTATTTCTTGAAAATTATTGTAATTAAATGTCGTCTGAGACACAATACATAGTTTTTCGCCGCTTTCTGCCAAAAAGCTCTTTGCATCCTCTTTTGTTTTTATAATCGTAGCTTTCCTCTGACACCAGCCTTTAATTCCTACTACCTCAGGATGATTGGGATCTCCTACAATTACAATGTGTTTTCCCTGTGCACTTTCTTTTTCTACAATCCTGTGTATTTTTAAAACGAAAGGACAGGTAACGTCTACATAGGAAATATTTCTCTCTTCCAACAGCTCGTAAATATATTTTGGAACGCCGTGAGAACGAATAATCACAGTCCCTTCTGTAAGATTTTTTAAGTCTTCCTCTGTTTCCAGAACCTTTACGCCTTTCTTTTCTAAATCAGATACCACTTCTTCATTGTGGATAATCGGGCCGTAAGTATACACAGTCCCTTTGGTCGTTTCCGCCACCTTATAGACTTCTTCCACGGCTCTTTTCACTCCAAAACAAAATCCGGCTGTTTTTGCTACCTTTACATCCATGCTTTTCTCCTGTTCTCTATGCGATTGCCTCTTTGTATAAACGAATAATTTCGTCTTTTACTTCTGTAATATTCATATTGGAGGAGTCCAGTAAAACAGCGTCTTCTGCCTGTTTTAAAGGGGAAATATCTCTGTGCATGTCCCTGTAATCTCTGTCATTGATATCTGCCTCAATTTCTTCCAATACACAGGCAATTCCCTTTTCCTCCAGCTCTTTGCATCTTCTCAGGGCTCTTGTACGTGCGCTGGCAGTTAAATAAATTTTTATATCTGCATGAGGCAATACGCAGGTTCCGATATCTCTTCCATCCATAACTACGTTTTCTTTCGACGCAAGCACTCTCTGAAGCTCTACCAGCTTTTCTCTGATTTTCGGATTTACAGAGCTTACAGATGCCATATTGCCTACTTCTTCCTGTCTTAAATATTCTGTGACATTTTCCCCGTCTAAAATCACCTGCTGCGCTCCTTTTTCATACACAATGGAAATCTCTGCATTTTTACAGGCTTCTTCCATTTTCTCCTGTTCCTTTGGAGAAATTCCTTTTCTAATCAGATATAATGCCATTGCACGATACATGGCGCCTGTATCTACATAGATAAATTCCAATTCCTTTGCCACTGCCTTTGCTATGGTACTTTTGCCTGCTCCGGCAGGTCCGTCAATCGCTATGTTAATTGCCATTTTCTTCTCTCCCTTTATTCTTCTATAAATTCTGCTGCTGCCTTTGCCGTAGACCAGGCAATCTGCAAATTAAATCCGCCGGTAACTGCATCCAAATCAAGAACCTCCCCGATAAAATACAGTCCCTTTACCAGCTTAGACTCCATGGTCTTCGGATTGATTTCTTTTACTTTTACGCCGCCCTGTGTAATAATTGCCTCCCGAAACGGACGCAGCTCCACAAGTGTCAGCGGAAAGTGTTTCACAAGATGGATAAAATCCTGTCTTTCTTTTCTTGTTATTTCATTCACTTTTTTATCAGGAGCAATGCCTCCCAGCTCTAAAATAACCGGATAGAGCTTTGCAGGAAACATACCTGTAATTACATTTTTAAACTGTCGATTTATGCCTGCCTCAAATTCTCTTAAAAGTCTGGCGTCCAGCTGTTCCTCTGTCAGCGCTGCTTTTAAATCAATATATCCCTGAAGCTCCTTTTTTTCTAATTTTTTCCCAATATAGGAGCTGGCAGTCAAAACCAGAGGACCTGAAATTCCAAAATGAGTAAACAACAGCTCTCCGAAATCGTCATATAAAACTTTTTTGCCGTCTTTTACCGTAAAACGAATGTTTTTTAATGCAAGTCCCTGCATCTGCGTTACATATTCTTCTTTTGTGGCAATGGGAACAAGCGCCGGACGCAGTTGTGTAACCGTATGTCCGGCCTCTTTGGCAAAGGTGTAGCCATCTCCCGTAGAACCTGTTGCCTGATAGGAAAATCCGCCTGTGGCAACAATCACCTTCTCACCCAAAATCTCCGCACCGTTTCGAAGACGTACGCCTTTTATTTTCCTTTCGCCGTTCTCTCCTTCTTCTGTCAAAAGAGCTTCTGCCTCGCTTTTTAAGTGTACCTTTACGTCTAATTCTTTCATACGCTTTTCCAGAATACGAATAACATCAGAGGAATGATCCGAAACAGGGAAAATTCGCCCTCCCCGTTCTTCTTTCACTGCCAAGCCCAGATTTTCAAAGAAAGAGACCACGTCCTGATTGCTGTATCCGTAAAATGCGCTGTATAAAAACTTTGCGTTTGTCACTACGGACTTAAAGAACGTTTCATCGTCACAGGTATTGGTAATATTGCAGCGTCCTTTTCCGGTAATAAACAGTTTTTTTCCAAGCTTTTCATTTTTCTCAAAAAGATGTACCTGATGATTTTTTTCGCCCAGAAAAACCGCTGCCGCCATCCCGGCTGCGCCGCCGCCAATAATTAGTATCTTTGCCATAAAATGCTCCTTTAATTCTCAATTTTTTAACACTTTGGGGTCTGTCAATTCAATTTCGTGATTATCCGGCAGATTGATTTCATCATTATTATAGACCTGATATTCATCCCATATCTTCTCCAATGCCTCTAAGGTTGCCACCACAGTTTTTTGCTTGCGCATACTGAGCGCCACAACCAATGCGTTAATCACACTAAGAGGCGCTACAAGAGAGTCTACAATAGAAGCCATGTCACTTCTGGCAATTAAATTGCAGGAGGAATATAAATTCATAGGAGAATGGATGCTGTCGGTAAGCGTAATTACCTTTGCATTTCGATTGTTTGCAAATTCCAAGGCTTTTAAGGTGCGCATGGAATATCTCGGAAAGCTAATTCCGATAATGACATCCTTTTCCCCAATGCGTATCATCTGCTCAAAAAGCTCACTGGCGCTGTTGGTATTTAAAAGCCTCACTCCGTCAAAAATCAAATTCAGATAAAAGGCAAGAAACTCTGCCAAAGGAGCACAGCTTCGAATACCTACCACATATATATTTTTTGCTTCTAAAATGGTCTCCACTGCCAGATTAAACGCTTCATGATCCACCGCTTCCAAAGTCATTTTTATTTTATCAATATCTGAATGCAGCACTGTATCTAAAATCTCTGACTGCGGCACTTTTCCATAAGTCACTTCCATTCGCTGAATAGAATTTAATTTATTCCGCACAAGCTCCTCTAATTCCCTCTGAAATTCAGGATATCCCTTGTATCCCAGATGTGTTGCAAAGCGCACAACCGTGGACTCGCTGACGCCCACAGTCTCTCCCAGCTTTGCCGCAGTTAAAAATGCTGCTTTATCATAATTTTCTTTTATATATGCTGCCAGCTTCTTCTGACCCTTGCTGAAATTTTGATACTGCACATTCATTTTACTAAGCAGGTGCTCTGTATTGCTCATGAACCTTCCCCTCTTTACTTTTTCTTTCATACTTTCTCTATGATAGCACAGAAACAAAAAAGTTTCAGCAAAAACTTTGCTCTTTTGCACAAAGAAAAAGCTCAGACACCCCATATAGGGCGCTGAGCCTTTCTTTTTGTTTTATACCGGATATGCTCCGTTTTCTGTGTCAGCTTCCTTTGGATCTACCTTCGTCTGCTGTGCTTCTCTGTACTTGAAGAAGTCTGTTGCTACCTGTGGGAACAGTGCGTAAGACAATACGTCTTCTTCCTGTTCGGACCACTGTGCCATTTCTCCTCTTAATGTATCAAGCTCAGGAGACAGTAAATCAGCCGGACGGCATGTAATTACTTCTGTGTCACCGATACATTTTTTCTGTACTTCTTTATCAAACGGTTTTACAGTTGCACCGTATTTTCCGCTTAATACGTCTTTTGTTTCTTTTGTAACCATTTTGTAACGTTCACCCATGATTACGTTAAATACAGCCTGTGTACCAACAATCTGAGAGGATGGTGTTACAAGTGGCGGTTCTCCAAGGTCTTTACGTACTCTTGGTACTTCTTCCAGAACATCATAGAATTTATCTTCCGCATGCTGTTCTTTTAACTGGGATGTTAAGTTGGATAACATACCTCCCGGTACCTGATACAGTAAAGTTTTGATGTTTACACCTAAGTTCTTTGGATTTAACAGACCGCTGTCTAAAGCTTCGTCACGAATTGGACGGAAGTAATCAGCGATTTCAGCCAATAACTGCTGGTCAAAACCTGTATCATAAGGTGTTCCTTCTGTTGCTGGCTGAGATGTTCCCAATGCAAATGGTGACATTGCTGTATCGATAACATCTACACCTGCTTCTACTGCTTTTAAGTAAGTCATGGAAGCAACACCGGAAGTATAGTGTGTATGAAGCTGAATTGGAATATCAACTGCTTCTTTTAATGCTGTTACAAGCTCTGTTGCTTTGTATGGAAGCAATAAACCAGCCATATCTTTGATACAAATAGAATTTGCACCCATGTCTTCAACTTTTTTCGCCATATCTACCCAGTAATCTAATGTATACGCATCACCTAAAGTATAAGATAATGCAACCTGAGCATGACCTTTTTCTTTGTTCGCAGCTTTTACTGCTGTCTGTAAGTTACGAAGGTCATTTAAACAGTCGAAAATACGGATAATATCAATACCGTTTGCAATAGACTTCTGAACGAAATATTCTACTACATCGTCTGCATAAGGACGATATCCTAAAATATTCTGTCCACGGAATAACATCTGTAATTTTGTATTTTTAAATCCATCACGGAATTTACGAAGTCTTTCCCATGGATCTTCTTTTAAGAAACGCAGGGAAGCATCAAAGGTAGCACCACCCCAACATTCTACGGAATGATATCCTACTTTATCCAGTTTTTCTACAATAGGAAGCATCTGCTCTGTTGTCATTCTGGTAGCAATCAGAGACTGATGAGCATCACGCAGAATTGTTTCAGTAATTTTAATTGGTTTTTTCACTACTTCTGCCATCTTTTTTTCCTCCATTTTATTCATCTTGGATTAAACTCCAAAAATCGCCATAAAGGTACCTGCCGCTACGGCTGTACCGATAACACCTGCAACGTTTGGTCCCATAGCATGCATCAGCAGGAAGTTTGTAGGATCTGCTTCTGCACCTACTTTTTGTGATACACGAGCTGCCATTGGAACGGCGGAAACACCGGCAGAACCAATCAGAGGGTTAATCTTACCGTGTGTAAGCTTACACATAAGTTTACCAAACAGTACACCTCCGGCTGTACCAAATATGAAAGCAACAAGACCTAATACTACGATTTTAATCGTATCTAATTTCAGGAATGCTTCTGCACTTGTAGATGCACCTACAGATGTACCAAGTAAGATAACTACAATGTACATTAAAGCATTGGATGCTGTTTCTGTAAGCTGTTTTACAACACCACTCTCTCTGAACAGGTTACCAAGCATCAGCATACCTACAAGCGGAGCTGTTGTTGGCAGAATTAAACATACAACAACGGTAATGATAATTGGGAACAAGATTTTTTCCAGTTTAGATACCGGACGAAGCTGTTCCATTTTAATCTTTCTTTCTTCCTCTGTTGTAAAGAGTTTCATAATTGGAGGCTGGATAATCGGTACTAAAGACATATAAGAATATGCCGCTACCGCAATGGCTCCCATCAAGCCTGTCTGCCCCAATTTACCGGCAAGGAAGATTGATGTTGGACCATCCGCACCACCGATAATGGAGATTGCTGCTGCTGCTTTTCCGTTAAATCCTAACAGGATTGCAAGGAAGTATGCAACATAAATTCCAAGCTGTGCTGCTGCACCTAACAAAAAGCTCTTTGGATTTGCAATTAACGGACCAAAGTCTGTCATAGCACCTACTCCAAGGAAAATCAGAGATGGAAGCACGCTCCATTCATCCAAAATATAAAAAATATGAAGGAGCCCTGCTACTCCGTTTGATGTTTCTTCTGCGCTGGCCATAATATCCGGATAGATATTTACCAAAAGCATACCAAATGCAATTGGAACCAGCAAAAGCGGTTCAAATCCTTTTTTAATGGCAAGATACAAAAAGATAAATGCCACTAAAATCATAATCAGGTTTCCCACTGTCAGATTCATAAAGGCTGTCTGTCCAATCAGGTTTGACACTGTATCTGCAATGTTAGACATTTTTTTACCTCCCATTTATTTATATTGCACAGGAATTTTTCCTGTCTTGGGAATTTACACTGTATGCAAATTCTAATTCATAGATGCCAGAACAGCGCCGTTATCCACGGAATCACCTACTGCAACATTAATACTTGCTACAGTTCCGTCCTGAGGTGCAACAACTGGGATTTCCATTTTCATAGCTTCCAGAATTACGATCGCATCACCAGCTTTTAAAGCCTGTCCTACACTTGCTTCAATTTTACAAACTTTTCCCGGTACAGAAGCTTTTACTTCAACAGCACCTGCTGCAGAAGCTGCTGCCGGTTTTGCTGCTGGTGCAGCTTTTGGTGCTGCCTTCGGAGCTGCTTTTGGAGCAGCAACTGGTGCACCATTTCCAGCTGTTTCTTCAACTGTTACATCGTATGCAACGCCATTTACTGTAATTGTATAAGATTTCATATTCTTTTCCTCCTACGAGCTTAGCCTATCGCCAATTTCTTTTATTTGATTTTCTGATAGAACGTACTACAAACGCATCTGTTGAAGTATTTTCTGATGCCGCAATTGCTGCTGCAATAACTGCTACTAATGTCTGATTATCTGTCAGATCTTCTTCAACAGTTTCTTCTATAGCCGGCTGTACAGGTGTCGGAGCCGGTGTTGGTTCTGCTGCATTCTTCTTGCCAAAGCCTTCTACAAACTTTGGAATATATTTCATCAAAGAAATAATAAAACTCAAGAACAGAAGCATTGCAAATACAATAACAAGACCGATTAAAGTATTTCCCCCTGCTTCCTGCATTTTCTCTGCCATTGAATAGTTCGCACTAAATCCTACAGACTTTCCTGTAAGTTTAATATCATAAACCACCTGTACTTCAGCATCTCTTTTTTCAAAGTCGCATTTTAATGTCACAACATAGTTCGTGCCATCTTTTTTGATAGCTTCTTGAGGGTCTACTTCTTCATAGTCAATAAAACTTCCTAATTCTTCATAGGAATCAATCCATGATGTAAACGCATTTTTAGAAAAATCATCCATATTTGGATTTTCTTCTAAAGCCTGTTCTAATTCACTTGGATTGCTTTGTGTTAATGTCTGAACAACATTTACACTGCTGTCATAAAGATTTTGAGCTACTTTTTCGTTAATTTCGTTCTTTGTAGAACCACAGGCAGTTAAAGATACTGCCAAAATTCCTACTGAAACTAAACTACCTAATTTTTTCCATGTCTGCTTCATATTAATTCACCTCGCTTAAACCGTGCCATGTTTTTTGCTAGGACGATTTTCTCTCTTTGTGAATAACATTTCAAAAGCACCAATCACATATTTTCTTGTATCTTCTGCCTGAATAATTGTGTCTACA
>ERZ827194.1376-NODE-1376-length-10651-cov-6.41733_pt1 | contig 10651 bp, 7 predicted proteins | sample MGYA00519777_ERZ827194 | MGnify/ENA primary metagenome ERZ827194 (study PRJEB31778, sample SAMEA3449277) | human gut metagenome | biome: human gut; feature: human-associated habitat; material: faeces | place: United Kingdom | collected 2010/2012 ...
GCGCATCTGTCATGTGCACCGGCGGCTTTCGGACCTTAGTCAACAATATCCTAATATCCCACCGTAATGATCAATGTCCCAGATATCTTTTCACATATTTTCCCGTATAGGAAACCGGGCTTTCTGCTACTTCTTCAGGAGTTCCTTTGGCAATGACGGTTCCCCCCTTATCACCACCTTCAGGGCCGATATCAATGATATAATCTGCGGTTTTGATCACATCCAGGTTATGTTCAATAACTACAACCGTATTTCCACCCTCAGATAAACGGCGAAGGATCTCGATCAGCTTGTGGACATCAGCAAAATGCAGTCCCGTGGTAGGCTCATCCAGGATATAAATGGTCTTTCCGGTGCTGCGCTTGGAAAGCTCCGTAGCCAGCTTAATACGCTGGGCTTCACCACCGGAAAGTTCCGTAGACGGCTGACCCAGACGGACATAACCAAGACCTACATCGTATAATGTCTGGATCTTTCTGGTAATGGAAGGCACATTTTCAAAGAATTTCAAGGCATCTTCCACGGTCATATCCAGGACATCATAAATGCTCTTTCCCTTGTATTTTACCTCCAGTGTTTCACGGTTATAACGCTTTCCGCCGCAAACTTCACATGGCACATATACATCCGGAAGGAAGTGCATCTCGATCTTAATGATACCATCGCCGGAGCAGGCTTCGCACCGGCCGCCTTTTACGTTAAAGCTGAATCTTCCCTTATTATAGCCTTTTGCCTTTGCGTCTGCTGTAGAGGCGAACAGGTCACGGATCAGGTCAAATACACCGGTATATGTAGCCGGATTGGAACGTGGAGTACGTCCAATTGGGGACTGGTCAATGGCAATGATCTTATCTAACTGCTCCACTCCTTCAATGCATTTATGCTTTCCAGGAATGGTCCTTGCACGGTTTAACTTCTTTGCAAGGGATTTATATAGGATCTCGTTTACAAGAGAGCTTTTACCGGAACCGGATACACCGGTAACGCAGGTCATCACTCCCAGTGGGAAGGAAACATCGATCTTTTTCAGGTTATTCTCTTCTGCACCACGCACTGTGATCCAGCCAGTTGGTGTTCTCCGCTGATCAGGAACCGGGATCTGCAGGCGGCCGCTGAGATAGGCACCTGTTATGGAATCCGGGTTCTTCATGATCTCTTCTGCAGTTCCCACTGCAACAATCTGTCCACCATGTTCCCCGGCTCCCGGTCCGATATCCACAATGCAGTCCGCTGCACGCATGGTATCTTCATCGTGTTCTACTACCAGAACGCTGTTTCCCAGATCACGCAGATGCAGTAAAGTTTTCAGCAATTTATCATTATCTCTCTGGTGAAGTCCGATACTCGGCTCATCCAGAATATAAGCTACTCCCACCAGACCAGAACCGATCTGAGTCGCCAGGCGAATCCTCTGGGCTTCACCGCCGGAAAGTGTGCCCGTAGCACGGGAAAGTGAAAGATAATCCAGCCCCACATCAATAAGGAAGCTGATGCGTGCCCTGATCTCTTTTAAAATAGAGGCACCAATGGTCTGCTGCATAGGTGTCAGTGTCAGCTTATCCATAAATTCCTTAAATTTCACAATGGACATGTTGGTGGCCTGGTAAATGTTCAGACCGCCTACTGTAACTGCCAGAGACTCCTTTTTCAGTCGCTGTCCCTTACATGCCGGACATGGAGTGATCCTCATATAAGTTTCATATTCTGCCTTGGAGTTTTCTGAAAATGTCTCTTTATATCGTCGGTTTACATTTTCAATAAGCCCTTCAAAAGCCACATCGTAAATGCCTTCGCCCCTCTGGCTCTTATAACGGACTTTTACCTCACGACCGCCGGTGCCGTAGATGATGATATCATGGATCTCCTTGGGATAATCCTGAAATGGGGTATCCAGGCTGAAATGATATTCTTCTGCCAGGGCATCTAAAATAGCTCTGGTAAAGCTTCCCTTGTCTGTACAGGACTGCCACCCCATAACCACGATAGCCCCCTGGGAGATAGAAAGAGATTTATCCGGGATCATCAGATCCTCATCAAATTCCATCTTATAGCCTAAACCAAAGCACTCCGGGCATGCGCCAAAGGGGTTATTGAAGGAAAAGCTCCTGGGTTCTACTTCATCAATACTGATACCACAGTCCGGACAGGAAAAGCTCTGGCTGAAATTCACTGGTTCCCCGCCGATCACATCTACAGTCATCAGGCCGTTGCTTAAGGACATAACCGTTTCAATAGAGTCTGTCAGACGGTTTTCAATCCCCTCTTTTACTACCAGACGGTCTACAATGATATCAATATTGTGCTTAATATTTTTCTCTAATTTGATCTCCTCTGAAAGCTCGTACAGATTCCCGTCAATACGAACACGCATGTAGCCGTTTTTTCTGGCCTGTTCCAGTACTTTAACATGTTCGCCCTTTCTTCCCCGGACAACCGGAGCTAAAAGCTGTATCCTGGTCCGCTCTGGCATAGCCATGATCTGGTCTACCATCTGGTCAATGGTCTGTTTGTGGATCTCCCTGCCGCACTTTGGACAGTGTGGGATACCGATACGGGCATAGAGAAGACGCATATAATCATAGATCTCCGTCACGGTTCCTACCGTAGAACGTGGATTCCTGTTAGTGGATTTCTGGTCAATGGAAATAGCCGGTGAAAGACCTTCTATGCTTTCTACTTCCGGTTTTTCCATCTGTCCTAAGAACTGCCTTGCATAGGAAGACAGAGACTCCATATAGCGTCTCTGGCCTTCTGCGTAAATAGTATCAAAAGCCAGAGATGACTTGCCGGAACCGGAAAGTCCGGTGAGGACCACCAATTCATCTCTTGGGATATCTACGGATATATTTTTAAGATTGTGCTCATTTGCGCCGCGTATTTTTATATACTGCTTTGGCATGCTATGACTCCTTTTTCTAGTAATGTTCTCTCGGAATCTTTCTGTGCCTGATTTTGCGAAAAGATTCCGAAAGCACATAAATGTTTCTCAAAATCAATAACGTGATCCATCCGCTACTCACATTTTACAAGCAGCAGATGATGAAAAGCGCAGGGCAAATTTCTCCCTGCGCTTTTTAGTATACCACATTCATATTTATTTATCAAACATTTGTTCGATAAAGTTTTTTAATACAGCCGGCGTTTTTTCATATAAACTGGCTTTATTTACACGCTCCCACCGGGTATGGATGTCTTTTCCCCATGGCCCAAAGAGCATGGATGGGATCTTTAATCTTGCCATTGCTTCTATATCCATAGCATAGGCACTGCCCCATAATGGTGTCTGGGCTGCATAGGCAGCCAGTTCTTCCTTGTCCATTCCACCGCAGTAGCTTAAGTCAGAAATACCACAAAAATATTCATGGCATTTCAGTGAAACTCCTTCTTTTTCCGCTGCTTTTTTCATCTCTTCAAAAAGCAGTTTTCCTTCTTCCCCACTGTCTACAGCAGGATAAAATGGAGGTGCAAAGCCAAGAAGCATGATCGGGCCGGAGATTTTCGACTGGTTTAACAGCTGTTCCATAAAATCAAGAGTGGCAGACGGGAAATTGGTCTCGCCTTTATCCAGGCGGGCTTTCTGGGCCTTATAAGTTTCTGAAAACCAGGTAGTAAAGGCTTCTCCCTGTTCTTTGCAGCAGTATGCCAGCAACTCACTGACTGTAAGAACTTCTGCTTCTGCAGCGGCTGCTGCGCCGGGACACTTGAAGGGGCTGCAGTTTACTGCTTTCCACTTTTCTTCCATTCCCCGGGCATATTCTTCAAAGCTTTCTCTTCCCAGCGCTTTCAGCCGTTTTATCACTTCATCCGGTGTTTTCTCAAAACCAAGCATGCTCATGTATCCGCCAGCCCTGAAAGGCACAGACACATCATAGCCTTCTTTCCGGTCACGGAGACAGAACCAGGTTGGCGGCGGGCAGATCTCCGCAGTGCTTTTTTCCGCAAATTCCGGTGCCAGCTCTGTTTTCATGAAAAAGCTGCTTAAAACGCCCAGGGAGCTGACACCATGGAAGCAGTTTAATACATGGGCTTTTACGCCCTGGACCAGAACAGCAGGCATTGTTTTTCCAACAGAACCTGTATAAATGGTCTTTGCCCCATTTTCCATAGAAGCCGGTTCCAGATCGATAAGTGCAGTATATTCCAGGTCAAAGCGTTCTTTTACCTCATTTAAAAATGGCACAGCACCACGCATTCCGGCGGAGTAACCTTCTTCATCTGGTACAGTTACAAACAGGAGGTTGCCGGATATTCCAGAGGCATCCCCCAGTTCAGAGGCAACCTCCGCTTCAGAAACGGCCACACTACGAGCTTTCCCCTCTGCCTCAGCCACTATTTTCCCATACCAATCCAATAACACCAGCCCAACAGAAAGCCCGCCTTTCATATCCGCGGTCCCTCTGCCAAACATCCAGTCACCAGAAAGGAAATCTTCTTTTACCTCATCGGGCATACCAGGCAGAACATTTCCAGATTTTACCAGATTTTCCCATTTTTCCACATCATAGGCCAGAGCTCGCTCATTTCCATACTCTTCTGTGTCCACTACGTCATAATGACCTGTAAGGATAATGGTCTTACGGGATCCGCCATTTCCTTTTACCAGACCCCAGGGCACAGACCGGCCTAAGCTGTCCTCAGGCAGCAGATATTTTCCTGTCTGCTCTGGATGCTCCTTAAAATAAGGCTGCTTTGCCAGTTCCTCTGCAATATAGTCTGCACAGTTTTTTTCCATCTCTGTATTAGAAGTGCTGGGGATTTTTACCATTTCCCTTACATACCGTTCAATTAATCCTCTCATCGTTCCTCACGGAAATATGCCAGTCCCAGACTTGCCGGCGGCTGATATTCCCTTTTCTTTCTCAGACTTGTAAATACCAGTACGATAATGGTTACTACATAAGGCAGTGCCTTAAAGATCTCCTGGGCGCCGCGGTCCAGTCCCGGAATATAAAGATACAGTATATAAAGGCCGCCAAAGAGGATCGAGCCCCAGATAGCATTTACAGGCTTCCAGAGAGCAAAGATAACAAGGGCGATAGCCAGCCAGCCTCTGTCACCAAAACCATTGTTAGTCCAGGTTCCTCCGGAATATTCCATAACAAAGTATAAACCGCCAAGACCGCTGATGCCGCCGCCAATGCAGGTTGCCAGATATTTATATACAGTAACATTGATGCCAGCCGCATCTGCTGTAGCCGGGCTTTCACCTACTGCCCGCAGGTTCAGTCCTTTTCTGGTCTTTCCAAGGAAAAATGCCAGCACCAGTGCCAGGATAATGGCCAGATAAGTTAAAAATCCATATGAAAACAGCATCTGTCCCACTGCACCAAAGCCGGAAAGTACCGGGATCTGTTTCTTAAAAGCCGCACCAGTCACTGCAACAGAGATCTGTCCAACACCCCCTGCCAGCTTGGAAAGAGAACCGCCAAAGAAATTGCCGAAGCCAACACCGAAAGTAGTAAGTGCCAGACCGGTTACATTCTGGTTGGCACGTAAGGTAATGGTCAGCACACTGTAGACCAGGCCGCCTAAGGCCGCACAGGAAAATGCGCACAGGAAAGAAATAAGAACTCCCACAGCTCCATTTGGCGCAGCGCTGCTGTTTTCATAAAGGAAAGCACCGATCAGTCCGGCGATGCCTCCCATATACATCATTCCGGGAATACCCAGATTCAGGTTTCCGGATTTTTCTGTTAATATCTCACCTAAAGCACCATAAAGGATACCGATTCCCTGTCCAATGGCCTTCTGCATAAAAATGATCAATAATCCCATATATCCACCTCCTATTCTCCCCTCTTTTTCCTGCTCCTGAATCCCACTTTGTAGTTAATAAAGAACTCGCAGCCCAGGATAAAGAACAGGATAATACCGGTGATGATATCTGAGGCATTTTCGTTTAAGTTAAACTGGGACGCGATCTGTCCTGCACCTTTTTGCATGAACACCAGAAAGAAGGATACCAGGATCATCACAAAGGTATTGAATTTGCTCAGCCAGGAAACAATGATGGCTGTAAAGCCTCTGCCGCCTGCTGTACTGGTGGAAATGGTGTGGCTTGCGCCGCCAACAATGATAAAGCCTGCAATACCGCAGATAGCACCGGACAGTGCCATGGTGCGCAGGATAACACGTTTTACATTGATTCCTGCATAGCGGGCTGTATTTTCACTTTCACCTACAACTGCGATCTCATATCCCTGTTTGCTGTATTTTAAGTAAATGAACATAGCAACAGTCAGAGCCAGTACGATCACCAGGTTCCAGCCATAGTCCAGACCAAAAAGCTTTGGGATCCAGCCGCCCTTTGTAGTGGAGTTAATAGTTCCTACAGAGTTGGAGCCCTTTGGATTTTCCCAGAAAATAATACAATAGGTAATGACCTGGGTTGCAACATAGTTCATCATCAGGGTAAACAGTGTCTCATTTGTATTCCAGTAAGCCTTGAAAAATGCCGGAATCACGCCCCAGATCATAGCTGCTGCTGCACTGCCAAGGAACATTAAGGGAAATAATATTACAGGAGGAAGGGAATTTCCCAGATAGATCATCATAGCAGCTGAGGTAGCACCGCCGATAAGTACCTGGCCTTCTGCACCAATGTTCCAGAAACGCATTTTAAATGCCGGGGTAATACCAACTGCGATACACAAAAGCACCAGTGTATCACGGATAGTCATCCACGCACGGCGCTTAGTGCCAATAGCGCCGTCAAAAATGCCCTTATATACTTCAATCGGATTTAAACCGGTAAGAGCCACGATCACACCTGCACAAACTACCAGTGATAACAGCACTGCAATCATGCGGATCAGCCAGCTCTTCCATGTTTCAATGCCGTCCCGCTTGGAAATATGCATCAGAGGCTCTTTATTCGTAACTCCACTTATTTCCTTACTCATCCTGTCCGCCTCCTGTCTTTGTCATCATAAGTCCTATTTCTTCTTTTGTAGCTGTTCTTCCGTCTACGATCCCGCTTACTTTTCCACCGCAAAGCACCAGAATGCGGTCGCAAAGCTCCAGGAGCACGTCCAGGTCTTCACCTACGAAGATAACCGCCGCTCCCTGCTTTTTCTGTTCATTTAATAAATGATAGATCGTATAGGAAGAGTTGATATCCAGACCGCGCACCGGATATGCTACCATAAGTACACGGGGATCTGATGATATCTCACGTCCTACCAGTACCTTCTGTACATTTCCACCGGAAAGACGTCCAACAGGTGTAGAGACACCGGGAGTAACGATTTCCAGCTCTTTGATCAGCTGCTCAGCCATTGCTTTTGGCGTTTTCCTGTCTGTAAAGAAAGGCATACCCTTTTTATAGCCCCGAAGCATCATATTGTCAGTCATGCCCATGGCTGCCACCAGACCCATTCCCAGACGGTCCTCAGGAACAAAGGAAAGCTTAATGCCCAGTTTGCGGATAGCCGCCGGACTCATGCCGGATAGAGTCTCTTCTCCACCTTCCGGAGGATAATACCGGATGGTTCCGTCCTCCATTGGCTGAAGCCCTGCAATGGCCTCCAGCAGCTCTTTCTGGCCGCTTCCTGCAATTCCTGCAATTCCTAAAATCTCGCCGCTGCAGGCTGTAAATTCTGCATCATCCAGAGTCTTTACACCCTCTTTATCCACACAGGTCACATGTTCCATTACCAGACGTTTCTGTGGGTTCACCGGTTCAGGACGTTCGATATTTAAAGCAACCTTCTTGCCTACCATCATCTCTGTAAGAGAAGCTTCTGTGGCGTCTTTTGTCGGGACAGTACCAATATAAGCGCCTTTTCGCAGAACGGAAACACGGTCAGAAAGGGATAAAACCTCATGAAGCTTATGGGTGATGATGATAATGGAATGACCAGCTTCACGCATATTGCGAAGGACAGTAAACAGCTTTTCCGTTTCCTGTGGTGTCAGAACCGCTGTAGGCTCGTCCAGGATCAGGATATCCACACCGCGGTAAAGCAGTTTGACAATTTCTACTGTCTGTTTCTGCGACACGGACATAGTGTATATTTTCTGGTTTGGATCCAGATCAAAGCCATAGCGGCTGGTCAGTTCATTGATCTTTGCCGCAACACTTTTCATATCCAGTATTTCTTTTCCGGAAAGTCCTAAAATAATATTTTCTGCCGCAGTCAGCACATCTACCAGCTTAAAATGCTGATGGATCATACCGATTCCTAAAGCAAAGGAGTCCTTTGGCGAACGGATAGTCACCTCTTTTCCATTTACCAGGATCTGTCCTTCGTCCGGATAATAAATACCGGATATCATGTTCATAAGAGTGGTCTTTCCACTTCCATTTTCTCCCAGAATGGATAATATCTCTCCCTTCTTTACGGACAGGCATACTTTGTCGTTGGCCGTTACTTTGCCAAACCGTTTTGTAATGTTCTTCAGCTCAATGGCATATGATTCGCTCACCAGGCAAAACCTCCTTTTTCGCGCGTTCAATGATATTTTTACGATTCAAGAAAGCGGAGCCAGACAAATGGTGACTCCGCTTTCTAAAGCTTTCATTTACTCGAAAGAGCAATATTATTTGTTGACCTATTAGTTGTCAATGTTTTTGATACCGTCGATAAAAATATCAAATGCCGGTGCAGAAGCAAATTCAGACTCATGGAAATATCCGTCAGAAATGTACTCAATGTCACTTCCGTCTTTCTTATAGCTATCCAGTGTCTCACCATTTACAGTCCATGTAGAAGTATCAAATACATGAAGCTCGCCGCTTGCTAACTTAGCTTCTACTTCTTCTACCTTTTCCTTTGTTCCAGGAGCAACTGCCTTGTCATTTAACTCAGTTATAAGAACTGCGCCATCAGAGAAGCCCTTGCACCAGTCAGCAGGGATCTCAGTTCCATCCAGTACAGACTGTACAGCATAGGTCATATAAATGCCCCAGTTGTTGCTTGCAGAAGTAAGTGCCTGGTCAGGAGCAGTTGCGATCATGGAAATATTATAGCCTACACAAGGAACTCCCGCTGCCTCGCAGGCGGTTGGGGCACCAGTGGTATCTGCATGCTGGCTGATCAGTACACAGCCATCAGAGATCAGGGCGTCTGCTGCTTCTTTTTCCAGATCAAAGCTTGCCCAGCTGTTGGTGTATTTAACTTCCATAGTAGCGGATGGGCAAACAGAACGTGCACCTAAGAAGAAAGAGGTGTAGCCGCTGATAACCTCAGCATATGGATAAGCACCTACATAACCGATCTTGCAGGCATCTTCTTTTACAGTACCATCTTCGATCATCTGATTTAACTTAAGACCTGCAACTACACCAGATACATAGCGTGCTTCGTAAATAGATGTGAAGAAGTTGTGCATATTGGAAAGTCCGCTGCCTGCTGCCTGGAAACCGGTTGCGTGGCAGAACTGGACCTCTGGATATTCTTTTGCAGCTTCTATTACATATGATTCATGGCCAAAGCTGTTTGCAAATACGATCTGGCATCCCTGATCCGCCAAGTCCATTGCTGCGTCCTTTGCTGTCTCATCTTCCGGAATATTCCATTTTACGATCAGCTGGTCATCATTTAATCCTAATGCTTCCTGCATTTCTTTTGCGCCCTTGTAATGAGCGGCTGTATAACCTTCGTTTTCATCACCGATGAAAATAAAGCCAACCTTTAAGTCTTCTTTAGTTACGCCTTCACCAGTGGCTGCTTCTGAGCCTTCTGCTGCAGCTGTGGTCTCTTCTGCCTTAGAACCAGCTACAGGAGCCGCTGTTGTTTCCTGCGCGGAACCGCCTCCACATGCTGTTAATGAGAGCGCCATAACACCTGCTAATGCTGCACTGATGATCTTCTTTCCCTTCATAATACATCTCCTCCATTTGATGATTCCCGGTTATTAAAGTCTCAAATACAGACCTTATTATAGCATGCTCTTTTAAATTGTCAATATTCTTCGTAATATTGCGATACTTTTTTTACAATTGTATAGTTTTTATTGTAAAGTCATACTTATTAATATTTATAAGCAATTATTTATAAATTACTTCTAACTGATCTATCATGGAATATTTCACACATAACACCTGCTCCAATTCGGAATCCGTCACAGAATGACTGCCGTTTTTCAAGATAAGTTAATTCCAGGTAAGTATCTAATACATTTTGAAATTCTTTCCGGCTTTCTTTATCCAGCTTTTCTGTAAAGTTTTCTATTTCTTCCAGGGATTTCCTGCAAAGCGCCTCGTATTCCTCATTTCCTTCTATTTTTAATTCTGCGGGAACCAGTTCCCCTGCATACAGCTGTTCCAATAAGTTTTTCATGCCCCTTCCTCCTTTTATTTTTAGAATAACACAGCCCTGTCACAAATGCAATCGAACAAAATCTTACGATTACAGATGTGACGAAGCTATGTCATTGATGTATTATTATATTGGGATTTAATTCAATAGGGTCCGAAAGGGCTCTTCCATGTATAAACGCATTCACGGTAATTTTGTCCATTTTGCTCCGCCGCCGATTAGGCAGGTCTCCGGCAAACTCGCTCACTGCGTTCGCTCAAACAGTGCCTCCAACCTGCCAGCTATGCTCACAAAATGGACAAAATTGCCTAACGAATGCTTATTATACATGGAGGAGCCCTTTCTACTGTATTGGATATGTCACATAAAAAATGCCGTACTTAAGTACA
>ERZ827194.1389-NODE-1389-length-10559-cov-2.22734_pt1 | contig 10559 bp, 7 predicted proteins | sample MGYA00519777_ERZ827194 | MGnify/ENA primary metagenome ERZ827194 (study PRJEB31778, sample SAMEA3449277) | human gut metagenome | biome: human gut; feature: human-associated habitat; material: faeces | place: United Kingdom | collected 2010/2012 ...
AAGCGGGCAAGAAGATGCATGGCTGAACGGTCACAGAATTTTGCCGCAGGAGATTAATATGCTGGAGGAAATCATGACATCAGAATACAACATAAAATCAGCTCTTCGGGAATCGCCGGCTGGAGGACACGGCGGTGATATTTACCGGAATTCCGTAGACTGTGATTTTTCCATAAATTTAAATCCTCTGGGAATGCCGGATGCAGTAAGAGAGGCATTGAAAAAAAGCATGGAGCGATGGGAGCGGTATCCGGATCCTTTGTGTCAGCAGCTGACAGAGGCCATTGCACAGAAATACCAGATTCGAGCGGAAACGATCCTCTGTGGAAATGGGGCGGCGGATCTGATTTTTCAGGCAGTATTGGCAGAGCGGCCGAGAAGGGCCCTGGTGCTTTCCCCGTCCTTTTCTGAATATGAACAGGCTTTGCGAGCATTTGACTGTCAGATTTGTGTATTTCCGTTGAAGCCGGAGGACGGGTTTGTTCCAGATATGGACAGGCTGACAGAGGCGGTGGCGGACGTTTCCGGAAAAAAAGTAGATATGGTGTTTTTCTGCAACCCCAACCCGTCAGGTATTGCAGTGAAAAGAGAACAGGTAGAAAAGCTGGCGGCCTTCTGTCTGAGGCACCAGGTCAGACTGATACTGGATGAGTGCTTCTGTGAATTCCTGGAGATTCCCCGGCAGATTACCATGATGGGGCTGACAGAGGATTATCCAAACCTGGTAATTCTCCGGGCATTTACAAAAACCTATTCTATGGCCGGACTTCGATTGGGCTTTGCCGTCTGTTCAGATGAGAGGCTTTTGAAAACCATGGCAGCTCTGCGGCAGCCCTGGAGTGTGTCTCTTCCCGCTCAGGAGGCAGGTGTGGCGGCCCTTTCGGTTCCTGAGACTTATCTAGAGAAAACCAGGAGGCTTCTAAGGGAGGAACGGGCTGGAGGAGCTGGGGTATCGGGTATTTGATTCCATGGCAAATTTTCTGCTGTTTTACGATCCGCAGGAGGATGCCCACAGTCTCTGGGAGCTTTGCAGACATCAGAAAATTCTTATTCGTGACTGCCGGAATTTTTCCGGACTTGGTCCAGGATATTATAGAATCTGCATTCGCAGCAGAGAAGAAAACAGCCGTCTTTTAAGGGCTTTGGGAGAGCTGGAGAAGTATGGGCAGATGGGCTGAAAAAGCCGGAAGGGAGAAGGATGTCTATGAATTTATATCGAATTATCCTGGTAGATGATGAGGAAGAGGTACGCAAGGGTATTATCCGTAAAATTGACTGGGAAGCTCTGGGGTTTCAGGTAGTGGGCGATGCAGAAAACGGGCAGGATGCTCTGGAAAAAATTGAACAGCTGGAGCCAGATGTGGTAATGACAGATATTCGGATGCCTTATATGGACGGTTTAACGCTGACCTCCTGGATCCGGCAGAAATATCCTTCTGTAAAGGTTTTGATTTTTTCCGGATTTGATGATTTTGAGTATGCGCAGAAGGCAATTAAGCTGAATGTAACAGAGTATATTTTAAAGCCGGTGAATGTGGAGGAGCTGACCCGGATTTTAAACAGAGTCAGGGAGAATCTGGATCAGGAAATTGAGCAAAGGAGAGATGTGGATCTGCTGCGGGAAAGTTATTTAAGCAGTCTTCCCATACTCAGAGAGCTGTTTTTAAACGATATGGTAAGGGGCAATATGCCGGCAGAGAATATCAGGCAAAAGCTGGAGGAGTATAAAATTGATATTTTAGGGGCAGAAAAATGGCTGACTGCGGTAATTAATGTAGAGAACGAAGCATCAGAGGAAACGGGGCTGACGCTTCATCAGGAAAAAGAACTGATTCCTATTTCTGTAAAGAGTCTTCTGGAAGATAATCTGAAGGATTACTGCCGGTTTATGGCATTTAACTCAGCAGTGGGAGTTACGCTGATTGCAGCAGTTGATGGAGAGAGAAAGCAGACCTCTCTGATTGATCTTCTGGGGGATATCTGCAAGGAAATCAAGAGAATACTGCAGGTTACGGTTACGATTGGAATTGGATATTTCAGCAGAGAGCTGGAACAGCTTCCGGCTGCTTACCAGTCAGCAGTTGACGCACTGGGGTATCGGGAAATCGTGGGAACCGGGAAAACCATTTACATCAATGATATGGAGCCGGTCAGCCGCGGAAAGCTGCAGCTGGAAACCCGAGATGAGGCTGATTTGATTGCAGTAGTGAAATTTGGAACCCGGGAAAAAATTGAAGCGGCAGCCAAAAACTTTGCTGCCCGTATGGAAGGGGCAAGGGTGCATATGCGCCAGCTGCAGGTATATCAGATGTCGATTATTAACTGTCTGATCCGTCTGATGCAGCAGCAGGATTTGGAGCTTGGCGCCATGTTTGGAACAGATGAAATGTACGGAAAGGTTATTTATGGAAACATGAAGCCAGAGGAATTTGCATCTGTGATTACGGAAGTAGGATGCCGGATGAATGAGGCCATGAACCGGGAGCGGGATAAGACGGCCAAGAAGGTGATTCTGGAAGCAAAGCAGTATATTCTGGATCATTATCAGGATCCGGAGCTTTCGGTAGATGTTATGTGCCGCCAGCTGCACATGAGCCCGGCTTATTTTTCCACAGTATTTAAACGGGAGACAGGTCAGACTTATATTGCCTATCTGACAGAGGTGCGTCTGGATAAGGCGGTGGAGCTGTTAAATACCACAGATGATAAGACCTATGTGATCGCCCAGAAGGTGGGGTATCAGGAACAGAATTATTTCAGCTATGTTTTCAAAAAAAGGTTTGGCATATCTCCCACCAAGTTCAGGGGAAGCCAGCATTAGACTGGCCCAAAGCGGCGATTCGGGAGAAGAAAAGGGGGAACTATGGAGCAGCCACAGAAGAAAGAGTTTTTCTCCAGAGGGAGTATCCGGTACACCATATTTGTATATTTCACAGTCAGCGCTCTGGTGATTATTCTTCTTACCGGTATGTCCCTGTATGTCCGTCTTTCCGGACAGCTGAAGGAAACGGTCAGAAATGAAAACCAGGTGCTTTTAAGCCAGGTAAATCGTTCCGTGGATGCATATCTGAGGACAATTATGAAGCTGTCAGATTCCCTGTATTATGGGGTGATTAAAAATGCAGATCTGTCTTCAGGAACAGTCAGCAGTGAGCTTACTCTTTTGTACGATAACAATAAGGATGAGATTTCCAATATTGCCCTTCTTTCAAAAGAAGGAAAACTGATTGAGGCTGTGCCGGCGGCGAGACTGAAAAACGATATCGATGTGACACAGGAGCAGTGGTTTTCGGCAACCCTGGATCGGCCGGACAACATGCATTTTACCAAGCCTCATGTCCAGTATATTTTTGACAATAATGAAAAACAGTATCATTGGGTGATTTCTCTGACAAGAGCGGTGGAGATTACAGACGGCACTTCCACGGAGCAGGGGGTTTTGCTGATTGACATTACCTATGCCAGCTTAAAGCAGCTGCTGGATAATGTTACCCTGGGAAACGAGGGGTATCTGTATATGGTCGGCAGTAACGGACAGTTGATTTATCATCCGAAAATGCAGCTGATTGATGCCGGACTGGCAGAGGAAAATCTGAAGCAGGCAGCCGTATACCGGGACGGAAGCTACCGGGAGGAATACCAGGGAGAGGTTCGTGAGATTACAGTGAAATCTGTAGGCTACACAGGCTGGAAGCTGATTGGCGTTACGCCGGAGCGGGGGTTTTCTTTAAATAATTTAAAAACAAATCTGTTTGTGGTTTTTGTAAGCGCCTTTTTCCTGTTTATTCTTGCCCTGATTAATGCCTATATTTCTAACAGGATCACAATTCCGATTCAAAAGCTGGAGGAATCAGTGGGAGAGCTGGAGGCAGGAAAACTGGATACCCAAATTTACATAGGCGGTTCCTATGAGATTCAGCATCTGGGGCGCTCTATTGGTGACATGGCTGCGCGGATTCAAAAACTCATGGATGATATTGTAGCAGAACATGAATCAAAGCGGAAGAGCGAATTTGACACGCTCCAGTCACAGATTAACCCGCATTTTCTCTATAACACACTGGATATTATCGTCTGGATGATTGAAAATGAACAGAAGGCTGAGGCAGTCAAAATCGTTACGGCTCTGGCCCGCTTTTTCCGCATCAGCTTAAGCAAGGGAAAAAGTATTATTACAGTCCGGGATGAACTGGAGCATGTTCGAAATTATCTGATGATTCAGCAGATGCGGTTTAAAAACAAGTTTGAATATAAAATCGACGCAGATCCGGAATCTCTGGATTTGGCCAGTCTGAAGTTAATGCTGCAGCCTCTGGTGGAAAATGCCATTTACCATGGAATGGAATTTATGGATGGAGATGGTGAGATTCTGATACAGGCCCGTCTGAAAGATGGGGAACTGTGGTTTACGATCCAGGATAATGGACTGGGAATGCCTCTGGAGCAGGCTGAGTCTCTTTTAAGCCACGGGGCGCCAGTTCACAGCAGTGCAGGAAGGGGTTCTGGAATCGGCGTGAAAAATGTTAATGAGCGAATCCGGCTGTATTTTGGAAAAGAATATGGTTTGTCCATTTTTTCAGAGCCGGATGAGGGAACGACTATTCACATTCATCTTCCGGCAGTACCTTATGAGGAGATTCTGAAAAAGGAGCGGCAATGAATACAAAAAAAGGAAAAATAGTATGGTTTCTTTATGTAGTCCTGCTGGTTTTTCTGTTTCTGGCATCTTCTACAGATCTGATTATTAAAGAAAAGAAAAACGAAATTTTTCCAATTTCCGTTGTGATAGAGGATACGGATGATGCGGACTATGTAAACTTCAGAAAGGGCATGGAGCTGGCAGCATCGGAGCTGAATGCTGACGTGAGCTTTATTACACTTTATGATAAAAATGATCTGGAGCAGCAGCGGGCTTTAATGGAACGGGAGCAGCAGGACAGTGCAGGAGCTCTGATTGTATCGCCAGTTAATGAAGAAAAAATGGAGAAAGACATTTCAGGAAGCCGCCTGAATATCCCTGTTGTTCTTCTGAACACCCGGCTGGAGACTTCCTCTGCGGCCTGTGTGGCAGCGCCGGATTATGTGGAAATGGGACGGCGTCTGGCAGAACAGATTGCAGCCTCCCATGAACGGCGGATTCCGGTTTGTCTTGTGGGAGAGGTAAGCAGAACGATTGCCTCTGTAAAATTTGAAGAGGGGATTCGAGAGGTTCTGGAAGATCTTGGACAGGAGGTACTTTTATATGAAAAGTCGGAGGAGGAGAATTACCAGGCTTTGTTGGGGCGGGTATTTCAGATGAAATGGCAGAGTCTTGTTTTTGTGGCTTTGGACCAGGAGAGCCTTACAGGTCTGGCCAGAATTTTTGAAGACAGTATCCGTCTTCAGGCATATGCAGATGGCCTGTACGGAAGGGGAACCAGTCTGGCAGTTTTAAACGCGCTGGATCGGGGAACCATTGATGGGCTTTGTGTAACAGACGATTTTGGAATCGGCTATCAAAGTGTGGCAAGCGCAGTGGAGGCAGCAAGAAGCGGACGGTGCAGAATCAAAATTTGCCCCCAGGAGAGCTACTACATTGAACGGAAGGATCTGAGGACGGAGGAATTTGAAAAAATGCTGTACCCGATTGAGTAGAAGGGAAAAGGAGAAGTGGGGTTATGACAGGAAAAAAGGGGCTGTTTGCATTATGTCTGGCACTTTGCTGTGGGATTTTTGTCAGCGGATGTCAAGTAGGAAAGACGGAGGAAAAAAAGAATTCTATCCGCATCGGAGTCAGTCTGTATCGGGGCGATGATACCTTTATTAATAATATCCGGAGCGAACTGGAAAAGCAGGCCAAAAGCTATGAACAGCAGACAGGAATCCGGGTTACCTTAGATATTGAGGATGCTAAGGGAAATCAGAATACTCAGAACAATCAGGTAGAGCGCTTTATTTCCTTGGGCTGCGATGTGCTTTGTATCAATCCTGTAGACAGAACCAATGCAACGGTAATGATTGATAAGGCGATGACGGCTCAGGTTCCCGTTGTATTTTTCAACCGTCAGCCGGTGGAAGAGGATATGGATCGATGGGATCAGCTGTATTATATTGGCGTGGAGGCAAAGGAATCAGCTGTGATCCAGGGAACCATTTTGGTGGATCATTATAAAAAGAATCCCGAACTTCTCGATCAAAATGGAGACGGTGTTGTCAGTTATGTGCTTTTAGAGGGAGAAAGCAGTCACCAGGATGCGGTGATTCGGACGGAGTGGGCGATCCGGACTCTGAAGGAGAACGGAGTTCCGGTGGAGAAGCTGACCGGCGGAATTGCCAACTGGGAGAGAAGTCAGGCTTCTGCCTTGATGGAGCAGTGGCTGGAGGCTTACCCGGAGCAGATTGAACTGGTAATCAGCAATAACGATGATATGGCTCTGGGGGCGATTGATGCCATGGAGCGGATTGGAGCTGAAAATATTCAGGTGGTAGGAATTGACGGTACGGTTCCAGGAATTGAGGCAGTAGAAAATGGGAAAATGCTGGGAACGGTTTCCAGCGACAAAGAACGATTTGCCTGGGCGATGTTTTCTATTGCGGCAGATAAGGCGATGGGGCAGTCTGTGCGGGAGGAATTAAAGCTGGAACAGGGAAAATATTATCGATGTCCCCAGAAAATTATCGAAAATAGATATGAAAATTAGAAAAAACGAAAAAAATTTATAATACTGCGAAGAAAAATTATAGAAAATATTACAAAAAAGAGTTATAATACATATGTCGGTGAGACAAAATGACGAAAGCCGACAGATTACGCGAAACAAATCACGCGAATGTAAAGGGAGGTAATTACAATGAGATTAACAAGAAAAGTTATGGCATTGGCAATGGCGTCTACAATGGCAGTGTCCCTGACCGCATGCGGCGGCGGCAAGGCAGCTGAGACGACTGCAGCACCGGCAGCAGCTGAGACGACTGCAGCAGCAACTGAGGCAGCAAAAGAAGCCGAGACTACTGCAGCTGCAGCAGAGGAGAGTGTTGCAGCCGGTGGAAACATTGGTGTCTGCATTTACAAATTTGATGACGCTTTCATGACTACATACCGGAATGCTCTGCAGGAGATTCTGGAAGGTAAGGGTTATACTGTAACTTTCATGGATGGTAAGAATGACCAGGCTGAGCAGAACAACCAGATCAATAACTTTATTGCACAGGGTGTTGACGCTCTGATTATTAATCCGGTTATGACCTCAGCAGCAGATCAGATTATCGCTACCGTTAAGGATGCAGATATCCCGACTGTTCTGATTAATCGTGAGCCGACCGCTGAGCAGATGTCTGCTTATGAGAAACTGGTTTATGTTGGATGTGACGCACGTCAGTCCGGTACCATGCAGGGCGAACTGATTCTGGAGACCGAGACCAAGGGCGATATCAACGGCGACGGCAAGATTTCTTACATTATGATTCAGGGTGACCCGGAGAACGTAGATGCTCAGTATCGTACCGAATTCTCTGTAAAGGCTCTGACGGACGCAGGTATGGAAGTTGAGCAGCTTGACCTGCAGCGTGGTGACTGGGATCGTAACAAGGGCCAGGAAATCGCACAGAATGACCTTGCTAAATTCGGAGATGAGATTGAAGTTGTTTTCTGTAACAACGACGATATGGCTATCGGTGCACTGCAGGCAATTCAGGCAGCAGGCAGAACTGTAAACAAAGATATCTACCTGGTAGGTGTTGACGCTCTGGACGCAGCTCTGAACGAGGTTGCAGCAGGTAACATGACCGGTACTGTTTTAAATGATGCAAACGGTCAGGCTGAGGGCGCTGTAGAGGCTATGGAAGCTCTTCTGGGCGGAAAGACCTATGCATCTGGCGAGCAGTCCATTTACGTAGACTACGTAAAGGTTACTCCGGAGAACGTAGCTGATTTCCAGTAAGTTATGTAAAAAAGATATGATACAGGGTGTGTGTGCGTATGGCGCACGCACCCTTTTTAAGAAAATAGCAGAATTTGCAGTTGGGAATGGTACTTTGCTGTAAAGTTTCCTTTGCCGGACAGGATGGAGGCAGGTGGAAACAGAATAAACAAAGGGGGTCAGAAAAGTGTCAGATTATCGTTTGGAAATGCATAATGTCGTAAAGACATTTCCAGGCGTAAAGGCGTTGGATGGTGCACAGCTTCAGCTGCGTCCGGGAACGGTACATGCTCTGATGGGAGAAAATGGTGCCGGAAAGTCCACCCTGATGAAGTGCATGTTTGGTATCTACCACATGGACGAAGGGGAAGTCATTTACGAGGGAAAAAAGGTACAGATTAAAGGGCCGCTGGATGCTCTTAACCGCGGAATCGCTATGGTTCATCAGGAGCTTCAGCCGATTCCGGAAAGAAGTATCGGAGAAAATATTTTCGTAGGACGGTATCCTACCAAAAAGATTGGTCCGATTACTGTGGTGGATCATGAAAAAATGTATGCAGATGCAGCAAAGGTGTTGGAGGAGGTTCATCTGAACTTTGATCCCAGAGCAAAACTTGGAAGTCTTTCTGTATCTCAGATGCAGCTGGTAGAAATTGCCAAGGCAGTTTCTGCAGATTGTAAAGTACTTATATTAGACGAGCCGACCTCTTCCCTGACTGCGGCAGAGGTAGAGGCGCTGTTTACAATTATCAATGAGCTTCGCGACAAGGGCGTCAGCATGGTTTATATTAGCCATAAAATGGACGAGATCCTGCGAATCAGCGACGATGTTACTATCATGCGAGATGGTCAGTATATCGGAACTTGGGAAGCGAAAGATTTAACAACAGATTTTATTATAACGAAAATGGTAGGACGTGAGCTTTCCGACCTGTATCCGACCCGTTCCAATACACCGGGTGAGGTTGTTTTCAAGGTGGAAGACTTTACATCCATTAATCCCAAGAGTTTCCGTCATGCCAGCTTTGAGCTGCGTAAAGGCGAGATTCTTGGTGTAGCCGGTCTGGTAGGAGCCCAGCGTACAGAGCTGATGGAAGTCTTCGCAGCCATACCACTGGTAAAATTACATATAAGGGAAAAGAGCTTGTGATTAATCAGCCGAAGGATGCCATCAATAACGGTATCGCCATGCTGACGGAGGATCGCCGGGCAACCGGTATTCTCGGAGTTCTTTCGATAGCGGATAATGTTTCCATTTCATCTCTGAATCAGTATCTGATTGGCGGAGTGATGCTGGATGATGCAAAAATTGAAAAGCTGGTTCAGGATAATGTGGCAAAGCTTTCCATTAAAACACCGTCATCTAAGACTCAGATTCAGTCTCTTTCCGGCGGTAACCAGCAGAAGGTGCTGATCAGCCGCTGGCTGGCAAATGATCCGGATGTGTTTATCATGGATGAGCCGACGCGCGGTATCGACGTAGGTGCCAAGTATGAGATTTACTGTATTATTGCTGAGATGGCAAAACAGGGTAAGAGCATTATTATGATTTCTTCTGAAATGTCTGAACTGATTGGTATGTCTGACCGGGTTATGGTAATGTGCGACGGTCGGGTAACCGGATTTATTGACGGTGATAAGGCAAATCAGGAAAATATCATGGCGCTGGCTACCAAGTTTGAATAAGAAGGAGACATTATTATGCAAAAATCATTTGATATAAAAAAATTTCTGTCAAATAATGCGATCATTATTCTGATCTGTATTCTGGCAGTTTTTACCGGAGCAGTTACAAAAAACTTTTTTACGGTAAACAACTTTAAGAACCTGGTTGTAAACGTATCCCCGCGTTTTATCATTGCCTGCGGCGTATCCGGATGTCTGATTACCAAGGGTACCGACCTGTCAGCGGGCCGTGCAGTGGGTCTGGCAGCATGTATTTCTGCTATGATGCTGCAGAGCATGGATTATGCGGCACGTATGTTCCCGTGGATGCCTGACATTCCGTGGCCGGTTGCCCTTATTGTTGTTATGGCAATCATGGGTGGATTTGGTGCCATCAACGGTGTTGTTATCGCTATGCTGAAGGTTCCTCCGTTTATCACTACTCTGGGTATGCAGACAATTATTTACGGTCTCTGCTCCCTGGTTACCGATAACCAGCCGATGGGCGGATACAAGAAGAGCTACCTGAAGGTTGCAAGCGGCTCAGTAGGACCGATTCCTTATCTGCTGATTTTCGCTATTGTAATAGGTGCTTTTTTCTGGTTCTTATATAATAAGACCCGTCATGGTAAATATATGTACGCAATCGGCGGCAACGAAAGCGCTGCGCAGGTAGCAGGTGTAAACGTAACGGCTTCCCTGATTCGTATTTACGTTCTGGCTGGATGTATGTATGCTCTGGCAGGCTTCCTGGTAGGTGCAAAGGCCGGAGGCGCTTCTACTGCAACAGGTATGGGCTATGAGCTGGAGGCAATTGCTGCATGTACCATCGGCGGCGTATCTGCAAACGGTGGTGTTGGTAGTGTCGGCGGTATTCTGGTCGGCGTACTGGTATTTGAAATCCTGAAGATCTGTCTCCAGTTTTTGGGTGTGGATCCGGCATATACCTATATTGCGCAGGGTCTTGTAATCATCATTGCAGTTGCACTCGATCTG
>ERZ827194.1395-NODE-1395-length-10531-cov-13.2006_pt1 | contig 10531 bp, 11 predicted proteins | sample MGYA00519777_ERZ827194 | MGnify/ENA primary metagenome ERZ827194 (study PRJEB31778, sample SAMEA3449277) | human gut metagenome | biome: human gut; feature: human-associated habitat; material: faeces | place: United Kingdom | collected 2010/2012 ...
CAAGGCTGGGACGGAAGTCACTGTCGTTCTCAAAATCGGTGGAGCTGCATGACAAAGTCATCGGGCATTATCTGAACATAAAACACTATCAGTAAGTTGGAGTCATTACCCAAGTTGCCAATAAGATATTCCTAACTCTTGAGCTTTCTGTTTAATCTGCTTAGTATTAGATTTTTTTCCCCAGCCAACTAAAACGTCATTTTTAGAAAAAGCCTCGTCTCCTTTCATATAAAGCAATGGGTGACCAAGCATAGGCTCAATATTATTTTTTCTGGCAAGAATCCCTTTCGATCCCGTATATAAATACATGTTGTCTCTGTGAACTGAAGATTCTCTACAATGGTGTATAAAGTGTGATTTAGATGAACAGCTCTGCGCTCTCTAATGACTTTGCAATACTATCTTTTGCTGAAGTGAGAATGTCCGCCTTTAACTCGGGCCACCTAATACCAATCGTGGGATCATTCCATGCAATGCCTCTATCACTGGCAGGGGCATAATAATTAGTTGTTTTATACAAAAATTCGGCCGATTCAGTCAGTGTTACAAAACCATGGGCAAATCCTTCCGGAATCCATAACTGTCGTTTGTTTTCCCCTGAAAGATGAACGCCAACCCATTGTCCGAAGCTCGGTGAGCTTTTGCGAATATCTACTGCAACATCAAACACTTCACCGGCTACACAACGCACTAACTTGCCCTGGGCATGGGGAGGTAACTGATAGTGCAAGCCACGCAGTACCCCTTTAGAAGATTTTGAGTGATTATCCTGCACAAAGGTAACTGGATATCCTACCGCCTCTTCAAACAACTTGTGATTAAAACTCTCAAAGAAAAAACCACGCTCATCTCCAAATACTTTTGGCTCAAAAATAAGCACACTAGGAATTGCTGTCTTGATTACATTCATCTATATACCCACATTTAATTAAATATTTTTAGGGGAAGCTTATTTCCCTCCCCCTTCTCAATTACATCACGCCTTATCAATCATTTTTAATAAATATTGCCCATAGGCGTTTTTTGCCAACGGAGCAGCAAGCTCACGAACCTGGTCGGCACTAATAAACTTCTGGCGATAAGCAATCTCTTCCGGACAAGCCACTTTCAATCCCTGACGCGTCTCGATGGTCTGAATAAAGTTGCTCGCTTCAATTAGGCTTTCGTGGGTACCGGTATCAAGCCAGGCATAACCACGCCCCATCATTGCCACCGATAGATTGCCTTGCTCCAGGTAAATACGGTTCACATCGGTGATTTCCAACTCACCACGCGGCGATGGCTTGAGACCCTTGGCAACGTCCACAACGCTGTTGTCGTAGAAATAGAGGCCGGTGACTGCGTAGCTACTCTTAGGCTCCAGTGGTTTTTCTTCCAGTGAAATAGCGGTACCTTGATTATCAAATTCGACCACTCCATAACGTTCCGGGTCGTGCACATGATAGGCAAATACAGTAGCACCGGTCTCTTTGGTCGCGGCTGCCTCCAACTGTTTCTGTAGGTCATGACCGTAGAAGATGTTATCCCCCAGCACCAGTGCACACGGGGCTGAACCAATGAATTCTTCACCTAGAATAAAAGCTTGTGCCAACCCGTCTGGGCTTGGCTGAACCTCATATTGTAAATTCAGTCCCCAGTGGCTGCCATCACCCAGCAATCGCTGAAAGCGAGGAGTATCTTGTGGAGTGCTAATGATCAAAATATCGCGAATTCCAGCCAGCATCAGGGTGCTCAGCGGGTAGTAGATCATCGGCTTGTCATAGATGGGCAACAACTGCTTGCTCACCGCCATAGTAACCGGATAGAGACGTGTGCCAGATCCACCGGCCAGAATAATACCTTTACGTTTAGTCATGATGCTTGTTTCTTATTTTTAAATTACATAAGAATAAAGTGGCTTGAGCCGCGCCTTTCTGTTTTATCCTCACCTGTGGTTTACTTCCCCATGATCTCAGTCAACATCCGCTCAACACCGACTGACCAGTCCGGCAAAACCAGATCAAATGTACGCTGGAATTTTTTAGTATCAAGTCGGGAATTATGAGGGCGTTTCGCCGGGGTCGGAAAGGTGCCTGCCGGCACCGCATTAAGCTGCGTGACTGCCAGTTCAACTCCTGCGTCTCTGGCTTTGTCAAACACCAACCGGGCGTAGTCAAACCAAGTGGTAGTACCGGAGGCAGCCAAATGGTACAGCCCGGCAACGTCGGGTTTGCTCTGTGCAACTCGGATTGCATGGGCGGTACAATCGGCCAGCAACTCAGCTCCAGTTGGAGCGCCAAACTGATCATTAATGACCGATATCTCACGACGCTCTTTGCCAAGACGCAGCATAGTTTTGGCGAAGTTGGCACCGCGCGCAGCATAAACCCAACTGGTACGGAAGATAAGGTGACGTGAGCAGAGTGCCGCACCGTGTTCCCCTGCCTGCTTGGTTTCGCCATAGACGTTGAGCGGGGAAATCACATCGGTTTCCACCCAAGGACGTTCACCACTTCCATCGAAAACATAATCGGTGGAATAATGTACTAGCCACGCACCTAATGCTTCAGCTTCTTTGGCAATAACCGCTACACTGGTTGCATTGAGTAACTCGGCAAATTCCCGCTCACTCTCCGCTTTGTCGACTGCAGTATGGGCCGCTGCGTTAACAATCACATCCGGCTTGACGAGGCGTACCGTTTCAGCCACCCCTGCAGAATTGCTAAAATCACCGCAATAGTCGGTGGAGTCAAAATCAACGGCAGTGATGTGCCCCAGAGGCGCCAATGCACGCTGCAACTCCCATCCTACCTGACCATTTTTGCCAAACAACAGAATATGCATCAGGTACGCTCCCTATAGTTTTGTTCAATCCAGGATTGGTAGGCACCACTCTTGACGTTGTTAATCCATTGTTGATTATCCAGATACCACTGCACGGTCTTGCGAATACCAGACTCAAAAGTCTCCTCTGGCTGCCAATCCAACGCAGCACTCATCTTGCAAGCATCAATAGCATATCGGCGATCGTGTCCGGGGCGATCCGCCACATAAGTAATTTGATCGCGATAAGAGCCAGCTTTCGGTACTATCTCGTCAAGCAGATCACAAATAGTATGTACTACATCCAGGTTCTGCTTCTCGTTGTGACCACCTATGTTATAAGTCTCCCCGACCAAGCCAGTGGTCACTACCTTGTAGAGTGCTCGTGCATGATCTTCCACATACAACCAGTCACGAATTTGATCACCTTTACCATAAACCGGCAGCGGCTTGCCATCCAGCGCATTGAGGATCACCAGCGGGATCAGCTTCTCGGGAAAGTGGTAAGGGCCATAGTTGTTGGAGCAGTTAGTGACAATGGTTGGCAGGCCGTACGTACGGTACCAGGCACGCACCAGATGATCGCTGGAAGCCTTGGAGGCAGAATAGGGACTGCTAGGAGCGTAGGAGGTAGTTTCGGTAAAGAGCGGCAATGCCTCACCAGAGACTACTTCATCCGGATGGGGCAGATCGCCATATACTTCATCGGTAGAAATATGGTGGAAGCGAAAGGCCGCCTTGCTCAACTCGCCCAGACTGCTCCAATAGGCGCGAGCCGCTTCCAGCAATGTATAGGTGCCTACGATATTGGTTTCGATAAAGTCGGCTGGCCCTGTGATAGAACGATCAACATGGCTTTCAGCAGCCAGATGCATCACGGCATCTGGCTGGTGCAGAGCAAACACCCGATCCAGCTCAGCACGATTACAGATATCAACTTGTTCAAACGAATAACGCTCACTTGACGATACACTGGCCAAAGATTCCAAATTGCCAGCATAGGTGAGTTTATCCAGATTGATAACGGAGTCTCCAGTATCACTAATGATATGACGCACCACGGCAGAGCCGATAAAGCCAGCACCGCCAGTAACGAGAATCTTCATATATTTCGCTCTCTTATTTTACAATTAATAGCCATTAAAAATAAATTAGTTGATTCCAACATATTAGAAATATCGGGATATCGGACTAAATATTTTATATACCTTTACCAAGCAGACTCTATATCCACTCTGTGTCACTATGCTTTATGATATATAATAGCCCATCATTAATGCAATGACACATATATCAATGAATATGGATTATGGTTATATAGAAATTACTTATATTAAATATTTTTTAGTAAAGAGAACCATAGCACAAGGAAGTTCAAACACTAGATTAGCACATAATATGTCTAACTATATTCATAGCCCTCATTAAAAATGAATTACACAACTCGAGGATCTAAATCTATTTATTATAATGAAATTGGAACTCAACAAAATATCAACACTAACATCAATACATGTATTCACATCTATAAACATTTATAAGAATATGAGATACTCCTGTTATTTTACACAAATCTAAAATCTAGAACCTGAAAAAACCCAGGACATGAAATAGGGTCAATCCTTATTTTCCGCAACCGATCTTCACTTGAACCCGGAAGAATAAAAGTTACATGTGTAATTCCTGGAGAAACAGAAAAACTTATGGCATCTTTAGGTGTAAATGCAGTATTTGAGTCTCTAGAAAAGAAAACATTTCCAAATGATGCAACATTAGAAAAAAACGAAAAATTACACTCCAAATTACCATCCGGAAGACAACCTAATTCAAGTTGAGGATCGTTGCCTCTAGATAAAAAAATCAACTTATTGGTGTCGAAAACCTCAACATGATTGTTAATATAAATCAACCTATTATTAAAAGCATCAAGTGTGTTATTTTGTAGGACCCATGAATCTCTTTTGATACTGGACATTAAATCATCAAAGTAAAAAGCCACAATCCTCTTATAATAAGAATACAACCATTTATTTTTTGAGTTCTCAACAAAATGTCCAAGATTCGAAATATATGAGATAGACTTCTTTTTATTTTTATTAATTAGTTTCCTGAAATCATTCTTATTATTTTTTCCTTTAAACGCTGATGATATTACAGATGAAATAATGCCCATTTCTCGAAGTGTTCTGGGTAGGTTATGTGTAGCATATGGTATAGTATACTCATCAATCCATTTTATATGTGATTTCAAATAATTAACATGACTAACATCCCACCGATCTTTTACATCATATATGATTTTTATTGATTCGACACTGATTAACTCACTTGCAAGATTATCTCTTATAACTGGATATTGGTTAATATCTTTCATCCATGACTGAGGTATTTTTGCATTTTTAGCATTTAGTGTTGTTTGAGGAGCAGTAACGACAGCACGGCTTTTTAACTTGGCAGCACACAAAAGTGCACCATATCCCCCCATACTTTGTCCGTATACGATCCTATTAGTATGATTTTCTGTATTTGCATTAGCAATATTAATAGCTTCATCTAACTCACGGGTTTGCCACCAATGGTTTGCAAGCGCAACAAAAAAAACGCCGCTAAACCCCAGAGATTGAATGAATCCATCACCATACAAATCCTTTGGATTTGCACCATGCCCTGAAAAGGTAAATATTACATTTGATGTTGACACATCATCAATATATAAAGCTATATGCTGCCCTTTATAAATCAATCTTTTCCCATTTAACATTTTCTATCGACTCTTAAAATTTAAAACCTTATTAAACCCATCATAAAAAAGATAAAATTACCACACACACTAAAAATACTGTTATTTTAATAAATCTTGCATTCTTCTTATTATTGTTTATTTAATACAATACCCATAAATACTTAGAATAACTTAACAAATACAACCCTTACTTTATTCAAAACTTATCAATTTATAGGCATATTTTTTGGCATTAAGCGCCAACTCGCTACGTTTATGCTCTGCACTAACAAGTAATGAAAGAGCTTTTATCCATAAATACGGATCATTTTCCAGTAAGATTCCATTTACATTTTGTTCAATAAAATCACTATATGGCTCACAATTACTATATACACCTACAGCCCCCATTCTGACAAAATCATAAAATTTTACAGGGCCACGAGCCAAATTAAAATCAGAGTCAAGCAATGGCGCTAACCCGATATCCAGATGATGCGTCTTGGTATATGCAAGATAATTTTGCCAACTCATCGGATGCAGTACTGAAACTCTTGGTAGGTCACGATAATATTTATAAATATCATGCTCACCAAAAATTTCAAAGTTGGCACGGGGACATTCTCCCAATACCCCCTCTACGATTTGTCTCAACCAATACTTCTCTTCGCGATGAGAGCTTGAGCCATGATAAGCTATTTTTACTGACCGATGTGTTTCAATCAGTGCCAGTGACGGTTTAGCAGAAACAATCTCCGGGTTAAGGTGTGCATATTTATTAGCCAAATAGGCAGTTGAAACCCAAATGCTATCACAATATTGCGTAATCCATCGATGCTGAGCCGCCGACCTCCTTATTATCTTGGTACGATACTCTTTAGGTAACGTAGATAGTGCAGTCGGGTCAAACAGGTCGTCATCCATAAAATAAACAATTCGAGAAAACCTGTCATTATATCTTTCTATGTGCTGTTGCCATTTTGGGGAGATGAATCTAACGATGACAAGGGCAGATCCTCCAGGAATAAATATATCGGTGGATGCTAATGTGTCGATAAAGTGATATTCTGCATCAGGAAACCGACTTATAATAGCCGATTCAAAATAGGCTAATGTAGATGATTTTCCCTCATGTAATATAAACAATCGTTCAAAGTTAACCTCAGTGTTTCGCTGACTTCCACAACTCTGTTTATTTAATTTACGATAAGGCTTAAATAGTTTCCTGCGAATTAATTCATCCATGGCAATACTATATTAGGAGCTCTACTTAAAGAGAAATCAGGACGTTCATAACTCAAATTTTGGTTGTAGGCTGGATCGTGTTTAAGTACACATGCCCATCGTTTTTTCATATAGCACAACTCAGATTTCGCTCGTATCTGCTGTTGTTTTGATACATCTTTACCACGGGAAATAGACTCATGATGATACAGTTCAGCGAAGGGAGTCCAGATTACTCTCCAGCCAGCATCTCGAACTCTGAGACAATAATCTACGTCATTAAAAGCTATCGGCAAATTCGTTTCATCAAGTCCTCCGAGCGCCAGATATAACTCTTTATGAGTCAATAAACAAGCTGCAGTCACAGCTGACAGCTCTTGGGCACTAACAGCCCTACGCTGATATCCGGGATCGTTAGCTGACAATCCATTATGAAAATGATCTGCACAACCGCCAGGGCCGACAGCATCGCCTGCATGCTGAATCAAACCATTTCCGTAATACAGCTTTGCTCCTACCACACCCACGCCAGGGCGTAATAAATGGGAAACCATTTCATCCAGCCAGTCAATACTGATTACCTCAGTATCATTATTCAGCAAACAGATCATATCTCCATGTGCGTTTCTCACCGCCAGATTGTTGATGGCTGAATAGTTAAACGGTTGATCATAAGAAATCACCCTAACGCCATAAACTTGTTCGATATGAGCAAGGTAAGCAAGCGTCTCCTCCTCATCGCTCTGATTATCCATCACAATGACTTCCATATTGGCGTATTGAGTCTTTTGTATCAGGCTTTCGATACAAGGGCGTAAATGAGCAATACCATTTCTGGTAGGGATAATCACTGAAACCAATGGCAATTGCGCTGGCAACGGCCAGCGCCAACGACATACACCATGAGGTGCAGCCTCAATGTTCACTCCTGATGGCAGTAGATCTTCTTTATCTTTCAGCGACTCAAAATCATCCGAAATAAAAACTCTTGCAGGCAAATGCATCATCAATGATGGAATATGGGCAATCTGTTTCGGCTCACACATCTTTGCCAACTGTAGCCACCACTGATGGCATGACGCCGCATCAAAGGGAACACGGCTAGCACCTTGTTCACGCCACAAACCACACCAACTAATATAGTTTTGGCTCTGTAGCAGCGTTTCATTCCAATCAGGTTTGAAGTTGGGAGAATGACGTTCGCCTCTCTCGTCAAGCAGATCGTGATCACCGTATATCCATAAACAATCAGGATTCTGGCGTAACTGGTGAGCAACCCAAAATAAGGCGGCTGGCGAAACCACTGCCCCTACAGGCAACACCCACTGCCATTCGCAGCCTGGCTGACTGGAGATTTCTGGATATGCACCATGCTCCTGCAGGTTTATATTGCCTGCCGGATAACAGAGTGCCTGAATACTCTCCAGGGTCTTGTTGCGGCTCTGTTCATCCCCAACGCCAACAAGATGCAAACAGAAACGTGGTAATGTGCCCCAGCGAGCCAGCTGGCGCTTAATCAGCTTGTATTCGGCGGGTTCAAGGGTGTCGAAGTCTGCTAGCCATTCATCATAGCTATTGAGTGGCTTATCATCGCGAACTCTGCTGACAAGTTGGTAAGCCTGCTGCAAGTCCGTGAGCCACAAATGCCATGAAAGGCCTAACCTTTTGCGTCTGGACTTCGTTAAGCGTCGGTAAAAAGGCAAAACCCGGCGCAATCGACGCCAGAGACTCTCGGCGCGTGATACACAACAAAGCTGAGCAATCTCAACATTACACTCAGCGCCCTTAGTACTTGCCAGCAAAGACAAATGACTAGCTCCCGTGGGTAGATAAACCAGCTCCAACAACGTGCCACGACGAGTGACCGGCAACATCTGTTCATGCCATATTCCTTGTCCGCATTGCCAGCGCAGACGAGTTTCACCTCGAGTTTGACTCGTCAACACACACCCCCGAATCAGAAGCCAACCAGCATGAAGAGAAAACGAGTCTGGCAATGTCAGAGGCTGCCAATCGCGATAGCTACACATAATATGACTTACAGTCCAAGGTAACAGATAGGGGATACAGGTCCTTATTAGCAGGCCTGTAGATAAGAGCAGAAATAAATACCAAAGTGTTTGCTCAATATATTCAAACCATCCATTTCTTCATTTTTTTTTTGAGCCAGGAACCAGTAGGGATAGGTTCAACTTCTGGTAACTCAGCCAACTTCGCACTTAATCGTTCCATTTCAGCTTTTACTTGTCCTGAGAATGCGGCAGCGAGAAGGCACTCTTCATCATTACGATCATGTGCCTTGAAATAATCTTTATGCTTCACTCGATTAGCAGTGGCAGCGCTACCACGCAGATGCTTACCCAACAAGAATTCTTCAAGTGATTTAACTGCATAGTGATTTACCCTGACACCGCTCCAAGTCACTTCAGCACTAACCCCCTTACCATGCCTCGGGTGCAGAATCAAATCACGCCCCAACGCATCGATATATCGACCATAACGCAAATCAGCATAATGCGGATTATGAAAGCGGTTAACTCGTTCGGGTTTGACCACACTTTTGAAGTTATGATGAACGTTAAAGGATTGCGGGGCGCGATAGGTAAAACGTTCAATAACCAACCCCTCTTCAGCAAACAGTTCACCACTAGAACCAAAATTTGCCCAATTTAATGCAATAGCGCTGACACTCTCATCCTGAAACTTTTCAGAAAAAAAATCTGACAATTTGGTATCCGATTCAAGTGGCAATAAAAATTCATCGGCATCGATAAATGCAAGCAGGTCTATGTCTCTGGGACAGCTACGTAAAATATGTTCATATGCAGGTAATTGTGGCTTTTGATTCACCAAAGTCGGTTGATCGAACATCGTCACAATACCTAAGCGAGCGAGGGACAATAGCAACTCCCGGCTACCATCACGACTACCATTATCTGCAATAATAAACCCATCAACGCCTAATACTCGATGGTAGGCAATCCATTCAAGTAAACTTGAACACTCATCCTTAATAATCGTGGCTATATAGAGTTTCAAATTATCATCCAGCAAAAAAAATATGTCCATACAGGTACTATCGGCATAGATACTTAATTTAATTATCAGGCAGGAGAAAAAAATAATTCCTCCAACCAGGTAATCACCCCATCAGACTCCAGCCCAATAATTATTTTGGTAGAAAATGGAACACTGATATCAAATCCACACCGTAGTTTTTGATGGTCCTCAGGTAACTGTTTCAATATAGCTGAAATAACATCAGACCGCTTTGTATTGAAGGGAAAACTATATGTCATATGTTCAATTTTAACAGCGACATGGGGAGCGACTTATCCTTCTGCCAATAACCACCCTCGAAGTACAACCGGCCATTGACGATCTTTAGTGGTTGTTGTTCTAATGGCGAATCAATATTCCAATGTAATTGACCGCCAGACTTCATAAGTGGCGATTTGGCCAGAACATAAATGACAGCCATACGACTCCTTCTATTTAAAATATTTATCAAATAACTAAGTCTATCGCCAGATTGGCTTTCAAGCAAGATATTCCCAAGTTTTTATGGGAGATACATAACGGTGAATACCACCAAGAAAAATGAGTTTGCCTCAATAAAAGAAATTACGGCAATAGAATTCAATTATCTCGTTTGCTATCCACTGCTACGTTATTTAATCAGCTCCAAAAAGATCTCTGGTATAAACCTTTTCAGCTACATCGACTAAGGAAGGTGCGAACAAGTCCCTGATATGAGATCATGTTTGTCATCTGGAGCCATGG
>ERZ827194.1404-NODE-1404-length-10494-cov-2.44659_pt1 | contig 10494 bp, 8 predicted proteins | sample MGYA00519777_ERZ827194 | MGnify/ENA primary metagenome ERZ827194 (study PRJEB31778, sample SAMEA3449277) | human gut metagenome | biome: human gut; feature: human-associated habitat; material: faeces | place: United Kingdom | collected 2010/2012 ...
CGGAAGGCCCGTTCCCCTCTTACTTTGCATTCGGCGACAGCAAAGTGCAGGAGGAGTCCTATGATCTTGAGTACTCCAGAGAACTGCTGGCTGAAGCAGGCTGGACCGATGAGGACGGCGACGGCTACGTGGAAAAAGACGGAAAACGCCTGACCATCTGCTGGCTCACGTATCCGAGCCGCCAGGAACTGCCGCTTCTCGCGGAGAGTGCACAGGCATCGCTGAAGAAAATCGGAATCGAAGTACAGATCCAGTGCACGGCAAATCATCTGGAACTTCTGAAAAAAGGAAACTGGGATGTTTATGTCAGCGCATTTGTCAGCGCACCGACGGGCGATCCCGAGTATTTCTTTACAACGCACTGCCTGCAGGATTCCTCCAAGAACCGCGGCGGTTATTACAGTGAGACACTCGAGATGCTGGAGCAGCAGTTAAGCGGCGAGTTTGATACCGAAAAACGAACCGAACTGGCCATCGAGATGACGCAGACGCTGCTGGATGACCACATGTTTTTCTTCGCATCACACCTCAAAATGTCGATGGTATCCGGCGGGGGCGTGACGGGGCTTACGGCGCATCCGTGCGATTATTATGAAATTACAGTCAATTTGGACAAAAACAAATGATTATTTGGCAAAAGAGCAGAAAATGTGGATTTTCTGCTCTTTCTGCGTTATGATAGGAAAAGAACGGCACTGCGACGGTGCCAGAGAAGAGAAAAGGAGAAGTTACGATGCGGAAAGAAGAATTAAGAACATATATTGAAAACCACGAATCCGAAATGATCGAGGATCTGAAAAGCCTGATCCGGATTCCAAGCGAAAAACAGGCGGCAGAGCCAGGCAAACCATTCGGCGCACCGGCGGCAGAAGCACTGGCGCAGGGAATCGAAATTCTGGAAAAATACGGCTTTGCCGTAACCAACTACGACAACTACGCGATTGCAGCTGACTTTAATCAGGAAGAAAAGGGCCTTGATATTCTCGCCCATCTCGATGTCGTACCGGCAGGCGAAGGATGGCAGGAGACCGATCCATTCACCCCGCTCATCAAAGAAGGAAAAATGTTCGGCCGCGGAACCGCAGACGACAAAGGACCGGCGATCGCAGCCATCTACGCAATGCGCGCTGTCAAAGAACTCGGTTACCCATTAAAGAAAAACGTCCGTCTTGTCCTCGGTTCCGACGAGGAGTGCGGAAGCTCTGACCTCGAATATTATTATAAGAAAGAAGTGGAAGCACCATGCACCTTCTCACCGGATGCCGAATTCCCGGTCATCAACATTGAAAAAGGCGGCATGCGCGGCCACTTCGAGAAAACCTCCGATGCCGGAACGACAGGCGTGCGCCTCGTATCCTTACAGGCCGGCACCAAACTGAACGTTGTACCAGGCAAAGCATATGCAGAGCTTGCCGGCATGGCAAAAGAAGACCTGAAAACCTGCGCGGACGAGACTGAGCAGAAGACCGGCGTTTCCTTCGTTCTGGAAAACACCGAAAACGGCAATATAAAAATCACCGCCTGCGGTGCATTCGCCCACGCATCCACCCCGGAAATGGGTAACAACGCACTGACTGCACTGCTGCAGCTTCTCGCATCCGTTCCGATGGAAGAGAGTGAACTGAAAAACGACATCAGTTTCCTTGCAAAAGTTTACCCGCACGGCGACGGCAAAGGCGCAGGCCTCGGTGTCGCCATGTCAGATGAAGAGTCCGGCGAGCTCACCTTAAGCCTCGACCTCATGAACTACGACGGCAAAACCTTGACCGGTTCCTACGACTGCCGCGCCCCGATCTGCGCGACAAAAGAAAACCTGTACGATACCGCCGGGCAGAACATGAAAAAAGGCGGCTTCTCCATGGAAGGCAGCGGAATGTTCCCACCACACCACGTCCCGGCCGACAGCCCGTTCGTCCAGACCCTGCTGCAGTGCTATACGGATGTCACTGGAAAACCAGGCAAACCATTTGCGATCGGCGGCGGAACGTATGTGCATCATCTGAAAAACGGCGTTGCGTTTGGATGCGCAGACCTTGAAGTCGACAACCGTATGCACGGAGCAGACGAGTTCGTGGAAATCGAATGCCTGAAAGAATGCGTTGTGATCTTCGCGGAGGCGATTGTGCGGATCTGCGGGGAATAAAATCCTGCAAATAAAGAGGAAAGAAGAGTCCCAATGCCGTAAACTATTTTAAACGGCGTGGGACTCTCTTACGCAACGGAGAAAGAACAGATGAGGGCGGGAACATGAGAGAAATATTGGGAATTTTGCTGGGATTTTTCTGGCCAAAAATAAATTTCATTTTCATAGAAAAAAGGATCCCTCGCAAGAGAAAAAGCTAACAAGCCTCGTCCTTGCTGGGATCCTTTTAATTACTGCTGGGGATGTCGAAATGTGGTATTAACCGACATCCCCTTTTTTATTGAATTTATGTTTAACTGTTAAACTTCCGAGCAGTAACGAGCGCGGTAACAAATTGTTGCAGAATACAAGGAATGCTTGCATTTTTGAGACGCGATGGGTAAAATAGAGAACATATGATGGCACAAAAGAGTGGAGATTAAAATGAAGAAAAAAACAGGAAAACGGATCCGGTATGGCAGTCCTGCCGGAGCGATTTTTGTTCTGGGAGTGCTGATCCTTGTCGTGGGCGGAAGCTTCGCGGCGTACACTAATTTTCAGAGTGTAAAGCGTGTCGTATCGACAGGAACACAGAGCGATACAATGTTTGGTTCGAATTATCTGTCACTGATAAGCCTGACGGATGAAAATCCTCCGGTGAAACGGATTTCACTCGCAGAAAGTGACAATTATTACACCATTACGGTAAGCGTGTTATAGCAAAAATTGAAACGATTCAGAGCCACATCTTGATGCCGTTGTGTTGCATCTCGATGTGGCTTTTTTATGGCTCTGAATTGTTACAAATTTTCTCAGAACCGCAGTTCCCTGCACCGGTTCAGGCATGCAAAGATTTCCTGCCGTCTCGGCCGTGCCAGGTCGCCTGGTCTTCCAGGAGCGAGAAGAGAAGCAAGGCCTTTTTCATCCATCTGTTTTTCCAGCAGGTCCACCACCTGCACCAGTGTTTTCTTACTGTCCATTTTGTGCTCCGCTGCTTCTAAAAGGAGCGCAGCCAGCCCATTCAGCTGTTCACTGTCCGTGAGCTGTTCCACGGCGCGCAGATCCGTCAGAGATTTGTTGATGAGGATGGATTCCCGGCCCATGACCTTGACTTTCGTGCGGTCACTTCCCGTCAGGCCTTTACCCGGCTGCGGGCAGCGGTGAAAGGCTGGAACGGAAAAGGGGCGCACGGAGGCAGTAAACGGCGGAAATTCTGCGGCTGTGGTTTTTGCGCGATCCGTAATGTCATAAGGAACGTATTCTTTCATCTGAATGACAGTGTCTGCCACGTGGAAGTAGGAGCCGGAGCTTCCGGCAACGAGAATCGACGAGATGCCGAGCTTCTCATACAGATCCCGCACGCGGCTGATAAACGGCGTGATCGGTTCCTCGCTGTCGGCAACGACGCGCTGCATCAGCTCATCGCGCACCATAAAGTTGGTGGCGGACGTATCCTCATCGATCAGAAAGAGGCTCGTGCCGGATTCGATGCCCTCGATCACGTTGACAGCCTGCGAGGTGCTTCCGCTGGCATCGGCGGTCGAGAATGAAGTCGTATCACTCTTTCCGGGAAGATCGTGGATGAAGAGGGAGATATCGACGTTGCGGATGCTTCTGGAGTCCTCGGAGCGGAGCTTTCCGGCGCTTGCATCGGTAATGACGTATTCGCGCCCGTCCCCGGCGATGTGGTTGTATACGCCGCGCTCAAGAGCCTGCAGAAGGGTGGATTTTCCATGGAAGCCTCCGCCTACGATCAGTGTGACACCGAGTGGAATTCCCATGCCGGAAACAGGTCCGCGGTTCGGAAGATCGAGGGTAACGCGCAGGGATTCCGGTGAGGTAAACGGAACGGCGTGCTTCATCGGCAGATCGGAAACACCGGTCTCGCGCGGGAGAATGGAGCCGTCGGCGATGAAGGCAGTGAGTCCTTTTTCTTTTAATGCGGCGCGGATCGCCTGCTGGTCCTCACAGAGATAGGCGACGTTGGCGCATGCTTTCGGATCCAGAGCACGGTAGAACAGCGATTTTTCTACGCAGCCGGGCAGAAAGTCGAAAAGAATGCGGATCAGCTCCTGCGAGGCGATGGTGCGGCCGTTGGCTGGAAAGCCGATTTCCATGTTGACGACAAGACTGCCATCGGAAGCATTCAGAACGCAGGCAGTGCGCTCCAGAATTTCCTGCCCGCAGCGGCTTATCCCAAGCAGACCACTTTTGCCGGAGCCCTTTGCGCGGAACGAATACGGTGCGATGGCGCGCGCAAACTGGCGCAGCAGGTAATCCTGGAGGGCGACGCGCTTTTCGTATGTGTCGTAGAGAAAAGCCGGAAACGCAGCGGTTTTGCCGCTGACATGAACGCTGACCCGCGACGGAGCGGCGAACGGATCGCCCTGAACGTGGTCGATGGAGAGTGTGTAGCGCGGAAACTGATAGGCGCCACGGGTGGATTTATAGGCGGGATAGCTTTTGTGATTGATACTGAGTAAAAGCTGTTTCAGATCATTTGCAGATTGCATGAAAAAAACTCCTTTCAAAATAAAAAAGGTGAGGCTGCCGTACAGAGCGTGTCTGAGAAAGGCTTTTCGCAAGCTGCGAGTTCCGGTTTGCGGAAATGATTTTTCAGACACGCGCTAGACGACATCCTCATCCCAAAAGCTTTAACGTCTGGAAACACTCTGGCGCTTCACCAGCTTGGTTGCCATGCACATTTTTAGACATTCGCGTTTCGGATCGGCCACGCGGTCAAGCAGGCGCTGGACAGCGGTGGCTCCAAGCTCGCGTTTTCTGACCTTCATAGTGGAAAGCGGCGGAACCATCATATCGCACATCGGAACGTCATCAAAGCCGATGATGGAGACATCCTCCGGAATGCGGTAGCCGTTCTCGCGCAGCGCACGCATGGCGGCCGCAGCGATGATGTCATTGTCGGCAAAGTAGGCATCCGCGATCGGAGCTTTCGACTCGAGAAGGCGCAGCATGTCGCGGTAGCCTTCGTCCGAGGTCGGGGAAACCGGGTGGACATATGGATGTGAGGTGCTGATACCGTTTGCACGGAGCGCTTTGTAGTAGCCGTCGGCGCGTTCGGAGAAGTTGCTGATGTCGAGGCTCGAGTGAAAGTAGCCCACGTTTTTGTGTCCGCACTGAATCAGATAATTCGTGGCGTTGAACGCCCCCTGGATGTTGTTGATCAGAACGCAGTCGTAATCGAGCTCATCGTAATAGCAGTCCACGACAACGATCGGAACAGAAAAATCGCGGAACTTGCGGAAATCGGACGGAGCCATTTCGGTTGCAAGAAGAAGAATGCCCTCACAGTCCACAGCGCGGAGTGCATCGAGCTGGCTGTCAATATCCATGGTCTCATAAAAATAGGAGATATGAAGCGCACAGCCCTGGCGGGTGCATTCGGTGGAGATTCCTTCGGTCAGCTGGGAGAAAAACGGCGTGTCGGCAGCAACCTTTCCGTGCTTCTTATAATTGACCAGCTGAATAATGCGGGAGGAAGCGCCGGAGGCTTCATTTTTTTTCGGCGCATAGCCATACTCGGCTGCAGTTTTTAAAACCAGCTCTCTTGTGGCATCACTAATGCCGGGTTTGTTATTGAAAACCATAGAAACCGTGGCAGGCGATACGTTGATCAGCTTTGCCAGTTCTTTCGCAGAAATATTCATAAGAGTTCAGCTCCTGTTCGATAAAATCAGCCCGCACGGTGCTTCCGTGTGTTTTGTGCATGCGGGATGTTGAAATTTATTTCAGTATTTATCTGAAAAATATTAAACTTATGCATTGATTTTAATATGAATTAAAAAAGAAGTCAACTTCTGAGCTGCAAAAATTTGAAATACGAAGAAATGCATAAAAGCAGCCATTCTTTTTTGTATAAATTACTAAAAAAAGTTTAATAAAGCTGAATTAATATTGACAAATTCAAAAGAATTTAGTAATGTAAGAGCCATAAAGAACAGAGAAATTCAAAAAATAATTTAGCAAAGTTTAAAGAAAATTAAATGGAGGAAATGAATATGAAATCAGTTAAGATCGGATTTGCACCTACGAGAAGAAGTATTTTCAGCGCTCCGGATGCCGTAAAATATGCCAACCTGACGAGAGAGCGTTTAAAAGAGCTCGGCGTTGAATTTGTTGATATCACAGACATCAATGAGGAGGGTCTGTTTTACGATGAGGCGGACCGTGAGAAAATCCAGGAGAAATTCCGCCGTGAGAACGTAAAGGGAATTTTTTTCCCGCACGGAAACTTCGGAACGGAATATGTCTGTGCAAGACTGGCAAAGGAAATGGGGCTTCCGGTACTCCTCTGGGGACCGCGCGATGAGAGACCGGATGAGAACGGTGTGCGTCTCCGCGACAGCCAGTGCGGCCTGTTCGCAACCGGAAAAGTGCTGCGCCGTTTTGGTGTCCCGTTCACCTATATGACGAACTGCCGTCTGACCGATCCGGAATTTGAGCGTGGCATTCAGGATTTCCTTGCTGTATGTAATGTGGTAGATATCTTCCGCCACACCAGAATCCTTCAGATCGGACCGCGTCCGTTCGACTTCTGGTCTACCATGTGCAACGAGGGAGAGCTGCTGGAAAAATTCAACATTCAGCTTTCCCCGATTCCGCTTCCGGAACTGACTGCGGAGATGAAAAAAGTAAAAGCAGAGGGCAGCGAGGTGGAAAAAGTCGTTGCTTACTGCAACACCAATATGTGTGTAAAGATCAAACCGGAAGAACTGGAAAATGTAGCAGCTCTGAAGGTTGCGATGAAAAATCTGGCTGCAAAATATTCCTGCAATGCCATCGCGATCCAGTGCTGGAACGCGCTGCAGGGTGAGATCGGCATCATGCCGTGTGCGGCAAACTCCCTGCTGAACGAAGAGGGAATTCCGGTTGTCTGTGAGACCGATATCCATGGCGCCATCACCGCTCTGATGGTAGAGGCTGCCGGCAGAAACGATAAGAGAAGCTTCTTTGCCGACTGGACGGTACGCCACCCGGACAACGAGAACGGCGAGCTGCTGCAGCACTGCGGACCGTGGCCAATCTCGGTAGCACAGGAAAAACCGACCATCGGTTATCCTCTGGCATTCAGTCATCCGGGAGCTGTAGAGGCACAGGCAAAATTAGGCGAAATGACACTGGCGCGTTTCGACGGAGACAACGGAGAGTACTCCCTGCTGCTTGGAAATGCAAAAGGTGTCGAGGGACCTTACACGAAGGGAACCTACGTATGGGTTGAGGTACAGAACCTGAAACGCCTGGAGGCAAAAATCGTGGAAGGACCGTACATCCACCACTGTGTCGGTATCCACGAGAACGTTGTGCCGGTTCTGTATGAAGCATGCAAATACATCGGCATTGCCCCGGATTTATATGATCCGATCGAGGAAGATGTCAAAGCATATTTAAGAGGAGAATGAAAATCATGAGTGAATACAAGGAATTGAGTTGTCTGGCGTATGATCTGCGGAAGAAAGTAGTGGAAATGGTAGTTTCCGGCAAGGGCGGCCACATCGGCGGTGACATGAGTGTCATTGATGTGCTTGTAGCGCTGTATTTTAAAGAGATGAACATCAGCCCTAAGAACATGGACGACCCGGACCGCGACCGTTTTGTGATGAGTAAAGGTCATTCCGTTGAGGCATATTATGCAGTACTTGCAGCAAAGGGATTCTTCCCAATGGAAGAGGTTATTGAAAAATTCTCCAAATTCGGCAGCCCGTACATCGGCCATCCGAACAATAAACTGCCGGGCATCGAGATGAATTCCGGTTCTCTCGGCCACGGACTTCCGGTCTGCGTGGGAATGGCGCTGGCAGGAAAAATGGATAAAAAAGATTACCGTGTCTACACCGTTATGGGTGACGGCGAGCTGGCAGGGAGGGCGCAATGTCCGCAGGAAACTACAAGCTGGACAACCTCTGTGCGATCGTAGACCGCAACCGTCTGCAGATCTCCGGAAATACCGAGGATGTCATGAAACAGGACAGCCAGGAGGAGAGATGGGCAGCGTTCGGATGGAATGTTCTTTCCGTACCGGGCAACGATATGGACGCGCTCGTTCATGCGTTTGAGCTGGCGAAACACTGCAAGGGAAAACCGACGGTTATTATTGCAAACACAACGAAGGGCTGTGGTTCTTCCGTGATGGAAAATAAGGCGGAGTGGCATCATAAAGTGCCGACACCGGAGGAAGTAGAACAGATCATGAAGGATCTGGATGAGAGAAAGGAGGCACTGTCATGAATAAGATTCCAAACAGACAGGCCATTTGCGAGGTTTTAATGAAACATGCCGAGACGGATAAAGATATCGTAGTGCTCTGCAGCGATTCCAGGGGAAGTGCTTCCCTGACACCGTTTGCAAATGCATATCCGGAGCAGTTTGTGGAGATGGGTATTGCGGAGCAGGATCTGGTCAGCGTTTCTGCCGGTCTTGCAAAATGCGGCAAGAAAGCATTTGCGGCATCTCCGGCGTGCTTCCTTTCTACAAGAAGCTATGAGCAGGCGAAAATTGACTGTGCATACTCCAACACCAATGTAAAGCTGATCGGCATCAGCGGCGGTGTGAGCTACGGCGCACTCGGCATGAGCCATCATTCTGCACAGGACATCGCAGCAATGGCAGCTATTCCGAACATGCGCGTTTATCTGCCGAGCGACCGCTTCCAGACAGCAAAACTGGTTGAGGCGCTTCTTACCGATGAAAAACCAGCTTATATCCGAGTGGGAAGAAATGCCGTTGCGGATATTTACAGCGAAGAAAATACCCCGTTTGAGATGGATAAGGCGACGGTTCTTTCGGAGGGCACCGATGTTTTACTGGTAGCCTGCGGTGAGATGGTCCGCCCGGCGCTCGATGCAGCTGCTATGCTGAAAGAAGAGGGAATCAGCGCAGGACTGCTCGATATGTACTGTGTGAAACCGCTGGACGAAGAGGGCCTGGTAGAGGCTGCAAAGAAGGCAAAAGTTGTCATTTCGATCGAAGAGCACGCTCCATTTGGCGGTCTTGGATCGATGGTGAGCCAGGTGGTCGGTGCGGAATGCCCGCGCAAAGTCGTTCATATGTCTCTGCCGGATGCGCCGGTGATCACGGGAACTTCCAAAGAAGTCTTTGACTATTATGGACTGAATGCCGAGGGCATTGCAAAAAAAGCGAAAGAATTACTGGCTTAACCAGAAATGGAATCAGCGGTGAATGTGATAGCCCGCAGGGAACTGTAAACTGCCGCAGGTCTGCGTATGCCATGTTCCTGCGTGCCCGGGCGGAAGAAAATCCGGGAACGCAGGAACTTTTTCTATATAATCAGGAACAAATCGTTCTGCGGAAGATGTTGGAATGTGTGGTAATCGCCAAAGATCTTGCCTATAGGGGCAGGGTGAATGCCGCGACAATAGAAAATGACGCATGGTGTGTTGAAAAACAGGGTGTATTCAGCGTTATTCGAGATGGGGATCTGGATATTTATAAAATTTTAGGAATGGAGCTGGAAAAATGGAGAAAAGGTATATCATCGGAATTGACCAGAGCACGCAGGGAACGAAAGCGCTGCTCTTTGACGGGGTGGGACATTTACTCCGCCGTACCGACCTGCCGCACCGGCAGATTGTCAATGAAAAGGGATGGGTGTCCCATGATCTGAATGAGATTTACCGAAATACAGTACAGACGGTAAAAACGCTGGTGGCAGAGTCCGGTGTTGCACCGGAAGAAATCGCCGGAATCGGCATCAGCAATCAGCGTGAGACGACGGCGATCTGGGACAAGGCGACCGGGGAACCGCTGGAAGAGGCAATTGTATGGCAGTGTGGCCGCGCAAGCGGCATTGCGCAGGAGATTGCGGAGCAGGGGCACGCAGAGGAGATCCGCGAGGCGACGGGTCTGCAGCTTTCGGCTTATTTTCCTGCTGCAAAGATGGCGTGGCTGCTTCGAAACGGCGGAGAAGAAAGACAGAAACGTGCTGCAGACGGGAAACTCTGCCTGGGTACGATTGACAGCTGGCTGGTTTATAAGCTGACGGGGGATCATGCATTTAAGACGGATTTTTCAAATGCGTCGAGAACGCAGTTGTTTAATCTGAAAACACTGGCATGGGATGAGAAGATCTGTGAGATGTTCGGGATTCCGGTCTGTGCGCTGGCCAGGGTGTGCGATTCCGATGCGGTGTATGGAACCACGACGATGGAAGGATTGTTTTCCGAGCCGGTTCCGATCTGTGGTGTATTAGGCGACTCTCATGCGGCTCTGTTCGGACAGGGCTGCTTAAAACCGGGTATGATCAAGGCAACGTACGGAACGGGTTCTTCGCTGATGATGAACATTGGGGACAAGCCGATTCAGAGCAGCCACGGCGTTGTGACTTCGCTTGCGTG
>ERZ827194.1411-NODE-1411-length-10439-cov-21.2121_pt1 | contig 10439 bp, 7 predicted proteins | sample MGYA00519777_ERZ827194 | MGnify/ENA primary metagenome ERZ827194 (study PRJEB31778, sample SAMEA3449277) | human gut metagenome | biome: human gut; feature: human-associated habitat; material: faeces | place: United Kingdom | collected 2010/2012 ...
AACGATCGTGTCGCGACTGAACGCCAACACGTGCTGGCGTTTGCCCTCGCGGGCGGCGTGCTGCTGTTGATGGCTGTGGTGGTGGCGCTGTCGTTTGGTCGTGATGCGCACGGCTGGACGTGGGCGAGCGGGGCGTTGCTCGAGGATTTGATGCCCTGGCGCTGGCCGCGAATTATGGCGGCGCTGTTTGCGGGCGTAATGCTGGCGGTGGCGGGCTGTATTATTCAGCGGCTGACCGGAAACCCGATGGCAAGCCCGGAAGTGCTGGGGATTAGCTCCGGCGCGGCGTTTGGCGTGGTGTTGATGCTGTTTCTGGTGCCGGGTAATGCCTTTGGCTGGCTGTTACCTGCAGGCAGTCTCGGCGCGGCGGTGACGCTGTTGATCATTATGATCGCCGCCGGACGCGGTGGATTTTCCCCACACCGCATGTTACTGGCGGGGATGGCGTTAAGTACCGCGTTCACCATGCTTTTGATGATGTTGCAGGCAAGTGGTGACCCGCGAATGGCGCAAGTTCTGACCTGGATTTCCGGTTCGACCTACAACGCGACCGATGCGCAGGTCTGGCGTACCGGAATTGTGATGGTGATTTTGCTGGCGATTACCCCGCTGTGCCGCCGCTGGCTGACCATTTTACCGCTGGGAGGTGATACCGCACGAGCCGTGGGGATGGCGCTGACGCCGACGCGAATTGCGCTGCTGCTGTTAGCGGCTTGCCTGACGGCGACCGCGACAATGACCATTGGACCGTTGAGTTTTGTTGGTTTAATGGCACCGCATATTGCGCGGATGATGGGCTTTCGACGGACGATGCCACACATCGTAATTTCGGCGCTGGTGGGAGGATTACTGCTGGTGTTCGCTGACTGGTGTGGGCGGATGGTGCTGTTTCCATTCCAGATCCCAGCGGGGCTGCTGTCGACCTTTATCGGCGCGCCATATTTTATCTATTTGTTGAGAAAGCAGAGCCGTTAATTGAATGCCTCGCCCGGTGGGCGAGGCAAAATCATCACAACTTCGCAAACACCCGACGTGCAGCATCGATGGTGTTATTGATATCTTCCATGCTGTGCGCCACAGACATAAAGCCCGCTTCAAACGCTGACGGTGCCAGATAAACACCTTCGTCCAGCATCATATGGAAGAAACGCTTAAAGCGTTCCACGTCACAGGCCATCACATCCTGATAGCACGTCACGGACCCGGCGTCGGTAAAGAAAATACCGAACATGCCGCCAACGTGGTTTACCACCAGCGGAATTCCGGCTTCTTCTGCCGCTTCCCGCAGACCTTCTGCCAGACGTGTTGTCAGCTCATCCAGCGTCTCGTGAACGCCCGGCTGTGCGACTTCATTCAGACAGGCGAAACCAGCAGCCATCGCAATCGGGTTACCGGAAAGCGTACCCGCCTGATAGACCGGACCGGTCGGGGCCAGCGCATCCATTACATCACGACGACCACCGAATGCGCCTACCGGCATTCCACCGCCGATGATTTTGCCGAGGCAGGTGAGATCCGGTTCCACACCGTAATAATCCTGTGCGCCAGCTAGCGCTACGCGGAAACCGGTCATCACTTCATCGATGATCAGCAACGCGCCAAATTCGTCGCACAGCGCGCGCAGACCTGGCAGGAACTCTGGCAGCGGTGGAACGCAGTTCATATTGCCTGCCACCGGCTCGACGATAATACAGGCAATCTCTTGCGGGTATTGCTCAAACGCGGCGCGTACAGAGGCCAGATCGTTATAAGTACAGGTTAAGGTATGTTTGGCGAAATCTGCCGGAACGCCCGGCGAATTTGGCTGGCCTAACGTGAGTGCGCCAGAACCGGCTTTCACCAGCAGGCAGTCAGCGTGACCGTGGTAACAACCTTCAAATTTAATAATTTTGTCGCGACCGGTAAAACCACGGGCCAGGCGGATGGCGCTCATCGTCGCTTCAGTGCCGGAGTTCACCATGCGCACCATATCCATGGTCGGGACCAGTTCGGTCACCAGTTGCGCCATTTTCACTTCCATTTCGGTTGGTGCACCAAAGCTTAAACCACGCTCGGCGGCTTCAATCACGGCATTGCGGATCGCCGGATGGTTATGGCCCAGCACCATCGGCCCCCAGGAACCGACATAATCGATATAGGCTTTGCCATCAACATCGTACAGATAAGCGCCGTCCGCTTTTTCGATAAACAGTGGAGTGCCGCCCACGCCAGTAAAGGCGCGAACAGGGGAGTTCACACCGCCAGGGATCAGCTCGCGCGCTGCGCTGTAAAGATTTTCAGACTTACTCATGGAGGGTTCCTGATTCGTAGAAAAAGTGAATGGCTGCTATTCTATGTTATTCATAACAAGTTAAATACTCGTCAAACATCAGGCTGCTTGTACTGGTGCAATCCTGATTTCTTAGAGTATAAAAGTTTTGTGCATTTGAAACATTACGCTTTGCAAAGGATTTTCATGGAACGTGCGAGTAAAATGCCGTCATCTTATTTGTATGACCAATAAGTGATCATTGGATGAAAACTGATACTCCCTCTTTAGAAACACCGCAGGCCGCGCGCCTGCGACGCAGACAACTGATTCGCCAACTTCTTGAGCGCGATAAAACCCCGTTAGCCATTTTGTTTATGGCGGCAGTCGTCGGCACGCTTGTCGGGCTGGCTGCGGTTGCTTTTGACAAAGGTGTCGCCTGGTTGCAGAACCAACGTATGGGGGCGCTGGTACATACTGCTGATAATTATCCGCTTCTGTTAACCGTCGCTTTTCTCTGTTCGGCGGTGCTGGCGATGTTCGGCTACTTTTTGGTGCGCAAATACGCGCCGGAAGCAGGTGGTTCGGGGATCCCGGAAATTGAAGGGGCGCTGGAAGATCAACGTCCCGTTCGCTGGTGGCGTGTGTTGCCGGTGAAATTCTTTGGCGGGCTGGGAACACTCGGCGGAGGCATGGTGCTGGGCCGCGAAGGGCCAACCGTACAGATCGGCGGCAATATCGGTCGCATGGTGCTTGATATTTTCCGCCTGAAAGGTGATGAAGCGCGCCATACGCTGCTGGCAACCGGTGCTGCGGCGGGGCTGGCTGCGGCCTTTAACGCCCCGCTGGCGGGTATTTTGTTTATTATCGAAGAGATGCGTCCGCAGTTTCGCTATACGTTAATTTCGATTAAAGCGGTATTTATTGGCGTCATTATGTCGACCATTATGTACCGGATTTTTAATCATGAAGTTGCGTTGATTGACGTCGGTAAACTTTCTGACGCGCCGCTTAATACGCTGTGGCTTTATCTGATCCTCGGTATTATTTTTGGCATTTTCGGCCCTATTTTTAATAAATGGGTGCTGGGGATGCAGGATTTGCTGCACCGTGTGCACGGTGGCAATATTACCAAATGGGTACTGATGGGCGGTGCGATTGGCGGTCTGTGTGGATTGCTGGGGTTTGTGGCACCAGCAACTTCGGGCGGCGGTTTTAACCTGATTCCTATCGCTACCGCGGGGAATTTCAGCATGGGAATGCTGGTGTTTATCTTCGTCGCGCGGGTCATTACCACCTTGCTCTGCTTCTCTTCCGGCGCGCCGGGCGGTATTTTTGCCCCGATGCTGGCGCTGGGTACTGTGCTGGGAACCGCTTTCGGAATGGTTGCCGTTGAGCTGTTTCCGCAATATCACCTTGAGGCGGGGACATTTGCTATTGCCGGAATGGGGGCATTACTGGCGGCATCTATTCGCGCGCCGTTAACGGGGATCATTCTGGTTCTGGAGATGACCGATAACTACCAGCTCATTTTGCCAATGATTATTACCGGTCTTGGCGCAACACTATTAGCACAATTTACCGGTGGGAAACCGCTATACTCGGCGATTCTTGCGCGCACGCTGGCAAAACAGGAAGCTGAGCAACTGGCGCGAAGCAAGGCCGCATCAGCCAGCGAGAATACTTGAACGAAATACCAGGGTATTAGATAATGGCGATTATTATTGGGTTAGAATTTGCCCAATTGCCGATGTCGTTTGGAGCAAAATATGAGTGATGACGTAGCACTGCCGCTGGAGTTTACCGACGCAGCAGCCAACAAAGTTAAAAGCCTGATCGCTGACGAAGATAACCCGAATCTGAAATTACGCGTGTATATCACCGGTGGCGGTTGCAGCGGCTTCCAGTATGGTTTCACCTTTGATGATCAGGTGAACGAAGGCGATATGACCATCGAAAAACAGGGCGTTGGCCTGGTGGTTGATCCGATGAGCCTGCAATATCTGGTCGGCGGTTCCGTTGACTATACCGAAGGACTGGAAGGTTCTCGTTTCATCGTGACCAACCCGAACGCGAAAAGCACCTGCGGTTGCGGTTCTTCCTTTAGCATCTAATCTGTTGTTCATGTGCCGGATAAACTATCCGGCACATCTTCTCTCTTCAACGCCCATTCTCATCCAGCGCAAACGTCGGTAGCTTAAGATGCCAACGAATAGCCGCCAGCCGAATCAATAGCGTCACGACCATGCCCATCATACTGGCTGTTTCCAGTGGTACGGAAAATGTGTAATAAGCCGTAGCGTGGACAATACCGCCGATAATACAGGCTGTTGCGTAGATTTCTGTACGTAAAATCATGGGGATTTCGCGGGCCAGTACATCACGAATGATCCCGCCGCCAACGCCAGTAATGACGCCCATACAAACCGCGATTAACGGACCGGCTTCCGCATTAAAGGCTTTATTCACGCCAATGCCGACAAACACCGCCAGACCAACGGCGTCCAGCACCGGCAACATCCATTTTGGTAAGCGTCTTGGCTGGCGCACCAGCACGATGGTCAGCATGCTGGTGACCATTGCAACGACCAGATCGGTGGGATCTTTCACCCAAAATACCGGGCCGTGATCCAGCGCCATGTCGCGAATTGTTCCGCCGCCTACTGCGGTAACCACGCCCAATACCAGAACACCAAAAGGGTCCATACGCAATTTTCCGGCTAACAAAACGCCAGAGATAGCAAATACCGCTGTGCCGACTATATCCAGCCAATAGACGAGCATTGTTCAATCCCCACTGAGCACCTGAAAAGGTCAGGCGCTAATCTACCTGTGAAAGCGCATTACAGAGCTGTTGTGCAGCGAGGATAATACGTGGGCTTGCACGTTCAAACCAGTCACTCGTGAGAGGAATAACGGGAATTTTGAGCTGTTCACCCCAGTATTGTTTGATTTTAGGAATTTGGTCCGGTCCGCCTGTAATGACAATCGCCTGTGGCGAGCGTGCTAACACCTGTTCGCGGCTAACTTGCGGCCAGGGAACCCGGCTGTCTTTAAAGATGTTTTCTCCGCCACAAACTTCGAGTACCTGGTTCTGAATCGACTCTTTTCCACTGGTAAATGGCGGATTAATGCCGAATTGCAGAAAAACACGTTTTTTAGGTTTATCAGCATATTGCGCTTTCAATTGCGCGTACTGATCCAGCAGGGATTGCGCGGCTTGTTCGGCCTTATCCGGTTGCGGACTCCAGGGGGCCAGTTGACGTAACGCATTGGCAATTTGTTCAATGCTTGTCGCATCGACCCACATCACTTTTATTCCCAGCGAAGCCAGCTGGTCAACCTGCCGCTCGGCATTACCTCCACGCCAGGCAATCACCAGATCGGGTTTCAGCGCGACAATGCGTTCCAGATTCATCCCCTGCCAGGTGGAAACCTGCTCAATCTTTTGCGCTTGTGGAGGATAGTCGGAATAGCTGCTGACCCCAACCGGCGTGATCCCGGCGGCAAAGGCAAGTTCAGTGTTGGCGGGAGAAAGCGTGATGACGCGCGGCGCGGCATTGAGCCACAGCGGCGCGAGAAAAGACAGGGCGACCAGCGCCCTGAACAGTGACTTAGCCATGTGCCAGTTTCTGTACCAGTGACTCAACCATCAGGCTGGACTGTTTAGCGGCAACAGCCAGGAACTCATCGAAGCTAAGATGAGACTGTTGATCGGCCACGTCGGAGATGGCGCGTACTACGACAAACGGGACGTTGAAATTGTGGCAGACATGGGCGATTGCCGTCGCTTCCATCTCTACAGCAATGGCCTGTGGGAAGTTGTGGCGGATTTTCGCCAGACCAACAGAACCGTTGATGAATGCGTCGCCGCTAACAATCAGGCCACGTACAGCGTTAAGATTCAGTTCGGCAATGCAGGCCTCAGCGGCAGCGATCAGTTTATCGTCAGCTTTGAAGCCTGCCGGGCAGCCTGGTAACTGACCGTATTCATAACCAAATGCCGTGACATCCGCGTCGTGATAACGCGCTTCGTCCGAGACAACGATATCGCCCACTTTCAGCGTTGGTGCCAGGCCACCGGCAGAACCGGTGTTAATAATCACATCTGGCTTGCAGTGTTCCAACAGCAAAGTGGCACCCAGCGCCGCAGCGACTTTACCGATGCCCGATTTCAGAAGCGCAACCTCGGTTCCATTCAGTTGGCCGGTATAGATTTCGCAACCGCCGAGACTGATAGTTTGACGGTTTTCGATTTTGTCACGCAGCAGCGTAACTTCTTCTTCCATTGCACCAATGATGCCGATTTTCATAGATTTACTCGCGATAAGCCCGATTTGAAGGCATAGTTTACCATGCGCTTACGGGGAAGCGTATTTCTCACGCGGGAGAGGACATGGCACAGATTGATTTCCGAAAAAAAATAAACTGGCATCGTCGTTACCGTTCACCGCAGGGCGTTAAAACCGAACATGAGATTCTGCGGATCTTCGAGAGCGATCGCGGGCGTATCATCAACTCTCCGGCAATTCGTCGTCTGCAACAAAAGACCCAGGTTTTTCCACTGGAGCGCAATGCCGCCGTGCGCACGCGTCTTACCCACTCGATGGAAGTCCAGCAGGTGGGGCGCTACATCGCCAAAGAAATTTTAAGCCGTCTGAAAGAGCTTAAATTGCTGGAAGCATACGGCCTGGAAGAACTGACCGGCCCCTTTGAAAGCATTGTTGAGATGTCATGCCTTATGCACGATATCGGCAATCCGCCGTTTGGTCATTTTGGCGAAGCGGCGATAAATGACTGGTTTCGCCAGCGTTTGCACCCGGAAGATGCCGAAAGCCAGCCTCTGACTGACGATCGCTGCAGCGTGGCAGCACTACGTTTACGGGACGGGGAAGAACCGCTTAACGAGCTGCGGCGCAAAATACGTCAGGACTTATGTCATTTTGAGGGGAATGCACAAGGCATTCGTCTGGTGCATACATTGATGCGGATGAATCTCACCTGGGCACAGGTTGGCGGTATTTTAAAATATACTCGTCCGGCGTGGTGGCGTGGTGAAACGCCTGAGACACATTACTATTTAATGAAAAAGCCGGGTTATTATCTTTCTGAGGAAGCCTATATTGCCCGGTTGCGTAAAGAACTTAATTTGGCGCTTTACAGTCGTTTTCCATTAACGTGGATTATGGAAGCTGCCGACGACATCTCCTATTGTGTGGCAGATCTTGAAGATGCGGTAGAGAAAAGAATATTTACCGTTGAGCAGCTTTATCATCATTTGCACGAGGCGTGGGGCCAGCATGAGAAAGGTTCGCTCTTTTCGCTGGTGGTTGAAAATGCCTGGGAAAAATCACGCTCAAATAGTTTAAGCCGCAGTACGGAAGATCAGTTTTTTATGTATTTACGGGTAAACACCCTAAATAAACTGGTACCCTATGCGGCACAACGATTTATTGATAATCTGCCTGCGATTTTCGCCGGAACGTTTAATCATGCATTATTGGAAGATGCCAGCGAATGCAGCGATCTTCTAAAGTTATATAAAAATGTCGCTGTAAAACATGTGTTTAGCCATCCAGATGTCGAGCAGCTTGAATTGCAGGGCTATCGGGTCATTAGCGGATTATTAGAGATTTATCGTCCTTTATTAAACCTGCCGTTATCAGACTTTACTGAACTGGTAGAAAAAGAACGGGTGAAACGTTTCCCTATTGAATCGCGCTTATTCCACAAACTCTCGACGCGCCATCGGCTGGCCTATGTCGAGGCTGTCAGTAAATTACCGTCAGATTCTCCTGAGTTTCCGCTATGGGAATATTATTACCGTTGCCGCCTGCTGCAGGATTATATCAGCGGTATGACCGACCTCTATGCCTGGGATGAATACCGACGTCTGATGGCCGTAGAACAATAACCAGGCTTTTGTAAAGACGAACAATAAATTTTTACCTTTTGCAGAAACTTTAGTTCGGAACTTCGCGCTATAAAACGAATCTGAAGAACACAGCAATTTTGCGTTATCTGTTAATCGAGACTGAAATACATGAAAAAAACCACATTAGCACTGAGTGCACTGGCTCTGAGTTTAGGTTTGGCGTTATCTCCGCTCTCTGCAACGGCGGCTGAGACTTCTTCAGCAACGACAGCCCAGCAGATGCCAAGCCTTGCACCGATGCTCGAAAAGGTGATGCCTTCAGTGGTCAGCATTAACGTAGAAGGTAGCACAACCGTTAATACGCCGCGTATGCCGCGTAATTTCCAGCAGTTCTTCGGTGATGATTCTCCGTTCTGCCAGGAAGGTTCTCCGTTCCAGAGCTCTCCGTTCTGCCAGGGGGGCCAGGGCGGTAATGGCGGCGGCCAGCAACAGAAATTCATGGCGCTGGGTTCCGGCGTCATCATTGATGCCGATAAAGGCTATGTCGTCACCAACAACCACGTTGTTGATAACGCGACGGTGATTAAAGTCCAGCTGAGCGATGGTCGTAAGTTCGACGCGAAGATGGTTGGCAAAGATCCGCGCTCTGATATCGCGCTGATCCAGATCCAGAACCCGAAAAATCTGACCGCAATTAAGATGGCGGATTCTGATGCACTGCGCGTGGGTGATTACACCGTAGCAATTGGTAACCCGTTTGGTCTGGGCGAGACGGTAACTTCCGGGATTGTCTCTGCGCTGGGGCGTAGCGGCCTGAATGCTGAAAACTACGAAAACTTCATCCAGACCGATGCAGCGATCAACCGTGGTAACTCCGGTGGTGCGTTGGTTAACCTGAACGGCGAACTGATCGGTATCAACACCGCGATCCTCGCACCGGACGGCGGAAACATCGGTATCGGTTTTGCTATCCCGAGCAACATGGTGAAAAACCTGACCTCGCAGATGGTGGAATACGGCCAGGTGAAACGTGGTGAGTTGGGTATTATGGGCACTGAGCTGAACTCCGATCTGGCGAAAGCGATGAAAGTTGACGCCCAGCGCGGTGCTTTCGTAAGCCAGGTTCTGCCGAATTCTTCCGCCGCGAAAGCGGGCATTAAAGCGGGTGATGTGATCACCTCCCTGAACGGTAAGCCAATCAGCAGCTTTGCCGCACTGCGTGCTCAGGTGGGCACTATGCCGGTAGGTAGCAAACTGACCCTAGGCTTACTGCGCGACGGGAAGCAGGTTAACGTGAACCTGGAACTTCAGCAGAGCAGCCAGAATCAGGTTGATTCCAGCACCATCTTCAACGGCATTGAAGGCGCTGAGATGAGTAACAAAGGCAAAGATCAGGGCGTGGTAGTGAACAACGTGAAAACGGGCACTCCGGCTGCGCAGATCGGCCTGAAAAAAGGTGATGTGATTATTGGCGCGAACCAGCAGGCAGTGAAAAACATCGCTGAACTGCGTAAAATTCTCGATAGCAAACCATCTGTTCTGGCGCTGAACATTCAGCGTGGCGACAGCACCATCTACCTGTTAATGCAGTAATCTCCCTCAACCCCTTCCTGAAAACGGGAAGGGGTTCTCCTTACAATCTGTGAACTTCACCACAACTCCATACATCTTCATCATCCTTTGGGCATTTGCACAATGCCGTACGTTACGTACTTCCTTATGCTAAGCCGTGCATAACGGAGGACTTATGGCTGGCTGGCATCTTGATACCAAAATGGCGCAGGATATCGTGGCACGTACCATGCGCATCATCGATACCAATATCAACGTAATGGATGCCCGCGGGCGAATTATCGGCAGCGGCGATCGTGAGCGTATTGGTGAATTGCACGAAGGTGCATTGCTGGTACTTTCACAGGGACGAGTCGTCGATATCGATGACGCGGTGGCACGTCATCTGCACGGTGTGCGGCAAGGGATTAATCTACCGTTACGGCTGGAAGGTGAAATTGTCGGCGTAATTGGCCTGACAGGTGAACCAGAGAATCTGCGTAAATATGGCGAACTGGTCTGCATGACGGCTGAAATGATGCTGGAACAGTCGCGGTTGATGCACCTGTTGGCGCAGGATAGCCGTTTGCGGGAAGAACTGGTGATGAACCTGATTCAGGCTGAGGAGAATACCCCCGCACTTACTGAATGGGCGCAACGGCTGGGGATCGATCTCAATCAACCGCGAGTGGTGGCTATTGTTGAGGTCGACAGCGGTCAGCTTGGCGTGGACAGCGCAATGGCGGAGTTACAGCAACTGCAAAA